>Ga0335081_10023143_pt1 | contig 10052 bp, 9 predicted proteins | sample Lox_Sample_35_FD_206713 | JGI IMG/M metagenome (GOLD analysis project Ga0335081, IMG submission 206713) | Soil microbial communities from Loxahatchee National Wildlife Refuge, Florida, United States - Lox_Sample_3.5 | ecosystem: Environmental > Terrestrial > Soil > Wetlands | place: USA: Florida... | reverse complement strand
TCGCTGACAGATTTGTAGAGCGTGTACTCCTGCTGATCTTTGTATTGCTTCCCCTTCCGTGTCGCCGTGCTCGTCGAAGCCGCCTGGCCCTGCGACTCCGGCTGGCTGTTCTGCGCCAGGCCCAATCCGGCGCCCAGCAGCGCCATGGCCGCGATCCCCGTTAGCCGTCGTAAAGAATGCTGCACTTGCTGCCTCCTGCGGATGCTCGCTCAACAGAATCGGTGGGTATCAGCGGAGTATACCTGATCACCGTCAGCGGCGCAATACATTCGACGCCGTCCGCAGCCCCCGAGTTCCGAACTCAAGATCATAACAAATCACTCGGCCCTTGGCTTCGCCCATTCCCGGTTTCAGTCCCGCTGCTCGCCCCAAACTCGTTTGCAATCCCGCGCGCCGGTCTGGTACTATCTAGATGGCATCCTTCCTTGAATCGCCATAATTCCAACCACCGGAGAGATCAGATTACTGAATGAACTTCACTGTTTTTCTGGGCAACCTGCCCACCTGGGTCACCGCCGACGATATTAAGGGATGGCTCACCGCCGAGAACTTGGTGGCCGATTCCATTAAAGTCATCCGCAATCACGAAACGCAGGAATCCAAGGGCTTCGCTTTCGTCGAGGCTCCTACCGCCGATGAGATGCAGGCCATCATCCGCCGCTTCGATCGCGCGCCGCTCGAAGACCGCTTGTTGCGCGCCAACCCCGCGCAGCCGTCCAAGGGCAAAGACGGTAAACCGGCCGAGCGGCCCCAGCAGCACCACCGGGGCGGGCGCAAGGGCCGCCGCGGCAAAGACCAGCCCCCCAAAACCGCCTTCGGCGCCGAGTTGGCTAAGGCCTTATAGTACGAACCGGGCGCCCGCCGCTCACCCGTGGCTCCCGTAGCCCGCAATTCCGGCGGGCCCTTCCAACCTCAATAACCTGCGCCTCCTCCGTGCTACCGTAAATGCATGCGGCTCGCAGTCCCCACACCTGTGAACCATGGTCACAGGCGAGGCCTGTCGAAGTCGTTCCTTTTGAACCGTCTGCTTTTGGCCAGCGGCCTGCAACGGTGCCGCGCATGAGATTCGCCCGCGCGCTCTCGATCTGCGTCCTTTCAAGCGGCCTGCTCCTGGCCGGTTCCCCGGACCAGAACATGAACGTCAACACCCGCTATACCGTCGAGAGCGTGGAACTGGCCGGCAGCGCCCAGGTCGATATCAGCACCGGCTTGCGCAGCGACCTCAAACATCTGGTGGGTGAAAAACTGAATCCCGCCTTGCTCGATAGTCTGGCCCTCCGCCTCCGCCGCGAATTGCACGTGCGCGCCGTTACCCACCGCCTCGTGCGCGGCCAGACCCCCCAGCACGTCCGCGTCGTCTTCGAGGTCCGTGGCCGCCCCGCCAAATTCGAACTCTCGGCTCCGAAAATCCTGTATAGCTCCTTCGGCGGATTTACCGGAGCGGCCGAAGCCACCGGTGTGCTCGGCTCCCAGGCCTTCACTGCCGGCGTCCTCAGCGATGGTGACGATCTGCTCGAGCGTTACACCGGCGTCCTGGCGCGCTACGAGCTCCGCCATTTGGCTGGCGGCCGCGCGGGCGTGCGCCTCGATTTCGAGAGCTATCACGACCAGTGGGACCCGGCTACCGTCACCGCCGCATCCGCGCCCGGCGCTCCCGCCATCTACCGCGCCCGCCAGAACATCGAACCGCTGGCGACTTTCGCCCTCACGCATGCCGCGGCGGCCGCTCTCGACCTCACCCTGGGAGCCAGCTTCGAAACCCTCCAGCCACAGCTTCCCGCCGCGCCCGCCGAGTCCGCCAACGCCATGGTCGCCACTCTGCGCTTCCATCGCCGCCTGGAGACCTCCGGCGCGAACCAGCAGGAGTGGGACGCCGGTTACAGCCTGCGCGCCGCCACCGGTTTTCTGGGCAGCGATTTCGCTTATACCCGTCACCAGGGCGACGCCCAATACGTCTATCTCTGGGGCCGCAATCAGGTCCTCGACAATCTGACGGTCGGCTTCATCGCCGGCCGCGCCCCGTTGTTTGAGCGTTTTATGCTCGGCAACAGCACCTTGCTCCGCGGCTGGAACCGCTTCGAGCTCGATCCGCTCGGCGGCAGCCGCATGATTTGTAACTCGCTGGAGTACCGGTACGGTTTATTCGACGTCTTCTACGATACTGGGGCAATATGGGATCAGGGGCAGACAGCCGTGTTCCGGCATGCCCTCGGTGTCGGTATTCGCCAGAACGGCCTCTACGCCGCGCTGGCGTTTCCGGTCAAGGAAGGTCACATCGAGCCCGTTTTCATGGTGGGCATGAATTATTGAATGGCGCGAGCCACAAGCGACCCTGAACAAGCGGTGCGGATTAGCCGGAGGCGCTGGTTGCTGGCCGGCATCGCTATACCTGTCTCTCGCGCCTTCGCCGTCGCTCCCCTCACCGTCACCTGGGACGGCGATGATCTGCACGTAGCCGCCCCCCAGATCCACTTCCTGGCTGGCAAGCCGCTCGACCGCCTGCACGATGGCCTCTCCGTCGTCTTCCTCACCCAGTTGACCCTTACCACCGATAATTTCGCCACCGCCCTCCGCCGCAATGCCGGCCGCTTCGTTTTCAGTTACGACCTGTGGGAAGAGAAGTTCTCCGTCACCAAGCTCGGCGAAGGCCAGCGCACGGTTTCCCACCTCACCGCCGCTGCCGCCGAGGCTTGGTGCCTGGATAACATCGCCATCAGCTCCACCGGTCTTCCCCAGGACCGCCCCTTCTGGCTGCGCTTCGAGCTGCGCGCCGCCGAGCCCCGCGACGAACCCGCGGTCCTGGGCGACTCCGGCCTCAACCTCACGCGCCTCATCGAAATCTTCAGCCGCCGCCCGCGCGCACAGCAGCCGCAATGGACCGTGGAAGCCGGCCCCTTACGCCTCGCGGACCTGAAGAGACTGGTGGGCCGCGCTCCCCGGCCGTCGTGAACCGCCTCCGCAATCGCCTGATCGGGATCTTCCTCGCGGCCACCCTCGTGCCCCTGGCCGTCACTCTCTGGCTCACCACCTCCCTCCTCGACCGCAGCCTCCGCTATGCCTCCACCGAGGAACTCGACCGCCTCTCGCACTCCCTCCAGCAGACCGGCAAGGAGTTGTACCAGCGCGCCTGCCTCGAGTTGAAGAATGACGCCCTCTCCGGGCGCCTCCCCCCCACCCGCTTCACCGCGGCGGACCAGTCCCGCTGGCCCGCCCCCGTGCGGACCTTCTTCTCGAGCAGCGATCCCGAGCGCTTTCAGATCGCCGGCCCCGGCGGCAGCCGCATCGATTATTTCGTCCGCCACGGCCACGACGTGTGGCAGTGGTCCGCCAGCCTCGGCGACATCCGCCTCGACCGCCTCTCGCAGGATTACCGCCAGGCCCGCCAGATCGTCGAGAAGCGCCAGTCGAGCGATCTCCTGCGCGGCTTCACCTACACCTACGTGCTACTCGCCGCGTCCGTGTGGCTCGTCTCCCTGGCCCTGTTGATTTTCCTGGCTCATCGCATCAGCCGCCCCATCCAGCAGCTCACCGCCGGCCTCTCCCGCCTCGCCGCCGGCGACCTGGCCACCCGCGTCGAGGCCCGCCGCGACGACGAAATCGGCCGCGCCATCCGCGCCTTCAACGATATGGCCGAGCGCCTCCAGCAGAGCACCGAACGCCTCGTCTACCTTACCCAACTGGCAAGCTGGCGCTCGCTCGCCCGCAAGATGGCCCACGAGGTGAAGAATTCCCTCACCCCCATCCGCCTCACCGTCGAGGAGATGCTCGCCCGCTTCGGCGATTCCGACCGCGCCTTCATCGAACAGGCCGCCCAGATCGTGGTCGACGAAGTCGAGAGCCTCGAGCGCCGCGTGCGCGCCTTCTCCCAGTTCGCTGCCGAGCCTCCCGTTGCCCCCGAACCCCTTGACCTCAACGCGCTCCTCGAAGAACGCATCAAGTTCCTCAAGGCTGGCCACCCCGAGGTTAGCTATGATCTGCGCCTCGACGCCGCCCATCCCACCGCCCTCGCCGACGAGGACCTCGTCAAGGGCGTCCTCACCAACCTGCTCGAAAACGCCGCCGAAGCCGCCGGCCCGGGCGGCCGCGTCCTCGGCGTTACCGCCTCCCAAAACGGCCATGCCCTCGTCGAAGTGCACGATTCCGGCCCCGGCCTCAGCGACCAGGTCCGCGAATCGCTGTTTCAGCCGTCCATCTCGTTCAAGAAGGGCGGCATGGGGCTGGGTCTTTCCATCTCCCGCAAGGGCGCCCTCCTCACGGGCGGCGACATCCTGCTGGTGAAAGGAGAACTGGGCGGCGCCGCCTTCCGCGTGCTGCTGCCCATCGCATCCAATGGTATCCAAGCGCATCCTGATCGTGGATGACGAAGAGAACATCGGCCGCTCCCTGCGCCTCATCCTGGAGCGGGAAGGCTACAGCATCGCCGTGTGCCGCTCCGCCGCCGAGTTTCGCGCGCACCCCGATGCCGGGCGCGCCGACGCTTTCCTCTTCGATGTGCGCCTCCCCGACGGCAGCGGCATCGACCTGCTCCGCTCCGTCCGCCAGAACGGCAACCCCGCCCCCGCCGTCATGATCTCCGGCCACGGCACCATTGCCGACGCCGTGGAAGCCACCCGCGCCGGCGCCTTCGACTTCCTCGAAAAACCCCTCGGCCGCGATAAAGTCCTGCTGGCCGTCAAGAACGCCCTCGATCATTCGAGCCTCCAGGCCGAAAACGAGCGCCTGCGCGAATTGGTCGGCGGCGGCCCCCGGATGATCGGCTCCAGCCCCGCCTTCCAGCGCGCCGTCGCCCAGGCCGGCATGGCCGCCCGCTCCGACGCCCGCGTCCTCTTGATCGGTGAATCCGGCACCGGCAAAGAACTGCTGGCCGCCCATATCCATCAGAACAGTCCTTTTGCCGCCGGACCGTTCGTCAAGGTCAATTGCGCCGCCATCCCCACCGAATTGCTCGAGAGCGAATTGTTCGGACACGAGAAAGGCGCCTTCACCGGCGCGGCCGGCGCCCGCCGCGGCAAGTTCGAGTTGGCCGACAGCGGCACCATCTTCCTCGACGAAGTCGGCGACCTGCACGCCGCCTCCCAGGCCAAGCTCCTGCGCGTCCTCCAGGAAGGTGAGTTCCATCGCGTCGGCGGCGAGCAGACCATCCGCGTCGCCGTGCGCGTCATCTCCGCCACCAACCGCGAGCTCAGCGGCCTGGTCTCCCAGGGTAAGTTCCGCGAGGATTTGTATTACCGCCTCAGCGTGGTGCCCATCCGCGTCCCCGCCCTTCGCGAGCGCCTCCAGGACATCAAGCTGCTGGCCGAATACTTCCTCGATGACTTCTGCGCCCGCAACAACTTCAAGCCCAAAGCGCTGGACGATTCCGTCTATCCGGTGCTTGAAAGTTACCCCTGGCCCGGCAATGCCCGCGAGTTGCGCAACGCCATCGAGCGCATGGCCATCCTCACCACCGGCGAGCGCCTGACGCGCGAATCCATCCCCGTCGAGATCCGCGTCCAGCGCGACCCCGCCCCCCGCTCCAGCGTCCAGGAAGCTCGCGAATCGGCCGAGCGCGACCACATCCTCCGCGCCCTCGAAGAAGCCAACTGGAACGTCTCCGGCGCCGCCCGCGCCCTGGGCATGGAGCGCACCAACCTGCACAAACGCATCCGCGCGCTGGGTCTCACTAGAAGCAAGTGAGTAGGGCAGGTCTCAGCCTGCGGCGGCCTCCAGGCCGCCCGTTGTATACTGGCTCCCACAGTTGCTGTGCGAGAGGGTTGCGAATACCTGTTGGAGCGCGGGTAATTCAGGGATTCTTCCGGACAGGTTCTTCCAGGCTGGCGCTGCTCGCCGGAGCGAATCGGCTTCGGGGCGCGGTTCAGTTGTCAACGCAAATGGGCGGTCTCGACGTTGGGCCCGGTCAGCCTTTGCCCCCGCCAGTCCAGCGCCAGATGGAGAGCCTGTTTCAGGCCAGCTTTCGCTGATGTGCGCGTCCACTCCGGCCCCCAAGCGTCTGCGATCGGTGCCTTGGCGTTTACCCATGGATCGAACCTGTATTTCGCGCCCGGGCTCTACAACCCCGGTTCTTTGGATGGGCGCAGGTTGTTGGGTCACGAACTGGCGCATGTAGTGCAGCAGCGGGCCGGGAGAGTGCGTAATCCGTTCGGCTCCGACCTGGCGCTCGTTCAGGACGATGCTCTGGAAGCCGATGCCAGGCGGATGGGTGAGCAGGCCGCCGCGATCCGGTCTGCGGGATTCTCTTCGCAGCCGCTCCAGCGTTCGACGGCGCCGGGAACCGGTATGTTGCGGGCAGGATCCATCCAGCGGCTCGCGCCACCAGCGCCCTTGCCGCGGCAATACGCTGTAATCCAGGCCCTGTTTGAAGGCCTGGCCACGTTTGTCAGCGATACATACCATAACAAGCGCAAAGTTGGAGTCGAGATCACCGAGGCCACTACCGGCGGCAATCGGATCCTCGAGTTGACAGCCACCCCGGCTTGGACGGGGCTGGGCGCAGGCCAGGCAGCGATGTGGACGCACACCGTCAACCTGCCGGACCGCACCGGCGCCGTTCACGTCTGGCACGCCGCCGACCCCGCCACAATGGCGGCCTATTTCGTCCCCACCAACGGAGCCAAGGGCAAATGGATGAAATGGGTTGAGGTTGTGATGACGGAAGATTACGGCGAGTTCGAATGGATCATCGAGCATCCGGCCGCGCCGCAACCCGTCAGTGAGTACCGCCGCCGTCTCAACAACGTGAATACCAGCCGCGTCGCCATGAGGGCCGCCATCGGCGCGCTGCCTTATAACCCGGTGGTATTGTCAATGACCATGGCCGGCTTGGCGCACGAGGTCTTCTTGATCGACTTGCAGGGCGGCGTGAACGGAGTCTCCTCCCAGATCACGATGGAGATTACGGAGAGGTTAACCGCGCTGCGGGCATTTCAGGAAGGGCTGACGCCGGGCAACCCCACTCTATATTCCGCCAGACCAGATTACCAGAATCTGCTTCAGGATCTCAACGCCGGTGCGACCCTTGCCAACTTACCCGCTCGCGTTGCCGACCTGAATAGCTTGTTGAACGCTTATACCGGAAACTTCCTCATCACTGCTTACAACGAAACCGTGGACGCCCTCACCGACTCTACCTTCGCCGCTCACGACGTGGTGCGGAGCGGCGGATTTGCGGTTCACGCCGCTAACCAGAAAGCCTTTGCCTTCGAGGACCGCGGCGAGGTGCAGGATTCATTCCCGGCTTTGAATGCGACCTACGACCGCATCGTTAGCCTGGTTGACCGCTACTGAGTTCCGCCCCCTCCACCCGCAGTCACCAACCTCCGCAAAATTTTTCCCCCTCAATCCAAACCGCTTACCCGGCCCGCGCCCGCGCCCCGCGCCCCGGCCGCTCTACCCTCATAACGGGCGTGCGAACACCCCCAGCCAGTTTCGCCCCGCGCATCCGGCGCCCGGGCAATCTCCAAGATTGGCTTTGTTTGTCACAAAAATTATGGCCACCCAAAAGCAAATCGACGCCAACCGGCGCAACGCGCAAAAATCCACCGGCCCCCGGACCCCCGAAGGCAAGGCCTCCGTGCGCCTCAACGCCGTCCGTCACGGACTGCGCGCCCGCACCATCGTCCTCAACGCCGAAAAAGAAGAAGAATTCCAGGATCTCTGTGCCGGCCTGGAAACTGCCTGGCGCCCGATCGACCAGCCCGAGCAGATCCAGGTCGAGGCCATGGCCATCGCCTATTGGAAGCTAGCGCGCCTCGAGCGCGAAGCCGCCATCTTTCTGCAGGGCCTGGACCTCGACAAGCGCCTGCGTTGCTTCTCCGCGTATTCCCAGATTCAGGCCCGCCTCGAGCGCGCCTACTCCCGCGCCCAGCACGACCTGCAAATGCTGCAGAAAACCCGCGCCGCGCGCGGCGTTGAGGCGCCCGAGCCCGCCGCCCCGCAAGCCGTCTCGCCCGATCCGCGGCCCGCTCCCCCCCCACCCGCGGGCCCCGCCTACGTCATGTCGCCGGAATCCGAGCCCGCCGCCGCGTACGCCAGCCCATCACAGGCCGAATCCATGGAGTCCCCGCCGGGAGTATACTGATCCCGGAGCGCAGAGGGGCGCGTCTTCCCGCGCCGCCATGGAGAAGGAACTCGCTGGACTCGAGCGGCGCGGGTCGCCCCGTTTTGCGCGTTAATTAGGAGTCGCACGTATGCCGGTCTCCATCAAAAACATCGTACTGTGGCGCAAAGAGATCGAAAACAAACCGGCAGTTTTGGCCGGTGTCCTGCAGCCGCTCGCCGCCGCGCGCGCCGATCTGCAGGTCGTCATGGGCTACCGCTACCCTGGCAATCCGGCTATGGCAGCCCTGGAATTGTATCCTGTCGCGGGAAAGAAGCCGCTCGCTGCGGCCCGGGCAGCCGGACTGGCCGCCGCTGAGATTCCGGCTTTGTTGGTTCAGGGCGATAACAAGCCCGGCCTCGGCCATGTCATCGCCGAAGCCATCGCCGGCGCGGGCATCAATATGGAGTTTCTGGTCGCCCAGGTCATCGGGAGGAAGTATTCGGCGGTGATCGGATTCGAAACCGCCGATGACGCCCGCAAAGCCTCCGGCCTCATCAAGCGCGCGGCCGCGAAGCGCTGACTATACCAGGTCCCGCAGATCCGAGACCCAGTAGTCCGGCCGCCACCTGGCAAGTTCGTCCGCCTTGCCGTAGCCATACCGCACCGCGCATGTGCGCACCCCCGCGCGGCGTCCGGCTTCCATATCGGCGGCCGAATCGCCCACGAACAGGCAGTCTTCCGCCCGCGCCCCCAGCGCGCTGAGCGCGGCCAGCAGCACGTCCGGCGCGGGCTTGTGTGGAAACCCGTCCGTGCCCTGCACATGGTCGAAATATTGCAGCAGTCCGAATTGCTCCAGCACCGCGCGCGTGGTCGGCGAGCCTTTGGTCGTCGCCGTGCCCTTCCGGCCGTCCAGCGCCGCCAGTGCCTCCGCCACGCCTGGATACAGCCGCGTCGCCTGGTGCCGGCGCCCCAGGTAAATCGCCCTGTATTCCTGGATCAGTGCGTCAGTCTGTTCCGCCGTGATGCCCGGATACACGTCCGCAAACAGGTCGATCAAATGCCGCCCGATGAAGCTCCGGAGGTATTCGAATGGAATGTCCCGCGCCGGAGGCCGCGCGGCCAGCACCTGCTCGACCGCGCCGCAGATGTCCGCCGCGCTATCCAGCAGCGTGCCATCGATGTCAAACAGGTAAACCGGAAATCGCGGGATCACGCCGGTTGCGGCCGTTCCCCTTCCGAGAGGCCCGGCAGCCTGCGGCCCGGCTCCGGTCGGAGCACCTGCTGCGTCCCGTCGCCCGAATCGGTGGGCGTCGGCGCGGCCGGCTCCGGCAGCAACCCGCCGCCCTTGATGATCTGCATCACTTCGTTGCCGTCCAGAATCTCGCGCTCCAGCAGCGCCTCCGCGATGCTCACCAGCGCGTCGGAATGCTCTTCGATGATCTTCAGCGCCGTGTCGTAGCCGCTCTGCACCAGCTTCTTCACCTGCTCGTCGATCCGGATGGCGGTCTCTTCGCTGTAGTCCCTGTGCTGCGCGATCTCCCGGCCCAGGAAGATCTGCTCTTCCTTCTTGCCGAAGCTCAGAGGACCCAGTTCGCTCATGCCCCACTCGCAGACCATCTTGCGCGCCATGTCCGTGGCCCGCTCGATGTCGTTGCCCGCGCCGGTCGTCATGTGATGCATGTAGCGTTCTTCGGCGATGCGCCCCGCCATCAAAATGGCCAGCCGCGCCTCCAGTTCGTCCTTGTCGTAGGAGTGCTTGTCGTCGATCGGCAACTGCATCGTCACGCCCAGCGCCATGCCGCGCGGAATGATGGTCACCTTGTGCAGCGGGTCCGCGTTCGGCAGAATCGCCGCCACCAGCGCGTGCCCCGCTTCGTGATACGCCGTGTTGCGCTTCTCAGCGTCGCTCAGAATCATCGACTTCCGCTCGGCCCCCATCAGGATCTTGTCCTTGGCCAGCTCGAAGTCCACCATCATCACGACCTTGCGGTTCTGCCGCGCCGCCTGCAAAGCT
>Ga0335081_10023142_pt1 | contig 10052 bp, 9 predicted proteins | sample Lox_Sample_35_FD_206713 | JGI IMG/M metagenome (GOLD analysis project Ga0335081, IMG submission 206713) | Soil microbial communities from Loxahatchee National Wildlife Refuge, Florida, United States - Lox_Sample_3.5 | ecosystem: Environmental > Terrestrial > Soil > Wetlands | place: USA: Florida... | reverse complement strand
CGGATATTTGCCGGCGGTCCTTTGATTCCGGCATTCGCATGATAGTCTGCGGAACCGCGATGCGAATGTTGCAATCGGACCGCTGGCGAAGACCAGAAGGGCCGGAAGGCCGCACACAGGGAGGTAGCGATGAAACTTGCAGCAAGTCTGGCATTTGCCGCCGCGTTGATGGCGACGGCGGCCCATGGCCAAACCACCAATGTCAAGATCGGCGTGCTCACCGACATGTCGAGCCTGTATGCCGACGACACCGGCCCCGGGTCGGTGGCGGCGGCGAAAATGGCGGTGGCCGATTTCAATCCGGCGGCCCACGACATGAAGGTCGACATCATCGTCGCCGATCATCAGAACAAGCCGGACATCGGCTCGAATATCGCCCGGCAATGGTTCGACACCCAGAATGTCGATGCCATCGTCGACGTGCCGAATTCCGCCGTGGCGCTGGCGGTGAGCGACGTCGCGCGCGAGAAGAACAAGGCGCTTCTGGTGTCCGGCGCCGCCATTTCCGATCTGACCGGACCGAAATGCTCGCCCAATACCGTGCATTGGACCTATGACACCTGGATGCTCGCCCACGCGACCGCCGGCGCTCTGGTCAAGAACGGCGGCGATACCTGGTTCTTCCTGACGTCCGATTATGCCTTCGGCCATGCGCTCGAACGCGACGCCACGGCCGTCGTGCTCGCCAATGGCGGCAAAGTGCTCGGTCACGTGGACCATCCGCTGAACAATCAGGACTTCTCGTCGTTCCTGCTGCAGGCGCAGCAATCGAAGGCGAAGATCATCGGTCTCGCCAATGCCGGCGGCGATACCATCAATGCGATCAAGCAGGGCTCCGAGTTCGGCATTACCGCGGGTGGCCAGCACTTTGCCGCGCTGTTGTTCTACATCGGCGACGTCGAAGCGCTCGGGCTCAAGGTCGCGCAGGGGCTGGTGCTGACCGAAACCTTCTATTGGGACATGAACGATGCGACGCGGGCCTGGACCAAGCGGTGGCAAGCCGAGCGGCCGGGAAAATATCCGAACATGAATCAGGCCGGGGTTTACGCGGCGACCTTGCATTATCTCAAAGCGGTCGCCGCGCTCAAAAGCGCCGCTAACGGCAAAGCCGTAGTCGACGAGATGAAGAAAATGCCGACCGACGATCCGCTGTTCGGCAAGGGCACGATCCGCGCCGACGGCCGCAAGATTCATCCGGCCTATCTGTTCCAGGTGAAGACGCCGGCCGAATCGAAATATCCCGGCGACGATTACATTCTCAAGGCCACCATTCCCGCGGATCAAGCGTTCCGTCCGATGAAGGACGACAATTGTCCGCTGGTGACCAACTGACGGTCGTTCATTCCCCGCACGGGCGGGGCGGCAGGCGACGGCGGCGTGACGAGGCCGGAGCATCGGCTCGGCGACGGTCGCGTCGGCTGCCGCCGCCACCGCCCTCCCGGCAAAGGCAACCCGGACAGGGCGTGCAGTTGAAGACGTGCTGTTGAAGATAGAGCGAGCGCGGCGGCATGTTCGAGATTTTCGGGGTTCCATCCTATGCGCTGTTCGGACAATTGCTGCTCGGGCTGATCAACGGCTCGTTCTACGCGCTGTTGAGCCTCGGGCTTGCCGTTATCTTCGGCATGCTCAACATCATCAATTTCACCCACGGCGCGCAGTACATGATGGGGGCGTTCATCGCCTACATGCTGCTGCAATATCTCGGCCTCAATTACTGGGCGGCGCTGATCGTCGTGCCGATCGTGGTCGGCGCCACCGGCGTCGCGATAGAGCGGCTGTTGCTGCGGCGGCTGCAGGGCCTCGATCATCTTTACGGCCTGTTGCTGACGTTCGGATTGGCGCTGATCATCGAAGGCGTGTTCCGCAATTATTACGGCTCCTCCGGCAAGCCCTACGGCATACCCGACGCGCTGCAGGGCGGGCACAATCTCGGCTTCATGTTCCTGCCGAATTATCGCGCCTGGGTGATCGTCTTCTCGCTTGCGGTGTGCCTTTGCACCTGGTTCGCCATCGAGCGCACGCGGCTGGGCTCGTATTTACGCGCTGCGACGGAAAATCCGACGCTGGTCCGGGCCTTCGGCATCAACGTGCCGCGCATGGTGACGCTGACTTACGGTTTCGGCGTCGGCCTTGCGGCGCTGGCCGGCGTGATGGCGGCGCCGATCTATAATGTGTCGCCGCAGATGGGCTCCGACATCATCATCGTGGTGTTCGCGGTCGTGGTGATCGGCGGCATGGGCTCGATCTTGGGCGCCATCCTCACCGGCTTCGCGCTCGGCATCGTCGAAGGCTTCACCAAGGTATTTTTTCCCGAAGCGTCGAATACCGTGATCTTCGCCGTCATGGTCGTGGTGCTGTTGGCCCGGCCGAGCGGATTGTTCGGACGAGGCGCCTGATGGCCAGCGTGGCCGACCTGCCCGCAGTCGACCGGCGACGCGACGGCGCCCGTTACGAAGCGGCGGCGGCGGCCGTCATGGTGCTGCTGCTCGCCGCCGCGCCATTTGCGCTTTATCCGGTATTCGTGATGAAGGCGCTGTGCTTTGCGCTGTTCGCCTGCGCCTTCAACCTTCTGGTCGGCTATGTCGGATTGCTGTCGTTCGGCCATGCGCTCTATTTCGGCTGGGCGAGCTATCTGTGCGCCTATGCGGCCAAGCATTGGGGCGCGCAGCCGGAATTCGCGGTGCTCATCGGCACCGCGACGGCCGCCGCGCTTGGCGCGATCGCCGGCGTCGTCGCCATTCGCCGCCAGGGCATCTATTTCGCGATGATCACGCTCGCCTTGGCGCAGATGATGTATCTGGTCGCGCTCCGGGTGCCGCTCACCGGCGGCGAGGACGGCATTCAGGACGTGCCGCGCGGGCGGCTGTTCGGCGTATTCGATCTCGGCAACGAAATGACGATGTATGCCTTCGTTCTCGTCGTGGTGTTGGCGGCGCTGTTTCTGATCTATCGCATCATCAATTCGCCGTTCGGCGAAGTGCTCAAGGCGATCCGCGAAAACGAGCAGCGCACCGTTTCGCTGGGCTATCGCACCGACCGCTATAAGCTCGTGGCTTTTGTGCTCTCGGCCACGCTCGCGGGGCTGGCCGGATCGCTCAAGGCGATCGTTTTTCAGCTCGCTTCGCTGACCGACGTACATTGGACCATGTCGGGCGAGGTGGTGCTGATGACGCTGCTTGGCGGGCTCGGCACGATCTTCGGCCCGGTGGTCGGCGCTTTTTTCATCGTCGCCATGGAGAACTATCTGGCGCCGCTCGGGCAATGGGTGCTGGTGATCCAGGGCGCCATCTTCGTGCTATGCGTCTTGCTGTTTCGCCGCGGCATCGTCGGCGAATTGGCCAATTGGCTGCGGGTGCGGCTTTAAAACGCCACGAATCAATTTTTCACGTTGTTATCCACAAGCGCAAAGTCAACAAAAAGACCGTACGGCCGCCACATTCATTTCTATTGCCGAATCAACCGGCACGCGCTGTTTATCCGAAAGTGCCGATTTTGATGCGTTTTTTGCTCGGCTCCCCCGGTTGTTCCTGCCATGTCGGAACTTCAATACGGCCGGTACGACGGCATCGCACGTCGGTGGCTTGCTCTGATCGAGCGGCGGCAGGAGAATTTTCTCGATCTCTGCGACACCGGGCGCTGGCGGCATTATTACACCGAGGCTCAGTTTCTCGACGAAATGCGGAAGATATTGCGCATCCGCGAGCAATGGGCGGTGCTGGCCGGCGTGGCGCTGAGCGACGACGAACGGCCGCCCGACCACAATCGCGCGCCGCCGCCGCCGCCGCAGGCCGGCATGGCCGCTTAGATGGCCGCTTGGACGGCCGCATAGCCCCGGCACGCGCCGTTTGAGTTAGCATGTGCTCTTCCGCAAAACCGGTCTCCGCTTTTGCCGGACATGCTCTGGATTCCGGCGGCAAGACGCGTTATCCACAGCGCGCAACGTCCTGCAGCGGGAGGTGCGCCCGGTCTTGAGCGCGCTTGATCCCGATCCCGTCCGCCCCCCGGAATTTTGCGAGCATCGATGCCGAGCGCTTTGTTCTCACCGATAAAACTTGCCGAACTGACGCTTCCGAACCGCGTCGTGGTGTCGCCGATGTGCCAGTACAGCGCCGACGACGGCGTCGGCAATGACTGGCACATGACCCATCTGGGCATGCTGTCCAATTCCGGCGCCGCCCTGCTGGTGGTCGAGGCGACCCATGTCGAGCGGCGCGGCCGCATCACCCATGGCTGCCTCGGTCTCTACTCCGACGCCTGCGAGGCGGCGCTGGCGCGGATCGTTTATCATTGCAAGCGCATCGGCAATGCCAAGCTTGCCATTCAGCTTGCCCATGCCGGCCGCAAGGCTTCGTCACAGCGGCCTTGGGAGGGCGCCAAGGCGCTCACCGACGCGGAAGACGCCTGGCCGACGATCGGGCCTTCGGCGGTGCCGTTCGGTCCCGGCTGGCATACGCCGCGCGCCATGACCGAGGACGACATGGCTCACGTCACCGCGTGCTTCACCGACGCGGCCAAACGCGCGCTGCGGGTCGGTTTCGACGCCGTCGAATTGCACTTCGCCCACGGCTATTTGCTGCACAGCTTCCTGTCGCCGCTGTCGAACAAGCGCAATGACGCCTATGGCGGCTCGTTCGACGGCCGCATGAAGTTCCCGCTCGAAGTGGTCCGCTCGGTGCGCGCCGCGGTGCCGCGCGGCGTCCCGCTGGGCGCGCGCATTACCGGGACCGATTGGGTGGAAGGCGGTCTGGCGGCCGACGATGCGGTGGCCACCGGCAAAGCGCTCAAAGCCGCCGGGCTGGATTACATCGACGTTTCCTCGGCCAATATCACCCCGGACAGCCGCTGGCCGAGCGACCCGGGCTTTAACGTGCCGATCGCCGAGCGCGTGCGCCGGGAATCCGGCATCGCGGTGCGCGCGGTCGGCATGATCGCGGGCGCCCAGCAGGCCGAAGAGATTGTCGCCGGCGGCAAAGCCGACATGGTGGCGATGGGACGCGCCTTTCTCGACGATCCGCATTGGGCCTGGCACGCCGCGAAGGAGCTCGGCGCCGACGTTGCGCGCCCGTCGCAATATGCGCGCTCGGCGCCGAAGCTATGGCCCGGCGCGGCCTTGCGCGGCTGACGGCGGCACCGGCCGGTAACGCAGCGCCAGCCCCGCCGGCTCGGCGCCCAAGTAATAGGCCAGCCGCAATCGCCACATCAGGATAATCGTGCGCAGCACGCCGTGATGATCCCACCGGCGGCCGGATGTGATGACCGGCGTGCCAACGCAATATGGCCGGCACAGGCGCTTGAGCCGTCGCGAAATGGCGATGTCTTCCATCAGCGGCAGGTCCGGATAGCCGCCGACCGTCACGAACGCATCGCGTCGCACGAAGATGGCCTGGTCCCCGGTGGCTATTCCGGTCAGCCGCGAGCGCCAATTGATCATGCGCGCCACCACGGCCAACAGCGGATGAGCGCCGGCGATGCGCAGATCGAAGCGGCCCCACGGGCGCTGCGCCAATGCCGCCGCGATGAGCCGGTCGGCATCGTCCGGCAGCGCGGTATCGGCGTGGAGGAAGAGCAGCCCATCGCCGCTGCTTTGCGCGGCGCCGGCATTGAGCGGCGCGCCTCGGCCGCGCGGCCCGGCGATCACCCGGTCGGCAAAAGCTTGCGCCAGCCTGACGGTATCGTCGAGCGAGCCACTGTCGACGACCACGACTTCGGCGCCGCGGGCGCGCAATGGCGCAAGCGCTTTTAGAGCGTCAACGATGATTGCCGCTTCGTTGAGTACCGGAACGACGATCGTCAGCCGGCGCATGGGGCCAATATAAAATGGTTCGGCAGAGCATGGCGCGCCGGCCCTGTCCCATGCAACGGCAAAAATCGGCCGCGTTCGCCGGTCGCCGGGCGCTATATGGCCGTCAGCGGCCGCTTGTCGGCTTTGAACGCGGCGTACAGGTCCGCATAGGCCTTGATGCCGTCGCGCAGCGCATAGCGCGATTCGTAGCCGAATACCTGCGCCGCGCGTGCCGAATCAAGCGGCGCCCGCTGGCGCAGCGTCGCGGTCTCGAATTCCGTCATTTTGTCGGCAACGTCGATCCGGGCGCCCGGGACGGCGGCGCGGGCGGCGGCGGCGATATCGAACGTGCTGGTCAATTCGCCTCTGGCGATATTGTAGATGCGCTGCGGCAGGCCGCGAGTATCGAAATCGAGAATGTCGACGATGCCTCGGGCGGCGTCTTCGACATAGGTATAGTCGCGCACGACGCGGCCGCCCGAGGCGATCGCTACGTGCCGGCCGTCGACCGCGCCCTCGACGATCTGCTTGAGCTGCATCTGGCCCGGCTTCATGCCGAATCCGTACACGCTGGTGATGCGGATGACGACGGCATCGATGCCGTGGAAGGTATGATAGGCGAGCGCGACCTGCTCGGCCGCCATCTTCGACGCGCCGTAGTGCGCATTGGGATTGCCCGACGAGAGCGACGTCGTCGGATGGGTTTCGTCGAAGGCGTCGCGCTCCCTTTGGTGGTAGGCGGCATTGCTGCTGATGGCGAGAACCTTGGGCACGCCGCAGACCCGCGCCGCCTCCAGGACATTCACCGTGCCGCCGACATTGACGGCATAGGTCTGCACCGGATTTCTCAGCGAGTTGTCGTGGCCCAGCAGACCGGCGGCGTGAACGATCGCATCCGGCTTGTGCGCCTTGCAGATCGCTTCGAGGGCCGCCAGGTCGCGGACGTCGGCGGGGACAAAGCGCACCGAGCCTGCGCCCGGACCGAGCGCGAACAATCCCTCGGCGGTAAATGGCTCGATACCGGCGGCAATGGCGGTTCGTCCTTTCGCCGCCACGAGCCGGCACACATAGGTGCCGACGAATCCGGTGCCGCCAGTGACCAGCACGGTTTTCGGTTTCGACCAGAGGGCGTCGTTCATTGCGAGACTGCGGATTTTGCCAAGCGGCAAGCCAAGGCATCGCGCCGGGTTTTAGGCGCGTCCTTCATAGTCCAGGATATAAAGCCCGGCGTTGAAATCGGTCATATAAAGGCGGCCGTCGGCGGCGGCAAAGACGTCGCCCGACTGGATGACCATCGGCCGGTTGGGCCGTGGATCGATCAGCCGGGCCGGCGGCGGCGGAACGAAATGGCCGGCCGCGCGCGGCCGGAACGGGTCGGCGATATCGAAAACGCGCAAGCCGGCGTTGCAATAGGTGGCGAAGACGAGATTGGAATCTTGCAGCGCGCCGGGCCGGTTCTCATGCAGATTATGCGGACCGAATTTGCCCGGCAGCTTGCAATAAGGCTGCTCGTCCGGCAGCGGCATGGTGGCGATGCTCACCGGGTTGGCCGGTTCGTGCACGTCGAACACCCAGATGCGCTTGATCCCGTCCGCGCAATTGTCCTGAGCCGGCTCGTCGGAGACGATCAAGAGATTGCGGTCGGGCAACTGCAGCGGCGAATGCGTGGTCGAACCGAGCGGCGGCGACCACAGGCGATGCGCCAACAGCCGTGGCCGGGCGGGGTCGGCCACGTCGAGCACGGTCAGGCCGCCATCGAGCCAGGCGCCATAGGCTATATTGCCGGCGACGACGGCATGATGCAGCGCATAGCGCCGGCCTTGCGGCCATTGCGGCGCTTCGCCGCCGGCCCGCCACATGCCCGGCAACCACCAGCGGCCGACGATGTGCGGCTTGGCCGGATCGCTCACGTCGACGATGGCGAGAATCCGGTCGGTGAAGCCCTCGAAATGCGCCGAGATGTAGGCGTAGCGCCCGCCGACATACCAGATGCGATGCAAGCCCAATCCGTTGACCGGCATGAATGCGATTTCACGCGGGCTCGCCGGTTGCGAAATGTCGTAAATGCGCAGTCCCGATGCGAAAGACAGCCCGTGCCGGCTGACGCTGTCGGCGAGCGGCCGCGAGAAGAACTCCTTGTCGTTCATCACCTTCATCGCGGTCCAGACATTGGCCGCATTGACGACGAGCAGGAGATCGTCGTGCACCTGCAGGTGCAGCGCCCAGGTGTTCTCCGGCGTCGGCACAAAGGCGACCGGCCGCGGATTTGCCGGATCTTTGACGTCGACGACGGAGAAGCCGCCGCTGAAGATATGGCCGATATAGGCATGGCCGCGATGGACCATGACCTGCACGCCATCGCTGCGTCCGCCCTGGTCGCTGTGACCGAGGAAGCGGACGTTACTCTGTGACGCTGCCTGCATCGCTACTCCGCCGCCGGCGCGGTGCGGACCGGCCCCGGTTGCGGCGCCGCATCGAGCGTCGGCGCCGTCTCTTCGAGCGATTTGGCGCGGGTCTCGACCCCGAGCGTCCACAACGCGACCAGCGCGATCACCAGAAAGACCGAGAACATCGTGGTGACGGCATTCAGCCCGCCGAAATCGAACGCCCAGACGATCGGGAACGGCGTGACCACGATGCCGATGCGCGCGCAGGTGAAGGCGACGCCGGCGCCGCGCGCCCGGTATTCGGTGGCGAACAGTTCCGGCATGTAGACGGCGATCGACAGTGTGGTGAAGGCGAACAGCGAGCACAGCAGCAAGAGCCCGAATATGTTGATCCACAACACGCTCTGGCCTTGCGCGAACAGGATGCCGAACACCAGCGCGCAGATGCCGACGACGGTCAGGCTCGGCTTGCGATCGACTTTGTCGCCTGCCGCGAAGGCAATCAATGCGCCGAGCGTGCCGCCGAGACTCATGATGACGGTGAAGCCGATCGACGTGTTCAGGCTCATGCCCTGCTTGATGAAGAAGGTCGGCAGCCAATTGGTGTAGCCGTAGGACACCGTCAGTCCCATGGTCATCAGGATCACCGCGAGCAGGGTGCGGCGGAGAATGGGCGGCGCGAACAGCGCGCTGAACGGCACGTCGGCGGCCGCGGGCGCCGGTGCCGGCGCGGCTCCCACCGCAGGCGCCTCCTTGAGGCCGAGTTCGTGCACGATGTCGCCGAGCACGCGCTCCGCCTCCGCGGTGCGGCCCTTGCTCTCCAGCCAGCGCGGCGATTCCGGCAGCGATTTCCGCAGCAGCCAGACCACGATCGCGGCGACGCCCGCGATCACGAACACCCAGCGCCAGCCGTATTGCGGGATGATGATGAAGCCGCACAGGCTGGAGATGAAGACGGCGCCGTTGGAGATCACCGCCATCGACGCCTGCCAGCGGCCGCGCGTCCTCGGCGGCACGAATTCGGAGAGCATCGTATAGGCGATGACGAATTCCGCGCCCATGCCGAGGCCCATCAGGAAACGCGCTACCGTGAGCCATCCCATGGTCGGGGAGGCGGCCGCCGCGAAGGAGAACAGGCCGAAAATCAAAAGGTTCATCTGGAAGCTGAAGCGCCGGCCATAGCGATCGCCGATCCAGCCGGCGGCGATCGAGCCGATGGTCATGCCGGCGGTGCCGGCGCTGATGAACAGCGCGTTCGCCGACATGGTGGACCAGCCCTCCTTGATGGCCGCACCCAGCACGCCGCCGGTGATGTAATTGTCGAACTGGTCGACGAACAGGCCGCCGACGATCAGTCCGGTCAGACGATAGTGGAAGCGGCCGAGCGGCAATGCGTCAAGCTTGCGGCCGACATCGTGTGCGACGGCTGTCATGATAGATCCCTCCCCAAGAAATGCTTTGGTCCGGCTTGGCCGATTATGCCGCAGCATTTCGTCCCGCTATGATCGAGTCAACAGATCGCCGGTCGCATTCGTGCGCGCGGCCGTCGAAAACGATCCGCGCCGGTTGCGGCCGAGCGGAATTCTACTTTCCGGCAATGCCAAGCCGTCGCCTGACGGCAAGATAACTTTGGAGTGACGGACCATGGTCAACATCGCGCTCGTCGGCATGACGGGCAATATCGGCAAATGCATTCTGGACGAGGCGCTCTCGCGCGGGCACCGCGTCACCGGGACGACGCGCGGCACACCGAGTCTGCCGCACCGCGACAGATTGACGGTGGCGACCGTGCATCCTTCGAACGCGCCAGCGCTGGCGCAGGTGCTCGCAGGACACGATGTCGCCGTCGTCTCGCTCAAATGGGACGTCAACGATATCGATGC
>Ga0335081_10023141_pt1 | contig 10052 bp, 10 predicted proteins | sample Lox_Sample_35_FD_206713 | JGI IMG/M metagenome (GOLD analysis project Ga0335081, IMG submission 206713) | Soil microbial communities from Loxahatchee National Wildlife Refuge, Florida, United States - Lox_Sample_3.5 | ecosystem: Environmental > Terrestrial > Soil > Wetlands | place: USA... | reverse complement strand
CGCAGAGTGTCCGCGAACACGTACGGGCGCATGTTGCCCAGGTGCGGGAACGCGTACACGGTCGGGCCGCAGCTGTACAGGCCGGTGACTTCGGCGGCCGGGACGAAGTCCTCCGTCCGCCGGCCCAGTGAGTTGAACAGCCGCAGCTGGTGGTTGGTCGACACGATGTCCCAGATTACCGGGGCGGGCGCCGCCCGGGGCGGCGGCGCTTGTCGTGGAACTGGTGGTCATGCTGGATCAGGCGCTGGATCTCGTGCCGCCGCCCGCGGCCGAGCGGGGCCTGGGCGGGGGGTCCCTGGCCGGGCTGGTCGCCGGGCTGCTCGCCGAGCAGGGGCAGCAGGTCGGCGGACGTGCCGACCCGGACCGTGGGGTGCCGGACGGTGCCCAGCCTGGACCGGCGGTGGGCCAGGACGACCACGCGCTGGACCGGGACCGGCTGGCCGCGCGTGCGCAGGAACCGTTCCAGGTCGTCGGCCGGCTCGTTGAGCTGCACGCTCGGCGACCGTCCCTTGCGGTCCGCGATCGGCCGCTGCTCGACCAGGTTCCCGTAGTTGTCGTACTTGTCGGCCCGCCAGCGGTCGCCGTCCACGTACACGGTGGCGTTGAGGTTCTTCACCTCGATGGCGAACAGGCCCCGCGGGCCGAGCAGCAGCTGGTCGATCTCGCCGCGCCGGTTGCGGTACCCGCGCAGCAGGATCCAGTCGTCGCCGAGCGCGCGGCCGAGCCCGGCCGCGACCTGCTGCTCGCCCTCGATCCCGGCGATGATCTTCTCTTCCAGGTCGGTGTGCCCGGCGGCCGGGACCGGCGGGCGGGGCGCCCGGCGCTTCTCCCGCCACGTGCCGACGGCCAGCCGCAGCCAGGTCCACCAGCGGTGCCGGGCCCGGGCCCGGTCCCGCCTGACCCGGACGGCCTGGACGCGGGCGCGGTACCTGACGAGCTCGTCCTCGTACGCCGACAGCACCCGCTTCTGGTCAGCCACCCGGCGGCGGGAGACGTCGTCGAGCATGTCGCCCGGGTGGTTGGAGAGCTCGACGACGCGCACCTGGATCAGACTAATCAGCCCGCTCCAGGCGGACCAGCCGACGGGGACGGGCTGGCCTTCCGGGCCGAACGAACCGGGGATTTCCTGGTCCTGCCGGCCGTACTGACACTGGGTTACGATCGCGAAACGCCGCCGCCGGGCCGGATCCGGCTACGGTAGCCTGGGCGCGCCCTGACCTGAGCAAATCCGGGCCGTGCGGCCATGGGGGGACTCACTGGGGTATGCGGAATCGAGCGGGCCATGCCCCAGCGACAAGGAGAAGAACACGCCCATGCCAGCTACGCTTCAGGAGATCTTGCTCGCGCCGGAGACCCGGCCGCAGGTGATCGCCGACTGCCAGGCGCTGATCGACCAGCAGGTCTCCGACGTGTCCGGGATCTCGGGGGCGGCGGTCAAGATCGCCTACAAGACCGTAAGCACCTTCATCCCGGGCCACATCCGCCACATGGTGGAGTCCCTGCTCCCGGAGATGGTGGAGAAGCTCGAGCCGTTCTGGGCCGACTTCACCACCTCCGGCGGCTCCGGGTTCGGCGACTACCTGGCCAAACGCGGCGACGAGGTGTCCGAGGCGCTGCTCGCGGTGACCGACGCGCGCGGGGCCGCCTCCGAGCGGCCGACGGTCGTCAAGGCATACAACAAGGTCCGCCCCAGCGCGGCCAAGCACGTCACCGCCGCGCTCCCGGCCGTCGGCGCCCTGGTGCAGAAGTACGCGGGCTGACCGCCGGGCAGCTTCTTTCTCGAGGGCCGGGGCCGCCGCTAGCGGTTCCCGGCCCTCAGGCGGTCAGGTGCGGCACCGGCGCCCCGCTAGGGCCGGGTTACTGAGCTTGCCTCGGGTTACTGGTTCTGGTCCTGGGTGCCCTGATCCTGATCCTGCACGCCGAGGAACTCCTCGGCCTTCTGCTCGCCGCCCTCGATCTGGCTGTCGAAGCGCCCGCCCGTCTTCTCCTTGGCCATGTCCGCGGCCTGGTCAAGGCCCTGGTCCGCGATGTCCGAATGCTCGCTGGCCAGCTTCTTCGCCTCGTCCATGAAATCTGACATCGGACTTCCTTCCCCCTTGGGGTCCTTTCCGTACGGTAGCTAGTCCTGCCCAGCGTCGCGGAGACGCAATCACCCGCGGCCCGGCCCGTACCCCGATAGCCTGGGGCGCGTGGTGGCATCCTTGGCCGTGGGCGGGGTGTTCCTGCTGGCGATGATCGCGGCGTCCGTGCGGGCCGCGGTCACGCTGCCCGCGAATGCGCGCATCGCGCTTCACTTCGGCTCGGTCGAGCGCTGTTACCTGGCGCCGAAGCGGGCCGGGCTGATCATCTGGCCCGCGGCGGGCGCGGTGGTGCTCGGGGCGCTGGGCGCGATCGCGGCGAGCCGGCTGGCGGCGGACTGGGTGCCCGGGCTGCGGGACGTGCTGGTCCCGGCGGTGCTGTGCGTGCTGGCCGCCTTCCAGGCGGGCGCGCTGGTGATGGCGAAGCGGGCGGCGGGGGCAGCGCGGGCGGCGGAGGCGGCGGCGGCGGCGGAGGCGGCGGTAAATGGTGACGCCGCCGAGGGCGGCGGCCCTTACCATGTGGAGGTGCCGCTCACCGGCGGCGTGGAGGTGCCGCTGACCGGCACCGCTCGCACGGGAAGGCCCCATGAAGATCGACAACAGCCCGGCCAGGGGGATGCGGGACCTGCTGCCCGCTGACGTCGCGGTCCGTGACCACGTGCTCGAGTCGATCTCCGCGGTGTACCGGCGGTTCGGCTACCAGCGGATCGAGACCCCGGCCCTGGAGAACATCGAGCGGCTGACCAGCGGCGAGGGCGGGGACAACGAGAAGCTGATCTTCCAGGTGCTGCGGCGCGGGCTGCCGCCGGAGGCGGCGGCCGGCACGCCGCTGCGCACGCTCGCCGACCTGGGGCTGCGGTACGACCTGACCGTGCCGCTCACCCGGTTCTACGGCAACAACCACGCGTCGCTGCCGATGCCGTTCCGGTCCCTGCAGGTGGGGCCGGTGTGGCGGGCGGACCGGCCGCAGCGGGGCCGGTACCGGCAGTTCTACCAGTGCGACATCGACATGATCGGCGAGCCGACCGTGCTGGCCGAGGCCGAGCTGATCGAGGCGACCAGCGAGGCGCTGGCGGCCATCGGGCTGGCCGGGACGACGATCCGGCTGTCGGACCGGCGGTTCCTGGCCGCGCTGGCGGCGGACTGCGGGGTACCCGAGGACGCGCGGAACGAGTTCTTCATCACGCTGGACAAGCTGGACAAGATCGGCTGGTCCGGGGTGCGGTCCGAGCTGCTCGATCTCGGTCTCGACGGTTCTCAGGTCTCGGCGGTGGAGAAGAAGACCCAGGAGCTGGCCGACGTGCCCGCGGACCGGCTGGCTTCCGCGCTGGCCGCTACCGTGCCCAGCCTGGCCCCGGAGGTTACCGAGGACCTGTCCGCCACGGCGGGGTGCCTGGACGCGCTGGCCGCCGAGAGGCCGCTGAGCTGGCAGTTCGACCCGACGCTGGTGCGCGGGATGGGGTACTACACCGGGCAGGTGTTCGAGGTCATGCACCCGGAGATGAGCGGGTCGGTGGCCGGCGGCGGCCGGTACGACAAGCTGATCGGCCGGTCGCTGGGGCACGACGTGCCGGCCTGCGGGTTCTCCATCGGCTTCGAGCGGATCGTGGACCTGCTGTCGCGCGAGCGGGCCAGGGACGCGGTGGCGGTGCTGGTCGAGGCGGACGTGCCGCTGGCCGGCGCGCTCGCGGTGGCACGGGAGCTGCGGGAGGCATCCGGGGTTTCCGGGGTTTCCGGGGTTTCCGGGGTTTCCGGGGTTACCGGGGATTCCGGGGTTACCGGGGATTCCGGGGCCGGGCGGGTCGTGGAGACGGTTCGGCGCAGCGGGAAGTTCGGGGCTCAGCTGAAGCGGCTGGAGGCGGCGGGGTTCACCGGGTTCGTGCTGGTGCGCGCCGAGGACGGGGTGACCGTGGCCGGGGAGCTGCGAGCGCTGGGCGGCGAGCCGGGCGCGTGAGGCTCGGGCGCAGCGGGGCGGCCGGGCGGGGCGGGTGCGTAGGGTCCGGGCGGCCGGGCGCAGCGGGGTGCGTGGGCCCTTGGCCCCGGTAGACGGGGCCTGTGTGGCCCTGACCCCGATAGAACCCGATTGACGGGGCCGGAGTCCCGGACACCCGGGTGCGGGGTTACCCGGCCGGCCGCCGCACGGGAGAACGCGCTGTTAGCGGAGGCCTTTCGCATGCATTCGCGATTTTTATCATTTTCCTGCACAAACTATTTGCACAATGCCTATGCAAAATTTTTCTGCACGTACCTATGCACTTGCATTTGCTCTGTTAGGCTGCAACGTGCAGACGGTGGTCGCTGGCCTGAGGCACCCGCCCGCACCGGTGCCCTTTTCTTGCCCGATGAGACAAAAGGAGAAAGATGCAGGTCAACAACGGCATTGCCGCTGATCAGCTGGTATCGGCGCGCTGGCGCAAGAGCACGGCCAGCAACCCGAGCGGGAGCTGCGTCGAGGTCGCCGAGCTGGCTGACGGCGCCATCGCCGTCCGTAACTCGCGGCATCCGTCCGGGCCCGCGCTGATCTACACGCCCGCCGAGATCAAGGCATTCCTGGCCGGGGTGAAAAATGGCGAGTTCGACGATCTGTGCCCGCGCGTTTCATGAGTTTTCCCGCGCGGCGGCCGCAGTGGCGTGTTATTACTGAGTAGTCATCATTAATGGCGTATCGGCGGTGCCGCAACGCGGTGATATCGTGCCGTGTGTGCACCGCCGTCGCCAGTCTGGCAGCGGCGGCGCGGCGGTGACCGCCCGGGCACGAAGGGGTGGGCACTGGGCGGCGGCAATCCATCGGCCCTCGGAGCGAAGATGAGCACGGATCGGCGGGACGGCGGGCACCCCGGGGACACCGTGGGCCCGACGGTACCCCGCATGCTCCTGGGGATCCAGCTGCACCGGTTCCGCGAGGCGGCCGGGATCACCCCGGACCAGGCGGGGTACGAGATCCGGGCGTCCCGGTCCAAGATCAGCCGGATGGAAAACGGCCAGGTGCGGTTCAAGGAACGGGACGTGACCGACCTGCTCACGCTGTACGGCATCACCGACGAGAAGACGCGGGCCGGCATGGTGGCGCTCGTCCGGCAGGCCAACGCGCCGGGCTGGTGGTCGAAGTACGGCGACGTCATGGCCGACTGGTTCGAGGGATACCTCGGGCTCGAGACGGCCGCGTCGGTCATCCGCACCTTCGAGCTGCAGTTCGTGCACGGCCTGTTCCAGACCGAGGACTACGCCCGCGCCGTCACCCTGCTCGGCCACACGTCCGCGCCCGCGGCGGAGATCGACCGGCGGGTGAGCCTGCGGCTCAAGCGCCAGGACCTGCTCAACGGCCCCTCGCCGCCGCAGGTGTGGTCGGTCATCGACGAGGGGGCGCTGCGGCGCCCGGTGGGCGGCCGCGCGGTGATGCAGGCCCAGCTCAAGAAGCTCGTCGAGGTGGCCGGGCGGCGGCATGTCACCATTCAGGTGGCGCCGTTCGCCCGGGGCGGGCACGCGGCGGCGGGCGGGTCGTTCACCGTGCTGCGGTTCGGCCAGCCCGACGTGCCGGACGTCGTGTATATCGAGCAGCTCACCAGCGCCCTTTACCTGGACAAACGCGAGGACGTCGACCATTACATGGAGGTCATGAACCATCTGAGCACCGAAGCACTCACCCCCGTGCAAAGCGCGCGCTTCCTCGCCGACATAATCCGGGAGACCTAGTGTCTTATGCAAAAGTTCGCGTCATGCAAGAACCCGCCATGGTTACTGCCCGTGCGACGTGCACCGACCGCTCGCGCAGGCCCAGAAGGCCTGCACTCGCAGCCGATTTTGCATGACGCTCCTAGTGCCCGGTCCGGCAGCCCGTTGCCGTAATGCCCAGAATGACCACAATCATCAAGCCCGCGCGGCCAATCAGGAGAACGTCCCGGGACGCGGGAGCCGGTACCGCCCCGGACAGCCAGGAATACGGCTGAACCTGGAAGTTCCTCCTTTTCAGATCGCCGCGAGCCAGCCAACCTCATTAGGGATGCCCCGTGACTGACGACATTTCATCAACCCAAGGCCAGGCGGGTCCGGAAGGGACCGATGCCACCGCAGGAACAGGGATCGACACGACGGTCCCGCACTCGGCCCGGATCTGGAACTACTGGCTGGGCGGCAAGGACAACTACGCCGTGGACCGCGAGGCCGGCGACCAGTACAAGGAGATCTTCCCCGGTATCGCCGTGGTGGCGCGCACCTCGCGGGGCTTCCTCACCCGCGCGGTCCGGTACCTGGCCGCCGAGGCCGGTATCCGCCAGTTCCTCGACATCGGCACGGGCCTGCCCACGGCGGACAACACGCACGAGGTCGCCCAGCGGGCGGCGCCGGACAGCAAGATCGTCTACGTGGACAACGACCCGCTGGTGCTGGCGCACGCCCGCGCCCTGCTGACCAGCAGCCCCGAGGGGGCGACCGAGTACCTGGACGCCGACATCAGGAACCCGGCCGCGATCCTGGACGCCGCCGCGGGCCTGCTGGACTTCAAGCAGCCCATCGCCCTGATGCTGATGGGGATCATGGGCCACTTCACCGACGAGGAGGCGTACCCGATCGTCAGCCGCCTGCAGGCCGGCCTGCCGTCGGGCAGTTACTTCGCGCTCTACGACGGCGCCAACACCAACGAGGCGTTCAACCAGGCGCAGGAGGGCTACAACGCGAGCGGCGCGGTGCCCTACTACCTGCGCAGCCCCGAGCAGTTCCGGCGGTTCTTCGAGGGCCTGGAACTGATCGAGCCGGGCGTGGTGCCGGTGCCGCACTGGCGGCCCGACCCCGATGCGGAGCCCGTCGAGATCTACTCGTACTGCGGGGTGGGGCGCAAGCCGTAGCGCGTTCGGTGCGCCCCGGCCTGGACCCGTGAGGCCGGGGCGCACCCGCGTCCGGGGAGCGGCATGTATTGCGGAACGACCGCTTTGTAACAGTTAACTAGAATCTTGTTTTTGGGATTCCCAAATATGTACTCTCCAGGCGGGATTGTTTTCTGGGCCGCCCGGCGTTAGACTGCCGCGGTGCGCTACGGCATAGACGCGGCCCTTCATCCGGGGTCGCGCATTCTCGACGGGCCTCCCGCGAGGCCTGGCAGTTATGGGGGCTGCACGTGAACGCAGACAGTGCCACCATTAACCCCGGGCACAACCACCAGGGCGTTCCCGAGCCAGCCGGCGACCCGGCTACCAGGCGGGACACCTGGACGAAGCTCGCCACACCGGTTTACCACGAGTACAGTTATGGTGTGGAATTCTCACTCGGCGATGACGGATCACCAGCCGCGGTCGGGAGTTCCGGGCTGGCGGGACACGGGTCGCGCGGTGAGGGTGTCCCGGGGTAGGCGCTGGCCCATGCCACAGGTGAGCGGTCCACTCGGCGCCCGGCGGCGAATCGCCACGGTCCTGAAAGAGTGGCGCGACGAGGCGGGCCAGAGCCTCACCGAGGTCGCGAAGGAAACGCTCATCTCGACCTCCAAGCTGAGCCGCCTGGAGAACGCCGAGGGCAAGCCGCGGCTCCGGGACGTGCGCGACCTGATCCGGTTCTACGGCAAGCAGGAGACCCCGCGGGCCGCCCAGCTTGAGCGCTGGGTGGCGGCCGCCGGAGCGGCCGGCTGGTGGACGGACTTCGACGAGGCCGTGCTGCACGGCCGGAACCGCCTCGACACCCATCTGGCCTACGAGGCGGAAGCCACGGTGGCCCGGGTGTACACCCTGCCGTTCGTGCCCGCCCTGCTGGCCACCGACGCGTACGCCGAAGCCGTGTACCGGGACATGGAACGCCGGCCCGAGGACCAGATCAGCCAGCTGATGGAAATCCGGCGCAAGCGCAAGCAGGCCCTGACGGAGCGCGCGGGACTCGATCCGCTGAAGCTGGTCGCGGTGACCCACGAGTGCACGCTCCGGCAGATCGTCGGCTCGCCGCGGATCCTGCGCGATCAGCTCGACGAGCTCCTGGCCCGGTCGCACGAGGGCAACGTCAGCTTGCACGTGTTCCCGTTCGCGGCCAAGGCAGCGCCGTACATGACGTGCATGTACGCGATATTCGAGTACCAGGATCCGGACAACCTGGAGCAGGACCTGGTGGAAATCGAGACACAGGCCGGCTTCTTTGCAATCGACGATCCGGACCGGGTCGCCGAGTACAAGAAAGCGCATGAGAACCTGGTCGCTTTCTCACTGAGCGAGGACGATTCCCGGGAGCGGATCAGCCGCATCCGGGACAGCATGCCGTCGCATTCGTTACGCGAACCGTAACCGCTGCAGCATTTGGGCACGACGGCCGCCCGCCGATTATTAAATTCAGATTACGTGAGCAGCCAGGCGGCCGCGGGAACGCTAGAGTTTCTTAGTTCTCCCGCCCACCTACAACCCCGTAGGCTGGATTTCCGCCTAGCCAAGCGAGCGTGCATAATGGCCGATGAATCCAATCCAGGTCCAGCATCAGAGCTACATATAGTTCATCAGAAGATAACTGATGAAGGTTACGCCCTGACCTCCGAGTTGGACATCGGCCTCCCGCCTGGATGCGCGGAGAGCCTCCGGAGGGCCTACTTCGACAGCGGCCAGCTCAGGTGCGACAAGGGTGATCAGCCAGCCGATCGCGAGCGAGCGAGAGACGTCATCCTGTACGAGTGGGAGAACGGCGGCCTGGTCCTTTCAGAATACGAGACGATAGCCATCCGGGATCGCTCCGGCATCAGGGGCGAGCGTATCCACAAACGTATCGAGCTGCTCGGGGACCGGCAGTTCAGGGATCTCGTCAAGACGTTTATCAGCCTCGTGCCGGAAAAACGGCGGCAGCAGAAAGGAACGTTCGGGATCAATCTGTTCCGGACGCATACCGACGTGGTCACCAGGCCGCACCGGGACGACGAGGAGTTCATTATCATTTACGTCCTGGACCGGATAGGCGGTGACGCCGAGTCTTACCTGTACCGGCACGACCGGGAAAAGATGGACCCCGCGGAAGACGGCGATCTGGTCCTGTGGAAGCAACTGAACTCGGGCGACCTGCTGATCTTCGACGACAGCCAGTTCAAGCACGGCGCCACGCCGCTCACGCCGCCGCCCGGCGGGCGGGCCAAGCGCGACGTTCTCATATGCACCGTCGACTATCCGACGACTTACCTGCAGCGCGATCCGGTTTCTTAAAGCCGCTCGCATAACCGGCATGCGGCCCTTCCGGGCCACGGCAAACCCCCGGAACGACTGTTACGGGGGTTATTGCTGTTAATTTCGGTACGCACGATTCAGGCGATCATGGTGGGGTGGCGGCCGAATGTCACATGACTCTGGCCTTGCCCGCGCGGCCGTTAGCGTGTCAAATGAAACTCGCGTGTCAAATGACACCCGCCCATTGTGTGATGGCACTTGGGTCCGTATCGTGCAAGGATGGTGGTTTATAAAATCGAATACGGGGTGTATCCCGGCCGACGACTGACACCAGGCGACGGGAGCGCGGCTGGTGCCAATGGCTCGCGGTAGGTCCAGCCCGGAGGATATCCGGTGTGCGGTGGAGTCAGTATTCGGAAACGTCCGGGAAGGCCTGGAACACCTCGTATCCATACCATCGGTAAGCACGGAAGGCTACGACGCCTACAACCCGGAGGAGGTGCGCCGCTCCGCCGAGGAAACCGGTGCCTGGCTCCAGCGATCGGGCCTCAAAGGCGTCCGCCCGCTCGAGGTGGACGGCGCGCATCCGGCGATATTCGGCCAGACCCCGGGACCCGCCGGGTCGCCGACCGTCCTGCTCTACGCGCATCACGATGTCCAGCCGCCGGGCCCGGCGGGCCTGTGGGCCTCCCACCCCTTCCAGGCGACCGAACGCGACGGCCGGCTGTTCGGCCGTGGCACCGCGGACGACAAGGCCGGCATCGCGGCGCACGCCGCGGCGCTGCAGGCCTGGGACGGCGCGCCGCCGGTGACCGTCTCGGTGTTCATCGAGGGCGAGGAAGAACTCGCGTCCCCGAACCTC
>Ga0335081_10023140_pt1 | contig 10052 bp, 8 predicted proteins | sample Lox_Sample_35_FD_206713 | JGI IMG/M metagenome (GOLD analysis project Ga0335081, IMG submission 206713) | Soil microbial communities from Loxahatchee National Wildlife Refuge, Florida, United States - Lox_Sample_3.5 | ecosystem: Environmental > Terrestrial > Soil > Wetlands | place: USA: Florida... | reverse complement strand
CTTCGCGCCGGACGGCCGCCTCGTCAAACTTGTCGCCCGTTGGCGTTAAACTGGCCGTGGCACTAACGGCATACGAATACGGAGTGGCGCTCAATAGCTCGGTCAGCGAATCGGGTAAAAGTTGGCCGGGCTCAATGTCATGCTGTCCGCTTGCGGAGGGGATTAGGACGTTCGCATAGGCCGGGCCTCCTCCGAAGGTGTAAACGCCGTTCGGGTTCATCCCAAAGATCGTGGAATCGCGATTGAAGCGCAGCTCAACTCCCCACTTCAGGCTGTGCGTCCCATGGATGTAGGCCATGTCGTGCTTCAACTGATACAGATTGCCGTAGGAGCCGAAGATGGAGCCGTCCGCGGCATTGAAGTTGTCATAGAGGCCGTCGGCAAAGGCCATTTCAGGTTGCGTGTGATTCACCGTGGGAAAAATCGGCGTGCTGCGAATGTAGCCGATCGACGTGACCGAAGTGAGATGAGGCGAAATCGTCCGGGAATAGCGCAGCGCTGCGTTTCGTTGATGATCGAAAAAATTCACGCCAAAACTGGGATTGATCGCCGTTTGATCCGGATTCGTGGTTGGGCCGTTCACTTGGTTCAGGCTGAAGCGCCCGAAAAGAGTGGCCTTCTCCGAGATGCGATGATCGATGCGCACGGAAAACTGATCGGTGTCCGTCGCAACTTTGGATGACGTTGCATAGGTGCGCGCACCGTAAGGGCCTTGCGGTTCATTCGGCAGCGGATAACCAGCCAGCACCGAGGCGACCGCTGGATTCACGGGAACAAACAGCGTGTCGCCCGCAAAGGTCGTCGTATCGATTCCTTGTCTCTCCTGTGCCGTTGGAACCGCAAAGACCTGCGTCGTGCCCAGCACCTGCCGGAAGCCTTGATACTCAGCGAAATAAAACGTTTTGTCGCGCCCGTCGTAAATTCCCGGAAGCACCACCGGCCCGCCGTTCGTAACTCCAAACTCATTACGCACAAAGGGCGGAATCCGGCGCCCGTCGGTGGGATGGTCGAAGAAATTCCGCGCATCGAAGGCCGCGTTGCGCACGAATTCAAAGGCGCTTCCGTGGAAGTCGTTCGTGCCAGACTTCGTGATGACGTCGTTGAATCCCGCCGCGCCGTGCCCGATTTCCGCGGGCATGACTCCCGAGCTGGACTGCACTTCCTGGATGGCGTCCACGTTGAAGTTGGCAAACGTCGCGCCGCCAAGTTCCGGGTCCGTGGTGTCCGCGCCATCCATAGCAAAGACGGAAGCCGCACCACGCTGGCCATTCACGGCAAACTGCTGTGTGAAGTTCGCCGCGCCGTTAGTGTCCGTCATGGTGCCGGCGGCGAGCAGCAGCAACTTGCTGAAGTCGCGCTCGTTCAGCGGCAGGCCGGAAACCTCTCCACTGGTCAGGCGCTCCCCGCCGCTGGCCTGAACCGTGGCAGTCGGCGGCGTCTTGGTGACGACCAGCGTTTGTCGCTCGACGGAGAGTTCCAAAGCGGCGCTTTCCGACTTGCCTTCCTCCACAACCAGAGGACTCGCTGCGGTGAACGTTCTACCGTGTGCGGTAACAGAAATCTCGTAAGTCCCTGGCACGAGAACGGTGAACGAAAACTCTCCACTTGCCGACGTCTTAGTGGAATACGCATGACCGTTGGCCTTGTCGTGCAGCTTGACGGTCGCTTCCGCGATCGGGTTTCCTTTTTTGTCGCGCAGCACTCCAGACCACGCAGATCCTGTGGCGGCTTGGCTTCCCGTTATGGATAAGAGGACAAGGGCGAAACCCAGAGCGATTCCATGACGAAGTGACCATCGCCGCCGGAGTTGCGGAAGAGAGCGCGAAACGCCCTGAAGCTTTCTTTGCAAAAACGAAGGTTCCATCAGACCTGGCAATTCCGGGGCTTTGGTTTTTGCTGCAAGCGAGGCTTGGTGCGGAAGGAGGGACTTGAACCCCCACGGCCTTTCGGCCACAAGATCCTAAGTCTTGCGCGTCTGCCAGTTCCGCCACTCCCGCAGTGGTGCTAGCTTACTGATTATACTGATGTTCCGCTTCCGTTTGTACTGCATCTGTTTGGCTTGCTTGGTCAACTGTGCCCGAAGTATGCCCAGACTCTCGAATGGAACCCTGTTCAATGCGCGTGCGGCATCTGCGAGGTCCGACTCGTTCACGATGTTGTAGCGGTCAAAGATGGAGCGTGTCTTGTGACCTGAGATTCGCATTGCTACCACTTCCGGCACTCCTCGCCTGACCATGTTGCGGACTGCCGACCGTCTCAAGTCATGGAACAGTAGCCCTGGCAGCTTGGCCGCAGCGGTTAGCTTGCTCCAAGCCACTCGGAAATCCCTGACGGGCTGGCCATCGTTGCGCGTGATAACGAAATCGTCTGCGCTCTTGGATAGCCTCGACTGCTTTAACAGTTCAAAAGTTTCCGAAGTCAGCTTGACCAAGCGGCCCTCGCTATTTTTCGTTGTGCCTGGGTCAAGTGTGACTGTCCGATTGAGTAGGTTCACCTGCCGGAACCGCATGTTGAGCAACTCCGCCTTGCGGAATCCAAAGCTGTAGCTGAGAGCTACCATGAGACGAAGCCACGGCTCACTACAGGCATTGGAAAGTTGTTTGTATTGTTTCTCGTCAACGAAGCCTCTCCGGGGTGGATTCTCTCGCAGCCTTGGGAACACTGGCACCTGATAGACCTTGCGGGGAGTGCTGCGGTAAGCGAGGCTAAACATTCGCTTGAGAGCGGCTAACTCCCGATTGATTGTGGCGTTTTCCGCGCCCGCTGTTTTGCGAGCGTCGATGTACTTGGCGACTGCGTCCGTTGTCACGTCAACGGCTCGCATCGGAGCAAACACAGGCTCCAGATGTTTCTTCCACCGCCATTCCGTGAATTGCAGCGACTTGTGACCGTTGACGCGGTAATCCCGGAACATATCCTCGGAGAGTTCGGAGACTCGGATTTTCTCCATCGCCGGACCAAAGAAGTTTCCGCTTGCGACCTCGACACTTCGGTCACAGGGCTTTCCATTCTTGACATCGTTAAGTGGTAGTTTTCTAATATGTGTAGCACCCTGTGGAAAGATAGCCTCGAAATGGCAAAGCCCCGGTCAACTGTTATTTGCTGCCTCTTTATCCTCCTAAGTGCGCCGTTCGCATTCGCGCAAAATACTCCCAAGGACCATTACAAGAGGGGCGAGGAACTATTAAAGCAGGGCCAAGTTTTTGCGGCCTATGATGAGTTTAAGTCAGCTGCTGTCTCGGATTCGTCGAGCAAAAAGTATCAAAAAAAGCTTGCTCAAATAGGGGAGCTTGCGTCCAGAGCCGCACAAGATGAGTCGCATAAATACGTCGTTCTAAATCCTGCAACATACGAGCAATGGCTCGAACGCGCAACTCAATACAATAGTGCAAACGACTCCGCTGCGCAGGAGCTTGCTTCGATTCGAGAAGAAATACGAGCGGCAGCATCCAAGGCCCATGAAGCAGAGGAACTGCTGGACAAGGGCGAGGTTCAACAAGCCAACGTGCTCTTGAGTTCCGTGCGGCGGTTTATGCCTGCCCTCCCGGAGTTCCGATATTTAGACGAGAAGATGTCAGCGGTCACAATCGCAAAGAAGGCGGAAACCGACTTAGACAATGGCGACTACAAGTTGGCGATGGCCGAGGTGGACCAAGCACAGAGCAAAGCGCCCAATTGCCCTTTCGTATTGAGTGTCAGGAGCAAGGTGCGGCATGCGGAGTCAGACAGTGTTCTTCAGACGTCCAAACAATACTCCTCTGGCTCAATGTCAGACCTTGTGCAAGTCTTGAAGCTGACCGACTACGCCTTGATTGTGTATGCAGGCAACGAACGTGCTAAGGAACTTAGAAAGTCTGCCTCGCAACAACTGGCTGACCTGGTTTTGGGTCAAAATAACAACCCCGCCCAAGCGGTCACCGGCCCTCGCATTTCTCTTGAAAGGCTAAGCATTGCCGAGCCGTGGATTCAAGAAGATTCCCGGTTCAAATCGACTATGGCGAATCTGATTGCGCGTTCGTATCCAGCACTTCGAGTTCGCTTCGAAATTGAGGAGCCAGCGAATTGCCCTGCCGTTGTGAACCAAGATGCAATCAAGCAGGACATCCTCGAAGGCTTCGGTCATATCGCGAAAGCTGACCGCGAAGACTGGACTTTGACCTTCCGCGTGAAGGCTCTGTTATGTTCGCAAACGGATGTTCCGAAGCAGTCCGTTCAGCAGGTAAATTCGACCTATGTTGCCGGACACAACCAAGTCGCAAACTCTGTGTACGCGCAACTCCAACAGGCTTTATCTTCGGCTCAAATCGAACTGGCGCAAGCCGAAGTCAACAACCAGAACAATCCGGGTTTTGGTACTGCTTTTGCCCTGGGCTTGGCCAGGGGAAAAGTAAATAGATTGCAGAGGCAGTTGTCAGCTACACCGCCGTACTTTGAGAAGGAAATCTTGCAACAATATCAGGTTGAAAAATTCGTTGCCTCACGTTCCTGTCAGGTTGCGTCAGTTCTGCAAGCTTACTCGAAGGCGGGTGCTAAGTCGTTCGCGACTGAAGAGTCCATCTCGGCAGTGGTAGAAGACAGCCATGAAGGCATCGCAGGAGTATTACCAGAGGACAAGTCAGGTCTGCAAAATCTCACACCAGTTCTTCTGCCGATAGAACAGTGTAACGCCCAGGCCTCGAACAACTATCTCAATAAGTTGAAGAACGGAGCGAGAGAATTGGCTGCAGGTTTTTTCGCCTCGGCTGCAATGGACAGACAACTCGACTCGAACCAGCGTTTGGCATCGTCAATGTACGTTCTTGATTTAGCAGATGGCACTCAATATCAGGCATTCACAACGAAGAGCGGCCCCATCGTCTACGACGCCACTCTGGAGGAAACCTCATCAGGCACCGCAACACTTCTCGACTCTCTAGAAATGCCGACCTTGAAGCAGATTTCTTTTCAGGATACTGATGCTAGCGATGCCGGTCCCGTTGAAAACACACTTGAACACGCCATGGAAGGTGTCGTCGAAATCGAAACAGATACAGGCGCACTGGGAAGCGGTTTTTTCTTTACGAACGCTTGCATGGTTCTGACGAACCAGCACGTCATTGAAGGTGCCGAGACGATTATTCTGAGGACCTCATCGAAGAAGCTGTACACGGCTCAACTGTTGGCGAAGGATGAACAACGAGACTTAGCTCTGCTGTCAACAAATGCGCATTCGTGTAGTTTCTTGGAACTGGAAGAAACACAAAGCCCTCACATAGGCCAAGAAGTCTTTGCCATTGGCTCACCTCTGGGGCTATCAGGCACTGTCACCAGAGGCATTGTCAGCGCGTTGAGAACGACGGGTTCAGGCATTCATTACATTCAGTTGGATGCAACGATTAATCCCGGAAACAGTGGAGGGCCCCTACTGTCCCGCGCTGGAAAGGTACTCGGAATCAATACCTTTAAGCTAAAGGGATATGAAGGACTTAACTTCGCTATCTTGTTTTCGGAAGTAAGAACCTCATTCGGAAGGTTTCTGAAATAGAGGACTTCACTGTCCCGCGAGATAAGAAATCAAGCCAAGCTGACGACCAACGGACTGGAAACGTCCAGCCATTAGTCCTGTGAGATAATCCCGCCCATGAAAGCGACCATCGCCGTAATCTGCCAAGCCTTTCTCGTCCTTTCGGCTTCTCTCGCGCCTCTACTAGCGCAGACGCCTGGCAGCCAGCAGCAACAGCCCGAGTTCATCCGGCAAGGGCAGCAATTGATGCGCGAGGGAAAGTTTGATGATGCGCTGGCGCTGTATCGCAAGACCCTCCAAACCTCTCCGACTTCCGTTCCGGCCAACGTCGCGGCAGGGAATGTCCTCGACCTCAAGGGTCAGGGCGAGGAGGCCCGCAAGTATTTCCAGAAGGCAATCGACGTTGCGGACACGCCCGAACAGAAAGCAATGGCACAACGGGCGATGGCGATGTCGTATGCCTTCGATGGAAATTGCAAGAAAACAGTTGAGTACGAACAGCAGGTCTTCGACTACTACGGCGGCGTGAAGAACTTCTTTCAGCAGGGCGAAATTGCCGACGAGGCCGCTCGCGTCTGTATTGACTCAGGCGATTTGGACGCCGCGCTTCACTGGTATCAGGTGGGCCACGACACTGGACTGAAGGAACCCGAAATCAAACCGGCTCGCCAAGACCTTTGGGAGTTTCGTTGGGAGCACGCACAGGCTCGCATCGCTGCCAGGCGTGGCAACCAAGCCGAGGCACAGAAGCACGTTGCTGCAGCCCAAGCCATCCTCGATAAGGGAACCAATCCCGAGCAAGCGCAATTCCTTCCCTACCTGAAGGGATACGTTGCGTTCTACGGTGAGAACTACAAGACGGCACTCGATGAACTGCTCAAAGCGAACCAAAACGACCCGTTCATCCAGTGCTTGATTGGCCAGACGTATGAGAAGCTAGGCGACAAGGACAAGGCCATCGAGTTCTACCGCAAGGCCTCGACAGCAATCGCGCACAATCCCCCCGCTGCGTACGCGGTACCGTTCGCCAAGAAGAAGCTGGCTTCGCAGCCGAACTAGGCCCCCGACTAATCCCCAGTCACTTGTCGCGCGAAGTACGACCTAGTGCAATCCGTCCGCTTGAGATAGATTCCGACGTGGAGGATTTTGAATGAATATTCTTGCGGCAATAAAACGTGAAGAGCGGAAACTCGAAAAGCAACTCGGAAAGCTTCAGCACCAACTAGATGCAGTAAGGTCCGCAGCAAAGGCACTAGGATATTCGACTGGCCGCGAACTCAACGGTGTCGGTCGCGCCAAGAAGCGACATGTCTCGGCAAGCGCACGAGCCAAGATGTCGAAGGCGCAAAAGGCGCGTTGGGCGAAGAATAGAGCGCAGGCGAAGAAAGTAGTGGGATAACGAAACCGCAAGGCCCGGAGACAGTCGCTATTCGTGGTGACTTGTAGTTGCGACCGGGCAGGATGACCTATTCTGGCGTTAACCAATACTCGCCACAGAACCTGAAGGGATACGGCCAAGCACGGGTACAATTCTTGCTCTCAGCAAATACTTCTTCCGGTCTGAAATTTTGCTGGAGGAACTCATTCAGCTTATCGAGCGCCGTTTTGAATTGTGTACTCAAGGAGATATTTTAAATATCAATATCGGCATCGAGTGCCTCAAATACAGCTTGTGCCCTTCGTTCGACATCAGATTCTGTTGCACCAGGTTTACTCATCCATATTTCCGTCCTCCAAACCGGCTCGAAATCCTGCGCGGCCTGGCGAAGTGAAAGGGTCCAGTCCGCATAGTCCATACGGTCAGAGAAAGTACTATGAGGAACTTGTCCGGTGACGCAACTAACCAGGCACATAGAACCGTAGGTCCATTGTTTTTGCTCCGAAGCGGAGTAACCATACAAGATACGTAAATGCTTTGGCGCTTACTATCTCTTGCGTGTTGTCTCTTCATGGCGAAGTTGGTGCTGGCTGATACCAAAGCGCCTTCCCTTTCGCCTATCCGAGCGACCGTTTGTCAGTTGGAGAATCACCCCGAAAACTATGACCGCAAGCTAGTGGAAGTCAGCGGACGCATCTACTTTGGGAAATTTGATTTCGTGATTGATGCTAAATGTGAGCCGCACAGTTATGCCCGCGTGTGGCTAGACATGGGCGGCGACGTGATTTCGCCTGCGCAATTCTGGGACATAGGCAACTTTCTTCCTAAGCAACGGGGTGTGGATGTTCGAGTAAGAGGCGTGACCGTTCCTATCGTACGAGATGCTCTTCTGGAGCAATTCGTGAGCGAAGTTGGTGCTATTCGCTTGCGCAAGCCAAATGGCGAAGGCTGCGGTTCGGAGTGTCTGCTTTACGAAGTAGCGGCGACTCTGCGCGGATTCTTTTTCTCCGGCGTAAAGGGCGGCTTCGGAATGGAACAATGCTGTCATCTGCTCGTAGTGGAGAGAGTCACGAGTCTGTCCTCGAAACGGACTACCGTGCCAGCAGGAGGAACCTATACCTGCGCAACTGAACGCTGGCAGCCGAGTTCAGAGGAATTGAAGGCGCTTTCTGCCATTCCGGCGTGTTCGCTTGGTGAAAATTTCAATGGATGTCTTGCAATAGCCGCAAAGCACTGGGGTGAGGCCATAAAACCGAACGGTGGACTTGCAAATCCACGGGGCTGGATTTCGCCGGACATGACCGTGTACTACGGATTTTCTGGCGGGTTCATACAGAAGCCCGGCCAGACTATGGAGATGACGCCGTCGAGTTCATTTACACGACAAGTGTGTCGAGCAGGTTCTCCTCCTTACTCGCTCTTAGACCATGTCTCCTGTAGTTTTTATCGGTCGTTCCGACTGGAAGATAAAAACGCTGCCATAGAGCGTCAAGAACGAGTGGACGCAGGTCAGGAGACTTGGAGAGCGTCTGATATGGCGCAAGTGGCGTGGTTGGCTTACGACGAACAAAGAAAACAATGGAATCTGGATGCAGCGACTGATGCCAAACTCTCAAAGTGTGAACCCTCGCCTCCCGGAAAAGACGCTGAAGGTAAGCAACAGCAGTGGGGTTATTGTGCGTGGCTCACGCCCGATGACATGCAGGAAATCACAGTGCAATTGCACAAGCCCGGCTACTTGGACAAGCACGAGGGCGAACTAAAGAAAGTTGTATGGGTCCCGTGGACCGTCGACGTCAACCTCTGTCAAGCAAGACCGTCTCCTCATTAGAAGTTTGAAAGTGCCTGGTAAACGCGGAATCGGAAAGGTTGAATCGACCAAAGTAACTTTACCGGTAACGCAACTTATCAGAGTTAGCTGCCGGTTCAAGGTAAACCTTGTAGAAACCTTGCTCTTTGAAATAGAAATCTGGGTCAAGGAGCCTATCAACCGAGATATTCTCCCGTGCCTGCGGCACGTTTGCGAAGTCTCCATCCCAAACTCCATAGAGTTCAACTACCTTATCCCCGGTCGTTCGCAAAAGTGCAACCAGTGCTTCGCAATTCTGGCGATGGACCATGTCCCTCGCAATGTCTAGCTCATCCTTCTCGGTATCCCTATAGAATTCAATTTCAGGCCAGCCGCCATTTTGGAACATCGCATGAGGGAAATCACAACCACAACTCGAACTGGAACCAACGTATTGGACTTCGGGGCTACTGAAATGTTGCATGATTCCGGCGTCTCGCTCCGCGAGGGATTCGACAGGCAAATCTACAGCATCTTTATTGAACTTCCTTCGCGGCAAAGCATTAGTTGTTCCAACGTAGAGAACGAAGCACATAAGCCCATTTTAGCATTCTGACACTTACCGATAACCGCCGAACCGCAAGCGCCTGATTAACTGCGAACCCCGGCCTACTTCGGTCAGTCCTGTTCGGCTTGGCCTTTTTGACCGTCGGCCACACGCCAGCGCCCGTCGTGTTGGGGTTCCGTCGCCACCGTAACGGGTGGTCAGAAGGAACCCTCCGGCAAAGTACGCTGTCACGGTGAACTCGAATGGTTGTAGCTCGCTCTCGTACTTCTGCCCCATGGTAAAATGTTGGTCCCGTCTCCTCACCGGAGGCATCCGGTGATTCAGATAAAAGACCCGCACGAATCCCTACGCTACAGACTCCGCACGATGTCTGACCGTGACCTGATTGAGTTCGGACGCGCTGCTAAAGAGCGATGTAAGGACCGTCAGAATCAGGAGGCGTGGACTGAGCTAAAGCTTGCGAGAGAAGAGTGGCGAAGCAGGCATCCTAAGCGGCGTCGATAGGTCGCTCCTCTGGGCGACGCACAAGAATTCCACTGATACGTCCTGTTAGCACGAAATTGAAACGGGAATCGTTGGAATCGAGATTCGAGCAGTCTGCCTAAACTATGCCTGAGAGAAACAGAAAGGCCCCATGAGAGCCGAACTAAGTGCTTTCAACTCATCACGAGGCCTGGTTTGAAACCATCCTAAGTCTTGCGCGTCTGCCAGTTCCGCCACTCCCGCAGTGGTGCTAGCTCCTTGAGTATACAAGCCTTTTGCTTGTGGTGGCATGCCCAGTCTCGCGTGATCCACGGCACAGCCATCACTTTGC
>Ga0335081_10023139_pt1 | contig 10053 bp, 4 predicted proteins | sample Lox_Sample_35_FD_206713 | JGI IMG/M metagenome (GOLD analysis project Ga0335081, IMG submission 206713) | Soil microbial communities from Loxahatchee National Wildlife Refuge, Florida, United States - Lox_Sample_3.5 | ecosystem: Environmental > Terrestrial > Soil > Wetlands | place: USA: Florida... | reverse complement strand
CCCATGATGATCTCAATGATTTGCCTTAAGCTGAAATTTTCGCTTCCGCCGACTTCATATGTATGATTGATCGTTTCGGGATTATCGAGAGACCAAAGCATCACATTCACCAAATCCTCCACCCACAAAGGCTGAAGCATGGAATGTCCCCCGCCGGGCAGTGGAAAGATTCCCGGTGCAGCACGCAGAAGATAGGCAAAGCTGGTTGTGAAATGATCCTCCTCCCCGAAAACAATGGACGAACGAAAAATGGTATGAGAAACACCCGAACGGCGAATATGTTCTTCCGCGATCCCCTTGGCCTTGAACATAGGATACGCAGACGAACGGCTGGCGCCAATGTGACTGAGATAGATCATGCGTTTTACACCTGCATCCACGGCCATGCGGGCCAGATTATCCGTGCCGCGCATATCTACAGCGAGCAGGTTGGCATTGCGTCCCTGCGATTCGGCGCTGGCAAGATGGAATATCGCGTCCACATCTTTCAGGGCTGCGCGGATAGCGCGTTCATCAGAGAGGCTGGCGACAGCTGCTTCCACCGGCACGCCGGTGGGGAGTCGGGGAGAATGACGCGAAGGACGAATCAATACCCGGACCTCGCGTCGGGCCTCGAATAAATGGCGAATCAGCGAACGACCAATAAAACCAGTGGCACCAGTCACCAAAATCATGGGACGGATTATAGCAGAGGAGTCGGGTAGGTTTATACAATCCCGTGAAGCATAAATAGAAGCTCGTCATATGAAACTGCACTATAATACACAAAGAATACTATGGAGGGAATAAAACCTCCCTCGAAATATCGTAAAAACTTTATCATTGAGATAGTCTTATTTAATGCAATGAAGGAGGCATCTTTTCAGATTGAAAGAAAAAATGAGAGCGTCTGTCAAAGCTCGCAGGAAGAAAATAGCCCAGAATCCGGACCAGTTTTCTTTCCTCTTCCAAAATAATCCTTTACCCATGTGGGTCTATGATCTCGAGACGCTGAGGTTTCTCGAGGTCAATGAAGCGGCGGTAAAACATTATGGCTATTCGCGCGCCGAGTTCCTGCGGATGCGCCTCCCAGACATTCGCCCAAAGGAAGATATTGCGCGGATCAAGGCGCATGTGCACGCGAAGCGACAGCGCCTCCAATATTCCGGAGAATGGCGGCATCGCAAAAAAGACGGCACGCTCATTTATGTTGAGATCGTTTCACATATGCTGACCTATAAAGGGCGGAAATCCGCGTTAATCGTTGCCAAAGACATTACGGAATCCAAACGAGCCCATTCGGCTCTAAAAGAGAGTCAGACTGAATTGAGGGATGTGATTGACTCCGCAATGGATGCCATCATTTTGGTGGATGATCATCAGCGCGTTGTATTATTCAATCCTGCCGCTGAGAAGATGTTCCAGCATTCCGCGGCAGAGGTCATCGGAAAATCGTTAGGATCGTTGATCCCTCAGCCTTTCCGTAAAGCTCATAAAGATCAGGTTCTAAAATTTGGCAAATCGGGGAGAACAAGGCGTTCCGCGCTTCACTTGGGCTGGGTGCTCGGTTTGCGTGCAGACGGAACCAAGTTTCCAGCGGAAGTCGCAATCTCAACAGTGAAATCGGCTGATAAAAAATTCTATACTGCCATTATGCGCGACATCAGCGAGCGCATGCAGGCAGAAGAAGCTCTGAGAGAGAGCGAGGCTCAATATAAATTGCTCTTCGAGTCGGCGCCAGTGGGAATCGGGCTCACGGATTCGTCAGGAAAATTCATAAACTTCAATAATGCCATCCTAAAACCCGGCGGGTACAACCGCGAAGATATCACAAAAATCGGGAATGTAAATTTCCTCTATGCCGATCCCGCTCAGAGAAAGCAGGTGCTTTCGCTCTTCCACAAGCAAGGATACGTTTCCAAATACGAAGTCCAATTCAAACGAAAAGACGGTTCAACCTATGATGCCCTGCTTTCTTTGTCAAAGGCGAATATCAATGGAAAACCTTGCATTCAGGCGCTGGTTGAAGACATCACGGCACTGCGCGCCTCAGAAAGTGAACTGCGCGCACTATTCTTGGCCATCCCCGACTTGATCATGGTACTGGATAAAGACGGCCGTTATATTAAAATCGCCTCATCAAATCCTGATTTGTTGAATCAGCCGGTGGACGACCTGATCAGCAAAAGGATGCACGATATCTTTTCGCGACAAAAGGCGGATCGATTAGTAAAGTATATTCGAAGAGCTTTGCGGACTCAGAGGCCTGTTCGGTTCGAATACGCAGTGCTGGCTGGCAACAAAATCGTATGGTTCGCAGGTGTAACAGCCCCGCTCACGAAAGATACGGTTGTCTGGGTTGCACGTGATATCACTTCCCAAAAACAGACTGAAGAACAGACCCGGCATCGCCTGATCGAATTAAAAGCACTTTATGAAAGCGGTCTGGCCTTTGGTCACACGATGGATATCAAGGCAATTGGCGAACAAATCATCCATGTTCTAAGAAATCATTTCTATTGGGATCAAGCCACAGTTCGCCTGCGCCGCGAGGACAGCAACGAAGTGGAATTGATCGCATTCAGCGGCGGAAGAAACAAATCCAGCGCAAGCCTTAGGAGAGCGCTTGCCAGAATCACGCGCGCGGGTCAGGGATTATCCGGCTGGGTCATAGAACATGGCGAGACAGTCCGCGTTGATGATTTGATAAATGATGCTCGTTATGTTGAGACTTTTACCGGCACAAAGTCCGGCTTATATGTGCCCATGAAAATTGGCGAGATCGCCATTGGCGTAATCAGTGTGGAAAGCAATCAAAGCGAGGCTTTCGATGAGAATGATGAACGCCTGCTAACTACGCTGGCAGCGCAGGCTGCATCGGCGATTCACAACGCACGTTTGTTCAGCCAAACCCAACGGCGCGCAATGGAGTCAGCAACGCTGTATGAAGTTACCAGCGAACTAGCGGCAACACTGACCGATATCCCCTCGTTGCTGCAAACCATCGCAAAGGATATCGCGACGATGTTGGGTGTGCCAGGCGGGGTTGTGCATCTCTATGATTCGCAACGCTCTGAGTTGGAAACTGTAGCGACTACGGACTCCAATATGCCTGTTGGTGTACAACAAATACGACTTGGCGAAGGAATGACCGGGCGAATTGCCCAATCCCACAAACCGCTGATCATAGATGATTACAAAACCTGGGTCGATGCCGATGCTCAATATAAGGATCAACCTTTTTATAGCGTGCTGGGCGTTCCCATGCTTTATGGCGGCGAATTGATTGGCATATTGGCGGCAAACGGTTTGCACGCGACTTCATCAACCAAAGAAAGCAACCGAAAATTCACAGAGCGGGATGTACGCCTGCTTTCTCTGTTTGCCAGCGCGGCGGCGGGAGCGGTGTACAGCGCGCGTCTGCTTGACTCCGAACGGAAGCGCCTTCAGGAGGCAGAAACGCTTCAAAAAGCGGCTGCCGCGCTCACGTCAAGCCTGAATACAGAAGAAATTCTTAATTCGTTGCTAGATGGACTGGCACAAGTGATTCCCTTTAATAGCTCCACCGTTTTCATCAGCGAGGGCAGTTTCATACGCGTCGCGGCAGAAAAAGGCGTCGACTCTTCAACATTGTTCGTTGGTCAATCTATCCCGCTTGAAGACTCGATGGGAAAATATGTACTCGAACTCCGCGCCCCGCTGATCCTGGCAGACGCGCAAGCCGATACACGCTTCCATCAATTTAGTGCATCGCAAATCATCCACGGCTGGATAGGTGTGCCATTGATCGTTCACGAGAAGGTGATCGGCTATCTGTCGATGGGAAGTGATCAGCCGAATGCCTTTAACGAGTCGCACGCCGATATGGCCCTGGCGATTGGAAATCAAGCCGCGACTGCGATTGAAAATGCCAGATTATTCCAAGATGCGGTGCGCTATGCACAGAGATGGGCCACTTTACATGCCGTGAGTCAGGAACTGGCACGCGTAAGCGAAGATCTCGAAAAGGTTTACACTTCCATACATAATGCAGTTTCCAAGCTATTACCCGTAGAGGTTTTCACGATCGCCCTCCTGGATGATAAATGTACTTCCATTGACGCAGTCTATCTTTATGATCGCGGTGAACGTAGTCCGGCTATGAGAATCCCATTGGGGAATGGATTCTCCGGCAAGGTGATTAAAAGTGGCGTTTCCATCAAGGTTGACGATGACCTGGAAAGTCCTGCTGTTGATGTAAATATGGTAATGTTTGGCTCTCTGGATATGGCGCGTTCAGTCTTGGCTGTGCCTCTACGTGTGAACGATAAAGTGATTGGGGCTATGTCAGTCCAAAGCTATAAGCCTAACGTATATAGTTCTGAAGACCAGCTATTATTGGAATTGCTGGCGACTCAAGCCGCGATTGCCATCGAGAATACGCGCCTGTTCGATGAGATTCGGCAACGCGCTCATGAATTCGAAGCGCTCTACCAGACAACACACGATATATCTCTGCAACAGGATAGCGACTCGCTCTTACAGATGATCGTCGAGCGCGCGACCAACTTGCTTCATAGCCCTATTGGTGGCTTCTATCTTTACAATGCTGAGCGCCAAGAACTTGAGCTATCTTTTTTCACTGGCGTGAAATTGCGTTTGGGCACACGCTTGAAACAGGGAGAAGGGGCCGCGGGGCGCGTCGTCCTCACCCGCGAGCCAATTCTCATCAATGATTATCAAAACTGGGAGGGACATTCAGCAATATATGAGGGCATTCCGTTCCGTGCTGTGCTGGCTGTACCCATACTTTATGGAGGAGAATTGATCGGTGTGCTGGAAGTGAACGAGTATGGCGACTCGAAGCGCGAATATACACAGAACGATGCAAATTTGTTGTCGCTGTTTGCTGCGCACGCCGCAGGGATAGTGCATAATGCGCGTCTGCTTGACCAGTTAAAAGAGCGCGTCGAACAATTTTCAACACTGCACTCCATTGATTTGGTCATCGGCTCTACAACCGATTTGCGCGTCAGCTTGCAGGTTGTGCTTGAGTCAATTATGCGCCTGCTAAAAATAGACGCCGCGGAAATATTGCTTTATAACTCCGCTACGCTCAATCTCGAATATGCTGATAGTGTAGGATTCCGTTCAGACATTGCCCGGCCAATTTCCCGCCTCGGAGAAGGCTTGGCAGGTCATGTTGCGTTAGCACGCCAAATGCTAGACATTCCTGAATTGGCAAACGTGGAGCTTCCTCCGCCCTTCCGGGACATGATAGACCATGAAGGTTTCATCTCCTATCGGTGCCTTCCGCTGATTGCCAAAGGTGAGGTAAAAGGCGTGCTGGAACTGTATCATCGGTCCGCGCTTCCATCCGATCCTGAATGGAGCGATCTTCTCAATCTGCTTACGAGTCAGGCCGCAATCGCGATAGACAACGCCATGCTCTTCAACAATCTCGAACACGCAAACACCGAGCTGGAACTTGCTTATGACGCCACCATCGAGGGCTGGTCCCAGGCATTGGAATTACGCGACCACGAAACCAGTGGTCATACCCGCCGTATGTTGGATACAACCATCGCCTTGGCGCATAAAATGGGAATCCCCGATTCTGAACTTCCAAACATCCGCCGTGGTGTGCTATTGCATGATATTGGCAAAATGGGTGTGCCAGATCAGATTCTGCTCAAGCCGGGTCCGCTGAATGAAGAAGAATGGAAGATCATGCATCAGCATCCATTAAACGCGTATAACCTGCTTTCTAAAATTGCATACCTCCGTCCGGCCCTTGACATCCCATATTATCATCACGAAAAATGGGATGGTTCCGGCTATCCGCGCGGTCTGAAAGGAGAACAAATACCGGTCTCTGCGCGTATGTTCGCCATTGTGGACGTTTTCGATGCACTCTCCTTTGACCGTCCCTATCGTTCAGCATGGCCAAAAGAAAAGGTAATGGCATACATCAAAGAGCAATCCGGTAAATATTTTGACCCACACGTGGTTGAAGAGTTTCTGGAAATGGTTGGCTGATTATTACAAGCGCTATCACGCTTATATATCACATGACAATTCGTTCTGCTACTGCTCTTGCTCATCCGAATATTGCTGCCATCAAATATTGGGGCAATCGTGATGATGCGCTGCGGCTGCCGGTTAACGGTTCGATCTCGATGAATCTGGATGGACTTTTCACGCGTACCTCAATCAGTTTTCAGCCATCCCTGCCATTCGATGAGTTGATCATCAACGGGCACGAAGTAGCCGGATCAGCGCTCGAGCGCATTTCCCTGATCCTCGACCTGGTTCGCAAAATGGCCGGGATCAAAGAACGCGCGGAGATCGTTAGCGAAAACAATTTTCCCTCCGGCGCGGGGATTGCCTCATCGGCGTCCGCATTCGCGGCGCTGGCTCTGGCCTCCAGCAAGGCAGCAGGATTGAATTTAAGCGAACGCGAACTATCACACCTAGCGCGGCGCGGTTCCGGCTCGGCGGCGCGTTCCATTCCGAACGGGTTCGTCGAATGGCAAATGGGAACGAGCGATGAAGATTCATTTGCATATTCCATTGCGCCGCGCGAGCATTGGGCTTTGGCGGATTGTATTGCCATTATCAACGCCTCCCACAAAAAGACTGGCTCCACAGAGGGACATGCGCTGGCAAGCACCAGTCCATTGCAATCTGCGCGTGTCGCCGATACGCCGCGTCGAATCGAAATTTGCCGACGTGCAATCCTGGAGCGCGATTTCGATTCGTTCACTTCCATCGTCGAACTGGATTCAGATATGATGCATGCAGTGATGATGACATCCAATCCTGCGCTACATTACTGGCTCCCAGCCTCCGTGGCTGTGATGCAATCCGTTCGGGAGTGGCGCGAGGCGGGCGCGTCCGCTTGTTATACGGTGGATGCCGGGGCGAATGTCCATGTCCTTTGTCCGGAAAAAGAAGCGGATGAACTTGCGATGCGTCTTCACAAAATCTTCGGTGTCAGGGATGTGTTGACCGCACATGTCGGAGGTCCGGCAAGAATCATCGAAGAATAAATCCGAGGGGTAAGAGTCGTAATTGTTCGTTCATCCATGCTTTATCTTTTCCTAATCCAAACAGGATATAATGAATTGACTTTTTACAAGTTGAGGTACTGAATGAATATTTCCATCCTATCTGCCGTGATTTTTGTGGCCGTGTTTGCAGGCGTAATCATTACGCATGAATTCGGCCATTTCATCGTGGCGCGACTTTTTAAGGTTGAAGTCGAAGAGTTCGGCATTGGGTTTCCGCCGCGCATCACCACGCTATTCCATTGGAAGGGCACAGAGGTTACGCTTAACTGGTTGCCGCTGGGCGGCTTTGTCCGTCCAAAAGGTGAGAACGATCCGAATATTCCGGGCGGACTCGCCGCGTCCAGTCCGTGGACGCGCTTGGCGGTTCTCTTTGCCGGTCCAACGATGAATCTTTTAACCGCGGTGATCGTGTTCGCATATTTGTTTTATCAAATGGGCGTCCCCAATTACAACAAAGTGCAGATTGGCGATGTGTTGCCCAATTCGCCTGCCGCGCAGGCTGGCATCCAAGTCAGCGATATTGTGCTGAGCGTGAACGGACAAGCAATCTCGGATCCGAACACATTGCACGATGTGATCTATGCCAACCTGGATAAGCCCGTAACGCTGACCCTGCAGCGCGGCAATCAAACCATAACCGTGACAGCCACGCCATTAAGCTCGCGTCCACAAGATCAGGGTGCGCTGGGCATCTCAATGGGATATGCCATGGTGCGCTCTGGTTCGATCATCGAATCAACAGGCTACGGCGCCTTGGCGGTCTATGATTATATTGACCAGCTAGTCTCACTCCCTGCCCAAATCATTCGCGGACAAGTCAGCCCAGACCAAGGACGCTTCGTGGGACTCAAGGGCATCTATGACCTCTTTGGGCAAGCCGTCAGCCGCGACATTCAGAGCCGCCAAACAGCGCAAGCGACTCCGCCTTCATCGTCCTCTTCGTCTAGTTCCTCCGCGCCTGTTAATCCGCAAGAGCCAACTTACTTTACGCTTCAATTGATCGCCATTCTCACCATTAGTATTGGCTTCATCAACCTGCTTCCCTTCCCCGCGCTGGATGGCGGCCGCATCTTCTTTGTTCTGCTGGAATTGATCCTGCGCCGACGCGTCAAACCAGAATTCGAAAACTACGTTCACGCGGTGGGTTTTGCCATCCTGATCGTCTTCATGATCTATGTCAACGCCATGGACTTTATCCATCCCGCCATCATCAATCTGCCGAAATGAATGAGTCAAAACTTCCTTTTCAAAAGACGATTGACGAATTGCTCGACGGCAAGAAAAGCTTATCGCGATCTTCCCTGCGAAACTTTTCCGATATTGATCCGGTCTCGCTGAATCTCCTGTTCGAAGCCTGGCCTCGCATCGCGCCGGACCGCAAGCGGCTCCTGCTCAACGAACTTCAAACCCTATCTGATAACGATACCCTCGTCAGCTTCGATGACCTCGCGCGCGCGCTCCTCAACGACTCAGATGCGCAGGTGCAGGCTGGTGCCATTCGTCTGCTCGATGAATGCAATGACGCAAAGCTCATTCCAATCTATTTGAAAATATTATCCAGCGATAAAGATGCATCGGCGCGCGCTGAAGCCGCCTCGGCGTTGGGAAAATTTGTCCAATTGGGAGAGTTGGAAGAGCTCCCGAAAAAGACTCAGCGCCGAATTGAAGATGCGTTGTTTGAAAAGATCAACAGCGAAGATGATGCGAATGTTCGTCGTCAGGCGCTGGAAGCGATTGGCTATTCATCCCGTCGTGAAGTTGTCACGCTGATCGAGTCGGCTTTTCATCGCGAAGACCCGGATTGGCAGGCCAGCGCCTTATTCGCGATGGGACGTTCGTCCGATGAACGCTGGGAAGAGAATGTGATTCCGAAAATACTGGATGAAAATCCGCGCGTGCAATTGGCAGCGATTGAAGCCGCAGGCGAATTGGGAATAACAGCGGCACGCGAGATATTGCTCAAAATGCTGCAACAAGAGGAGAACGATGAGCTGGTTGTGAACGCGGCGATCTGGTCGCTCTCGCAAATCGGCGGCGAAGACGCGCACATCTATATTGAAAGTTTGATTGATGAGGCCGAGGACGATGACCAGGTTGAATTCCTCGAAGAGGCGTTGGACAATCTGGCTTTTACCGAGGACCTCGCTAAATTTGATCTGCTCAATCTGGATGTAGACGATGATCTTATAGATCAAGAGGAATGAACTGTATAAAAAAGGCACAGCGGGTTACAATTACATCATCATGCCTTGGTATGAACTCTTCTCCAACCGAAATGTATTTCCAAATAGAATCATTATTGGGACAACCCTCAGTTCGAGGTAAACGTGAAGAGAATCCGGAAATCCGTTTTCGTTTTTCTATTGGCTTTGACCTCTTTGGGATTTACGAGCTTGCCACAAGATCAATCCGGTTTCGCCGCGACCAATGTCAACATCTCATATAACTTCGGTCAGCAAATCACGTTTCTGGCGCGGCTCACATCAAGCATTCCCGTCCAGCAGGCATTTATTACATTCCGGGAAGTGAACGAAGAAAACTCGCAAGTCGCGCTTCTAACGCTCAACGCGGACGGTTCGACCAGCTATCAATACGACGCCAGTCAGCATTTGATACCTCCTTTTGCAACCATCGAATTTTCCTACCAGGCAACGCTGACCAATAACCAAACCGTTACAACCGGACCATTCTATTTCAGATACGATGACAATCGCTTCGCGTGGAAGCAACTCAGTTCGGATTCGGTCACAGTGCATTGGTATAACGGCGATAACGTATTCGGTCAGGCTGCGCTTGACGCGGCGCGCGTGGGTCTGCAAAACATCAGCCAAACCTTACCCGTTTCGCTTAATCCGCCCGTTGATGTTTATATCTATTCCACCTTCGATGATTTGGTAAGTTCTTTAACATTAGGCGGCAGGCAATGGGAAGCCGGTCATGCTGATCCATCCATCGGCGTTGGAATGCTGGCAGTCGCTCCCAGCGATACGCAATCCATTGATCTGCAACAATTGGTTCCGCA
>Ga0335081_10023138_pt1 | contig 10053 bp, 9 predicted proteins | sample Lox_Sample_35_FD_206713 | JGI IMG/M metagenome (GOLD analysis project Ga0335081, IMG submission 206713) | Soil microbial communities from Loxahatchee National Wildlife Refuge, Florida, United States - Lox_Sample_3.5 | ecosystem: Environmental > Terrestrial > Soil > Wetlands | place: USA: Florida... | reverse complement strand
CCGTGTATTCGATGGTGAATTGGCGCGTGAGCTGTATTATGGCGCAAACGCCTTGCGCCATAATACCGCGCGTGAGCCAGCTTGCTCGTGAGTTGTAGATGTTGAGCCGCGCCTGCAGGCAGCCCAAGCGCCGCGGCGAGCCGATGAGCCCGGCGAGCGCACGGCGCAATTGATCGGGCTCGGGCAGGTCCTCCGCGTCATAGACGACGACGTAGTCGCCGCACGCGAACTGCAGCGCGTACTGGATCGCGCGCGGCTTCGTGCGCGGCTCGCCGTCCGGCACCACGAGCACGCGCATGTGCGGGGGAAGCGGCGTCGCCCACAACGCCGCTTGCGTCTCGCCATCCACGCTCTCGACGATGAAGATGATCTCGAGCCGAGGGGCCGGATAGTCGAGAGCCGCCAGTGCCTTAAGAAGATGGGGGACGACGCCCGCCTCGCGGTAGAGCGGCACGAGCACCGTGTAGAGCGGCATCAGCTCCATCTCGACGCGCACGGGCGCAGGCTCGGCGGCGAGATCTGCCCGCGTGAAGAGGAGCCAAAGCGCGGCCGAGCGCAGCGCCACGGCGAACAGAAACGGGATCGCCATCACGGCAAGCAGCACGGCGAGCGTCGTCTCGGGCGCGTGCGCTGCGCCGAAGCCAATCGCGGCCGTGATGCCCGCGAGCGCGGCCTTTTGCCAGCGCCAAAGTCCCGTCGCGGCCGAGAGCTCAGGCGTGCGGGCGGCAAGGCCCCACGCCGCCTCGTCGATCCGGGCGGCCTCCGCTCCCGGTGCTAGAAACGAATCGCCGCGCGCGCCCACTGGGCGGCGTCGGCCCCCTACCGCGGTGCTCAGACGCTGCACGACAAAACCCCTCCCCCCAGAGGGTCTAAGATGGTGATCTTGCCATAGTGTTCGGTGTATCCATAGCGAGTTCGAATCTCTGGCTCCCCCGACAGCGAAAGCACATGCCCCTGTCTCCGACGGCCGCCTGCGCCATCAACCCCGGCCTCTATGCGTACCGGCAGCGCCCGTGGCGCCGTCTGGCCATGGCGGTAGTTGCGCTGCTCGCCGTCCTAGCCTGGGCCCCGGGCACGGTGCTCGCGCAGGACGCCGATGCCGATGCGGCGCCCCCAGCGCCTGCCGACTCCGGCGATCCGACGCGCCGCGTCGTCGTCCGCTTCCTCACCGAAAGCGATTTCCCGCCGTTCGACTTCTACGACGAGGATGGGGTGCTGGTCGGCCTCAACGTCGACGTGGCGCGCGCCATTTGCCTCGAGCTCAACACCGCCTGCGACATCAAGGTGCGGCCGTGGGGCGAGCTGCTGCCGGCATTGAGGCACGGCGAGGCCGACGCGGTCATCGCCTCGCACGCGGTGACGCCGCAGAACCTCGCGCAGGTCGACTTCACCGACCGCTACTTCTACATGCCCGGGCGCTTTGCCGGCAAAACTGGCGGCGAGGCCGTCGAGATGACGCCGGAGGGCCTCGAGGGCAAGCGCATCGGCGTCTCCAAGAACACCGCGCACGAAGCCTTCCTCAAGGCGTTCTTCCGCTCGAGCGCCATCCGCTCCTACGAGAGCAGCGAGCTTGCGCGGGACGCGCTTCTGCAGGGCGAGGTCGACTTCGTGTTCGACGACGGCGTGAGCCTCGTGTTCTGGCTGCACGGCACCGCGTCAAAGCGCTGCTGCGAGCTCAAAGGCGGCCCCTACCTCGAGCCCAAGTACTTCGGCGACGGCATGGCCATCGCCGTGCCGAAGAACGACCAGCAGATCAAGACGCTGATCAACGGCGCGCTGACGCGGTTGCGCGCCAACGGGCGGCTCGACGAGATCGTCGAGCGCTATTTCCCCATCAAGGTTTACTAGAGCCACAGGGCGCAATCGAAGGACGGCGAGGCCCGATTTCGGGCCTGCCCGCGCGCCTCTGCGTCACCTTGCATCCGCCCATTAACCAATAATGCAACACTCAGCTAAGCCATTGTCACAATACTGCAATTTGAATCCGGTCATGATCACTCGCGACGCTTCGTCGAAGGAGAACCTCGAAAGGCGCCCCATGGCCGAATACCGCACGCTGTTCATATCCGACGTCCATCTGGGGACGCGCGCGGCCCAGGCTGATCTGCTTCTCGACTTTCTGAAGGAAGCGGAGGCCGACACCATCTACCTCGTAGGCGACATCGTAGATTTCTGGCGCATCAAGCGCGGCGCCATCTGGCCCCAGGCCCACAACGACGTGCTGCAGAAGCTCCTGCGCAAGGTGCGCAAGGGCGCGCGCATCATCTTCATCCCCGGCAACCACGACGAGGGCATGCGCCAGTACTGCGGGCAGCATTTCGGCGGCATCGAGATCGAGCACCAGGCGGTCCACACCACCGCCGACGGCCGGCGCTACCTCATCATCCATGGCGACGAGTTCGACGTGGTCGTGCGCTACGCCAAGTGGCTCGCCTTCCTCGGCGACCGCGGCTACGAGCTGGCGTTGTGGATGAACCACCCGCTGAACTTCATCCGCCGCCGCTTCGGGCTCGGCTACTGGTCGCTGTCCTCGCACCTCAAGCAGCGCGTCAAGACCGCGGTCAACTTCATCGGCGAGTTCGAGAAGTCGCTCTCGGACGAGGCCCGCCGCCGCGGCGTCGACGGCGTGATCTGCGGCCACATCCACCACGCCGCCTCGCGCCGCATGGGCGATATCCACTACCTCAACACCGGCGACTGGGTTGAGAGCTGCACCGCAATCGGCGAGAAAGAGGACGGCAGCTTCGAGCTTATCCGTTGGCTCGACGTGATCGAGGCGCGGCGGCGCAAGAGCGAAGCCCGGCTTACGGAAGCCTTGCAGGTCGCCTGATGCGCATTCTCATTGCGACGGACGCATGGCACCCCCAGGTGAACGGGGTGGTGCGCACCTACGAGCGGGTGCGAGAGCAGCTCAACGCGCTCGGCGTGGAGCTGTCGGTGCTGGCGCCGCACGAGTTCCGCACCGTTCCTTGTCCGACCTACCCCGAGATCCGGCTCGCGGTTCCGGGCTTCCAGCGCCTTGCGCAGCGCTTTCATGCCTTCCGCCCCGAGGCCGTGCACATCGCCACCGAAGGGCCCATCGGGTGGATGGCCCGGCGCTACTGCCGCGTGCGGCGCCTTCCGTTTACGACGAGCTTCCACACCCGCTTTCCCGAGTACCTCGCCCAGCGCCTCGCGCTTCCCGCCCAATGGACGACGGCCGTGCTGCGGCGCTTCCACAATGCCGGAAACGGCTTGATGGTCGCCACGCCCTCGCTCGCCCGCGAGCTCGAAGCCCAAGGCTTCGAGCGCATGCTGCCGTGGACGCGCGGCGTCGATACCGGGCTCTATCGCCCGCGTCCCGTGCGCCTGTTCGGCGAGGGACCGGTCTTCCTCTACGTCGGACGCATCGCGGCCGAGAAGAACATTACGGCGTTTCTCGATCTCGATCTGCCCGGTCGCAAGGTCGTGGTCGGCGGCGGCCCGCAGCTCGAGGAGCTGCGCGCGCGCTATCCGGGCGTGCACTTCACCGGCAAGAGGACTGGCGAGGAGCTCGCGCAATGCTACGCGTCCGCGGATGTGCTCGTGTTCCCGAGCCGCACCGACACCTTCGGCATGGTGCTGCTCGAAGCCATGGCCTCCGGCCTGCCGGTTGCGGCCTTCCCGGTGACCGGGCCGGTCGACGTTGTGAGGCCGGGCGAGACGGGGGTGCTGTCGGAGGATTTGCGCCAGGCCGCGCTCGACGCGCTTGCGCTCGACCGGGCGCGGGTGCGCGCGCGTGCGCAGGATTTCAGTTGGGAGAACGCGGCGCGTCTCTTCCTCGCCAACGTCACCACGGCGTGCCTCAAGGAGCCGGCGCCTGCGAAAGTGCTGCGCAGCCTCGCTCCCGCCAAGCGTCTATCGGAGACGCCGCGCCGGTCCTGACGTTCTAAGGTGCGGGGAGCGGGGCGGGCGCGAGCGCTCGCGTTCATCGAGCGAACCTGAGTAGCTGCGTGGGCTTTGAGAGAAACGCCGGCTGATGCGCCGGCGTTCCAGGTTCCTACTTCTTCGGCATCTCGGCTGCGAACTCGGCCTCGAGCGACTTCTCCAGCTCGACGAGATCGGCCGGCAGCGGCATGCCGAAGGCCTTCAGCTCGTTGAGCTTCTCCATGAGCTGCAGATAAAGCTCGTGGCGGTCCGCCGGCTCGTTCTGCATCTGCGTCATCAGGATGCCGAGCTCTGATTTCACGTCTTCAAAGGCCATCTGCGCTCCTTTCGGCATGACTCTAGCGGTCTTGAAGCAGTCTATATGGGAAATGAGTTAGCGTTCAGTCTCCGATGGACGCGGGCCCCGGGGGGCAATTTGCATACCTGGAAGCGCAGGGCCTGGCCCTATAGGCTGGCCCCAATGCAGTGTTCGCGGAGGCGTTGAATGGTCCACGACCTCGTAGACAGCGCGTCCTATATGGCGCACGGCTACTGCCTGCTGTGGAAGCCCTGGCTCGTCGTTCTGCACGCCGGCTCCGACCTTCTCATATTCCTCGCCTACTTCGCCATTCCGGCCGCCATCTGGCTCTTCCTGCGCCAGCGCCCGGACCTGGAGCTGAAGCCGCTCGCCATCCTGTTTGCGGCCTTCATCTTTCTGTGCGGGCTCACCCACCTCGTGCAGATGGTGACGCTGTGGTGGCCGATCTACGAGACGCAGGGCGTGCTCAAGGCGGTCACCGCCTTCGTCTCGCTGGCGACCGCGCTCATGATCTTCCCGCTCATTCCGCGGGCTGTCGCCGTCCCGAGCCCCCGCGCGCTGCAGACCGCCAACGAGGGGCTGAAGCGCGAGATCGATGCGCACGAGGACACGCTGCAACGGCTGCGCGAGACACGCGACACGCTCGAGCGGAGTGTGGCGGAGCGCACGCGCGAGCTCGCGCACTCGAAGGCGCGGCTCGAGGCCCTGATCACGGCGTCGGCGCAGATCGTGTGGACGACGGAGGCCGATGGCAACGTCGACGAGGACTCGCCGTCCTGGCGCGCCTTCACCGGGCAGACCTACGACCAATGGAAGGGCAGCGGCTGGCTCAACGCCATCCATCCCAACGACCGCGCCAAGACGATCGAGGCCTGGCGCGGGGCGGTCGAGAAGCGCGACAAGTACGACGTCGTATACCGCCTCCAGCACATCGATGGCGACTACCGCTGGACGAACGCGCGCGGAGTTCCCCTCATCGACGCCGACGGCAACGTCACCGAGTGGGTCGGCATGAACGTCGACATCACCGACCGCAAGCGCAGCGAGGAGCACGGCCACCTCATCATGCGCGAGCTGTCTCACCGCACCAAGAACCTGCTCGCCGTCATCGCCTCGCTCGCCCGCCGCACCCTCGACGGCAGCCGGGATCTGCAATCGCAGGCGGACGACTTCGTCGAGCGCATCCACGGCCTCGCCCGCTCGCACGACTTGCTCGTGCGCGGGGACTGGCGCGGCGTATCGCTCAACGACCTCGTCAGCTCGCACCTGGAGCCGTTCGGCTTCGAGCCCGAGCGCGTCTGCGTCAAGGGCCCCGCCATCGAGATCAAGCCGGAGGCGGCCCAGAGCATCGGGCTCGCACTGCACGAGCTCGCGACCAACGCGACGAAGCACGGCGCGCTCAAGACCGCGAAGGGCAAGCTTGCGGTGCAGTGGAAGGTCGAGCCCCAGGACGGCAGGCCCATGCTCATCCTCGAGTGGCTAGAGGACAGCGCGACGGCCGCGGGTAAGCCGCCGGTGTCGGGCTTTGGGCGCCTGATGCTCGAGAAATTGGTGGGGGCCAGCGTCGAGGGGCGCACCGAGTATCAGGTGGGAAACGGGCGCGTCACCTGGAAGCTCGCCGCCCCGCTCGAGGCCGTGCTGCGGCCGGCGCCCGATCGCGCCGCGCAAGCCCGCAGCGCCTGACGGCACGCAAAGCCAAGTTCCCCTCCCTCCCGTTGCCGGGAGAGGAGGGGATGGCTTGCCGAACAAGAAATCGGTTTCGGGGAGCGGCTACTTCGTCGACTGCGCCGTCTCCTTCATGGGCGGCTTGCAGGGGCGCGCCATGATCTCGCAGCGGTAGGTGACCTGGCCCGCGACCTCGCCGATCGACACGCGCCCGCAGCGGCTCTCGAAGTCGCGCGCATTCGTCATGTCGATGTAGGACTCGCCGTGGTCGTAGCGCACGCGCTCCATCCAGTCCTTCTTGGCGGCTTCGAGCGCGCCCTCGGTGCCGATCCACTGCGTGCCGAGCCCGCGCACCTTGTCGAGGCACTGCCAGCCGTTGTCGGCCCGCTCGCGCTCGTGGCGGTCGCGGTCCTTGTCGACCTCGATGTTCACGTGCCGGTAATAGTGGCGCACGTGGCGGGCGTGCGCGCGGCGCGCGGTGGAGGGGCTGGAGTTCAAGTCCCAGTCCCAGTCGGTCGCGAACGCGGGAACGGCGAGCACAAGAGCGAACGCCAGTGCCAAGTATCTGATCATCGTCGTTTCTCCCCGGGGGCAGCCCCACCCTGTTCTTGCGATCAGAGCGCTCGCCGCTTAAAGGCGCGGTGCAAGCGCAACCCGGGCCGATAGTGTCGGATTCGCGGCAAAAGCTCTTTGTGGGTTTGCCGCCTACCCACAGTTTCCACAGGGGAATTTGGTTATGCACAGGGCGCCTGCGGCTTGCGAGACTCCGGGCCACCGCTCCCCTCCTCTCACCACCGTCATTCGCCGGCCGAAGGCCGCGGCGCCGCTAAGGCGGCGCGAAGCTCTTGCTTCGCGAATGACGGGGGTGAGAGGAGGGGAAGCCGACGCATACGCGCGGGTTGTCAGGCGTTAGTGAGCTACCGCACCCCACGCCCCAAGCGCCACATCTCCTCCTGCACGCGGATGTCGGCGAGGATGCGGTCCAATAAGAGGCACGTGCGCTTGAACAGCTCCGAGCCGCGGCGGTAGTCGGCGGGGGCGAAGAAATCGCAGCGCCCGGCCTTGAACAGCTCCACGCATTTCTTGCGCGCCTTGCCTGGCGGATGCACCGCGACCGCGTGCCCGCCGTTCTTGCGCATCACCGCCATGGACGGCACGTCCGTGTCGCCGTCGCCGAAATAGATCATGTTGGCGAAGGGAATGGGCCGCGCCGCCTCCGGCATGTGCTGGTTGATGTTCTCGCCCAGGTTCTCGATGCCCTTGTTGATGCGGAAGAGGTACTGCGTCTTGCCCGTGTCGGTGATGACGCGTTTCGGATAGGGCACCTCGTAGGCCTCGAACCAGTATTCGGACGCGAACACGTTGTGGAAGCGCTTGTAGATGCGCGTGCCCTCGATGATCTCGGTCAAGCCCGACGACACGAGATAGTGGCGCAGCGAGATGCCGTGCGTCTCCGCGCGCAGCTTCACGTATTGCCCGATCTCGTCGAACCACGCCTCCACGCCGGGATAGAGCTCGACGTTTCTGCCTTGCGCGACGAGATCGGCGCGGTCGATGCGCACGCCTTTCGCCTTCGCCTTCTTGTACATGAGGTGCATGTAGGTGATGAGCGCGTCCGCGCCTTGCTCGCGCGCGAGCCGGTTCGATTCCTTCCAGAAGGCGCTAGCGTCCTCGCCGATCTGCGGCAGGAAGGCGTAGTCCTGCATGGGCCGCGGCGACAGCGTGCCGTCGAAGTCGTAGACGAGCGCGATGGTCTTCTTGTCGAAGCCCGCTTTCGCCGGCGCCTTTGCGAACGTTTTGGCGCGCGGGCGCGCGGGCTCCTCGCCGCCGTCCTTGTCCTCGCCGATGCGCTCGGTCATGCGCCTCTCCGGGCCCGACTTGCACCGGTCACCATGGCCCGATTCGGGGGGCGGGTTGAAGGCGGGCGGCCCTAGGGGCGCGCGAGGCCGTCGAGCCAGCGGTTGAACGCTTGCGCCCCGGCCTCGACGACGGCCCGCCCTTGGCTCGCGATCTCGCCGCGCAGCTTGCGCACATCGATCCCCGTCTGCGCGATCTCGCCCGTATGCCCGATGAGCCAGCGCTCGAGGCCCTTGGGCTCGGCCTCCATGTGGAACTGCAGCGCCAGCACGTTGGCGCCTAAGCTGAAGGCCTGGTTCTCCGTGATCGGCGTCGAGGCCAGGCGCTTTGCCCCCGCCGGAAGATCGAAGGTGTCGCCGTGCCAGTGCAGCACGTTGTACTGGGTCGCCTCGAGCGCACTAAGGCACGACGCTTCCCCCTCGGCGGTGAGCGTCAGCGGCGAGAAGCCGATCTCCTTCTGTTTGCCCGGATAGACGCGCGCCCCTGCCGCCTTGGCGATGAGCTGGGCTCCGAGGCAGATGCCGAGCGTCGGCGCGCCTGCGCGCAGGCGGTGCTCGATCACCGCGATCTCGCCTGCAAGAAAGGGATAGAGCGGCTCGTCGTAGACGCCGATGGGACCGCCGAGCACGATCAAGAGGTCCGCCGGCTCGCGCTCGATGGCGGAAAGGTCGTCGAGGCCGGCCTCGAAATAGCGCGCGTCAATGCCGCGCGCGGCAAGGACTGGCGCCAGAGTGCCGAGGTCCTCGAAGGAGACGTGGCAGATGACGGCGGCGGTCTTCAGCGGCATCCGCAGCCCGGATCGCCGCACCCGCCCTTCTCGCCCTTGGCCGCTGTCTCGGGATGCGCGTCGCCGTGATCGTGGTCGTGATGATGACCACCGCAGCATCCGCCCTCATGATCGTGCGCATGATCGTGCCCGTGCGCGTGGTGGCCGCCGCAGCAGCCGTCATGCTGATGGTGATGATCCTCGGGATCGGCGAGGGCGGCGGCCAGCCGCCGCTCGATCGCGATCGAGGTCTCGCGCGGGCTCTTAGCGTCCTCGATCGCGAGCGCCATGATCTCGGCCCCGAGGCGCAGATCGTCGACCGCGCCGAGGTAGTGACGGCGCAGCCGCCCCTGGCGGTCGAACAGGAGGAGCGTCGGCGTGCCCTGCATGCCGTAGGCGTCCATGGTCAGCGGCAGCTCGCTGCCGTTGGGCTCATCGACGGCGACGGGAATGTCGATGTGCTCGCTCTTCAGGAAGGCCTCGAGCAGCGCCGGCGTCATGTCCTTGTGGTTCTCGAACACCGTGTGCAGGCCGATGACGGCGACCTGATCGTCGTTGAAGGCGCGCGCGATGCGTTGCGCCTGCGGCAGCGAGTGGCGCAGGGAGCCGGGGCACTGCATCTGGAAGGCGAAGAGCGCGACCACGCGGCCCTTGAGCTTCTCGAGCGTGGGCGGCTCCGTGGTGTTGAACCACTGCGCGACCTTGAGCTCGGGCGGGTTTTCGGGATTGAAGGCGGTGGCGTCCATGCGGCGATCCTTTGCGGCGGCGACCGGCGTTGACCCCGGCATAGCTCAGTTCGCGCCCACGCTACAAGCTTAGGGATGCGTAAATCCGCTTTTCAGCGGCAGCGGGAGGAGGCCGTAGCCGCACCAGGCTCGGAAAAGGGCGTCGCGCAGGCGTCGCGCGGCGCCACGCGGCAGCCGGCATCGTCCCCCTGCGGGCCGGTCAGGTAGATCGAGAATGCGAGGGGGCAGCCGCGCATGGTGTTGAAGGCGGTAACGCAGCCGGTGCGCGGCGGCCGCATGGCGCTGTGTTGGGCGAGCGCCTGCTCGAGGTCCGGCTGCCAGCGGTCCTCGACGACGGCGATGCCGGGCTCACGCGCCGCCATGCGCTTGGCAATCGTGTCCGCGCTGGCGTCGCTGTCGCGGCCGAGCACGAAGATGCTGCTCGGCTCGCGGAAGCCCAGGAGGCTCACGGGGCCGGGGGCGCAGCGCCGCAGTGGCTCGATGGCCTCGGCGATGCGCCGCGCGGGCCAGATCTGCTCGATGCGCGGCAGGGCGATGCCGAACGTAAAGCCAAGCAAGAGGGCGAAGCCCGCCACGCTGGATGTGAGCCACAGAGCCGGCAGCTTCTCTGCGGCGGCGCGGGCTGCGAGCGTGAGCATGCCGACGACAAGGGCCGCGCCCAACACGATCAAGGGCGTTGGCGGCACACGGGCGTAGGTCAGTCCGCCGGCAAACAGCGCCATCAGGCCCACGAGCACGGCCCACGCCGGCGGCCGCAGCATGAGCGGAGGCAGCTCGAGCGGGCCGCTGCGCTCGAGCGTCAGCGCCACGGCCGC
>Ga0335081_10023137_pt1 | contig 10053 bp, 7 predicted proteins | sample Lox_Sample_35_FD_206713 | JGI IMG/M metagenome (GOLD analysis project Ga0335081, IMG submission 206713) | Soil microbial communities from Loxahatchee National Wildlife Refuge, Florida, United States - Lox_Sample_3.5 | ecosystem: Environmental > Terrestrial > Soil > Wetlands | place: USA: Florida... | reverse complement strand
CCACCTTCTCCTCAGCAGTGTAATGCTTGCGCTCTTTTCTCATACGTTCGCTCCGCTATCTTAACGGACGAACGCTTTCTCCATTTCCAACTGAGGCGGGACAGTGGGAGTAACGGTTCCGGTTGGCGATATGATCCAGGGTCGAGGGAACATGGTATCCGTTCCATCAAGTATTCCAACATCAGGCGACCACTTCAGCGCTAATGTTTTTTTCACGGCCAGAAATGGTGGTTGGACTGAATTATTGCGCGTAGTGCAAGTGAGTGACGGATGGGCGAGAGCTATTCGTGTGACGGGACAATTCACGTCCCTGAAAAAGGAAATTCCAGTGTGTGAGACCATTGACCCCAAATTTCCACGCACATCACAGCTGTTGGATGAATTTAAACCTATCGACGGCCCCAAACCCCCGCCCTGCCTTTAAGACTCAGCGGTTTGACTGCAATCAGGCGATAGCGCTCAAATTTCAATTCCCTTCGATTCACTTCGAATCCCGCATCTTCCAAAATCACAACCAACTCCCTCCCCCTAACTACCCCACCCTGTGATTTCAATCACTCCCATTTTGGTACTTTTCCACAGATTTATTTCCTCCAATGTTCACATAACCTTTACCCTAACTTTTCCTTTCGGCAAACTGCCATCATGAGCCCAAATGAGTCGCGAATCGAAGACGGCAATTCGAAGCTTCGAAACTTTGCAACTATGAAGTCTCGAAACTCGAAACCTGAAACTCAAAACTGCTTCTTTTCAATATTTTGCCCGCAACTCATTGCAGCCCATAGATTAATTTCAAAATTTTCCCTAACCCGATGATTCCAATAGACCACCGGGGGAGGGGGTGAGGCTCTCATGGCAGATTTTCCATCTCGTTGTCAGCACATCAAAGTCAACGGAACGCAGTGCGGATCGCCCGCACTTCGCCGCAATCGCTTCTGTTTTTTCCACAAGCGCTTTCAGGACGAGCGCATCCGCCTCGCCGCCGACCGCAAACGTCGCGGCGCTCCCGTCTTCGTCCTCCCCGTTCTCGAGGACGCCAACTCCATCCAGGTCGCCCTCATGCAGGTCATGCGCCTGCTCGTCACACAGCAAATCGAGCACAAAACCGCCAGCCTTCTTCTCTATGCCCTGCAAACCGCCAGCACCAATCTCCGCATGACCAACTTCAAACCGTTCCATCATGAAGTCATCCTCGATCCGCGCGACGCCGATCAATCCTTCCTCGGCGAATCGAAACTCTGGTGCGACGAAGACTTCGAGGAAGAACCTGATGAAGCCGAAACGGCCGCCGATCGCGCCATTGCCGAGCTCGAGCGGGTGAAAAAAGAGAAAGAGGAAAAAGCCAAGTGGCGCAAGTGGGCCGAAATGCAGTATCCCGATCCCAACAAGCCCGCGGCCGCACTCGCCAAGGCCAAGCAAGCCGTCGAAGCCAAGAAACCTCCGCTGCCAAATCTGACGAAACCAGCCTCGGAAATGACCAACGAAGAAATCCGCGCCGACATCATCAAGATGGTTCGCGACAGCGGACTCGCCGACAAATACCGCATCAACGCCCAAGGCCAGGTAGAAAAAAAGCCGCCGCAACCCACACCCCAACCGGAGAAAACGCCAGAACAGAAAGCCACCTAACAAAACGAGATTGGTATCAGGGCATGCATCCAGGCTTGCTGTAAGCGAGCCGGTTGGTATCAGGGCAAGCAGCCAGCCCTGCCGCAAGCGAGCCGGTTCGTATCACGGCACGCATTTATGCGTGCCGCAAAAGATGCTCAATCAACGCGCCTTTAGGCGCCGCTTTGCCATTCGACCGTCCTTCATGAGACTTCGTGTCCTTAGTGGTTGAAAAGGTTTTGGTTCTCAGTGTCTGACTCCACAAAAGCCGCAGAGGAACGACCTATGCGAAGATAGACGAGCCCATGGCCGATTCCTCCCAGCCGACAGATTCCAAACTGCGCCGACTTTTCAAGGCATTTCAGTATCGCGATTTCCGCCTGATGTGGATTGGCGCGTGCACCTCGAGCATCGGCACCTGGATGCAGCTAGTCGCCGAAGGCTGGCTCATTTATCGAATCACCCACTCCGGCTTTTATCTCGCGCTTAACACGTTCTTGGCTGGAATCCCAATCTTCTTGCTCTCGCTGATCGGAGGCGTAGTCGCCGACCGCACCGAGCGCCGCAAGATTCTGCTGTTCTCGCAGTACATACAGATGGCCAGCGCTGCCATTCTGACAGTGCTCGTCGCGAATGGCATGACGCATGTCTGGCCGATTCTGGCGCTTTCGACGGTGAACGGATTAGCGCAGGCCTTCGGCGGGCCCGCGTATCAGGCCCTGATCCCGACCCTGGTCGAGCGCGAAGACATGCCGAATGCGATCGCGCTGAATTCCATACAGTTCAATCTCGCGGTGACGGTGGGTCCGGCCCTGGCGGGAATCACGCTCGCCCGGCTCGGCGAGAAATGGTGTTTCGGGTTGAACGCGCTGTCGTTTCTGGCGCCGATCGTTTCTCTGTCGCTAATCTCGGCGCGCTTTCTGCCGGAGAAAGCCACGCAGTCGATGCTGCACAGCCTCAAGCAGGGGATCCATTTCATATGGAAGCAGGGAGCGATGGTCGGCCTGATCGTCCTCGCATTCCTGATGACATTCCTCAGCATGCCGATGCGCACCTACATTCCGGTGTTCGTCAAAGATATTTTCCATCGCGGGCCGGAAACCTACGGCACGCTGCTCTCGCTGATGGGTGTGGGATCGATCTGCGGATCGCTCGCCGTGGCCGGCCGCGGCAATATCGCAAACAAAGGACGCTTCGCCCTCGTCATGTTGATTTGCCTGGGCGCGGCGATTTCGGCGTTCTCGTTTTCCAAGCATCTCGGTTTCTCGTACGCGATGCTGGTGATCGTTGGGGCGTCGATGATGGCTGTCTTTGCCACGGTGACTTCGCTCGTGCAATTGATCGTGACCAACGACATGCGCGGGCGCGTCATGAGCGTCTACAATTGCGCCTTCCGGGGCGGCATGCCCATGGGGAACCTGGTCTCCGGCTGGCTCGTCCCGGCATTTACGGCGCCGATGGTGCTGGGCGTATTCGGGTTTGTGCTGGTCCTGGTCGCGTTGTATTTTCTGACGATGCAAAGAAAAGTGGCCGCGCTGTGATTGTTTTCCGTTTTCTCGATATTCCATGGCGTCCTCTGCGATGAGCTTTGTCTTGCGAGGTTGTCATGAAAAAAATCCGCTATGGCGTTGCGATGAGTCTGGATGGATACATTGCCGACCCGAAGGGCGAATACGACTGGATAGTACACGATCCGGAAGTCAATTTCGCTGAGATCTGGGCGCAATACGACATCGGACTGATGGGACGCGGAACCTACGCGCCTGCTGTGGCTCGACTAGGAAAAAATGCGTTCCAGGGAATGAAAACTGTCGTTGTCTCGCGCACCATGCGGCAAGAAGATCATCCCGAGATCGTCGTCATTAACGACTTAACTCGCGAGCGAGTTCGCGCTCTTCGCGGCGAAGCGAAAAAAGATATATGGCTGTTCGGCGGAGGCGAGCTGTTTCGGTCGATGCTCGAACTTGGCGAAGTCGATGGGATCGATGTTGCCGTTGTCCCAGTTGTGTTGGGGAAAGGCATTCCATTTCTACCATCTCCCGCGCCTGAAGCGAAACTGACTCTGACGAAGCACAGAGTTTATCCGTCGGGGATTGTGTCATTGAGCTATAAGGTGCACTGAAGCGCGCCTCTCCCACAGTTGCTAATTTGTCGCTCTTCCACCTTGCGCTAAGGCGCCTCGCTTCCACAGAGCGACGTTTATTTCGAGCGCCAGTCGACGGAATAGACATCGACTGTGCCGGTGTCGTGGAGGAGCAGCGGTTGGTCTTCCGGAGTCAGAGCGAGGGCTGTGCCGTAGTGGCCGGTTGACGCGAAGTTCTGGACATCTGCGATTTGCTCGACTTTGTGATCGGCAACGCGAATCCGGATGATGGCGCTGCGGCCGCTGTAATCGAGGACATAGACGTATTGGCCGTCATGCGACCAGTTGAGCCATCCCATGGAGCCGGAAAATAGCGCGGTCCATTTACGTGTTTGAAGATCGAACAGGAGAAGCCGTTTCGAATCGCCGGAAAACGCAGAAATATACTTTCCATCCGGAGACCAGCGCGGAGAATAGAGCCCTTGCGAATCGGGAAGGTTGGAAATCTTCTTCGTTGCAATATCAAGAACGTGAATGGCCGAGGAGGGATCGTTCGACTCGTTGGAGAAGATGATCTTTGTTCCGTCGGGCGACCAGTTGGGATCGAGTTGCTGCGAGTGGTCTTCGGGCAGAAGTTCCGTAGGAGTTCCGCCATCAGGAGAGATCGTGTATATCCGCGCGGGTTTGCTTCCGACGGCGAATTCAAAGAACACGATTGTCTTGCCGTCGGGCGACCAGCGTGGCAGAACAGGATAGCGCGGGGGGAAAGTCAACTGCATTCGATCAGTGCCGTTGACTCGGGAGCGCCAGAGCGCTCCGTCCGGATAGGAGACGTAGGCGATCCACTGGCCGTCTTTCGAGAAGGCGATGAATTCGGCGGAGAGGCCTCCGAGCGCCGGCGTGAATTGCGAAGTCTTTGCGTCGTAGCCCATGAGCTGGCCGCGATACGTCTGGCCGATGAGAAAGATCTTCTTGCCGTCCTTGCTTGGAAGGGGCGAAGAAAGGGTCATCGGACTGAAGGTGAGTTGCACAGGCTTCGGCTCGCTCTGGAAGAGCGCAGTGTGGTTCACGAGGGCCCAGATTTGCCCTTCGGACTGGAAGATGAAGTATTTCCCGTCTGACGTCCATCGACCACAGCATTCGTCGGGCGGATTGTGCCAGCCGGGAAAGAGCGGATGCATGTCGGATCCGTCAATTGCGATTTCACGCTCGACCTGCTGGCCAACCGTTCCGGCGGTTTCGGAGGAATCGAAGCGCAGGTGGCGAGCGTCGGGCGACCAGGTGACATTGAGGATGTCACCTTGGACGCTGGCGATTTTGCGGGAGTCGGTGCCGTCGGAGTTGGCGATGAAGAGATCGCCGAGATTTGTGTAAGAAAGCAACTTGCCATCAGGAGACCAATTGGCGGTTTCGGCTACGAGATTGCCGATGCGGCGAGGCGATCCGCTGAGAATGGGAAGGCTTTTGAGCGGACCGCGAGGAGGCGCGCCCTGTCCGTCGACGAAGAGAAGTTCGGAACCGTCAGGAGAAAGATCGACGGGAACCATGTCGCTGGAATTCATCGTGGCGATCTGTTTAGGATCGCCGCCGGAGACCGACATTTCGGCGACGCTGTGCTGGGCGAAGGTGGCCGAGCGTGACGCGCCGATGCCGAGATAGAGACGCGCGCCATCGGTTCCGATCAAAGATTTGGGCTGTCCATCGTGGGTGAGCTGAACATAGTTTCCGACTGCCGGTATTGGCGGAGGCTGGATGAGGATGTAACCGATGCCTACGATTGCAAGCAACGCCGCAGCGACGGCAGCGAGCGCCCAGAGGTAGCGCGGGCGCTTCTTTTCTTCCGGGACGATGGGATGAGCGCCGCTGGGCGCGGCGAGGGCGGGATCGAGCAGAGCCTCTAGCGCGAAGGCGAGATCGGATGCGGATTGGAATCGGAGATCCGGATCTTTTTCGAGGCAGCGGCGAATGACACGCTCAAGTGCGGCGGGAGTATCGGGCGAGAGCTGCGAGAAAGACGGCAATTCTTCGTTCAGGATGGCGCTGATGGTATCGGCAGACGTGGGTTTGCCGAAGCTCTGCTTTCCGGTGACAAGTTCGTAGAGGATAGAGCCGAGGGCGAAAATATCGGCGCGCTGGTCTGTTTGCAGGCCGCGTATCTGCTCGGGAGCCATGTAGCCGACGGTTCCGAGAGCCATCCCCGGAAGCGTGATGGTGGCGGCGACACTGGCAATGGTCTGCTTGGGCTGAATCAGCTTGGCGAGGCCGAAGTCGAGAATCTTGATGCGTCCGTCTTTCGTAACGAAGAGATTGTCCGGCTTGAGATCGCGATGAATGATTCCCTTGGCGTGGGCGGCGGCAAGGCCGTGGGAGATCTGGGCTCCGTAGTCGATGACTTTGCGAAGAGATAGGGGACCACGGCGGATCGTCTCGGTGAGCGTTTTGCCTTCGAGAAGTTCAGAGACCAGGTAGGGCATGTTGAGGTACGTGCCCATCTGGTAGACGGCGAGGATGTTGGGATGATTGAGAGCGGCGGCGGCTTTGGCTTCCTGCTCGAAACGAATCAGACGTTCGGGATCGAGCGAAGCAAGGTCGGGAAGTACCTTGATGGCGACATCGCGTTCGAGGCGCGGGTCGCGGGCGCGATAGACCTCGCCCATGCTTCCCGCTCCAAGAGGCGACAGAATTTCATATTGTCCAATCTTGGTTCCGGGGTCCAGGGGCATGCGGTGGCCATTATAGTCAGTCGTCAGGCGTCAGTCATCCGTCATCCCGTCGTTGGTCGCTAGTCGTTCGTCGTTCGCGATTTCGTGGTTCGGCGACCCGCTGCAGCTTCTTGAGCCGACGGAGCACCGTATAATCGAGTTTCAGGCTTTTTATGATCCAGACTTTATTTGGCAGTCTCGAGGAAGAGAAAAAAACTGGCTTTCTAGACCGCATGAAGCAGGCGGTCACGCGGACGCGCGAGAACTTGGCCGAGCGCATCGACCAGGTTGTGGCGTTCACGAAGGAGATCGACCGGAATACGCTGGACGATCTGGAAGCGACGCTGATCGGCGCGGATCTGGGGTCGACAACAACGCAGGAAGTGCTCGGCAAGCTGAGGGAGAAGGCCGACCGGAAGCAGATCCGAAACGTTGAGGAATTGAAGCGGCTTCTGAAGGAAGAGCTGTTGGCGATCCTGAATGCGGCGAATTCGAAGCCGGTGAGTAGGGTGGAGGTGGCGCCGGAGGTCATCCTCGTAGTGGGGGTGAACGGCACCGGGAAGACGACGACGATCGGGAAGCTGTCGCAGGTGTTCCGGTCACAGGGGAAAAATGTGTTGCTGTGCGCTGCGGATACGTTTCGCGCGGCGGCCATCGAACAGCTGGAAATTTGGGGAGAGCGCACGGGGACGGATGTCATCAAGACGAAGGCGGGAGGCGATCCGGCGGCGGTTTTGTTCGACGCGTTGCAGGCCGCGGTAGCGCGGAAGACGGATTATGTGGTGGTCGATACCGCCGGGCGTCTACATACCAAGACAAGTCTGATGGCGGAGCTGGAGAAGATGCGGCGGACGGCGCAGAGGATTGTGCCGGGGGCTCCGCATGAAACGCTGCTGGTGATGGACGCGACTACGGGGCAGAACGGCTTGCAACAGGCGCGGCTGTTTACGCAGTCGGCGGGCGTGACGGGGATTGTGCTGACCAAGTTGGATGGGACGGCGAAGGGTGGAGTCGTGGTGGCGATCTGCCGCGAGTTGGGCCTGCCGGTGCGGTATGTCGGAGTCGGCGAGAAGGCGGGGGATTTGCTGCCGTTCGATCCCAAAGAGTTTGTGGATTCGCTATTCGAGTAGAAAGCGAAAGCTTTTTAACCACAAAGGACACGAAGTAACACTAAGGGAGCTTCGCAGGGCGGCTCGGGGCTTAAATGCCACTTTCTTAAGGACGCTTTGACGCAGCGCCAAAGCGCTGCTCTTCCATAATGTCCGGACATTCTGCTGACGAACAATTTCTGCATCGTGCGATCGAGCTGGCCTGTGAAGGAATCGGACTAGCGTCGCCGAATCCTTATGTTGGCGCGGTGATCGTCGATCCGCGTGGCGAAGTTGCCGGTACAGGAACGTACACATACGCGGGCGTGAAGCATGCCGAAATTCTTGCGCTGGAGCAGGCCGGTGCGAAGGCATGCGGAGGGACGCTCTACATCAATCTGGAGCCGCATGCGCATCAGGGGAAGACTGCGCCCTGCACGGACGCGCTGATTGCCGCGGGAATTCACCGCGTGGTGGCGTCGATGGCCGATCCGAATCCGAAAGTGAGTGGACGCGGATTTGTGCAGTTGCGCGAAGCGGGCGTGCACGTGGAAGTGGGGCTGCTGGAAGAACAGGCGCGGAGGGTGAATGAGGCGTTCGCGAAGTATATTCGGCACGCGACTCCGCTGGTGACGCTGAAGGCGGCGATGACGCTGGATGGAAAGATTGCACCTCCCCCGCTGGATGCGCTCGAAAAGGCAGAGGGAATTCCCGCGGGAGGATGGATCACGAGCGACGTGGCGCGGGCACACGTGCAGCAGTTGCGGCATCAGCATGACGCGCTGCTGGTGGGAGTGGGGACGATTCTGGCAGATAATCCGCTGTTGACGGACCGAAGCGGGAAGGCGAGAAGGCGTCCGCTGCTGCGAGTGATTCTGGATTCACGGCTGCGTTTGCCTCTGGAATCGCGGCTGGTACAGGATGCGGCGGCGCGGCGCGAAGAAGATGTGCTGGTGTTCTGCGCGTCGGCGGACGAGAAGAAACGCACGGAGTTGGAGCAGCGCGGTGTTCGTGTGGAACGGTTGTCGGCGTTCGAGTCCGACGGCAAGCCGAATCTCCCGGCGATTCTGCGTCGACTCGGGGAGCTTGAAATTACCAACGTGATGATTGAAGGCGGCGCGACGGTGAATTGGGCAGCGCTGGCGGCGAATGTCGTCGACAAGGTCTTTCTGTATTACGCACCGAAGATTCTGGCGGGGACGGGATCGATTCCATTTGCGGGGGGAACGGGATTCCGGCAGATGAGCGAGGCGGTGCAGATTGAGCGCGTGCATCTGTATCGGTTCGGGGAGGATTTTGCGGTGGAGGGGTATGTGGGGAGTAGCAATGAGCGATGAGCGGTGAGCAAAGAGGAATCTGGAGTCCGAATAGTTCTGTTACTCGCACTGGAACTCGAGCATTCTAATTTCGCGATTGGCTCATTCCCGGACGCAGTGCTCATTGCTCACGACTAGAATATTGGGTTTCATCGGAGGTCATCATGTTTACTGGAATTGTGGAGGAAGTCGGCAGGATCACGAAGATTGAGCAGCGCAGGGAGAATCGGCGAATCACGGTTGCGGCGGAGAATGCTCCGAAAGAACTTGGCACGGGACACAGTGTTGCGGTGAGCGGAGTGTGCCTGACCGCGCTCGATATTAACCCCGGATCGTTTTGTGCGGATCTGGCGCCGGAAACCTGGGTACGGACGTCGTTCTCGCGCATACATGATGGGGCGCTGGTGAATCTCGAGTTGCCGATGAAGGCCGATGGGCGATTCGGCGGACATATTGTGCAGGGGCACGTTGATGGCGTCGGAAAGCTGATTGCGTTTGACCGCATTGAAGATTCCGAGAACTGGTGGCTCCATATTGAGCTGCCTTCCGATGTGGAAAAGTACACAGTCTATAAAGGATCGATCTGTATCGAGGGGATTAGTCTGACGGTGGCGAAGCTGGAGGGGAATCGGTGCACGATCGCGATCATTCCGCATACGGTGGAGATGACGAATCTGCATTCGTTGAAGCAAGGGGATCCGGTGAACCTCGAGGCGGACCTCATCGCGAAATATGTGGAGAAGATGATGAAGGGCGATCCGGGGAGTTCGTTCACGATTGAGGAATTGGTGGCAGAAGGATTTTAAGAAACAGTTGTCAGTACTCGGTACTCAGTACTCAGTTTCTGAACCGCTAAAGCGGAGCTTTTACGCTTCCAGTTTTAGTTCGTCTAGTTCGAGGAATTCCTGAATGATCGGATGGGAGTCTTTTTCCATATCCGCATACGTGCCGAAGAAGATTGCGCGGGCTTCGTAGAGGAAGACGACGCGGTCGGCGAGCTTTTTGGCGAGCCGCATATCGTGGGTGACGACGATGCTGGTGAGGTTCAGTTGAATCTTGAGGCGCTTGATGAGATCGCCGAGTAGCTGCGCCATCAGGGGATCGACCATCGTGGTGGGCTCATCGTAGAGGACGCATTCGGGGCGGGCTGCCAGGGCGCGCGCGATGGCTACGGAGCGTTTCATCCCGGTGGAGAGGTCGGAGGGAAGAAGATCGCGCATTTCCTGGACGCCGACCATCTCGAGCAGGCCGTCGAC
>Ga0335081_10023136_pt1 | contig 10053 bp, 7 predicted proteins | sample Lox_Sample_35_FD_206713 | JGI IMG/M metagenome (GOLD analysis project Ga0335081, IMG submission 206713) | Soil microbial communities from Loxahatchee National Wildlife Refuge, Florida, United States - Lox_Sample_3.5 | ecosystem: Environmental > Terrestrial > Soil > Wetlands | place: USA: Florida... | reverse complement strand
TGCCTTCCTGTTTTGCACTTCCTTCATAGGAAGCCGCCACTGCACTTGGGCGCATGAGGTTAAGCCGTATCTTTGCGGAGGATCCGATGGACCAGAAACAGAAGTTCCCGGTTAATCTCACCGTGACTATCGAGCCCGCATCGCTGAAGAAGATTGTCGAGGGCGGCCGTCTGGCGGAGTTCGTTGATGCGTTCTCTGTGCTTGCATCAGCCCACATCCAGTCAGAGATCATCAACCACGTTGCCACTGGCTCGGTCGGGGGACTCACGATTACACGCGGGTTCGACGACGAGCCCGGTTTTGGCAATGGCCCGCACCACTGGCCGTACCCAAAAGGCATCTTCGAAGACGTCCTTCGTGAGAGAGCGAAGGTCGAGACCGACAAGGTTGTCGAGAAGACCGCGGCCAAGGCTGCGGGCATGTAACATCCCAATGAAGGAGATCGGGGCTTGCCCCGATCTCCTTTTCCTACGCGTGAGCCGACCCATGCATGTACCAGGAGACAGCCTAGCTTCAGCAACTAGCGAGTCGGGCGTACTAATTATTCATTTATTGAACCAATGCAACATGCATTGCCGGCACTGCTATATGAGCGCACTTCCCGACGGTGGCAGAATGCTTCCAGCGGACATCGTGTGTCGAGCCCTGAGCGAGGCCCGGCTCTTGGGCATTCGTACGGTCCATCTCACGGGTGGCGAACCATTCATGTACCCAGACCTTCGGCACGTGGTGGAATTCGCCGCGGAGCAGCAGGAATTCCAACTATTCATCTCAACCAACGGGACACGTATCGGGGGCGCGGAAGCGCAATGGATGCGGGCCGCGGGTGTCGGCGCGCAGATTAGTATTGATGGGCCGGAAGAGTACCATGATCGCTTTCGCGGCATGCCGGGAGCGTTTGCAGCTTCTAGCCACGCCATCCAGAAACTAGTCCAAGTTGGCGTGCCTGTCACTGTGGTGGTCACCATCACGCGCGACAACCTTGACTGCTTACCATGGCTCGCGGAATGGGCACTGTTCAACCGAGTGGGCAGAATCAGCGTGCAGCCGCTCCAGGCTGTTGGACGTGGGAGCCACATTGCTGATTCGAGACTCTCGGAGCAGCAACTCTGCACACTATTCGCACGAGTGTCGGACTTGGGACACGCCTATGCGAACACTAGTTTGCGTTTCAGCCTCCATTGTAAAGCGAGAAGTTTTCTGCTTAAGCATCCTTGTGCTGCGTACGTCTGCAACGGCGCGCGCTGTCATCGGCTGCTCGTCAAAGAGCTCAAACGACTCATCATCCGGGAGGACGGCTTGGTCTTGCCTGAGATTGCCACGTTGAACCCACGGTTCGCGCTCGGAAACGTTCGGGAAGCTACCCTGCCAGACTTGGTGAGGAACTACTTCAGCAGTGGATACGCCGCTTTTCAGGATTTTTGTCGCGCTGTCTACCACGAAGTAGTTACGTGCAGTACTTCACCGATTATCGCGTGGGACGAAATTGTGTCGGAGCGAAGCTGGAACCCGCAGGAGGCGCTGCGCGTCCCACCGTCGCGAAGCACTCTCTCGAAGCAGCCTGACGGTTCAAAACTGGTTTGTCTGACCTCATTACTCCCAGTCGAAATCCATATCTGCTCTGATTCCAGGTAGAGGAACCGAAGTCATGGCGCGCTATCTCGCAAACGCGCAGGGTCTGACAATCCAATCAGGTTTGCCGCGCAGGCTGCTGACGAAGCAAATAACCCAAATATCCAGCAAGAATATTGACCCTTATAGAGATGACAGACACCATGGCCAGGCGTTCGTGCTTGGCCCAATGAAGGAGTCAAGCCATGAGAAACATAAGATTGAAGACGGCTATCTTTTTGGTTGCTTTCGGCCTCCCAATCGCCTGTTTGGGCCAAGACAACCAAATCTACGACTTTTCCATTTCGGAGCAGTATTTGGCGCAGCTGGCCGATGCCGGGATACAGCCTGTATTGCACGTGCACATGGATGCCCGGACAAAGCGCGTACATACGTTGGATGCGGACTGTGAGATCCACATAGCCACGACGCCTGAAGGACCACCGTTGGGCTCGCTTCCTAGCGTTATCGTGGAACCCCCCAATGTCTGCAAGTTCTCACCTCGGGGCACGCATGTGGCCAGCGAAAGCGAATTACGCAACAAGACTTGGCCTGCGTATCTTGATACCCATGTGATGGGCAAGACCTGTGAGGTAAGGGGTTTCCCGCGAATCTTCACAGAACATGCGCAGGGGGACGCTGATCCGGCCAATCCCAATCATGTTCTTGAAATTCACCCCGTACTGTCGATCAAATGCGACGGTCACCAACTCTCTTTTTCAACTTTCCTCACCTACATTGCAGGCATGCGGGCCATCAAGCCTTCCACAGCGGCATCTTGTATCAATCAGCGGCGGCTAGACGTTCGTTACGCGGAAGGGCTATACCAGTTTCGGGAAGCCGGCGGCCAGTGCGGAAACTTCGCCATCGTCGAAGTTAGCAATCTGAACGCCGCTTGGATACGGAGGATTAAGGGCGGACACTCCGCCATAGCGAGGGTAACAGCTGATGGGACCAGCTTGGAAACCCTCAAGATCTACACGCTTGAGGGAACGAAGGCGGACTCTTGGCTGGCGGTTGCCATGCAAAACGGAATTGGGAACAGCCGAATATTGCTTCACGGCATGTTTACTTACGACTACTTCTCGGTTCTGAAGGTTGTGCGGACGACGGACGGGCAGTGGACACACCCCAGCGAATGGGAAGAGGTGAAATTCCCGCTGGCTTTTGTCGTCTTTGGCCAGCCTGATAGGCCTCCTTGGGAAGAGCAGTGAGCGGAGTCCGTGCCCACTTTGCAGGGTTCGACCGGGACTTGTTGGCTCACGGGAATCCGAAGCATTGCCCATGTTTATCAGAAGGATTGGAAAGATGCAGGGCGGCGAGCCGTATGAGGGTGACTCGTTCATCTGCCGTCTTAGCGACGCCCGGTGAACGCGAGGAATACTGGCGCTTGCAAAGCAGAGCACGCCGAAAGAGTCGTTCCAGATCTTGACAAGCAATTCAAGCCTCAACGGCAGCCGCGTTCACAAGTAGAGTCCCAAGTCCATTCAAGATCGTGTTCGGAAAGACAGCCAGTACCCGAGGAGGAGCCGATGCATCCAGAACTCAAAAAATACAATTTGCTCTTCGTTAGCGATCTGCACCTCAGCGAAGGTGTAAGATCACAATCCAAAAAATATTCTTTAAAAGAAGACTTCTTCTTTGACAGGCAGTTCGCTCGATTCCTCTCGTACTATCGGAGCCCATGCTTTGCGAGGGAAAGAAAATGGCATCTGGTCATTCTTGGAGACTGCCTGGATCTGCTCCAGGTCACTGCATATCAAGACGCCCCGCTTGGTCTGCGTAGCCGGTGTCAGAATCCTCAATACGGTCTCGATTGCGGCGAGCAAGAGGCGATCTACAAAGTCGGAAAGATAGCAGAGGGGCACAAGGAGTTTTTCGAAGCGCTAGCCGGATTTGTTGCCGACGGCAATCTTCTTACGATCATTAAGGGGAACCACGACGTGGAGTTTCATTACCCCGCAGTGAGGGAAAAGTTTCTGCAACTTCTGAAAGACGTGTTTGGAGGCACGCAATCGACGCAAACTGTGCCGGAAACGGCACAAAAGGCAGCGAATATCAATTCCGACTCCGTCTTGTTTTCCGATTGGTTTTACTACGAGGACAAGCTGCTGTGGGTCGAGCATGGGAACCAGTACGACGAAACGAATGCGTTCAAATATTATCTGTCTCCGTTGCTGCCAACTATTGCCGGCTGGCCCCCGGAGAGACAGGACGAGATCGACCTTCCACTGGGATCCCTGTTTGTCCGGTATCTGTTCAACACCATCGAGGAAGTGGAACCATTCGCGGACAACATCAAGCCGCAAATCGAATTTCTCCGCTGGCTGTTAAAGAAGCACCCGGCAACGGCACTTCGCTTTGCTGTTTCAGACGGGGCCTTCATGCTGCGAAAACTTCGCCGTGCGTGGACCGCACCGGAGCCGGATTCGTATCGCTGCAGAGAGGAGGAACACAATGCAAAGTTGAGTCAACTCGCCGTTGAGTGGGCGATTGAGGAGCCGGGTCTCCAAGCTGTAAGCGGTTCGAGGGCAAGAAGTGTCCTGAAGGAAACATCTTCGCTGAAATGGAAAATCATTCGCGGAATTCTGAGATGGCGGCTTCTGCGTCCTTTGCTGCTAGCAACAGCGGTGCTGATTGTTATCAGCGGAGTCGTGGCGATGGCGCCAGTGCTGGCTGCGGTTCTTCCGCAGGCGATTCGGTCTCTGGTCTGGGACCGATGGGTTGCAGGCTCCGCGGGCCCGATAATCAAGGCCGCGGTCTCCGTCATACGGTGGCTAATATTTCCCATCGTTGTGCTAGCAGCGGGGTTCTGGCTGCACTGGCTGTTTTCCCAAGAGCAAGAGAAGAAGCCTAGCGCTCTGGCTTCTTCAGCACAAGAGATCGCACGGCGGCTTGGAGTCCGTTACGTGATCATGGGTCATACCCATGACGCTGATTTGCAGAGTATTGGAAGCAACGGGGAAGAATACTTCAACACCGGAACGTGGACGAAGGTGTTCAGCGAGGAAGAGCGGCTGATCCGCGCTGATGTTGAGTTTGTATTTATTCAGGGTCTGCGGAGGGGTGACGGGCTACAGCTCAAGCTGATGGAGTGGGACGACGACGCACAGGAACCAAGGTTGTTGAAGCTATTTGAGGGCGAAGGCGACATCGGAAGACTGCCGCGTGCGCGAACGCCACGGCGCAAGGCAGCTTGAACGGGAAAGGAGTTCAGGACATGTCGGACACTGCCAATATTGTTCTTCACGCTTACAATGGAGCCAGGCAACTATTCACAGACGCAACAAAATGGTCGGCACAGGCACGGGATGGCCGACCACCTTCGTCTGGGCAGAAGACTCTTCAGTTCCCGAATTTGAGGGGCGGTTCGCAGGTTCTCCCTGTTCCGTTTTTTGACAATTTTGGAGACCTCTACACAGTGATCGCCTCTGCTGACGGTTACGACGACTCGGCCTGGTATCCGGTCTGGGTGTCGAATAAGGCGCCAGCTGAACTCAACCTGATGTTCCTGCCGAAGAACGGTAAGCCTCATTTCGCAAACGCAACGTGGCCTCTTCTATCGCAACTTCGGCCGACCGTGGCGACGATCGTCCGGCGTGGCTGCGGAGACCCTGCGTCTTGCCCTGACAAGTACAGCGCGGTGACGGGGGCACGACCGGCTGCTCTCGCTTGCTTCTTGAATATTATGACCGCGCTGGCAGATATGCGGCTGCCGTCCGGCAAACGTCCGCTTGACTATTATTGGAACGTTGCCTGGCCGCCGGGAGACCAAGAAACTCCAAACTGGTTCAGCAATCTAGACAACGTGTTCAAGCAGGACCGATTTTTCTGCTATGTTGACCAAGCAATCGCAGCAGATGTGCGTGCAGCGGTTGGCCATGGGTTTTCCGAGGAACGGGATCCCCAGGCGTGGGGGCACGGTGGCGCAACGGAAAGCTACAAGCAAACCCAATTTGACGTGGCCAATGTTCAGCTCACGTTCCACGGGCGAGATACAGCCAGTTTCGCCGATGATAACAACAATGTCGTGATGTGTGTCAAAATCGAACCCGATATCGACTACTACAAGGATGTAGCAGCGCACGCCCTGCTTGAGTTCATTCCGAACTGGATCAGCAAGGGTCTAACGGATCCTCGAGTCGTTTACGCTCTCCGCTGGATGGCTGGGAAGCGGGAGGGCCTTCCGGAGTTTGATCCGCTATACACGATCGAAGTGTAGGCGCAGCCAGTTACAGCTATAGCGTGGATTTCGAGAGGGGTCGCTGGCGAGTACTTCCCTCCCAATGGCCGGTTGTGGAGGCGGAGTCAAATCAGCGTCGCCTCTGCAGGATGACGAAAATTCCAAGGTATGCCGTTAGAGCAACAAAGGTGGATACCCACACCAACGCAATCGTGATGCGCATTGTGGCGAGGCTTCTCGCAGTCCACACGCGGTCGGGGTCGTATTCCCAACTGCGCAAAGCATCAAGCGGGCCGAAGGTTGGGTTCAAAAGTACTTGTACGGCCGGCTTCACTTCGTAGCCAATCACGACCTTCTCAGGGCTGTGTCCAACGGGGACAGTAAACTGCTGGATAAGCACAAAAGATGCTACAGAGAGTACAAGGAAGGCCGCTGCAGCGACTCTCATTTTGATTCTCAATGACCTTTCCTTCAGTGAGAACCAGAATTGGAATACCCAAACCAGAGAAAGAAGTTGAAGGGCCGTTGTCACAATCGTGATGGTATTTGAAGGAGGCGGTGCGAGTTTCATCGCGGCGTAAACTGTTGGTGCGGTCATAACTCCCTTGACCGCGAGAGAACTTATTCGCTTGAAATCCCCAGCGACTTGGAGGAAGGCGCGCATGCCGGCGGAGACGGGGCTCATTGTGAACCCTTTCGGCCAAAAACAACGACATCCCCGTCGTCAAGAATCTCAAAATCACCTTCGTCGTGCCCGTTTGGTCCGGCAGACCAGCGGGCGATGTAGTGATATTTCCCGCTCATCTTGTGACTGCCTTCGGAGAGCTGGCGCAATTGCCCCTCAAAAGAAATTCCTAATTGTTTGCACATCAAATAGGCGAGATAAGGCATCACGCGCACGTTCACATCAGGCGATTCGAATTTCACGGTGACGAGGAAGCCGGGCGAGGGACTTCTCGACTGCTCCAGGCTAAGATGTTGTTGCGCCGCGTACGTCACGAGGGACTCTTGAAGCTTGCCGAATGCTTTCTCGAGATTCTCAGTGCTCAAGTCGGCTGAGCTGATTGGCCGCGTGCCCCGTTTGTTCTGACTACGCTCCAAGAGACCGGAAATAGCCGTCTCGATATCGTCCAGGGGGGCCTTCCAGAAGGTCTCATTTGGAAAGTATTGTTGAAGGTCCCTGCGGAGCGCTTGAAGGCGGACTTCACCCTCAAGAGGCACTATTGTCGCGTCTCCAGCCGCCCCTATGTATTCAAGCGGGAAGGGAGTTATATCGACATACAGGCTGCGGTTCCCCTCTAACATTTTCACACGTTGCTTGCCGAGCACGGGATCCGACCTGATTGCTTCGCCAGCCACTGAAGCCAGAATGACAGGCGTAATCGCGCGAGCAGATTTAGGCGGGCTCGCTGGCTTCGGCTGACCTTGTCCGGCGGAAGGCCGCTGAAGCGCACCTCGCATGTGGGAATTGGGAAGCATCAAAAAGATGATTAAAATGGCGGCGGCTCTCTTGCCCATCGTTCTCTCCAGTATTATTTACCTCCGAGCGGCGCAGTCAGCGTGCAGATCTTCTTTGCCACTTCACGGATGCCGCTCGCCAACCACTGCGAAGTCGAATTCGTCTGAGCCGGCCCTAGTGACAGGAGTCTGTCTGCCATGGGTCAGTTCTGCCACACGCCTGATAATGTATTCGCGGAGCTCAGACATCATTACCACCCCATCGTCGTTGCTATCCGCGAGAAGACGGTGCTGCGGATTTCTGCCAAGTCCTTCGAGAACGGCGTACGTAAAAGTCCCATTTTGGAGTGCCGTGGTTTCCGAGGCTTCCTGAAATCCTTCCGAAGCTCCGATGGCGATGGTTCCGGTCGACCGCCTCAGGTTGAGGAATTCTTCCTCCAACGCGACTTGACTGGCTTGCACGGGAGCGGGCCGGAAGACCCGGACTGAATGTTCTTCAGGTTTGCCAACATTCCCAGATTGCTCGGAAGGACTGCGGGAGATTGCTGTCGGTTCCAGCTCGCCGGTATGGCACGTATCCAGCAGTATCAACTTTCTGCGCGCGGGAATCCCGTCCATCAGGCCTTCGATTTCAGCGAAACTCAAACCGTCAGCACTCGAGTCTGAAGATTGCCGAAAGTTCGTGTCGTAGGGTGCGAAATGATATTCGAAATTCCGGTCCACATCACCGTGGCCGGCCAGCAACATGATCACGAGGTCGTCCACTCTGGTTGAAGATAACAGGACCTTCTTAAGATCCCGAATTTGCTCACGACTTGCGTGGTCATCCGGCAAAGCCAGCGGGGCTTGGATCAATCGTGCGCTCCAGGAATCAGCGAAGAAATGCGCAAAATCGCTGGAATCTTTCGCGGGGAAAGGCAGAGAAAACGCTTGATCCCGGTATTTCGATACCCCTACCGCAATGATCAGGAGATTTCGCGCGTTCGGGTGCACGGATGAAGTGATATCAACATTTTGCCGGAGGCTCTCAATGTGGGCCGTGTTCATTGCCGATAATTGCAAATGGTTGGTTCCCGCCGTCAACTCAACGTGCAACACGGCAGAATACTGACGAGTATGAAGGTTGCTGATGTCTATGCCACCTGAACCGTACACAGGGGCACCATTGTCATAGACTTGGAGCCGGTCCAGATCAGCTTGCTTGTCGAAGGCTTCCACGGGGATGTCCACCTGCGCGGCGTTCGTGGTAAGCGGCAGCTTGCCCTTCAAGCGCAGCTCGGGCGCCGATGCCGAGGCCGCCTCCGCACCTTGAGTCTTTAGCAATCGTATCCTTCGCTCATAAGCTAATTTGAACGCTGCGATCGTTTCGGCATCAGGGGAACCAAGAACTGAGAGGACTTTGTCCGGCCGATTGAACTTCAGGTCGAATTGATCGACAGCATACGCGCGGCCGCCGCTGCGAAAAGACACAAAATCGAACACGCCGCGCGGGGCGTAGTAAAAGTCGCCGGAAGTAAATACCGCAAATCTGTCTTGAGAGAAGAAGAAGGTTGCTCTCAAGGTCAAACTGGGAGTATCGCGCAACTGTACGCCTCCGTCGTCGACAGATGCGATCAGGGTTTTGCCTCCCGGCGCGAAGGCCAGTTGACGGATGCCTCCGGATGTGGCTTTGACGGAAGCCAGTTGACGACCCGTTTCCGTCTCCCACAAAGCAATGTTTCCAGACAGATCGCCCGAGGCAAGCAGTGCCCCGTCTTCATTGAAGGCCAACGCCTCGCCATTGGCGCCCAGAGGTGGAAGCTCAAGCTGCGAACCGCCATGCCAAACGTGAATGGCTGTGCCTTCAGGAAACGAATAAGCCAAGCTTCCGGAGGAAGGTGAAGATTCCAGAACCGCGACCGGGCCGGATTCCGCGATGGGACCTGCTAATACCCGCTTGTGCGATCGAACATCCCAGAGACTGAGCTGGTATTGCTGGTCAGCGCCAAGTGTGACTATCTTTGCCTCAAAGCTTTTCCGGAGTTTGGCGAAATCCAGCGGCAGCTGACCGGTTGCCGCGATAATTGCATCCGTGAAAAAACGGATCTGGTATACCGCGGTGGGCAATTGCGGACCCGGGGAAGGGGAGGTCATGACGGGAGCCGACGAGCGGTTTGCAACGGCGAATGACTCCAACTCCCTTCCGTCTCTTGCGCCGACGATATGCACCTTTTCCCGGTTCTCGAGGTAGGCGATGTTCGCACCTGAAGGACTAATGCAGGGCGATTCAACGCCTTTGACGTCAATCTTCCAGAGACTGCCTCCGTCGGACAAGCGAAAGACCTCCAGCTGTCCCGCCGGAGGATGGGCGCCGGGAATTTGCGAGCTGACAAGAATCCAATCGCCGGCGGGGGCAGACTGCACGCCGGTTATTTCTCCGCCAGCGCGCAGCAGCAGTGGAAGTAACCTCGCCGTTCTCAGGTCCCAGCGGCGTATCGTGTTTCCCTCCGCGACAAAGACACTCGAGCCGGACCTTTCAGCCACTACCGCGGCAGGAACGTCCGCCCGGGTATTGAACAGCGGGAGTGCGCTCTGGTTCAGCGAATCGACAAGGAAGAATTTGTTGCTTGCAGTGGCTACAAACAGATGCTCGTCAACTAACGACAGCGTGCCGACGCGACTGCCCTCATCTCCAATCAACGCCGAACCTGTCCTGGAGCCTCTGGAAATGTCCCAGAACTCGACGGATTGTTCTGCTCCGGCGAGGAGGGTCTTGCCGTCGGGAGTGAAGGCAACAGCCGTGGCCTTCACCGGAATCCGCT
>Ga0335081_10023135_pt1 | contig 10054 bp, 8 predicted proteins | sample Lox_Sample_35_FD_206713 | JGI IMG/M metagenome (GOLD analysis project Ga0335081, IMG submission 206713) | Soil microbial communities from Loxahatchee National Wildlife Refuge, Florida, United States - Lox_Sample_3.5 | ecosystem: Environmental > Terrestrial > Soil > Wetlands | place: USA: Florida... | reverse complement strand
ATTTTATCGGTTCTCGCGAGCGCCGGCACGCCAAAATCCGGCGCGTCGAGGGGACGCACGTGGCATGCCGCTTGCTCTTTAACGAACGACGGTCCTTGTGGAGCAGATGCAGCAGCCCATTCGAATTCTCCTCGCCGACGATCACGCGCTGGTCCGCGCCGGGCTACGCGCCCTTCTCGAAAAGATGTCCGGCGTCGCGGTCGTCGCCGAAGCCGGCGACGGCCTCGAGGCGCTGCGGCTCATCGGTGAAACCAGCCCGGACCTGGCGCTCCTCGACATCTCCATGCCCGCGCTCAACGGCCTCGACGTGGCGATGCGCGTTCGCGAGAAGCACCCGGCCACGCGGGTCATCATGATTTCGTTTCGCGCCGACGACGACTACGTCCGCCGTGCGCTCGCGGCCGGCGCTGCCGGATACGTGTTGAAGGATTCCGGGCCGGCCGAGCTCGAGCTGGCGGTGCGCGCGGTGGCCGGCGGCGAGACCTGGCTCAGTCCGGCCGTGGCCTCGCGATTGGTGAAGGAATTCGTGGGGCGCGAGCGCCGGGCAGTCGACGGACCCTTCGAGGTCCTGACGTCGCGGCAGCGAGAAGTGCTGCAGATGATCGCCGAGGGGCTTTCGAGCAAGGAGATCGCGGGCCGCCTGGACGTCAGCGTCAAGACCGTCGAGACGCACCGCAACGAATTGATGGATCGCCTCGGGATCCGCGGCGTGGCGGGCCTGGTCCGATACGCGGTTCGCGCCGGACTGGTCGACGCCAGCGGCTAGCGCCGCATCGGTTCCGTGAGCGCCGGCAGCTGGTGCGCCAGGGCGGCGGCGATGCGGCGCGGCTCCGCGCCCAAGGCGCGCAGGCACAGCTCGGAAACCTGCTCGCCAAAGGAGGCCGGCACCCGCCCGGCGCCGATGCGAAGCAATGCCTCCCGGACCGCTCCGAACACCACGTCGCGCGCCGCTTCCGGCGACGGCACGCGGAAATGGCCCAGGCGAACTCCAGCGTCCATGTCGCCGGTGGGCAGCTCGAGGCCGCCGACCTTCCAGACGCGGGCGACGAACCGCGACCAGAGCGGGTCGCGCTGCGCGCGCGAAAAGAACAGCCGAAGGCCCACACCGAGGCGGAGAGTGGGTTCTTCGAGGCCCGCCATCGCGCGCTCGATGGCGGTCACGATTCCGCGCGTGGTCCATTCCGACGTCGCGCGGAGCAGTTCCTCGACACTGTCGAAGTGGTTGTAGAAGGTGCCGCGCGCGATGCCGGCCGCCTTGACGAACTCGTCGATGACCGGCGCGTCCGGCCCGCGCCTGGCGAACACCTCGAGCGCCGCAGCGACGATGCGCGTCTGCGTGCGCGCGCTGCGCTGCTCGCCCACGCGCGTGCGATGATCGATGCGCGTGCGCGCTTTCATGCGAGCAGTCGGCCCGCGGCGACGGCGACGCACAAGAATCCGATCACCAGCGGCGGCACGACGGGCTCACGCAGCCGCTGGTGCGTCCGGACTGCGCCGGTCATGAGCACGGCGAGGCACAGCGCCGCGATGGGCGTCAGCACCGGCGCGACGCCGGTCGCGACCGGCGCGACGAGCCCCACCGCGCCTGCCAGCTCCGCGAGCCCGAGCAGCTTGATGCGCCCGCTCGGCCAGCTCGCGGCCCAGTGCATCTATTCTTTTCGAGCTTCTCACGCGGGACGAACAGCTTGATCGCGCCGGTGAGAGCCATCACGACCGCCAGAAATCCTCCTGCAACCCAGAGTGACGTATTCAGCATCCGGCGTGCATCATGTCGGATGACATGATTGTCAATTTGACATGGTTGTTCATCCGTTTTCCCGAACTGCCCGAATCGCGCGCAGCTGCACGCGAATCGGACAGGCAGCATTTCCGGGCTTATGCTTTCCGCATGGCGAAGGCCGTTCAGACCGGCCCGCAGGTTGCGAACGATGGCGACATGAGCGTCGCGCAGATCGACAAGCGCTATCGCGAGCTGAGGACGTCGCAGCTCGTGACGGCGCGCGGCAGCCCCGGAATGCTCGCCGCGCTGAGCGTCTTCGACGTTGGGGTCTTCGTCTGGGCGAGGTATCCGGCCGGACGCCTCGCCGCGGTCATCGCGGTCGCGGTGGTCATCGTCGGGAGCGAGCTCTGGTTCACCTTCCGGCGCGGGCGCTCGAACGATGGGCACCTCGGCAACCTGCTCCGCTTCTTCTTCACGCTGGCGCTCTGCCCGCTCACCGGCGGCGTCCGCAGCCCGTTCGTGGCGGTTCTGCTGATCCCGGTCTCCGACATCGTCATCGCCACCGGGTGGTCGCGCACGGTCAAGATGATGCTCGCCATCCTCGCGGCCACCCTGGTCGCGACCGCAGTGCTTCCCGACGCCTGGTTCGGCCCGGACCTGCCGCACCCCGCCTACGGCTTGGTTCTCGTCGCGACGCTCGCAGCGGGTGTCGTCTGGCATACCCGCTACGTCGTGGGGCTGACGCGAGCGATGGCAGCGATGGGATTCCAGCTCCGCCGGGCGCGAGAGGAAGTGGTCGAGCGCGCCATGACCCGCGCACGCGACATGGAGCAGTTGGCCGCGAAGCTGTCGCACGAGTTGAAGAACCCGCTGACGGCGATCAAGGGGCTTGTGCAGCTCACCTCGCGCTCGGCCAACGATCCCGACTCGCGCGAACAGCTCAGCGTCGTGGCGACCGAGGTCGGCCGCATGGAGGAGATCCTCAAGGAGTACCTTTCCTTCTCCCGGCCGCTGAAGGAATTGCAGCCGCGGCCGGTGCGGCTCGGAGCTCTCGCAGACGACGTGCTCGCCGCGATGGAGGGGCGCGCGGCCAGCGCCGGCGTCGCGCTGCGGCGGAGCGGCGAGGCGTCGGTCGAGGCCGATCCGCGACGGCTGAAGGAGGCGCTCTTCAACCTGGTCGGCAATGCGCTCGAGGCGACGCCGCGAGGAGGCACCGTCGAGGTGAACATCGAGGACGGCGACGGCATGGCGCGCATCGCGGTGCGCGATTCCGGCCACGGCATGCCGAAGGACGTCCTCGAGCGCTTGGGCACGCCGTTCTTCACCACGCGCGAGGAGGGCACGGGCCTCGGCGTGACGGTCGCGCGCGCCGCCTTCCTGCAGCACGGCGGCTCGCTGGTGTATTCCAGCGAGCCGGGGCGAGGTACCACTGCGCTGGGAACCCTTCCCTCGCGAACTCCGAGCCGGAGCAGCCATGTCGCGGGTCCTGTTGGTTGACGACGAGCCCTCGGTCCTCTTCACGCTCGGCCAGCTCCTCAAGTCGCGCGGCATCGAGGCGTTGAAGGCCGGGTCGGCGAAGGAGGCTTTGGAGAAGCTCGACGGCGTCGACGTGGTGATGACCGACTACGCCATGCCGGAGATGGACGGCGTGCAGCTCGTGCAGGCCATCCACGAGCGCGACGAGTCGCTGCCGGTGATCATGCTGACGGCGCACGGTTCGGAGCGCGTGGCGGTGCGCGCGATGAAGAGCGGCGCGTACGAATACGTCACCAAGCCATTCGACATCGACGAGATCTCGCTCATCGTCGACCGCGCGATCGAGGCGCGCTCGCTGCGGGTGGAAAATCGGCGCTTGTCGGCGGAGAAGGCCATCGGCCGCGCCGTCATCGGCGATTCGCCGGCGATGCGCGTGCTCTTCGGCACCGTCGCGCGCATCGCGCCGAAGGACATCACCGTGCTTGTCCGCGGCGAGACCGGCACTGGCAAGGAGCTGGTCACGTCCTTGATTCACGCCGAGAGCCGCCGGAGCGCCGGGCCGCTGGTGCGCTTCAACTGCGCCGCCATTCCGGGCGAGCTAGCCGAGGCGGAGTTGTTCGGCCATGCCCGCGGCGCCTTCACCGGCGCCACCCAGGCGCGGCCGGGGTTCTTCACCGAGGCGAACAAGGGCACGCTCGTCCTCGACGAGGTGGGCGAGCTATCGCTGCCGGTGCAGGCGAAGCTCCTGCGCGTGCTGCAGGACGGCGAGATCCAGCCGGTCGGCACCGCGCGCGTCGACAAGGTCGACGTGCGCATCGTGGCGTGCACGAACCGCGATCTGCTCGCCGAGGCGAAGGCCGGGCGATTTCGCGAGGACCTCTATTACCGGCTCGCGGTGGTGGAGTTGGTCGTGCCGCGCCTCGCCGAGCGGCGCGAGGACATTCCCGCGCTGGCGGCGGAGTTCGCGCGCCGGTACGCCGATCGCTTTGCGATGGAGCCCGTGAAGCTCTCGCCGGGGCTCGTCGAAGCGCTGCGCGCGGCGGATTGGCCGGGGAACGTCCGCGAGCTGGAGAATACCGTCGCGCGGCTGGTGGCGCTCCACGGTGGCCGCGGCGAGATTCCCGCGGAAGTCTTCACCAGCGCCGGCGTGCAGCAGGCGACGCCCGCCGAGCCAGGCGGCGGCGACCTCCGCGAGCAGCTCGACGCGGTGGAGCGCGGCATCATCGCCCGGACCCTCGCGAGCGTCTCCGGCAACCAGTCGGAGGCCGCCCGCCGCCTGGGCTTGAGCCGCACGGCGCTGATCGTGCGGCTCAAGAAATACGGCCTGGCATAGCGTCAGGCGATCAAGGGTGGCGGCCGCGACGAAGTCACGCACCCTCTGGCCTGTTGCCTACAAACGTGGGATTGCCAAGGCGTTTGCCCGCGTCGCGGCCAGCTCGAACACCTCGGCGTGGCGGGGGAGGCGCTCTGCGGCGCCGAAGGAGCGAGCATGAAACCGATCCGCGAAGAAGCCGCACCGTCTGCTTTCGGGCCGGCGAGGGCCACCGCTAAGGGAGCACCGCTGGCGCCGGAGGAACTCCGCCGCCTCGACGGATTCTGGCGCGCGAGCAACTACCTCGCGGCCGGCATGATCTACCTGCGCGACAACCCGCTCCTGCGCGAGCCGCTGCGCCCGGAGCACGTGAAGGAGCGGCTGCTCGGCCACTGGGGCGCGAGCCCCGCGCTCGCCTTCATCTACACGCATCTGAGCCGCATCATCCGGGAGCGCGGCATCGACGTGCTCTTCATGGCGGGCCCGGGCCACGGCGCTCCGGGCGTGCTCGGGCCGCTCTACCTCGAGGGCACCTATTCCGAGGTCTACCCGGACAAGGGGCTCGACGAGGAAGGGCTGCGCCGCTTCTTCAAGGAGTTCTCCTTCCCCGGCGGCATCGGCAGCCACTGCACGCCGGAAATGCCCGGCTCGATCCACGAGGGCGGCGAGCTCGGGTACGTCCTGTCGCACGCCTGCGGCGCCGCGTTCGACAACCCGGAGCTGACCGTGGCCGCGGTGGTCGGCGACGGCGAGTCGGAGACCGCCGCGCTCGCCACCTCCTGGCACGTGAACAAGTTCCTGAACCCGATCCGCGACGGCGCGGTGCTGCCGGTGCTCAACCTCAACGGCTACAAGATCAACAACCCGACGCTGCTCTCGCGCATCCCCGACGAGGAGCTCGTCGAGCTGTTCCGCGGCTACGGCTGGACGCCATTCCTGGTCGAGGGCTCCGAGCCGGACTCGATGCACCAGGCGATGGCCGCGGCGCTCGACGCCTGCGTCGAGGCGATTCGCGGCGCCCAGACCGAGGCGAGGCGCACCGGCGTGCCTGCACGGCCGCGATGGCCGATGATCGTCCTGAGGGCGCCGAAGGGCTGGACCGGGCCCGCCGAGCTGGACGGCCACAAGCTCGAGGGCTCGTGGCGCGCACACCAGGTCCCGATCGGCGGCGTCAAGGCCGATCCGGCGCGGCTCGCGCTGCTCGAGCGGTGGCTGCGGAGCTACCGGCCCGAGGAGCTCTTCGACGCTGCGGGCGCGCCGCTGGCATCCGTCCGGGAGGCGGCGCCGAAGGGCACGCGCCGGATGGGCGCGAACCCCCACGCCAACGGGGGCCTTTTGAAGCGCGCGCTGCGGATGCCCGACTTCCGCTCGTACGCCGTCGAGGTGACGGCGCCCGGCGCGTCGGAGGCGGAGAATACCCGCCCGCTGGGCGAGCTCCTGCGCGACGTCATGCGCCAGAACCGCGACAACTTCCGCGTCTTCGGCCCCGACGAGAACACCTCCAACCGCCTCGACGCCATCTACGAGGTCTCGCGCAAGCTGTGGCTGGAGGCGACGCTGCCCGAGGACGCCGACGGCGGGCAGCTTGCGCCGGACGGCCGCGTCGTCGAGATGCTCTCCGAAACGACGCTGGAGGGAATGCTGGAGGGCTACCTCCTGACCGGGAGGCACGGCTTCTTCTCCTCGTACGAAGCGTTCGTCCACGTCATCGACTCGATGTTCAACCAGCACGCGAAGTGGCTCTCGATCTGCGACGAGCTTTCGTGGCGTGAGGAGATCGCGTCGCTCAACCTGCTGGTGACCTCGACCGTGTGGCGCCAGGACCACAACGGGTTCACCCACCAGGACCCGGGCTTTCTCGACGTGGTGGTGAACAAGAGCGCGAAGGTGACCCGGATCTACCTGCCGCCCGACGCGAACTGCCTGCTCTCGGTCGCTGACCACTGCCTGCGCAGCGAGAACTACGTCAACGTGATCGTCTCCGACAAGCAGAAGCACCTTCAGTACCTCGCCGCCGACGACGCCGTCGCCCACTGCGCGAAGGGGCTCGGCATCTGGGAGTGGGCGAGCAGCGACGAGGGCGTGGAGCCGGAGGTGGTGATGGCCTGCGCCGGCGACGTGCCCACGCTCGAGGCGCTGGCGGCGACCGCGCTCCTGCGCGAGACGTTTCCCGACCTCAAGCTGCGGTTCGTCAACGTGGTGGACCTCTTCAGGCTGCAGCCCGAGACGGAGCACCCGCACGGCCTCTCCGATCGCGACTTCGATTCAATCTTCACCGCCGACCGGCCGATCATCTTCAACTTCCACGGCTACCCCTGGCTCATCCACCGCCTCGCCTATCGCCGGAAGAACCACGCCAACCTGCACGTGCGCGGCTACAAGGAGAAGGGCAGCATCAACACGCCGCTCGAGCTTGCGATGGAGAACCAGATCGACCGCTTCAGCCTGGCGATCGACGTCATCGACCGCGTGCCGCGTCTTCGGGTGGCAGGCGCGCACGCGAAGGAGCGGCTGCGCAACCGGCAGATCCAGTGCCGGCTCTACGCACATGAGCACGGCGTCGATCCGCCCGAGATTGCCGGCTGGCGCTGGCCGGGTCGGACGAGCCCGGCTTGAGCCGCACGGCGCCGACCGCGCGGCTCAAGAAGTACGGCCTCGCGTACATCGCTACGCGTTGATGGCCTGCCAGGTGAGGTCGTACGCGCGCTCCAGCTTGTGCTCCCGCTCCTCGAGGTCCTCGCGCAGCTCGGTGGTGCGCAGGTCGATCCACTTCTTCGTCTCCGGATCGGCCTTCTCCGCCTGAATTTGGAGGGCGGCCATCTTCGCCTTCAGCTCCTGCCGCGTCTCGTCGAGCTGCTTCTGCGTCTCGTCGAGGCTGCGCTGCAGCTTCTTGCGGGCCTTGTCGATCTCCGACTCGAGCTTCGCCTCCATGCCGGACGACTTGTTCGAGGCGCGATCGGTCTTGCGCTGCGCGATGCGATCGGCCAGCTCCTTCCTGCGGTCGGCCAGCTCCTTCTTCCGCGCCGCCGCCCACTTCTCGAACATGTTGCCGGCGAACTCCGCCTTCGGCTCGCGCAGCACCTTCGCGCCGAGCGCGTCCATGCGCGTGTCGAGCGGCGCGATCCACTCCTCGGAGATCTCGGCGGCCACGGCGTAGTCGCCGGGCTTCAGCTCCAGCTTCAGGCTGTCGAGGAACTCGCTGCTCAGGTGCAGGCCGGCGAGGTCCACTGTGCCGCCGGCCACGCTGCCCGCGGCGAGCCCGATGGCCGCGCCGACCGGGCCGCCGAAGACGCCGACCAGCGTGCCGAGGAACGCGCCGACGCCGAAGCCGATGGGCCCCTGGTCGTTCTGTTGCCTGATCTCCAGCGCGCCCTGCTCGCCCCGGCGTACGACCGCCGTGCCCCAGAGCGTGATGCTGCCTTCCTCGTGCAGTTGGTTCAGCGCGCGAATGCCTTCGTAGGCCTTCTTCTCGTCCGGAAAGATTGCCACCACGAACTTGTCCATGTGCTTCCTCCTTGGCCGCGCTGCATCGCAAGCGACGTGCCGCCGCATCGCAGAGGGAGAGCACCGCTCGCGTTGTATCGGCTCATGACACCTGTCCGATCTCCTTACAGCAGCGGCCGGGATCCTCGCGTGCACTGCGCGAAACGACTTGGCGCGGCCGGTGCAAAGGCGAGGCTGCAAGGAGGAAGTCCATGACGAAAGCAAAGTGGTCTGAGGAGAACGATTGGTTGCCGCGCCCGGGCTGGTTCATCGCATTCGCGATCGCGACCATCGCGCTCGGCGTTGTCTCGCTCGCCTACGCCGGCATCAGTACGCTCGCGTCGGTCGTGGTGTACGGCTGGGTCTTGATCTTTTCCGGCGCGATGGAGATCGGCGCCGCCTTCTGGGCCGTGCGCGCCGGGCGCGTGCTCTTTCACCTGCTCGGCGGAACGCTCAGCGCGATCGTCGGCGTCCTGATCCTCACGCATCCGGCGCTCGGAGCGGAGGCGCTGACCTTCGCGCTCTGCATCATGTTCCTCGCGACCGGCCTGTACCGGCTGGTGGCGGCGTTCGTGCTGCAGTTCGCGCGCTGGGGCTGGGCGGTGCTGAGCTCCGTCATCACCATCGTGCTCGGGCTCATCATCCTGACGCAGTGGCCGGCGGCGTCGGTCTGGGTCCTCGGCACGTTCGTGGGCGTTGACCTCATCTCGCGCGGGTTTGCGGCGGTGATGCTCGCCATCGCGGCGCACAAGGTGAGGCACGACCTGCTTCACCCCGCGTAGCAACTCGCTCGCTGTTCACGCGCCCGCCTTCGTCATCCGGCGAAGTCGGGCGCGCCGTTTGCGTTACACCGAGAGCACGCCGGGCCAGTAATGCAGCACTTCCCGCCGCCGGGCGAGCTTCTGCCACTGCGGGTCGTCGCGGTCCACGTGGATCGATCCGCGCACCAGCTCGTCGACGCGGCTCTCGAATCTCTTCGCCACCGCTGCGTCGTGGATGTCGAGCAGGAGCTCGCTCTCCCAGTAGCAGCCGGTCACGTCCAGGTTGGCGCTCCCGAGGGCGCACCGCTCGCCGTCGGCGCTCATCGACTTGGCGTGCACGTGGGGCCGCACGATGCCGAGCTCCGGGCCCAGGCCCCCCACGGCGAGCTGGTACCCTTCGGCTCCCGCCGCGATGAGCGCATCCTGCCGCGAGTGCACGAGCCAGGTGGCGGCGACGCGCCCCAGCACCGCCTCGCCTTCGAACGGCTCACTCCCGTGCGTCGGAGCGACGTGCCCGAACAGCGTGCGGACGCGCACGCCGCGGCGCAGCGCCCGCAGGAGCGCGTGCTGAATTTCGAGCATCAGCGGAAAGCCGGTGACGACGTCGATGTGCGACCGCGCACAGTCGATGAGCGCGAGCCACGTCTCGAGCGTCTTCACGTCGCGCAGTCCGTGGTGGACCACGACGCGGACGGAGCTTTCGCCGGCCGGCGGCGCCTCGGCCACCTCGAATGGTGCGCCGCCCGCCTCGACCCAGGCGTCGCGGAAGGTGCGCTCGAGCTCCGCCACCGCGGGCCCCTGCACGCGGGCGCCGGCGTCGAGCCACGGCACCTGGCGCCACTCGCTCTCGGGCGTGACTCGCACTTCGCCGAAGCCGGTGTAGTACTCGTGCGCGATGTTCCGCCCGCCGAGCAGCGCGATCCGCCCGTCCGCGACCACCAGCTTGCGGTGATCGCGCTGCTTGAGATCGACGAGCGACGGCATGCCCGTCACCGGACGCGATAGGCGCACCTGGATCTCCGCACACGCGAGCAGCCGCTCGATGAGGGGATTGTGCATGCCGAGCGAACCGTGGCGGCCATGCAGCGAATCGATGAGGACGCGCACGTCGACGCCGCGCCGGGCCGCGTCGCGCAGCGCGAGCTCGACGTGCCGGCCGATCTCGTCGTCCGCGGCCATGTAGGTCATCAGATGCAGCCGCCGCCGCGCTCCGGCGATCGCCTCGAAGAGCCAACGCCGTGCGGTCGAGTTGTCCAGCTCGACTTCGACGCGGTTTCCCGCGATCGCGGCGGCAGGCGCCCA
>Ga0335081_10023134_pt1 | contig 10054 bp, 8 predicted proteins | sample Lox_Sample_35_FD_206713 | JGI IMG/M metagenome (GOLD analysis project Ga0335081, IMG submission 206713) | Soil microbial communities from Loxahatchee National Wildlife Refuge, Florida, United States - Lox_Sample_3.5 | ecosystem: Environmental > Terrestrial > Soil > Wetlands | place: USA: Florida... | reverse complement strand
GATGAACAGGATCGCAAGATGGTAGAGGAAACGGTAGTTGTTGCTCACCTCAGTCACTTTCAACGCGACTGCGTTGGTTAACGCCATTAGAATCATGATACAGTTGAACAACGGAGCAATTGCGCTAGCGTTAATTGAAGATGAAAACAAACCAATTGAACTGTTGAATTGACCTCCAAGATTAACCATGTTTACGAGGAATTGAAGCAGAGTCGTCATGAACGCGAGGAGGGCACACTCAATTGCGTGCATGGGATATATCATTGCACGAATCCCGCTCGCGACTTGGATTCGTTTTGCTCGGAGGACTAGTCGGCGGAGCATGTTTCTGCTTATCATTTTACCAATCTCACCAGGGTCTCCACCGAGCGAAACGGTTGCCTCATAGACGCCTCCGAAAATTCTGATCATGTCACTACCGCATTCGCTGGCGAGGTTACGCCAACAAAGTTTTGCATCAACACCTATTGCTAGCCGAGAGTGCAGGGCTTTTACTTGGGTTGAGAGAATTCCGAAATCTCTTACAAGTAAAAGCTTCAGTGCTCTAGCCGTGGAATAACCCGTTATTCCAGCCGTTGTACCCAGAGTCCTGATAAACGTAGGAAACGCGTTCTCTTTGGCTTTGACCGCGTTGTCAGCACGCTTCGCGAAGATTCCGACGGGGAGAAGTGGAAGAGACATTCCCAGAATTACCCAACCCACGTTAGAACCGGGTAAGGGAAGGAACGGAATCACGATAAGCATGGCTACGCTGGTGAAGATGCAAATTGGCAAAAGTTGCTTTAGCTTCGTGAATTCTTTCGGGTGTCTAAGGTCCTTATGCATATAGATGAACCCGTCCACCGGTGTTACGAGGTAAAGGACGAAAACAGAGAGGACCAGTGTCGCAACGAGTGTTATGCCGAGAAATGTTGATGTGGACTGGAAGTTTGATCCTGCACCTCCCATGAGGGCCTGGGTGAGAGTGATGGTGATTGCGACGAAGGTAACGGAGGTGATTATCGCGGAGTACGCGTTGCCAAGGTTTTCTACGTTCTTGAGACCTCTTTCATATTCGGCTTCGTAAGCTACAACATAGGCTTCATGCTCCATCATTAGGAATTTCTCATACATCTCACCGGTCTTCAGCATCTGTGAGAATCGTTCCAAGAAATCCTTGAGAAGCTTGCTCTTCGTATCCTTCGCCACGACCTCTAAAGCGTTAACGAATCCGAGATGCCAAGTTTTCGCGAGGACCTTTACCCTGTCGAAGAGACGGCCACAGCGTTTGAATTCTGACTGTGCTACGTAGTTGAACATGTCAAGGAGGGAGCAGTAAGATGTGGCAAGGCCGTAAAGATAGGTTATGACAAAGTACAGCTCGTTCTCTAACGCGTTTCTTTGTGTTAATCTCTCAAGAAGTACTTGGCCTCGGGTCTTTGACCCGTACAATGATGCTTCTCGCTTTTTGAGCCTCTCCTGCAATTGAGAACGAGCTTTTGTAGATTGAAGAGGCACCTGCTCCGTCATGATTTGATCATCGTTAGTTTCTTATCTGCGTCGATACTTTTGAGGAAGAATTCGCGGAAGTCTGAAACGTTCTCGTTCGTGAGTTTCTTGATGAATGCCGCGCGAGAATTCAGTTCGTCGTATATTACGGATATGTCACGTGAGGAGTAACCCCGCGCTCTGCCGATCTTCTCTTCGAGGAGGTAGCTGTTTCCCTCTGCTCTGAAGAAGAATTTGTCTTCGCCTGGCTCCCAATGAAATGCTTCAATGAAACTGAAACTATCAGTATTCGGGTTATAGCCGACGATCTCGTTTACGCTTGTAACCCTTCTCTTCATGTGGCCGGTTGCGTCGTAGATGGCGTTTTGAATCAGAATCGCGTTCAGATTAGTGATGTGGGTTTTTGGAACGAGTATTGGGTGACCGGTAAGCCTCTGTATAGTCTTCTGAACTGAGGCTGAGTGGAAGGTTGAAAGTACAGGATGCCCAGTCATCATAGCTTGAAACGCAATGTTGCCTTCGACACCACGGATTTCCCCTACGATTATGTAGTTTGGTCTCTGTCTTAGTGCGCTTTTGAGTAGGTCGAACATTCCTACTGTGCTTTCTTCTCTCTGCGAGGACCGGGTTACCTCACGGATCCAGTTTTCGTGCGGAAGTTGAACTTCCGGCGTGTCTTCGATGCTTACTATTTTTGAGTTTGGCTTAATGAATGAGGTTAAGGCAGTTAACGTTGTTGTTTTGCCTGAGGCAGTCTCTCCGCAGACGAAAATGTTCATGCCCTCACGCAGTAACATCCACATGTAAGCGGCAAGCATCGGGTCCATGGTTCCGAACTGAATCAGTTTTGAAACGGGAAGAGGAGCAGCGGTGAACTTTCTGATTGTAAAGTTGGTTCCCTTCATGCTCACATCCTCGCCGTATACTAAGTTCAGCCTCGACCCGTCTGATAGGATGGTATCGACGATTGGATTGCGATGAGTCGCTTGCTTTCCAGATCTTTCGCTTAACCAAAGAGCGAACTCGTTCAAGCTCTCTTTCGTATCGAAGCCGAAATCGCAGGCGAGGCTCTGGAAGATTTTGTGCTCTAGAAATATAGGACCAACGCCATCGCAGGAGATATCCTCAATGTAAGGGTCTCGAATGAGTGGCTCTAGAACGCCCAACCCGATTCTATTCTTATGAAGTAGATATTTGACGACTTGATACTCGAAGGTAGTCAGAGAAATTCTGCTTGGTCCCTTGCTTCCCAAGAAGGGAAATAGTTTGAAACCGCCACTGCTAACTGGTCCTCCTGTGTCCTTTGACCCTTTGACGTATGCGACTCGGTTCAGTAGCTCTAGCAGTATCTGTAGCTTCTCCTCTTGGGTGTCTACTTCAAGCCTTTCATCGATTTGCGCTACGATTCTTGCCTCAACCTTCTGAAGAAGGTCTGTCCTGACACCTGGCAGCTTCGGCTCTACGACTCTGTAGACCTTACGGGTCTTAACGTTCTTGTCCGGAAAGATGTGGATAAAGATTGGGTCGCCGACAGGATAAATCAGATGTGGACTTTCCCAGGTTCTCATATCGCGTGATAGGCTTTTGTAGAATGAAGGAATACCAAGCTTACCACCTTCTTTGTCGACATAAGTTCTTAGATGCGGATTCCGTCTCATCGCGTCAATTAGGTCTCGGGATATTTGTTGTACCGCTGCGGGTGGTCTTGATTGAAGGCTGTCGAGTAGATGATTGCCTGAGCCACGATATCTGTCACTGTACTTACTCATTTGTTCGGACACCTGTTTTCAAGATCAGTTTGGGCTAGGCTAACGCCTCCGAGGTTGGTACGATTCTGACTCCGAAGGCGGGGTGTATCTCGAAACTGTTGATTTTATTCGCCATCATTTGTGAGCCTTTGAGTTTGCAAACCTCTATCCGCCTAACTACCTGTCCGCCAGCTACGTCTTTGCTGAGTTTAATGTGCGCATCACAAAGGGCTCTGATGCGCACGAGTAATTCCTCGCTCTCTTCTCCGTGAAAGTTACTATGTAGTGTTCCGATCACGGTTTTGCTATGCGCAATTCCTGGAAGACTTGGCTCGGTGAGCTTCTTGAGGCGACTGAAGAAGGTCAGAATGTCGGTTAGCCCTGCCTCGGCAAACATGTAGGTCATAGAATCGATTAGGAATACCCGTGATTTGTTTGTTTCAATGAATCCGGTAAGAGTGTTTAGCAGTTTGCTCAGTCGATGTTGTGTCCAAACAATGTTCTTCACGTGAATTGGAATAATGCGCAGCTTACCTTCAATGAACGCTCTGTCTAGATCGAGATGGAGCATCTTCATCTGTGAGAGAAAACTTCGGGTCGTACTTTCCGTCGTCAGAACGGTTGCGTCGAGCCCTGCAAGCATTGCCCCGTATAGAAACTGTTGTACAATTACAGACTTCCCCGCGTCGTTATTACCCTCGACCAGTACAAGTGAGGGAATAACTAGCCCACCTCCAAATGCGTTATCCAACTCACGGTTGTTGGTGGAGATATAGCCTTCAACCGTAGGCACAGAGCGAGACATTCTACCATCTATCCTTGGAATGACTCCGCGGCCACCGTGCCTTCTGGTAGAATTATTTTCAGGTAACCGTCAGTTCCTAGTCTAATGTGATGAGGTGCTGCAAGTTGGATGATTATCGAGAGGGTCTTTGATGGATCCCAGCCATATGGGTCGACTGTGGCGGGGAATGGGTTTGGAATTATAGTAGAGTTAAGAGCCCACCGGTCCTGAGCTGGGTTCACTGAATTGTAATAGCACCAGTAAGTTTGCGTGATTCCGGTTAAGTTATCCGTGTAAGTTACGAAAACGTCAATTTCCTGAAAGGCATTGTTCGGTACGTTTACGTCGCCAGTATTGTTGATGTTCACAAATAGCTTGGATTCATCAGTCGAGACTGTAACTTTCTCAATTTGCGCTGAACTCCTTAACCTCTCCATTTGAATGCTCGTTGCAGCTTGTATCGATTGAATCGAAGCAGTTGAAAGTTGATTGAACGAGTTCGCGCACACATAGAATGAGACTATCAATACCGCAACGAGGTAAATCCCAGCCACAATAGTTGCAAAACCCATCTCAGATACCTCATTGCATTATCAAAACGAGAACTGATCTTGTACGCTGACTCCAGTGGGCATGGTGAGGCGAACAGAATACGACCCCGAGGTGATTTGGCCAGAGGGGATGTATACTGTTATGAGTACTGTTTCTCCCTGTTGCCAAATACCGGGTGTGCTTGGATTCAGGAGTTGAGCATTCCAACAATCAGACTGTGCAGTGTTGTAACTGAATCGTATGTAGGATTGGTTTGGAAATGTGAGGAACACGTCCCAAGAATTGGTTCCGTCCAACGAAAAGGAAGTTTGGCCAACATTCTTAACCCATACGAGTATACTGCTTGGTGAACTCTCCTGCGCTTCGCCTATGATCACCAAGTTCGTTCCGAAGGCTTGCTGGTTTTCTTGGCTGATTTCCTTGAGGGAGTTTTGAAAGGTGTATAGCTGGGAAAGTGCTGCACCAGTGAAGACTGTTGCCATTATTATGGTGGCAATTAGTAGAATCGCTGTGCTAATCGTTACTTCCACTTGTCGTGAGCACCCTCCTTACAGTGTTCCGTGAAAGCCGAGTTCAAGGATCGTCAGGGTTGCTTTAGACGGGGCATTTGGTTCATGCTAAGAAAATCGGAAATTTCCGGGTCGAGTAATCTGTTCAGGAAGTAGACTACACGTAGTAGGTCGTTGACGTTTATGATTCGATCATCTGACTCTACCCCAGCAGTGGACAGAACTTCTGCAACGCTAAGCACAACTCGTTCGACTTCTGGACGAATCCAGCCCTCACGAGTCCCTACCTCCAGGATCTTCAGCAGGTTTTTTCTACCGACGGCATGTAGTAAGTAGTCAGTACTATTCACGGCTCTGATTAGAGCAGGCATATCACTTGCATCAAGATTGGACTTTAACTCCTTCGAGAACTTTGTCGCTTGATGAGCACCTAAAGCATCGTTCAATTGATTGAGTGCTGGCGACGCCTTCTTAGAACGTTCCAGCAACCTACCAAGTTTCGCCTTGTCAGCAGGCGAGACAAACCGATTCTCCAAACCGCTTTGAACATCTGAGGGGTTTTCAACCGTCTCCGTGACAGTTGCTCCTGCGTTCTTCGCCGATATGTAGCCTGAGTTAATCGGTGCACTTGTGGACGTTTGCTCAGCGGTTGCAGGGATGTCATTCGGGTTGAATGGACTACCCGACTCTGACATGAACGATCTAAAATCGTACACCAAATTCTTCAGATTGCTTGACAAATCCTGTAACTGCTCGTTCACAACGGTTGGTTCGCTAGTCCCGGAATCTGCTGCGCCCTCTGTAATAGGACCAGTTGATGCTACCACTGTTGGTGGTTTTTCTGTTGGTGCGGACGCAGTTGTCGGCGCAGGTGCTTCGGGTGTAACCGTGAAGCTTTGTACGGCTCCCCTTTGAGGCTGCTTTTCTGCCTCCTGGAGCTTTTCTGGGTTCAAATCGAATAGAATTGTGTCATCTTCTTTTTCTTCTTCCTTCTTCTTGCCGAATGGTTTCTTGAAATCTACCATTTCTGCATCATTTCCTTCTCTTCTTGCCAAAACACTGTCACTACACCTACGGAATCAGATATCGCATAGTATGTAACATGAAAACGAACACCGTGTACGTGGTTCAGCTCCAAGGCGACCCTCCTCCTAGAGGCTATGATCGGGCACTAAGGCAGTTCGAGTTGGACTCGATGCGCAGTAGACGTAGCACCGTCTCGTTTGTCGCTGTTGCAGTATGGTGTGTTATCGAATTTCGCTTGGTTGATTTTTGGGCCGGCAGTATAGGAGAATAAGGCATCAGCGACTCTGCTATCTTTGGAGACCGATGGACTATACTTTAGGACTCACCAGAAGATCGATCAATTCACGGAAGACGAGTAGCGCCACGGGGGATGGAGCGGAATATTCAACCTAAATCGTTAACAGTTTGAATTGTGGCTGGAGCGACTCTGTCTATCTCAAGCACTGAACCAGATGGTGGCTTGACAATTATCGTGATCGCCTCGTCGTTACCAACATTTCCGCCAGCGAGGTTACCTGGCGATGAGGTAAGTTCAGTGAGGTCGATTGTCACTCTGACCCTTTGGCCCGACTGAAGCAACATACCCGTGCCAACCTCCCAGACGACGTTCGTCGCCCCACATAGTGTCCAGTAATCTGAGCCTCCTACGACAGGTGTGTAAGCTAGGCAAGTGGAAGTGGGAGTAGCCGGATTACCCGACACATCCTTTCCGGGGCATGCGCCGTTTTGGTTTCCTGTTCCGTCGGAGCAGTAATAGACGTTTGGCCAGACGCCCCGAGGGTTCTGGAAGCTTATCATGGTCTTGCCTGGGTTCAGGTCCACAGAGCCGGCTCCTGAAGCGGTCTGAAGCCAGAAAACTATGCTTGTAAGCTGATCATTGGAACTGGGAGTTTGGTCGCTGTATCCGTAGACTGGACCGTCAACTACGAGCGCCGACGACGCCACGGCCAATCCACCCAAAACTACCTGTTGGCTTTTTTGTGTGGCTAGGAAACCCATGTTGAGCACAGCGTAACCGAAGGCTGAGGCCACGATGACGAAGGCAATCAGAACTATGGCTGTTTCGAGTCCACTGATAGCCTTCTTGTTGCGCACGAACCTCTTCAGAGGCTCGACCCAATTGCCCATTTTCTAATCACATCAAAAGACTACTTAGCCATTACAACGAGTCTCCTCCTGGATTGGAAGATAATGTAGCGTACGGTAACATGTTACAGGCAATTGGCGGTTCAAATTCGGTGCTTGAGATCCGTAGAACCGCCCCAACCGCCGTTGAACCAACTAAACGATCTTAGGCAACTCCGCGGACAGCTTTACTCTTTCACCCTTCGCTCCTGTTCCATTTCATTCACAGATGCTCCACAGCATGGAGTTGAGTAACTTTGTGAAAGGCTGTGCATAGATCTACACGAAGCACTCGAGCTTAGTGCTAGTGTGAACGATTTACGTTATTCGACTACAATAACTAGAACTCTAATGTCCCAGCCGTGGAATTATGTAAGTGACATGATAGTAAGCGAATAGTATGGCTAAAGCTCCAAACACGATCTGCAAAGCGATACAACGGTTGACGACATGTTGTTCACTTGTTGGAGAGTTATGCATGAAAATCGCCCAGAGTGCATTCATTTTTCGGCTTGTGATCTCCCCGTTCGGCAACGTATCGCCAACAGACCATGCGAACTTGTCAGAGGCTCGCAGAAGGAAATTGGCAATGTATGGGAAGAGAGCGATCACGCCCACAATTTTGAACGAGCCGGCGATAATGCTGCTTGCAAGAACCGCCCCGATCAGAAACGTCCCCGAGCCACCTATGAACGTCTTTGCCGGGAATGAATTCCATTTCAAGAGTGCCAGCAAAGTTCCGGAGAGAGCAAACAAGGAGATCGCGGACTCTAGGGATCCGTAAATTACTGCACACGCAGCAAGAGAAAATGACGAGACGAGCCCCAAGCTCGCCTCAAGCCCATTAAAACCCGCATAAATGTTCACTCCATTCATAAGAAATGCAAAGGCAAACGGAACCAGCATCCAAAACATCCACCCCAAGTCCTGAGGGCCGAATGGGGACAAGTAGATTCGGCTCGTGCCAGCATGAAACGCGATGATTGGAAGGCTTATCAGAAAGGTTAAGACGACAAGTGCGCCCTTGCTAAGGGTGAAGAGGTCGTCTATTAGTCCAGCCAATACTGCCAGCGTGGCCGAGAGAAAGATCGCAAACAGCAACCGATAGTCCAAACTTAACAGCCCGGAAAAAGTAAGTGCGGACGCAAGCCCGACGAAACAGCCGATCCCACCAACCTTCGCAACATCGGGTGACGCTATCTTGTGAAGGTCCCTGCCCGTAAACCTCGTACGATTTGCCGATGCGATCAACCAAGGCATGATCGCGTAGGTCACACAAAAAGGGACAACCACCACAATTGAACCCAGAACCGTTAAACCCCAGTCTATCATGACACCTCGCCTCTATTGAGGAACAGACTCTCTCGGACTAAGTCGGTATGAAGAATATTGCCACAACACTGTTCCGAATTTTCTCCACACCCATGCGGCTTGACTCAGATATGAGAACTGAGAGCCCTGAACTGAAACAGTTGGCGCATTATTGGCATATCGGTTTATTCGTCTTTGTGACAATTCTTGGCTAGAGCTTTAGGTATGCAGTTCACGTCATCCTTCTCAGATATGAAGGAATAATGAGACACCTCATCAAGTAGGCTGCATGAGATTAGTGCGATGTTCGATGACGAGTTTGACAGTAATTATTGTAACTGCAACATCTGGAGCAGGCCTCACCAAGTGCCTTTTGTCTCTCTCGACACAGAGCTTCACCGATTTTGATATAATAGTCGTTTGCAATGGATGCATAGCCCCAGGAAAACTAGCAACCGCATTTATGGAACGTCTAGCAAATAGGATCCGCTTTGTTATAACTTCGAATCACGGATATGGTGCTGCTTGCAATCTGGGTGCCCGACGCTCCGAATCTCCACACCTGGTTTTCTTGAACGACGATACAGAGCTACATCCCCATTGCCTCGGAATGCTCCATGAGTCCCTCTCTAAAAGCGAGAACACGATCTTCCAACCCTTGATTTTCCACGAGTATACAGGAATGATGCAGAAGGCGAATCCGTGCGACATTTACGGAGCGGCAGGCCTCGGATTCTATGGGAATTGTGGAAATGGCAATTTCTACATCTCCGGTGCATCGTTCGCATTGAGTAGGATAGTCTTCGATTCTCTAGGTGGCTTCGACGAGAAGCTATTCCTCTACCACGACGACCTGGATTTAAGCTGGCGAGCAAGACTGATGGGTTACGGAATCGGATGTAGTGAATCTGCCATCTGCAAGCATGCCGGTGGCGCATCATCAAAAAAGATGCCACACTCGTTCAAATTCTATCTTACTCAACGGAACCGCGTCAGGGTGATGATAAGAAACTACTCAACCCGAAGAATGCTGACTAGAGTTGCAGTAGCCTGCGTTATGATCATCACAGGAGGGGCTTTCCTCGCCCTGACGACATGTAAAGCACAATACATTATCTCTACGGTCAAAGCGATGGGTTGGAACCTGTTGGAGTTGAAAGGTACGCTTATCGAAAGATACGGAATTCAAGCAAAGCGTGTTCGAGAAGACGAAGCCATAGAGGCAAGTATGAGCAGGTTTTCGATGGATCTGTGCGTCTTGAAACAACGCATAATTGGAACCGAAAAATCGGAGAAACTGGATGTGCCGCATCTGCGCTGATACAGCTAAGCGAGTTACGACACACATCGAGAGGACAATGCAACAAATCAACCGTGAAAGTATCGCACTAACTTCGTTCCAAATCGATAGTCCAAATGAGCGCTCTCAATTCAAAACGTGATGACAGTACGCATGTAAATTAATGCTAGGCTGTGCATTTTCTGTCTCGGCTGGGCTTGACTTTGTTTCG
>Ga0335081_10023133_pt1 | contig 10054 bp, 8 predicted proteins | sample Lox_Sample_35_FD_206713 | JGI IMG/M metagenome (GOLD analysis project Ga0335081, IMG submission 206713) | Soil microbial communities from Loxahatchee National Wildlife Refuge, Florida, United States - Lox_Sample_3.5 | ecosystem: Environmental > Terrestrial > Soil > Wetlands | place: USA: Florida... | reverse complement strand
GATATAGTTAACGCCCCAGCGGCCGTACCAGCTTCCATTCTTCTCCTGCGCATGCAACAGGTAGGCCACGCCCTTGCGCACGGCCTCATGACCCGCGAGCCCGCGGCGGCCCAGACATTCCAGCACGCGGCCGGTGATGTCCGGGCAGGTCGGGTCCAGCATGGCGTTGTGGTCGGCGAATGGGACCTGGTTGAGCACGGCCCAGTTGTTGTCCACGTCGAAGGCTGCCCAGCCGCCATCCTCGGATTGCATGGCGAGCAGCCACTTGACCGCGCGGCGCTCGGCAGCGGCCTGCGCCTGGGGATTGGAGCCGCGCGCGTGGAGCAGCGCCAGCAGCACCATGGCGGTGTCGTCAATATCGGGGTAGAATTCGTTGGCGAATTCGAAGGCCCATCCGGAAGGCTCGGTATCCGGCCGTTTGACGGACCAATCCCCCTTGCGGCGCACTTCCTTGCTGACGAGCCAATCGGCCGCGCGCGTCATGCGCGCCGTATTGTCACAGCCGGCTTCACCCAGCGCGAAGGCGGAAATGGCGGTGTCCCAGATGGGCGGCAGGCAAGGCTGAAAGACGAAGCGGGCCTCGGTTTCGATGAGCAGCGATTCGAAGTGGCGCACGGCGTCCAAAAGGTCAGGGTGGTCTTTGGGGTAGCCGAGGGCGTCGAGCGCCATGATGAAATACATCATCGAGGGATAGATGGCGCCCAATCCCTCGGTGAATCGGGTGCGGTCGAGGATCCAATGTTCGGCCTGCCGGATGGCGGCATCGCGGATGCGCTGCGAACCGCGCTTTTCCCAGACCTTGAAAACGCGGTCGAGGTGGTGGAAGAGCACCGAGAGCTTATGGGGCCGGGGCAGGTCGAGACTCACGCCGGAGAGCAGCAACTCGTCCAGTGTGAACCCGGCAGGTGCGCGGCGGCGAGATCCGCGGGCCTGCACGATGGAGAGCGGCACCAGGATGGAGCGCGTCCAGGACGACATCTCGTACAGGACGTTTCCCGGCAGCAGTATGATCTCGGGCGGTACTGACGGCGCGTGCCGGCGCGGATACAGGCCGAAGAGACTGAGGTTGATCTTGACGTAGCTGTTGGCCGCCTGCAGGCCACCCAGTGCCAGGATGCGCTGGCGCGCGCGGCGCAAGGGCTCGCTGTCTGGTGACAGACCCGCGAGTTTCAGCGCGCAGTAAGCTTTCACGGTTGCGCTGACTTCGGCCGGGCCGCCCTGGTAGATACTAAAGCCGCCATCCGGCAACTGTCGCTCCAGGATGGAGAGGCAAGCCTTCTCGATACGCCCGCGGGAAGGCGGATTCCAGGCCGCGCCTTCCGGCTGGTGCAGCCAAAGCTGCAGCAGAATGTAGTCGGATTCGAGGGTGGTATCGGCGGTCAACTCGCCGCACCAGAAGCCCTCCGGTTCCTGGCGGGAAAGCAAAGCCTCGGCGGCGCGTTGGATCGCGACCTGGATTTCGGCGGTGGAGCGACTGACAGCCCGCACCCGCTCGGACTCACTACGGACCGTGCGGCCCGCCGGTTCCAGCCATTCCGAGGACATTCCTGACTTTACATGGTAGCAACAACTGTCTATGACTTCGGCGGCACGTCGTATATGTAGATCGCGTGGCCAACGATGGCGGTGGGCGGAGTCTGCCGCAGCCACGCGCCGGCTCCCGGGAGCGCGCGATCTGCCATGGCCGGATAGCGCGCCACCAGGTGTGCGCTTACCGCATACAGCCCGGGCGCCGGCTGCGGCAACAGATCACCCAGTCCGATTTTCTGATACTGGAGACCATAATTTTCCGGCGGAAAGCTGCCGAAATAGGCCAGCCGGATGGTGCGCTTCTCGCCGTGCTTTTCCACCCAAGCCTGCAACTGTTTCAGGCTCTGTCCCCAATCCACGTTGCTGTCGTCGAGCCACAATGGGCCGCATCGAGTGCCGCCATCGAGGCCGATCTCGCCGGGTCTTTCCAGGGCACAGGCCATTTCATTGAAATAGGAGAGGTGATCCGGATAGATCCCCGCGGCCTCTACGGCCATCCACAGGCACAACACCACGGCCAGGGCGCGGCTCCAAAGCGATGCGGTACGCACCAGCAGCGCCATTCCGGTTCCTCCAATCAGGAACGCAAACGGCAGGGTTGGGATGATGTATCGGATTCCGAACTGATCAGCGTAGATCGTATAAGCCAAAAAGAAAGCTACCGGCGGCAGAAAAAGGAGGAGCTTTGTTTGCAGGTCCGTGGTCTTGCTCCGGAGAACCACCACGAGCCCGAACACGACCAAAGCGATGGATGCAACGGGCTCCTTGAGAAGATAAGCGTTGGCGAAATAGGTGAGGAACCGCGGTGCGAGTTCGCCGTGAAAGTACGCCAAGTAATCAGGCGCGTGATCGGCGTTGACCAGGCGCATGCCGGTTATATAAAGGAAGGGATCGCTGGAAAAGAAATAGAGAGCTTCTATGACCACGGCGGCGATGGCTGACATTGCCAGGCAGGCGCCAGCGTACGGGAGAAGCCTTCGGAGGCGCAACGCCGGCACCGGCGAGGGCCCCACCTTTCCACCGGCGCGCGCTCCGTGGCATTTCTTATACTTCTTTCCGCTGCCGCACGGGCAGGGGCTGTTCGGGCCCACGGGCTTTGCTTCCACCTGGACCGGCTGCCGCCACACGGCGACGGCGAGGAGAATAGCGCCTACCGGCAACAGGACAACAGCGGAGAACTTTGTTCCTAGAACCGCGCCCAGTGCCAGGCCGCAGAAGATCAGCCGCAGCCGGCTCGGATCCTGGACGTAGCGCGAGAGCGCAAACAAGAACAACATGGTGAAGGCGGCCAGGCCGACATCGGTGGTCACCAGGTAGGAGTGCGCGATGATGGTGGGATCGAACGCATAGAGAAACAGCGCGCCCAGAGCCGCCAGGTCGCCTACCAGTACCCGGCCCCACACGTAGATCAAGACTCCCAGCAGCGCTGCCATAAGAATGAATGGAAGGCGCGCCCAGAACATTACCCGGTCTGGCCCGTTGGAGCGGATGATGTCAAAGCCGACCTGCCATTCCAGATTCTTGCTGTCCGGCCCGCCCTGGGTCACCTTGCGCGCCATGGGGCTCGAGGGCCAGTGCACACCGGCAAGCGATAGGAACACGGCCGCCATCTCCTTGAGCAAGGGAGGGTGCTGCAGGTTGGCGTGAAAGACGCCGGTTTCCAGATAGGAGAGCCCCGACGCGATGTGCGGCGGCTCGTCGAACACCGGGCTTTTGACGCGGCTGGCGAAGAAACTCTGCAGCAGGAACGCCGCCACCAGGACACCCGCAAGCACAGAATACGTCCGGGAAGGGCCTTTGGCCGGGGACATCTCGGCACATCGTAGCACGTAAACTGAAAACATGGACTGGCAACTCGACGCTGTGGAAGTGCGTGTGCTCGGAGCGCTGCTGGAGAAAGAGATCGCGACGCCGGATTACTATCCGCTATCCTTGAACGCGCTGGTGAATGCCTGTAACCAGAAATCTAACCGCGAGCCGGTGGTTTCTTATGATGACGGGACAGTGGAAGAGGCGCTGGAGAGCCTGCGGGCTAAAGGGCTGGCCCTGAGGGTTACGGGCGGTGACAGCCGTGTTCCCAAGCACGAACAGCGGTTCACCGAGAAATTCAACCTGGGCCGGCGCGAAGCTGCGGTAATGTGCGTGCTGATGTTGCGCGGGCCGCAGACGGTGGGCGAGTTGCGCGGCCGCAGTGAGCGGCTGTATACATTCGACGACCTGGAAGCGGTGGAAAGTACCTTGAACCGGCTGGCGGAAATGATGTTCGCAAAGAGGCTGCCGCGACAGGCAGGGTTCAAAGAACAACGGTGGGCGCAGTTGCTGGCTGGGGACGTCGAGGAAGCAGCGGCGCCGGTGGAATACCGGGAGAGTGAGCCCACGCGCATCGAACGACTCGAGGCCGACCTGGCGCAGCTTCGCCGCGAATTCGAGGAGTTCCGCAGGAAGTTCGAATAACCCGCCGGGCGGACGGTTACCAAAGGATAGTGGACCACGGGCGAGATTCCGGCTTTCAAGGACCAGGTTCCATCTTCAATCGCGCCTTTGAAATGTGGGATTTGGAGAGCGAAGCTACCAAATGGATAAAAAGAGTCTTATAATCCTATTATGCAACTCACGCGTGCTGCGGACTACGCCGTCCGGGTAATGATTCACCTGGCCGGGATGCCTCCGGACACACGGGCCAGCCGCGCCGATCTGGCTCAGGCAGCCGATTGTCCCGAACAGTTCCTCTCCAAGGTACTCCAGAACCTCACGCATGCGGGCTTGATCCTCTCCCACCGGGGCAACACGGGTGGCTTTGAACTGCCTCGCGCGCACCGCACCACTTCGTTACTGGAAGTGGTGGAAGCCATAGAAGGCCCAATCCGTTTGAATTTGTGCCTCAACTCGGATCGCTCGTGCTCACGGCAGACCTGGTGCCCGGCCCACGATGTGTGGGGCGACGCACAGGTGGCCGTGGTGAAGGTATTAAGAGGCACCACCATCGGCGCTTTGGCGGAACAGGCAGCCATTCGCAAGCCGGCTTAAGAGACGGCATCCCACGGCAACTGTGGCATCCTGCACATTGGTGTGGCGGTTGCAGTGTTGCGGTCGTGAAGAGTGCCGAATGCCCGTTCTCAACGTGGTGATGCTCGTGATCGTGATGGGCCTGCTGCTGTGGCTTATCAACACCGTCGTTCCGCTGTCGTCCAGTGTCAAGACCCTCCTCAACGTGGTAGTCGTGGCGGCGGTCGCTGCCTGGCTGATGCAGATGTTCGGCCTCTGGAGCGTAGTCACCCGCTTCAGGCTGGGTAGATAGTGCCACGCTTCCGCGGCCTTACGCCACCGAAACCGGCATCGCCACCCGTTCCTGATTCGCCTTCCCTTTCAGCCCTTGCGCTCGACGCGTCTTCCACCAGATCCAGGCCGCCGAGAGCACCACCATCATCGCGGTCAACAAGAGTGTCGACAGCACGGTCCAGGGAATCGACAGGCTGCGTTTGAGCGGCTTTACCAAAGTGCCGTAAACCAGCATGACGTGGATCCAGTACACCATAAGCGAATTCTTGCCGAGGCACTGCATCCAGCTCCATCCGGGACCGGCGCAAAATTCGGTCCACAGATACGATCCAGCTAGCGTGAGGAGCATAATGCCCACCCGGATGAAGATCAAGGTGGGGTTGTCGGACCAGAAACTCGACTTGCGGTAGATCGAATACGGGATGTTAGAAAAATACTGAGCGGTGAAGACCAGGCCGAATCCGATCAGCACGCCCCACTGCATCAGCCGCTCTATCCGCTCGGCTGGGGCGCGCTTGACCAGCGTGCCAACAGCCATCCCGAATCCCAGGTACGATGCGCAAGGGAAGAACGCGAATCTACCACGGCCGGCGCCGGGCGCCAAGTACTCTCGAACCAACGACGGCGTCGCGCCCCACTCCAGGTTGGCGACCAGGGGCGCCAGCCCTGCGATGGCCAGCGCGATGAGCACAGCGAAACGCACGCGGCCCGCCGCACCAAACACCGCCGCGAAGGAGAACACCATCATCGCGACACCCATGCAGTTCAGGATGTCGACCTTGGTGAGCTCGTCCAGCGGCGCCTTCGGCAAACTGGCAGCCCAGTTGGTAAAGCGAAACGCGTAGGCAATCGCCAGAATGTAACCAGCACGGCGCAGCGAAGACACCCAACGCCGGCGGCGCGTGGGCTCGCGCCGTTCCAGGCCCTCCATCTGGAAAGCCAGCGTCATGCCCGCCATGAAGAGGAACAGCGGCGCCGCCATGCCTCCCACGAATTGGGAGAAGACGTAGGGCCCTCCGTCGCGGACGTCCATCCGCGCGAAGGAATTGAAAACGTGACACTGGATCATGACGACTACGGCCAGTCCACGCATCCAGTCGAGAAAAGGGAATCGCTTCACAAACGGAGAACGAACCGCCCGGGCTGATTCCCCTATGGTAACCGAATTCGGCCCGCGGTCCCTTTTTCAGCACCTCTGCACCCGGCCGGCGCGCCGCGTTCCAGCCGTAACAGGACCTTGGTTCCATAACCAAGGTCGGCGTTGCAATAGCATAGTTCCGGGAACATGCTGAAGTTACCCACTTGGAGGGTAAACAGAGAATGTACTTGCTGATTGAGTATCCCGTCGGAGTGATCGTGGAAGCCATCGCGCTGGCGATCGATCGCGATCGCATGCGCGTGGCGGCCGCGGACTTTCCCGACGCACTCGAATTGACACGCAGTGGGGACCGGTGGTTTACCGAGACCGGAGATATCGTTCAGTTCGAGTTCTTGCTTTCCAGGCTTCCGGTTGCCGAGAGTGTTTCCTCGTCGAGGCCTGCACTCGTGGCCCGCGCCGCAGGGTCGCTGCCAATCTAAGCGGTGCAATAAGTGACGCAGGGCATCCGGCCCGACTCGCTCCCGGGCCGGATGCTTGCTCATCAACAACTCCTCCCGCCCGAACGTCAAGATCCACGGCTGCTCACCGGCCATTCACCGAAAACAGGGACCCGTCGAAGCCGTCAGTCTCGTAACTTGGAGTTATGGGGCTTTCGCTCCCGACGGAAACTACCTGGCTGGTCCCGGTTGTCGGCCGTGGCTGCCGCCGGTCCCCAGGATCGTGCGGCTTATCCGCTAAACCGGCGTTTCGTCGTCAGAGCCGGGTGCCTGCGCCAGTGGGCCTGCTAGGGTCAAGACGGTACAATACAGTCTCATGCCATGCGCTACTTGCCCTTAATTCTTAAGAATTGCTGGCGCAACCGGCGCCGGACGCTGCTCACCATCGCCAGCATCGGGATTTCGATGTGCCTGCTGGGGGTGATGATCGCCATGTTTCACGCTTTCTACCTCGCCGATCCCACGCCGGAACAGGCGCTAAGGCTGGTGGCGCGAAACCGCGTCTCCTTCACCCAGCCCATGCCCCTGGCATACCAGGCCCAGATCAGACAGGTGCCAGGCGTGCGCGATGTGATGATCTCGCAGTGGTTCGGCGGGGTGTACAAAGACGCGCGCGATCCCAAGAACCAGTTCGCGCGCTACGCCATCGAGCCCGAGAAGCTGTTCACCGTGTTCGGGGAATTTCGCATGCCCGAAGACCAGAAGAAGGCTTTCGAGCGCGACCGCACTGGCTGCGTGATCGGCCGCGACCTTGCCAACGCCTTCAACTTCAAGGTAGGCGACCGCCTCAATATGATTGGCGACATCTACCCGGGCAATTATGAGTTCACAATCCGCGGAATATTCGACAGCCCGCGCGCCAGTGACGAGATGTACTTCGACAAGGAATATCTGGAGCAGACCATGCCGGAGCGGCGGCGCGGCCAAATCTTCATGTACGACATCCTCATCGACAGCCCGGCTAATTCTTCGCGCGTAGGACAGGCCGTAGACAACCTGTTCCGCAATGCGACCGTGGCCACCAAGACGGAGTCGGAGCAAGCGTTCGTGGTGAGTTTCCTGGCGCTGCTGGGGAACATCAAAATGTTTATCATCAGCATCTCGGCGGCGGTCATGTTCACAATCCTGCTGGTGTCCGCGAACACCATGGCTATGTCGGTACGGGAGCGGGTGCGCGAAGTGGGGGTGCTGAAGACCTTGGGCTTTACTCCCGGCACGATCCTCGGCATGATCCTCGGCGAGGCTTGCGCCATCTCGCTGGCGGGGGGGATGATCGGGTACCTTATCTCCACTGTGCTCATGGAAGGCGTGGCGAAAAGCCCCTTCGGCGGGTTTCTGCCGTCGTTCAAGATCTTCGAGCCGGCAGTTGCGACGGCGTGTGTCGCAACCGCGGGCGCCATCGGCCTGATGAGTTCGCTGGTGCCGGCCCTGAGTGCGTCGCGCACCTCGATCGTTACGGCGCTTCGCAGTACGGACTAACAGCCATGGCCATTCCCCTCGCGTACAATCTGCGGAACCTGGTGGTCAGAAAGACGACCACGCTGATGACAGCGCTGGGCATTGCCCTCACGGTGGCGGTGCTGTTGGCCATCCTGGCGCTGGTGAACGGGCTCCGCTCCACACTCTCGGTTTCCGGCGATCCACTCCATATCATCGTGCTGCGGAAGGGCGCCGAATCGGAACTGGTGAGCCTGTTCACACGCACGCAGTTCCAGGATCTGAAATTCAAGGCCGGCATCGCGCGCGACCGCGACGGCCAACCGCTGGCGGCCATGGAAGTGGTGACGGTGCTGATCCTGGCCAGCGTCGACAACCCGGACGGCGCCAACCTGACGGTGCGGGGCCTGCCGCCCGCGGGAATCGAATTGCGGCCGAACATTCATATCTCGGCCGGTCGCTGGTTCCAGCAGGGACAGCGGGAAGTGGTGGTAGGCAAATCCGTGGCGCAGCGCTTTCCGGATGCGCAGATTGGCAAGAAGGTGCACTTCGGGAGGGGCGACTGGCTGATCGTGGGGGTGATGGACGCCGGCGCCGGCGCACAGAACAGCGAAATCTGGGGCGACCTGAACCAGGTGTCATCCGACCTGCAGCGCGTGGAGACCGTCAGTTCCGGGCTGGTGGCCGCCACGGACGCGGTGACCGCCAAGGCTCTGATCGACGACCTCAACAACGACCAGCGGCTAGCGGTGCATGCCATCTCGGAACATGAGTATTACGAACAGCAGACCAGCACGGCGGCGCCGATCGAGTACACGGGGCTGTTCGTGGCCATCATTATGGCGGTGGGCAGCAGTTTTGCCGCCATGAACACGATGTATGCCGCGGTTGCGCGCCGCGCGAAAGAGATCGGGACGCTGCGCGTGCTGGGCTTTTCACGCGGCAGCATCCTGATGAGCTTTCTGGCGGAATCGGCGCTGCTATCCGCATTGGGAGGGCTGCTGGGCTGCCTTCTGGCGATGCCGCTGAACGGCATCACGACCGCGATCGGCAGCACCAACTTCTCCGAACTGGCCTTCGGATTTCAGGTGACGCCGCGGATCGTCCTCACCGGCATTGTGTTCGCCGTGGTGCTGGGCTGCCTGGGGGGCCTCTTCCCCGCCCGCATGGCGTCGCGCAAAGAGATCCTCACGGCGCTTCGGGAGGCGTGATCATGGACGCCGAGCTGAAGAACCTGCAAATCGACCGCAGCCAGCGCCGCTCCGCGGGACCTTCCCGATGGGCTACCGCGTGGATCATCATTGGCGTTCTGGCGATTGTAGGGCTGGGCGCTTGGGAATTGCTATTGCCGCGTCTCAACAACGACCCGGTAGTAGAAGTGCAGCGCGTCACGGCGGTACCGGCGGCGGCCGCGCCGCAAGGCGTGGTGCTGAATGCCACCGGCTACATCGTGGCCGCACACAAAATCGAGCTGGCCGCCAAAGTGGTGGGCAAGGTGAGCTGGATCGGCGTCGATAAAGGCGACCGCGTCAAGGAAGGCCAGGTGCTGGTGCGCCTGGAAGACGACGAATATCAGGCCTACGTGACACAAGCCAAGGGGCAACTCGCCAGCCTTCAGGCGCGGCTGGACGAGGCGGTGCACGGCTCCCGTCCGGAAGAGATCGCGGAGGCGCTGGCCAACCTGAACTCGGCCAAAGCCGACCTCACCAATGCAAAGGTCAGCCTGGACCGGGCCCGCAATACGGTTCGCGAGAGCCTGGGCTCCCAGCAATCGCTCGATGACGCGCAGGGGCACTATGATTCGGCCCTACACAAAGTGGACTCGCTCCAGAAGGCCTATGAGCTGATCAAGCTCGGTCCGAGGCAGGAGGAGATCGATTCACTCCGCGGCCAGGTGGAGCAGGCCAAGGGAGCACTGGCCTATGCCGAGACTAACCTCGAAAACACCGTCATCCGGGCGCCTGTGACCGGCACCATCCTGGAGCGCGCCGTGGAGAAGGGCGAATTCGTCACCACCAGCTTCGTGGGCGACCGCGGCGCGAAAGGCTATGTGGTTTCGATCGCGGATCTCAACGATCTCGAAGTGGAACTGGATATCAGCCAGAACGATTTCGCGAAGCTGCACTCGGGCCAGCATGGAATCGTGACGACAGATGCCTACCCCGATCTCAAGTACGACGGCTATATCAAGGAGATCTCTCCGGAAGCTAAC
>Ga0335081_10023132_pt1 | contig 10054 bp, 8 predicted proteins | sample Lox_Sample_35_FD_206713 | JGI IMG/M metagenome (GOLD analysis project Ga0335081, IMG submission 206713) | Soil microbial communities from Loxahatchee National Wildlife Refuge, Florida, United States - Lox_Sample_3.5 | ecosystem: Environmental > Terrestrial > Soil > Wetlands | place: USA: Florida... | reverse complement strand
ATCGTCCCGATGTCCTTATGGTTCGTCGAGTAGACGAACCGGCGCCACCCCGTCGGATGTCCGTGCGCCTCGTGAGCTTGGTGTCCGCCGTGTGCTGTCGCCGTGCTATCCATCGTCTTCGTCCTCTGATCCTATTTCTTGTTGTCGCCCGATTGCCGCCGGCCGCCCATTATATTCACAATTCTATATGTGTCGCTCGATGTCTTTACCGTGAGGTGGCGGCTGCGGCAAGCGTGGTCGGCGGCGCGCCATGGTCGCCTGCGTCGGCCGCAGCGGTCGGCGGCGCGCCGTCATCTTGCGCGTATTTCTTCTTCGCCTGATCGAGCCAGGCGGTGTAGGCCTTCTCGCTCACCACCCTGACCTCGATCGGCATGAAGGCGTGATCGCGCCCGCACAATTGCGAGCACTGCCCATAATAAGTGCCTTCGCGCTCGGCCTTGAACCAGGTCTCGTTCACGCGCCCGGGAATGGCGTCGATCTTGATGCCGAAGGACGGCACCGAGAATGAATGAATGACATCGGCGCCGGTGACCAGCACGCGCACGACCTTGTTGACCGGCACCACCATAGCGTTGTCGACCGAGAGCAAACGGGGCTGCCCGTCTTTGAGTTCCTTGTCCTGCAGTATCAGCGAGTCGAACTCGAACTTGGAATCCGGATAGCTGTAGCTCCAGAACCATTGCTTGCCGGTCGCCTTCACCGTCACCTCGGCCGGCGGCACTTTCAGCTGATAGAACAGCAGGCGGAACGAGGGCACCGCGATCGCCACCAGGATCACCACCGGAACCACGGTCCAGATGATCTCGATCGCCGTATTGTGCGTGGTACGCGAGGGCACCGGGTTGGCGCGGGCATTGAACCGCACCATGACGATCACCAGAAGCGCCAGCACGAACAGCGCAATGGCGGCAATAACCCAGAGCAGGAAGTCGTGGAACCAGACGATGTCGTCCATCACCGGGGTGGCGCTGTTCTGCAGGCCGAGCTCCCAGGGCGAAGGCTGCCCGAGCCCGGCCAACGCCGCGCCGGCGCTCGCAACCAAAATCACAAACACCAGCGCAATCGCGCCCAACCGTGACAATACTGTCATCGCTCTCGGCTCCGATCTGCCCCGATCACGGGCCGTTTTTGGCGGCGCCGCCGCGCAGCCAACTCATGCATATCAAATACATGTTTATCATGCAACCGTTCGGCCTGATGCTATGCTGGCGGCTGCCGGCGGAATTTTGCACCGCGATGTGATCTCTGACCGATCAATTGAGACATGTTCATGCGCCCGAGTGCACCTCGCGGCTTGTAGTGGTGGCGAACGTCCGGCACGGCAGCCGCGTCCAATTCATCGCACTCTTGTCTTGCTTGATCCATTGCTTAGCGATGCCGCGCTTGGCGACGACACGCTTGGCCGGGCGGCTCATGTTAGTGACGATGAACCCAACGCGCGGATAAACTTCGCCTGGACCAGGAAACTGGTGCAAGCCGCACCGGATGCCACTCGACTTTGCAATCAGCCTGGAAGATGAGTGGCCTAGTGTCGCCGGAGTTCGTTGGCCGGTTTGATGCCAACATCGGCGCCAAACGCGACCATCTTCCTGATCATCTCCGGCATCGCCGCAACCTGCGGCCCGCTAGCATCGCTCTCGGCGGTAGCCGAAATCTTCATGCTCCCCCTCGCCCGCGCGGAAAACCTCACGCGCGCTACCGGCCGGCTCGCAGCCGACAGCTCGACCAACCTCGCGCAGACCTGCGTTCAGGTGAGGAAAATTGCCATCAGGATCAGAATGACGGCGATCACCGCGACAGCGATCCTCGTCAGCGTCACGAACGTGCGATACGTCTGCTCGTGAGCCACGTAATCGTTGCCCCTTGCTGTTGCGAATTCGAGCGTACCTTGGTTGTACATCGCATCCCTCCAGGAGCAATAATTTTGCGGATTTAGCGAAATTGGGCGCGTCGAGCAACGAGGCTCTCTTCCGGTATCCGCGATGAACCCAAACTTGAGGCAAATGGTACCAATTGTCGGGCATGGGGGTTCCGCGTCAGTTGGCGGCCGAACGCGCCCGCCACGGTCGGCGAGGCAGTTGGACCTCGGCCATGCTGAGCTCGGCGCGGAGTGTGACGTCCTTGGCTTCTTTCGTCGGTCCGGTCGCGCGCAGAGTCGAAGCAAATTATGGACTGCACTTGCACCCGCGCAATACGGCCTAACCCCGGAGAAAAGTTTCTTGCCATAAATCATAATGTGAGTTACCGAAAAATATATCTTAACCGAGAACAAGATGCTGGCCCAAACCAAGTTGGCCCAAGATGATCTCAGCCTAGTTGCCCTCGCGCTCATCGCCGAGGCGCCTCGTCACGGCTACGAGGTCATCAAGCTGATCGAGGAGAAGACGGCCGACTGGTACCTGCCAAGTCCCAACATCGTCCATCCGATGCTGGCCAATCTGGCGGCAGGTGGCTATGTGACTGCGTCTGCCGAACCGCCGAAGCTTTACACGATTACCGACAACGGCCGCACCTATCTCAAGGAGAACTGCGACCGCGCCGATGCCCTCCTCAACCGCCTGACTGCGCTCGGCGAACGGGTCAGGCGCTGGCGGCGGGCCCTTGGGACCGATAAGCGGACGGAACCGGAAGACGACAGCGCAGAAAGCCTGGTGGATATCCTCGCCCGTGCGGCCGACGATTTCCGGCGAAAATAAAAGCCCCGCTCAGACCGACACGTGCTCGGCCCGCAAGTTAGAAAGCGGAAACTGGTCTTCCTTGAGGAATCTCGCCTCCACTTGAAACTCAAAGGGAGGTAATGCCGTTCAATTTCAAAATGGAAGGAGGTAATGCCGTGTCGAAGTCGACAACCGGACCCGCTGGGAGCACCTCTCGCCGCGCAATTCTATTGAGTACTGTGTCTATTGCTGCGGGAGGATTCATCCTTCGCGCGCCAGCCGCTCGTACCGCCTTGGCTCAAACCAAAGTACCTCACGAAGCCGCCAAATATCAGGATAGCCCCAAAAACGGGCAAAAATGCTCGACCTGCGTTCAATTTGTGGAGCCGGCCTCTTGCAAAATCGTGGCCGACCCGATCAGTCCTAACGGCTGGTGCCAGTTTTACGGGGCGAAGACAGGATAAGAGCCGGCTCGAGCCGGCTATTGTTTCGTCCTCCTCGGCGGGGAAGCGGCGGCAGCCATTCGCGCGTGAGCGGATCGAGGCCGCCTCGGCATGGAATGCAGGGACGCTGCGCGAGCGTAGGCATCACAGCTTCCCCCTCCGGCAATCGCCACTCGGTCATCGGACTGACGCGGGGTGCGGCTAAATCGCAGTGTGACGGCCGGGTCGGTCAGTTCCTCGTCATGCGGCGATGTGGGCATTTTAGATAATCGCGGCCGGGCCGGCATCCTAGAGAATCCGCGGCAGGTAAACGACAGAGAAAATGCCGATCCAGACCATAACGAGGAAATACCAGAACAGGCCCAGCCGATAGAGGCGGGAGGCGACGTATGGATTCAGCCCGCGCAGCGCGACCTCGCATCCCAACAGGACGATCCCGACCAGGCCGACGCTGACCTGCGTGCCGTGGGTGGCGACCAGGGTGAAAAACGCTGAGAGAAAACCGCTGCGCGACGGGCCCGTGCCAGCGGCGACCATGCCGTAGAATTCCGAAATCTCCATGGCGACGAAACCGAGCCCGAGCAGGAACGTCGCGCTCAGCCAGGCCAGTGTACGCCGGCATTGCCCGGCTGCGATCGCGATACTGGCAAAACCGAAGGTCGCACTGCTTGCCAGCAGCAGCATGGTTTGCGCAATGGTGTGCGGCAGCCGGAACAAGGTATGCCCGCCAAGCCCGTCAGCGGTGTTATGCGACATCACCGCAAAAGTCGCGAACAGCAACGCGAAGATGATCGCGTCGCTCATCAGGTAGATCCAGAAGCCGTACGCCTTTTCGCCGATGGCGCGTTGGGCTTCTTCGGCTTCGGTATCTTTGCCGCGGCCGACAGTGATGGCGGCGTCGCTCACGTCGGCACCCCGGGTGCGAGTGTGTGGACCTGGATGCGACGATTCTCGATCGCTTCGACCTCGGTCGCCGAGCTGCGGCGGTTCTCGATCGCTTCGACTTCGCTCGCCGGAATGCGGTGCACGGCAGGATCACGCAAAGTCTGCGACAGCATAGCAGCGAATATGCCCAGCCCGCCGACGGCGGCCAGCCACCAGATTTGCCAGACCATCGCAAAGCCGAACACGAACGACATCGCTCCGAGCACGACGCCGGCGCTGCTGTTGTCGGGCATGATCATGTCGTGGAACCGTATGGCTCTGTTGCCGGACCTCCCCGCCTGCTTCATGGCCCACCATGCATCGATGCCGTGCACGTGTGGCGCGACGGCGAAATTGTAGACCGCCGGGGGCGAGGCGGTTGCCCATTCCAGCGTTCTGCCGTTCCACGGATCGCCGGTCGACACGGCAAGCGCGGCGCGATCGCGGATGCTGACGACGAGCTGAATGGCAAGGAAGCTGATGCCACACAGGATGAAGAGGGCGCCGAATTCGGCGACGATGAGATACGGCTGCCAGTCGGCGACATAGTAACGCTCTACACGCTGCGGCATACCCATGAAGCCGAGAATATAGAGCGGCACGAAGGCCAGATAAAAGCCGACGATCAAAGCCCAGAAGGCCCACCGGCCCCAATGTTCCGCGAGCCGGAACCCGGACGCCTTGGGGAACCAATACTGGTAGCCGGCCAAATAGCCGAACAGCGCGCCGGGGATCATCATGTTGTGGAAGTGCGCCACTAGGAAAGTTGTATTGTGCATCACAGCGACCGGCGCTACCGCGAGCAAAACGCCGGTCATGCCGCCAATGATAAACGTTACGATAAAACCGAGCGTAAACAGCATCGGCACGGAATATTGCACGCGGCCGCGATACATCGTGAATAGCCAGTCGAAAATCGTCACGCCTGTCGGCACGGCCACGAGCGGGGCGATCCTACCAAAGAAGGCGTTCACATCGGGGCTGGCGCCCATGGTGAAGAAATGGTGCAGCCAGACACCGAACAAGAGCACGGGGATCGCTGCAGTCGCGTAGACCAGCGACTCGTAGCCGAACAATTGCTTGCCCGAGAACGTCGCCACGACTTCGGAATAGACGCCAAACGCCGGCAAAAGCAGGATGTAGATTTCGGGATGGCCCCACATCCAGAACAGGTTGATATAGTTCATTATGTTGCCGCCGTCGCCATTGGTGAAAAAGTGCATGCCGAAATAACGGTCGAGACCAAGCAGCGCAGCGGCAACGATCAACGCCGGGAAAGCGAACAACATCAAAATGCTGGTGCACAACGCTGCCCAGGTGAACAGCGGCATCATCATCAGCCGCATGCCGGGCGCGCGCCGCTTGACGATAGTGACGAGGAAATTGATTCCAATCAGCATCGAGCCGACGCCACTGACCAGGATCGCCCAGATCCAGTAATCGACACCGACGCCCGGACTGAACGCCGCTTCCGAGTAGGGCGGGTAAGCGCTCCAGCCAGCGGCGGAGAACTTGCCGATGACCAGCGAGATCAGAACCAAAGCGGCGCCGGACCCGGTCAGCCACAGGCTTACCGAGTTCATGAACGGAAACGCCATGCGGCGCGCGCCGATCTGCTGCGGAACGACGACGTTGAACAGGCCGACCAGGAACGGCATCGCCACGAAGAAGACCATGATGGTGGCGTGCGAGGTGTAAATCTGATGGAAATGGTCCGCCGAAAGATAGCCATGCGAGTCGAGTGCGACCGCCTGCTGGATTCGCATCATCATGGCATCGATGAAGCCGCGCACCAACATGATCAGCGCTAGCGTCACGTACATGATGCCGATCTTCTTGTGGTCGAGGCTCGTCAGCCATTCGGTCCATAGATAGCGCCATTGGCGGAGCCAAGTGATGAGCGCGACCACGGCAAGTGCGCCAAACACGGTAATCAGCGCGCCGCCCATGACGATGCCACTGTAAAACGGCAGGGCGTCAATCGTCAGCTTACCGAGCATGTCAGTAGCCTTCGGCCAGGGTCGTGGTGCGATCGCGCTTGTGTTGGATTTGGATCATGCGTTTTCCGGCAATTCGAGAGTACCGTGTCAGGCGGCAAGGTCAATTTGGCTGTATTGGCTGGAACTCGATTTGATAGGTGCGCTTCGCGGGCGCTTAGGGTGCATGAAAACTGCCGATTCGTCGGCGCGACCGAGGAATTGTGCGTTCCGCCGCCTTGCGCAGGGCGCCTTGAGTTCGCTGAATGGAATCTCAATGGGATTCGGCTTGGGCGAATGTTGCGGTAAATAGCAAAGCGCAGCCGCCGCGCCTCGCGCTGGGCCGCAAGCCGTTCAATTCACCTGCCGAAGCCGCAAAACGCGCTGGACCCCGTGCAAGGACGGAACGCGGTCGCAAAAAAAGGCGCTAAAATCTCAGGCAGTCGCTCTTTGAGTCAGGACTGCAGCTTGCCGATTGCAACATTTCGGTAATGCAAGGCCCGCCGGATTCCTATATAGGGACGGCCAACGGAGGACGGAAATGACTGGCAAAATCCCTGTCACCGTGCTGACCGGCTATTTGGGCGCCGGCAAGACCACATTGCTCAACCGCATTCTCTCGGAGCCGCACGGCAAGAAATACGCCGTCATCGTCAACGAATTCGGCGAGATCGGCATCGACAACGAACTCGTGATCGGCGCCGACGAGGAAGTATTCGAGATGAACAACGGCTGCATCTGCTGCACCGTGCGCGGCGATCTCATGCGCATTCTCGACGGACTGATGCGGGGGAAGGGCAAGTTTGACGGCATCATCGTCGAAACGACGGGGCTCGCCGATCCGGCGCCGGTGGCGCAGACCTTTTTCATGGACGAGAATGTCGGGCGGCAGACCAAGCTCGACGCGGTGGTCACCGTCGCCGACGCCAGGTGGCTGAACGAACGGCTAAAGGACGCTCCGGAGGCCAAGAACCAGATCGCGTTTGCCGACGTGATCCTGATCAACAAGACCGACCTGGTCTCGCCCGACGAGCTGAGCGAGATCGAGGCCCGCGTCAGGGGCATCAACCCCTATGCCAGGCTGCACAGGACCGAGCGCGCCAAGATTCCCCTCGACGAGGTGTTGGAACGCAACGCGTTCGATCTCGACCGCATTCTCGAGATTGAGCCGGCCTTCCTCGATGGCGATGATCACGACCTTGCCCATGAACACGGCCATGGACACGATCATCATCACGACAGCGACCAAAAGCACGCGCATCACCACAGCGGACTTAAGCACTATCACGACGAGGACATGCAATCGATTTCGTTGAAAAGTGACAAGGCGCTCGATCCCGACAAATTTTTCCCTTGGGTGCAGGATCTGGTGCAGAAGGAAGGCCCGAGCATACTGCGCTGCAAAGGCATTCTTTCGTTCAAGGATGATGATCAGCGCTTCGTGTTCCAGGGCGTCCACATGATCCTCGACGGTGATCACCAGCGACCATGGAACAAGGACGAAAAACGCGAAAGCCGCATCGTCTTCATCGGCCGCAATCTGCCGAGCAAGAAGATCGCCGAAGGTTTCGAGGGCTGCGTGACATAATTGTCCCCCCTTGTAAGGTGGCAATCAACTGCGTGATGCCGGACCTGAGCGGTTTCGCGCAACAAGATGCGATCGTCGGCAACATTCTGCACCGCGCCGACGACGATAGAAGATTTTCGTCTAGCGCACGGTAGTAACGGCGGTCTCGCTTCATCGCTCGCCGGGACCAGCAGTCCTCTGGCAGGCTCGTCGTTGGGGCGCGACGCAATCAAACTTCACTAAACTCAATTCGCTAAGGGGGTCTTTCGCCCTAATCAGCGGACGAAAGATGCCGGTGATCCTCACGCAAGGTGGATCAATGGCTATCCGAAGCGTGCTGTGGTTACGCGTTGACTCGCCGCGAGCACGCGATGCAGTAGTGGCTGAGCACGATCAAATCCGAGGTTCGTCGGAAGGTCGCGAAAAGATTATAAGCAAAAGTCCGACCACGGCTATGGCGGCGCCATAATAGACCCATCGAGTCTGGCTGACCATGAAGCGCTCGGCGGGATAGGCGAAGAAGCGGAAGCCCTGTCCCATAAAGCCCAGTCCCGCGATCAGAGCAAGAATTCCGATGGCTCTCAATAGCGCATGCATTCAAATACGATGTCCCAGGTCCTTTTTTTATTCGGCAAAGCAAGCGTTGCCATAGAACATACTATGCGGCATCGGCTTTCGCTTCAACTTCATTTGCGACGAGATGCTCATCAATCGCTCGCGTGTGTTGGAATTCGATGAAAGATATCGCCGGCAACAAAATTTTTTCAGTTCTCAAACCTTATTGGAGCACCGCGGTCGGGGAAGGTTAGCCAGAAAATAGCTATTCTTCCTCTGGTTATTGATGGCCAAACGAACGAAGCGCGATGGTTCGAAAAACGAAAGCGAAGGTCTCCAAGCGCGCCTAGGTAGGCAAAAAGTCGGTTGGGCGTGCGGTTAGCATAGGAGTCGAAGAAAACTGTATAGACGGTAGCCGCGAAGAAACCACCGAAGCGCTTGACCAGCCGGAAAGTCGTAAGCCCAAACACGCACACAAGAAGCTCCGTCAGAGGCTGAAACTGCGGATATTTGACGTGGTCGATAAGCCGATCTCGGTGTTATATGCGTAACCGAGATTGAAAAGACCCGTAGTTAGGAAAACCATAATGGCTAGGACGCAGTCGCCCGCGTTCATGCACGAGCATGCGGGCCTTGGCGGGCGAGGTGTTGGCGACATGGAAATTCCGCGGCTGAAACTGCTTCAGGCACAATCGTCCGAGATTGTTGAACGCGACAACGCCAAGGAGGGCGAGTTTTGGCACAGCGTGATCAATGATCGCATCGGATCGATTGTCCGCATTTGCCCAATTTACATCGACTGGCGCTTTATTCTCTGGCGTCCGCGGGAGGCGGGCGGCGGCATACTTGCTCGAGCCGACGACGGCAAGCATTGGACGCCCGCCGATACCGAATTTTCGATTAAGTTCAAGAGCGGTCACGAGGTTAAGTGGCGGACTGCCCGCACGGTTGCGGCATCGGGTCTTAATAGACGGGGCAGCTATAATCCAAGTGATCCTAATTCGCCGCCTGCTGCTACGCGCATGTATTCGATCGTATGTTCATTTCCCGATCGGCAACATTTGCCGCCTGCGGTGGTGACACTGCAGGGAGCGGCCACCAAGTCGGCAACTAAATTGATCGGCAAATTGAAGGCTCTGCGTGCCCCGTCTTTTGGCGTGATTGTTGAAATGGCCTCGTTTAAAGCCAAATCGCCATCCGGCGAGTTTTATAACTACGCCTTTGAGGTGGTCGGGCCAGTGGAGGACAAAGCTTTCTATGAGAAAAATTTTGCTCAATACCGCTTTTTCATGGAGCAGGGCCTCAAGGTGAAAGACCTGGAGGGTGCGCAAGACGAGTAGGCCGGTAGCGCTGAGGAGAAATTGTGATGGCCTTAATCAGAGTTATTAATTCTGCGCAATGTTTTTGAGTCTTTAGCTCGGTAAGAAGGCCTTGATGTGGTGCAAGCGCTGCTCGACAGACTCATCGAGCGCGGGGTCGATGCTGCTGTCTGTCGGCTTATCATCGACAGCGCTAAGGCCTTGAGCAAAGTCATCCGGCGTACCTTCGGTTCCCAGATGCCGATCCAGCTATCGAATCACGTAACACCGGCAACGCGATAGAGCCTTTGCCAAAACCTTTCGTGGGGCGGTACGCGATGCGTTGCGCCAGCCGTGTGAATTCAGCATTTTGTCGTAAGTTGCGTTGACGCGAAGGTTGACGCCGTGTAACATGCATTTAATCCGCATCAATGGGCTTAGCCCGAGCGAGAGGAGGCCTTCATGTGCGACTACAGTCTGCATCACGTGGCCTCGCGGCCTGCCAAGGTCGGAGACAAACTGGTTACGACAGAACTTGCGAGATCAAGCACTCGTGGCTTTGCCGCCGTCGGGGAGCACGGCGCCAAGCTCGTAATTCATGACGGTCCACCCAAGGTGGCGGTCTGCCTGCTGC
>Ga0335081_10023131_pt1 | contig 10054 bp, 8 predicted proteins | sample Lox_Sample_35_FD_206713 | JGI IMG/M metagenome (GOLD analysis project Ga0335081, IMG submission 206713) | Soil microbial communities from Loxahatchee National Wildlife Refuge, Florida, United States - Lox_Sample_3.5 | ecosystem: Environmental > Terrestrial > Soil > Wetlands | place: USA: Florida... | reverse complement strand
GTGTGTCGGACCTCCCCAGGCTTGCCGCGCGGGCCCGCGGCCACATCAGCAGATCGGGTAGTTCCCGGACTAACCGGATGACTATGGCGGCCTACCCGAACCGTCCGGGCCGCGTGCTCCGCGACCTGGACCTGTGGCCCGACGTGTCGTTCTCACCGGGCGCTAGCCTGGGCGGTGTCGATCTTGTGGGCCGGGCGCGGGCTCGGAGGATCGTCGCAGTGCGAGGCGGTGCTGAAGAGGCACAGCAAGGCCTACGAATTCCACCGGTACGACGGCGCCGGTCATGGCATCTTCTACTACCACACTTCGATGTAATGGCCGGAGCAAGCGATGGACGGCTGGGAAAAGGTCTTCGGCTTCTCCAGCCGCCACCTGTCCGGCTGAAAGCGCCGGACCGTAGGCGAGAACGTCCTTTCTTGGCCGAACGGCCCGTGGTGCCCGCGCCCGTTCCATCAGATGCCGCCGCGTCCATGGAGCCTTAGGTGCGCAGCGTGTGGCTGGGCGACACCCCGAAGTGCTTCCGGTAGGCGGCCGCGAAGTTGGCCGGGCTTGCCCAGCCCCAGCGGCGGGCGATCTCCCCAACAGTCGCGCCCGTAGCAGGATCGGCGGCTTGCAGCTGCCGGTGCGCCCGCTCCAGCCGGACCCGGCGCAAGTACCCCGTGGGGGTGGTGTCGTAGTGGCAGCGGAAGGCGTACTGTAGCGCCCGGGCCGTCACCCCTGCCGCCGCGGCGACCTCGGGCATAGTGACGGGCTGCCCGGCATGGTCGTCGATGAATGCCGCGGCGCGGCGCACCGTCGCCGACGGCACGCGGCCAGGACCCGGGATGTAGGCGGCGGTCATGGTGGTATTCGGGAAGGTTTCCAGCAGCGCGGCGGCAGCCAGCCGGGCCATCTGGTGCGCCATGATCGGGCTGGTCTCGGTGATCCCGGAGCCAAGCAGCTGGCGGCAGATGAACGCCGCAGTGTGCGACCACAGCACGCGGGCCGAGGCGGGGACCGGCGCGATCGACTCGAACCGCAGGTCCGCAGCGGGCAGGCCGGTATGCTCCTCGGCCAGGTCGTCCGCGACCGGCCGCGGGACCCGCAGCAGCGCGAACGAGCAGTCGTGCATATCTGCTGTGTAGGGCCGGTCAGTGGGGTCGAGGAGCACATCGCCGCGGGTAAAACGCACCTGTTCCCGGCCCGCGGTCAACGTGCCGGCTCCGGTCAAGGTGACCAGCGCGAAGAAATCATCAGGCGGGCTAACCCTGGCATAGTAATCAAAGCCTTGGTAGCGGACGACAGCAGCCCCTAGCAGTCCCGTGGTCGCCGCCCGCGTGCCTGCGTTAACCCGGGCCGGGTCAAGACAACGGAACCTCGCCTGGTGCTTGATGTAGAGCCGGTTGATCAGGTCGGCGATTACGTCCATGTCCCGGGTGGTCATCTCTACACGCTGGACCGGTAGCCCTCCGGCGCCTGTTGCTCTGCGTTCCATGCAGCACCACCCCAATCACTGATACCAGCGGCATGGCCAGCAACCCGGCCTTACCAGCATACGAAGCCCCTACTTGCCGAGCGAAGCTGTAATCCGCCTCCGCTTGCAAGGTCAATGTCGGTCGGCCGCAATAGGAACATGAGCATGACTGGCCGATCGCGCACAGAGGAGGTCTGGGACGGTGCCTAGATGATCGGGCAGCAGACTGAGGACAGAGGCTGGCAGCTCGCTCTCGGTCTCATTGCCGTCTGGCGGCGGACGGGCGACGCGCGCAAAGGTGCTGTCGCGAAGGCGCTGGCGGAGGTGGCCGAACGCGACCCGACGGCCGCCGAACAGGCCGTGATCGGCCTTACCGCGCTCGGTAACATGTTCATGGAGCTGTACGCCGACTGCGCGGGATACCCAGTCGACAGCGTCATCCGGGACGCCGCGGCTCTCATGTACGGCGATCCCTCCAGCTAGCGCATATCAACGTACTGCTTCCTAACGACGGCATGTTTCCGTCGCCAATCAAGCTGCCCTGCTCGGCGGCCATGCGCGCGAGCTGCACCCGTGAGGTGACGCCGAGCTCCCAGAAGATGTGGCGCAGGTGAAGCGGGACGGTGTGCGGGCTCACGAGCACGGACGCCGCCGCCATGATGCGGACGGCGATCTCGCCCCGGTTGGCGACGAGCAGCTTGATCGTCGGCCGCCCTCCTCCCGCCGGGCCCAGACCACACCTGCCCGCCAAGCCGCTCCAGGACTACCCGGCCTGAGGATGCGCTGGGCCGCCGAGCTGGACGACGATGGCCGGGGCGGTGCGGCTGGCGCCGCCCGCGAGCGGGCAGCCGCCCGTCAGACGTTCTACCCATTGTCGACGAGGCGGAGGATTCATGGCCAGTCACATGCGGACCATCTCGCTGCCGTCCGGAGACCAGATCCCGGTGCTCGGCCAGGGCACCTGGGGCCTCGGCGAGAGCCGGGCTCGCCGCAGCTCGGAGATTGCCGCGCTGCGCCGTGGTCTGGACATCGGCATGAACCCGATCGACACCGCCGAGATGTATGCGAACGGGGATGCGGAGATACTCGTCGGCGAGGCTATCGCCGGCCGCCGCGAAGAGGTCTTCCTGGTCACCAAGGTGTGGCCGCACCACGCGACCAGGCAGGGCACGGTGCAGGCCTGTCAGGGCAGCCTGCGGCGGCTGAACACGGGCTGGATCGATCTGTACCTGCTGCACTGGCGCGGGCCGGTGCCGCTGGCCGAGACCCTCGAGGCCTTCCGCGACCTGCGGAACGCCGGCCTGATCAGGAACTGGGGGGTCAGCAACTTCGACGTCTCGGATCTGGGCGATCTGATGTCGTTGCCCGGCAGCGTGCACGTCGCCACCGACCAGGTCCTGTACAACCTGAGCCGGCGTGCGCCGGAGTTCGGCCTGTTCCCGGCCTGCCGCGAGCTCGGCATCCCGATCATGGCGTACTCGCCGGTCGAGCAGGGGCGGATTCTCGGCAACCCGGTGCTGCGTGACATCGCGACCCGGCTCGACGCCTCTCCGGCCCAGGTCGCGCTGGCCTGGGTGCTGCGCCTGGACAACATCTGCGCGATCCCGCGATCAGGCCGGCCAGAGCACGTCTACGAGAATCGCGCGGCCCTGGCGATCCACCTGGATCGCGACGCGCTGGCCGCCCTGGACGCGGAGTTCCCGCCGCCACTGCACGCCCAGCCGCTGGAAGTGCTCTAGGCGGGGGCCGGAAAGCCCCGTTAGTTAGTCGGGGGATGTGGACGGCGGCGCCGCCGGGACAGCCTTAACTGGGCCGGTACTTCGAATGCCCCGGTAACGGGGAAGGGATATGCGGATGGGCATGGCACGGTGGATCCGCTTGTGGCCGGTGTACCGGCAGCTGACCGGGCCGGACCCGCTAGGCCGGGGCAAGGCCGCCGAAAGTCGGCGATCGGAAACCCTGGCCCCGCGGACGGAGAGCGCGGACCGGGTGGTCAGTTCGGTTTGCCCGTACTGCGCGGTCGGCTGCGCGCAGCGCGTCTACGTCTCCGGTGAGCGGGTCATACAGATCGAGGGCAACCAGGACAGCCCGATCTCCCGCGGGCGTCTGTGCCCGAAGGGATCGGCCAGCAAGCAGCTCGTCACCGGCCCGCAGCGGGAACACAAGGTGCTCTACCGCCCGCCGTACGGTAGAGCCTGGCATGAACTCGACCTGGACACCGCGATGGACATGATCGCGGACCGGGTGCTGGAGGCGCGCCGGAAGGGCTGGCAGGACGCTGACGCGCACGGGAACAAGCTGCGCCGCACCATGGGTATCGCCAGCCTCGGCGGCGCGGTCCTGGACAACGAGGAAAATTACCTGATCAAGAAGCTGTTCACGGCGCTGGGCGCGATCCAGATCGAGAACCAGGCCCGTATTTGACACTCCGCTACCGTTCCCGGTCTGGGAGCTTCGTTCGGGCGTGGCGGCGCCACCGACTACCAGCAGGACCTGGCCAACTCCGACTGCATCGTCATCATGGGCTCGAACATGGCCGAGGCGCATCCGGTCGGGTTCCAGTGGGTGATAGAGGCCAAGGCTCGCGGCGCCCGGGTCATCCACGTCGACCCGCGGTTCACCCGGACCAGCGCGCTGGCCGATCAGCATGTCACGGTGCGGGCCGGCACCGATATCGCGTTCCTCGGCGGCGTGATCAACTACATCCTCGCCAATAACCTGGAGTTCCGGGAGTACGTGCAGGCGTACACCAACGCGTCGTTCCTGGTGAACGAGCAATACCAGGACACCGAGGACCTGGACGGCCTGTTCAGCGGGTACGATCCGCACGCAGCCGCCTACGACCGGTCCAGCTGGTCCTATGAGAGCGTCGTGGCCGAGTCGGCATCGGGTGCCCGGCACAAGGCGCAGTCTTCGCCCTATCAGTCAGGCTCCGGCGGTCCGGTGCTGGAGGGCGCGGCCGGCAAGCTGGCCGACGATCCGTCGCTGGAGCATCCGCGCTGCGTGTTCCAGATCCTCAAGCGCCACTTCGCCCGGTACACCCCGGAAATGGTCGAGCGGATCTGCGGCGTGTCCCCGGACCTCTTCCTGAAGGTGTGCCGGGCCTGGACAGGGAACTCCGGCCGGGAGCGCACTGCGGCGCTGGTGTACAGCGTGGGCTGGACCCAGCACTCGGTGGGTCCGCAGTACATCCGGGCCGGAGCCATCATCCAGTTGCTGCTGGGCAACATCGGCCGTCCCGGCGGCGGGATCTACGCGCTGCGCGGGCACGCCAGCATCCAGGGCTCCACTGACATCCCCACCCTGTTCAACCTGCTGCCTGGCTACCTGCCCATGCCGGATACCACCCACGAGGACCTGTCCGGCTACCTGGACGAGGTGCGCGGCCATAACAACAAGGGCTTCTGGAGTAACGCCGATACGTACATCATCTCGCTGCTCAAGGAGTACTGGCGCAACGCGGCGACCCCCGAGAACGACTTCTGCTTCGACTACCTGCCGCGGATCAACGGGGACCACGGTACCTACCAGACCGTCATGGACATGGTGGACGGGAAGGTGTTCGGCTATTTTCTGCTGGGCGAAAATCCCGCTGTGGGCTCGGCGCACGGCCGCCTGCAGCGGCTGGGCCTGGCCAAACTGGACTGGCTGGTGGTCCGCGACATGACCATGATCGAAAGCGCCACCTTCTGGAAGGACGCCCCGGAGATCGAGACCGGGGAGATCGTCACCGAACGCTGCCGCACCGAGGTTTTCTTCATGCCGGCTGCCTCGCACGTGGAGAAGTCGGGGACCTTCACCAATACCCAACGACTGCTGCAATGGCGGGACCAGGCGGTGGAGCCGACCGGGGATCAGCGGTCCGAGCTGTGGTTCTTCTATCACCTCGGGTGGCGGCTGAAGGAGAAGCTGGCTGGCTCGGCCCACGAGCGGGACCGCCCGCTGCAGGACCTGGCCTGGGACTACGCCACCGAAGGGGACGAGCCGTCCGGCGCGGATGTGCTGCGGCACGTCAGCGGAATCGACCTGCGCACCGGACGGGCGGTCGACGGGTACCTGGACCTGCGCGCGGACGGCAGCACCTCGTGCGGCTGCTGGATCTACAGCGGGGTGTACGCCGACGAGGTGAACCAGGCCCGGCGCCGCAAGTCCTGGCTGGAGCAGGGACCGTACGGCGGGGAGTGGGGCTGGACCTGGCCGCTGAATCGGCGGGTGCTGTACAACCGCGCCTCGGCCGACCCACAGGGCCGCCCCTGGAGCGAGCGCAAGGCCCTCATCTGGTGGGACGCCGAACACGGCGAGTGGACCGGCCACGACGTCCCGGACTTCGAGAAGACCAAGCCGCCGGACTACCGGCCGCCCGAGGGTGCAGAAGGGCCGCAGGCACTGCATGGCGACGACCCGTTCATCATGATGTCCGACGGGAAGGGGTGGCTGTTCGCGCCCGCGGGCCTCGCGGACGGCCCACTGCCCACGCACTACGAGCCGCACGAGTCGCCCATGCGCAACCTGCTGTACAGCCAGCAGGCCAACCCGGTGCGCAAGGTCTACGGCCGCCCGGACAACCCCTCGAACCCGGCGCCGCCCGAGCCGCATAGTGAGGTGTTCCCCTACGTGTTCACCGCGGCCCGGCTCACGGAGCACCATACCGCAGGCGGCATGAGCCGGTCGCTCCCGTACCTGTCGGAACTCCAGCCGGAGCTGTTCGTGGAGGTGTCGCCGGAACTCGCGAGCGAGCGCGGCCTGCGCCATCTCGACTGGGGCCATGTCATCACCAGCCGCACCGCGGTGGAAGCCCGCGTTCTGGTCACCGACCGGATGGCGCCGCTGCGGGTAGACGGCCGGGTGGTGCACCAGGTCTGGATGCCGTACCACTGGGGTCAGATCGGGCTGACCACCGGTGACGTGGTCAACGACCTCATGGGCGCGTTCCTGGATCCGAACGTTTTCATCCAGGAAAGCAAGGTCTTGACCTGCGATATCCGTCCTGGGCGCCGGCCCAGGGGCCCGGCCCTGCTGGACTACGTCGGCGGCTACCGCCGCCGCGCCGGGATCACGCCGGAAACCGGCACCCGGATCCTGACTACCGGCGCCGGTCTGCGGCCTGCCCACATCGAACCGGTCGGCCCCGTAACGCCGGAGGGACAGTCATGACGCACGAGAACAGCTTCTACGGCCCGCTCGTGGACCCCGCCGCGGACGCGGGCTACCTCGAGCATCCGCCCCGGGTCGGGTTCTTTACCGACACCTCGGTCTGTATCGGCTGCAAGGCGTGCGAGGTGGCCTGCAAGGAATGGAACGCGGTGCCCGAGGATGGGCTCAACCTGCTGGGCATGTCGTTCGACAACACCGGCATGCTCGGCGCGGACTCCTGGCGGCACGTCGCCTTCATCGAGCAGGACCGGCCGCTCGGCGCGCACGATGCGGGCCTGGCGGGCCTGCCCACCGGCCCTGGCGTCAGCGAGGCGGCGGCCGAGGTGGTGGCCGAGGCCCTGCGCCAGGCCCCGCGAGGCGGTGGTGATCTCGGTACCACCCCGGTCGACCTGGGCTTTCCCTCCTTCCAGCTGCCCGGCTCGGCTCCCGGCGAGCACCACCGCACCGACTTCCGCTGGCTGATGTCGTCCGACGTGTGCAAGCACTGCACCCACGCCGGCTGCCTGGACGTCTGCCCGACCGGGGCGCTGTTCCGCACCGAGTTCGGCACGGTCGTCGTGCAGGAGGACATCTGCAACGGCTGCGGCTACTGCGTATCCGGCTGCCCCTACGGGGTGATCGACCGGCGGCACGGCGACGGGCGTGCCAGCAAATGCACGCTGTGTTACGACCGGCTGCGCGGCGGCCTCGAACCGGCCTGCGCCAAGGCCTGCCCGACCAAGTCCATCCAGTTCGGTCCGCTGGACGAACTGCGGGAACGCGCGGCCCAGCGACTGGACCAGTTGCACGACGCGGGCGTTACCGAGGCCAGGCTGTACGGCCACGATCCGGACGACGGTGTTGGCGGCAGCGGGGCGTTCTTCCTGCTGCTGGACGAACCCGAGGTGTACGGCCTGCCGCCAGATCCAATGGTGCCCACCCGTGACCTGGCGTCGACGTGGAAATACGCGGGTATGGCCGCCTCGGCCCTGGTGACCGCCGCAGTGTCGGTCTTCCTGGGCAGGCGCGGCCGATGACGGACAACGATGGCTCGCTCCGCGAGCCACACAGAGGCACCGGCGCAGCAGGCATCAGACCCACGACCTCCCGCCGGGGACGGGCGGACGACGGGAGCAGGGAGCAGCTCGCCGTGCCGCGCGCGAGGTTCCGGTCCTACTACGGTCGGCCGGTGCTGAAACCTCCGGTGTGGGAATGGAGGATCCCGGCCTACTTTTTCGCCGGCGGTCTGTCGGCCGGCGCGGCCCTGCTCGCGGCGGGCGCCGACCTAACCGGGCGCCCGGCGCTGCGGCGGGCGGGCCGTCTCGGCGGATTCGCGGGCCTGCTGGCCAGCCTGTACCTGCTGATCGCGGACCTCGGCCGGCCCGAGCGCTTCCACTACATGCTCCGGGTGGTCAAGCCGAGCTCGCCGATGAGCGTCGGGACCTGGATCCTGACGGCCTACGGGTCGGGCAGCGGCCTGGCGGCGGCGGCCGAACTGCTGCCGCCCTCGCTGCGCGCTAGCATGCCGGGGCGGCTGCTGCACGCGGCCGGGCGCCCGGCAGGGCTGTCCGCCGCCGTCTTCGCGCCGGGCGTCGCCTCGTACACCGCGGCGCTGCTGGCCCAGACGGCCGTGCCGGCCTGGCACGAGGCCCGCCGGGAACTGCCGTTCGTATTTACCGGGTCGGCGGCGGCCAGCGGTGGCGGTCTCGGCATGCTTCTCGCGCCGGTTGCCGAGGCGGGTCCCGCGCGCCGGCTGGCCGCGGCCGGGGCGGCGGCGGAACTGATCGCCTCCCGGCTGATCGACCGGCGGCCCGGCCTGGTAACCGAGGCGTACACGACCGGCCGCGCGCACCGTCTGCGCCGGTCGTCGGAGTACCTCACGCTAGGCGGGGCGGTCCTCGCCGTGTCCGGAGCCCGGCGCAGCCGTCTGGCCGCGGTCGCGGGCGGCCTGGCCCTGCTGGCCGGCAGCGCGTTGAAGCGCTTCGGCACCTTCGAGGCAGGCGTCGCGTCCACCAAAGACCCGAAATACGTGGTGGTGCCGCAGCGTGAAGGCCTCGAGGCGGCCGACGGCGAGCGGCATCCGCCGACGTGACCACCGGCCAGCACAAAACCCTGGCGCCGCCACCCCCGTACCGGAACGCGGTGGTCGTCATCGCGATCGCCATCGGGATGGCGGCGATCTTCGCCACCTCCTACAGCATCGTGCTTGGCCGGGCGACACCGCATCGCATCACCATCGGCCTCGTCGGCAGCCCGGCTGAGCAGCCCGCCCTGCTCGCGGCGCTCAAGCGGGCCACGCACGGCGGGCTCGCGTTCCACCCGTACGCCGCTGCTGCCGCCGCCGAAGAAGCTATCGACGATCAGGCCATCTACGCCGCGCTCGTCCTGGACCAGGGCATCCCGCGTGTGCTGGTCTCGAGCGCCTCCGGTTATTCCGTCGCGCGCGTGCTCGAGATGGCGGCCGAGCAGATCGAGCTGGAAACCGGCCTGCGCCTTTACATCGTCGACCTGCATCTGCTGCCGCCCACCGATCCGCAGGGGCTGGTCTCCTTCTACGTGACCCTGGCCTCCTCGATCCTGGGGTTCGTCACGATGTTCCAGCTGCGGGCGAATGCGCCGGGCCTGAAGTTCCGCGACTGGCTGGCCGCGATCGCCGTGCTAGCCATCGCCGGCGGCCTGATGCTGGCCGTCGTGGTGGATCCTTTGATCGGCGCGCTTCACGGACCGTTTCCCGAGCTGTGGCTGGCCCTCGCGGCCGAGGTCGCGGTGGCCGCGCTCTTCTGCTCGACCATGCTCGTGCTGGTCGGCCGCTGGGCCATCATCCCGACCTGGACACTGTTCGTCATCCTGGGGAACACGTCCTCGGGCGGTGCGGTGGCGCAACCGCTGCTGCCGCCGTTCTACGCCTTCGTCGGCCGCTTCCTGCCCCCCGGCGCCACCGTCAGCATCGTGCGCACCGCCGTGTACTTCCGCCACGACCAGCACCTTGAGCCGTTCATCGTCCAGGCGGTCTGGCTCGTCGGTACCCTCGCCGCGCTGCTCATCTCCGCCCGTCGGCTCGGCCGGGGACCGGCGCAATGAGGCCACCTCGGCGACCCTAGTTACTCAGGGCTTATTCGGGCCAAACGCGGCGAGAAGAGGCCGTGGTACTCCTCGGGCGGTTCGACGATCACGTCGAACCATTCCTTGATGCTGACCGCCTCGGCCAGCGTCGCGACGACCGCGCGAGCATGCTCAGCAATCTCCTCGTACAGATCCGCCTCGTCCGCGTCGGCGCCTTCGCGCGGCCACCCACCGCAAGAACTCCTCGAGCGGCATCCGCCGTCCGCCTGGCTTGGCCGACTCCGCTCCCCGCCGCAAGCGGCGGGTGCAGCAACGGATCGAGCTGGGCGATCAGGTCCTCGACCTTGTAGGGTTCTATAATCCCGCCGCAGCCTTTGAGCTGTGACTATGCGGCTAACTTCCGGT
>Ga0335081_10023130_pt1 | contig 10055 bp, 6 predicted proteins | sample Lox_Sample_35_FD_206713 | JGI IMG/M metagenome (GOLD analysis project Ga0335081, IMG submission 206713) | Soil microbial communities from Loxahatchee National Wildlife Refuge, Florida, United States - Lox_Sample_3.5 | ecosystem: Environmental > Terrestrial > Soil > Wetlands | place: USA: Florida... | reverse complement strand
AATTGGTCCGACGTGGTTAAGCTGGCGAACGACGCTCCTGCGCCGGTTGACGTGATTGTGGTTTCCCGCCTCGACGACGTGGGGCTTTATCTTGAGACCATCGAGAAGGGTGCGTTCGACTTCATCTCGGCGCCCTTGCCCGGCTCCGATTTTGCCCACGTGGTTCAGTGTGCCTCCACAGACGTGGGCCGGCGCAGGAAAACCTCGTCGAAAAGCCCGCGCGTGGCGTAGCGGACAGCGTAATTATCTGCCTGATCTTTCACTCCGGCGAGCGCCCGGGGCCGGCGATGCCGCAGGCGGGTTTCGGCGGCGTTCGATCCGGCGCGCTCCCCGCCGGGCAACCTACCCCCCTACTGCACTGGACATCACAGAGCCGGCTTGGCAGAATGGAATCACCCCGTGTCGGGGCGTGGCGCAGCCTGGTAGCGCGCTTGCCTTGGGCGCAAGAGGTCCCCGGTTCGAATCCGGGCGCCCCGACCAGGATTCCGGCCCTTGCGTGAGCGGACGCCGCCCCGGCGATCACGCGCCTTGGCCGCGCAGCATGCGCACCGGGTCCAATGCAGCATCGGAGTCGCGGCTGTTGGCGCGCGCGCCTTCCGCCTCGGGCTCGGCTTCTTTTTCTCCCGGGACAATCAGCCGGTTCGATTCGACGCCGTGCTGGCGGGTGTAAAGCTCCCAGTAGCGGCCTTCCAGGGCGTAGAGCGACTCGTGGGTGCCGCGTTCGATGATGCGGCCGTCCTCCACCACCAGGATTTGGTCCGCGCGACGCACCGTAGAGAGGCGGTGCGCGATGACGAAGGTGGTGCGACCCTGCATCAAGTAGGCGAGGCCTTCCTGAATGAGGGCCTCAGACTCTGAGTCCAGGCTGGAGGTGGCTTCGTCGAGAATCAAGATTCGCGGGTCCGCCAGGATGGCCCGCGCAATGGAGACGCGCTGCTTCTGCCCGCCGGAAAGCTTCACGCCCCGCTCGCCCACCACGGTCTCGTATTTCAGTTCAAACCTCTCGGCGAACTCGTCCACCCTCGCGATGCGGCAGGCGCCCATGATCTGCTCGGTGGAGGCGTCGGGGCGCGAAAACGCCACGTTTTCCCGAATCGTCCCGTCGAAAAGAAAGGTGTCCTGCAACACGACGCCAAGTTGGGTGCGGTAGGAATCCAACCGCACGGTGGCGAGGTCCGTTCCGTCCACCAGAACCCGCCCGGCGGTGGGCATGTAGAACGCGGCCACCAGGCCGATCAAGGTGGACTTGCCGGCGCCTGAAGGTCCCACCAGCGCCGTGACCGTGCCAGGCTCGGCGCGGAAGCCGACCTCGTGCAGCACGGGTTTGCCGGTTTCGTAGGCGAAGCTGACACCTTCAAACACCACCTCGCCTCGCAGCGGACTGACCTGAACAGTGCGGACCGGATCCTGGTCTTCAGGCCGTTCGGCGAGCAGTTCGCGCGTGCGTTCGAGACCGGCAATTGCTTCGGTAAGCTGGGTGCCGATGTTCACCACCTGCGCCACCGGGGCTACCAGCATGCCAAGGAAGATCGTAAACTCCACGAAAGATCCCAGCGTCATGGTGTGATCCAGAATGCGGCGCGCGCCCAGGTACATGATGAAGGCGCTCACCAACCCGAGCAGGCCCGTGGCCGTAAGGCTCATCACCGAGGTGGCAGTGAGGGTCTGCAAGACGTTCTGGAGCAGGCGCTCGACTCCGCCCGCGAAGACGTTCGCCTCCCGCTGCTCGGCGTGGTAACCCTTCACTACCCGCACACCCGCCAGCGATTCGGTGAGGCGGCCGGTGACTTCGGCATTGATCTTGGGGCGGGCGCGGAAAATCGGGCGGATGATCTTGAACGCATAGCGCATGAAGACGCCGAAGACCAGCAGGATGGCGGCTGCCACCGCCGTCATGGTAGCGCTGATGCGCATCAGGATCACCAGCGCCAGCGCTGCGGTGAGCAGTCCGCCTACGAACTGGACCAGGCCCGTGCCGATCAGGTTGCGCAAGCCCTCCACGTCGCTCATGATCCGCGAGACCAGCGCGCCGGTTTTGGTGGCGTCGTAGAAAGCTACCGGCAGGCGCCCCACGTGCTGCTGCACGCGCGTGCGCAACTCCGCGATGAGCCGCTGCGCTTCCTTGGAGAGCAGTTGGGTGAGCGCAAAATCGGTGGCGCCCTGCACCAACGTGGCGGCCACCACGACGCCTACCAGCGGCAGCAGCAGCGCCACCTGGCGCTTGCCGATGACCAAGTCGATGAGGTACTTCGAAGAGGCAGGCAGCACCAGGCCGGAGAGCCGGTTGACGCCCATCAGAGCGAACCCGAGGGCCAGCAGGCGCCGCCGCGGACGAATGAACGTCCAGAGCTCCGGCCACAGCTCGCGCAGTCGAGCGGGGGTGGACGAGGTCGGCGATTTTGCGGCGTCCTGGGCCATGCGCTGGCGTGCGGGCGCTCCTTCCGCGCCTCGTGACCTCCGGTTTCGAGTCTACCAGATAGATGCGCGTCGCCCGCGCGGGTGACGAGGGGGGAGCGCGGCACGGCAACGCCCGCCAGCGTATGCGATTCCGAACCGCGTGAAAATGACTGACTTGCGAGCGAAAAACGCTCGCCGGCGCAGCGGTGTTCGATCGCGCCCAAAAAATTCTGTGTGCTCTCTGTTGACAGATCGCCGCGCCTCGCAATAACATCTCTCATTCTAAAGCCGCCGCGTGCTGCATCGGACAACGAGCTCAGTGGCAATCAGAATCACCCAGGCCCACCCGGGGTCTGGTCCGGCCCGGGCTCCGCAGTGCGACGGGCCGCCTCAATCAGCAGGCAGTTTGGTCGCGACGTTTCCTGAAGGCTGACGAATGCCGCAGATCTTTCATCGCAGCATGAATTCGATCTCCCGCGTGAGCATCGTGGGGATCGTCCTTCTCGTCGGCGGGCTGGGGTATCTGGCCTGGGCCGTGAACCAGTCGCCCTACTACACCAATGCCAAGCTCGCCCTCGAGCAGCCGGTGCCGTTCAGCCACAAGCACCACACCATGGACGACGGCATCGACTGCCGTTACTGCCACACCTCGGTGGAGACTTCCTCTTTCGCCGGTCTCCCGTCCACGGAGATCTGCATGACCTGCCATTCGCAGATCTGGACGAACAGCTCGATGCTCGAGCCCGTGCGCGCGAGTTACGCCACGGGCCAATCCATCCAGTGGGCGCGCGTTAACGCCCTGCCCGACTTCGTCTATTTCAATCACAGCATTCACGTGAACAAGGGCATCGGCTGCACCACCTGCCATGGGCAGCTCGGCGAAATGCCGATCACCTTCAAAGAGAACACGCTCTACATGCGCTGGTGTATCGACTGCCACAAACACCCGGAACTGAACGTCCGGCGCCGCGAGGACGTGTACAAGGCGGTCTACAATCCGCCAGAGAACCAGCTCGCGCTTGGAACCGAGCTGGTAAAAGAGTACAAGATCAAGAAATTCATCAGTTGTGATACCTGCCACCGTTAGGAGCCCGAAGCCGGGGAATCGATGAGCGATAGCACGAAGGACACATCAGCCTTGGATCTCGTTCAGTTGGCGGCCAAGCCTGAAGACGTCAGGAATCGATTCTGGCGCAGCCTGGACGAGCTTGAGGAGACTCCGGCGTACGTGAAGGGCATGAAGTATGAGTTTCCCGAAGGCAGGGTTCCCAAGGCGCTCACGAGCGGCGGCGGCCTGACACGGCGGGATATTCTGAAGTTGATGGGCGCTTCGGCGGGCCTGGCGGGTGTGACGGCGTGCACCAAACTTCCGCCCGAAAAGATCGTTCCCTACGTTCACCAGCCGGAAGAGTTCGTGCCCGGAATCCCGCTGTTTTTTGCCACTGCGACTGGATTGGGTGGGGTGGGCAGGGGCGTGCTGGTGGAAAGTCATCTCGGACGGCCCACCAAGGTGGAGGGCAATCCCGGACATCCGGCCAGCCTGGGCGCAGCCGACGTCTTCGGCCAAGCGTCAGTGCTCAATTTATACGACCCCGACCGGTCCCAGGTGCCAATTCACCTCGGCCGCGTGGGAAGCTGGGAAGCATTCGTGGCCGACCTCGGCAACGCCCTCGTGGCCGAGCGGTCCACCGGCGGCGCGGGGCTGCGAATCCTGACCGAGACCATCACCTCGCCGACACTCGCGGACCAGATCAAGGCGCTGCTCAGCCAGTTGCCGGCGGCGCGGTGGCATCAGTACGAGCCCTGCAGCCGCGATCATGTGCGCGAGGGCGCGCGCCTCGCTTTTGGACAGTACGTCAACACGTTCTATCGGGTCGGCCAGGCGGATGTGATCGTGAGTCTCGACGGCGACTTCTTTTCCGACGAAGCCGGCAGCCTGCGCTACGCGCGAGACTTTGCCGAGCGGCGGCGCATGCCAGACCCCTCGGCCGCAACGAACCGCCTGTACGTTGCCGAGAGCACACCCACGGTCACAGGCTCGCTCGCCGACCACCGCCTGCCGCTGCGATCGAGCGCAATCCCGGCCCTGGCGGCCGCTGTGGCGGATGGACTTGGTGTGCACACCAACGGGGCCTCCGTGCCCGCCGGTGTGCCGGCGGACTGGGTTCCGGCCGTGGTGCGCGACCTGCAGGCTCATCGTGGGCGGAGCCTGGTCGTGACCGGCCACCAGCAGCCTCCAGGCGTTCATGCGATGGTGCACGCCATCAATCAGGCACTCGGCAACGTCGGCCAGACCGTGGTCTACACCGACCCGGTGGAAGCGAACCCGACTGACGAGATGAGGTCGTTGCGGGACCTGGTTGCGGATATGGATGCGGGCCGGGTTCACACTCTGGTGATACTGGGCGGAAATCCGGTTTACAACGCGCCGGCCGACGTTCCCCTTGCGGACGCGTTGCAAAAGGTGAATCTCCGCGTTCACCTTGGGAATTACGCCGATGAGACTGCCGTGCTCTGCCACTGGCACATTCCTTCCGCCCACGACCTGGAGGCCTGGAGCGACATTCGCGGCTACGACGGCACGGTGAGTATCATCCAGCCCCTGATTGCGCCCCTTTACGGGGGCCGAAGCGCCCATGAACTGGTCGCGCTGCTCGAGGGCCAGAGCAACATCGGAAGCCACGAACTGGTTAAAACCTACTGGCAGCGCCAGGCTGCAGGGGGACATCTGCCGGCTGCGTCCACGGCGAACTTTGAAGATTTTTGGGAGGCATCGCTGAATAACGGCTGGGTGGACGGCACCGCTCTGCCGCCGAAGCAGGTGGCGCTTGCTCCGAATGCCGTAAGCTCCGCTCCGGCCGCGCCGGCGAGCGCGGAGGGCCTGGAAATCGTGTTCCGGCTCGATCCCTCGGCATGGGACGGGCGATACACCAACAACGCCTGGCTGATGGAGCTGCCGCGACCGTTTACCAAACTCTGCTGGGATAACGCTCTTCTGATCGCCCCGGCGACGGCCTCGCAACTCGGCTTGAAGCGGGAAGACGTGGTCAAGGCGCAGTTGGACGGGCGCGAGGTTGAGGCCCCCGTCTTCATCCTGCCGGGCCAGGCGGCCGGGTCGGTGACGTTGCATCTCGGCTACGGACGGACTCGCGCGGGGAGCGTGGGGACGGGCGTGGGAGTGAACGCCTACGCCATCCGGTCCTCCGACGCACCCTGGATTGGGACGGGCGTAACCCTGGCCAAGACCGGCTCCCAGTATCACCTTGTGACCACCCAGAATAACCACCTGATCGAGCAACAAGGCCACACGGTGGAGGAGGAAAGCGAGCAGGCGTTTGACCGTCGCGTGGTGCGGGTGGCGACTGTCGAGGAATTCCGCAAAGATCCCAATTTCGCCATGGACTCCCCGGAGATCAGCACCGAGGCGCCCTCGTTGTACCCCAAGTATGACTACAGCAAAGGCTACCAATGGGGCATGTCGATCGATTTGAACACCTGCATCGGCTGCAACGCCTGTGTGGTGGCGTGCTATGCCGAGAACAACATCGCCGTGGTTGGGAAAGACGAGGTCGATAACGGCCGCGACATGCAATGGATCCGGGTGGATACGTATTTCCGGGGCGAACTCGACAACCCAGAAACGTTCAACGAAGTGGTGCTGTGCATGCATTGCGAGAACGCGCCCTGCGAGTACGTTTGTCCGGTGGGCGCCACCATGCACAACGACGAAGGCCTGAACCTGATGGTTTACAACCGTTGCGTGGGCACCCGGTACTGCTCCAACAATTGCCCCTACAAGGTACGGCGCTTTAATTTCAAGCTCTACTCGGATTGGGACACCCCCAGCCTTTACCCGCAACGGAACCCTGACGTCACGGTGCGCAGCCGCGGCGTGATGGAGAAATGCAGTTACTGCCTGCAGCGAATTCGCGAAGGGGAAATTAACGCGGAACGAGAGGGCCGCCTGCTGAAAGAGGGCGAAGTTCAGACCGCCTGCCAGCAGACCTGCCCCACCCAGGCCATCGTATTCGGCAATATCAACGACCCCGACAGCCACGTGAGCAAACTGAAGGCCCAGACGCGGCAGTACGGATTGCTCAGGGAACTGAACGTGCGGCCCCGGACGACTTATCTCGCCCGGCTGCGGAATCCGAATCCGGAGATCAAGGGTTAGCGCATGGATCCGGTCGAAACCGACAATCGTGCGGCGGTTGTAGAAATCGAGGAAGTCCTCGCTCCGGGGCACACCTACCGGTCTGTGAGCGATCGCGTCAGCGATATGGTGCTGACGTGGCCGGTGGGGTACCGCTGGGCCGCCGGCCTCGCCCTGGCCCTGGGGCTGCTCTTTACGCTGCACATCGCCTTGGCGTGGGTGTTCACCATCGGTGTCGGGGTGTGGGGCATAAACATCCCGGTGGGCTGGGGCTTTGCCATCACCAACTTTGTGTGGTGGATCGGAATCGGACACGCCGGCACGCTGATTTCCGCCTTCTTGCTGCTGATGCGGCAGAAGTGGCGCACCTCCATTAACCGGTTTGCGGAGGCGATGACGATTTTCGCGGTGGCGTGCGCGGGCCTTTTCCCTCTGGCTCACATGGGCCGCCCCTGGGTGTTTTGGTGGATTCTGCCGTATCCCGACACGATGGGCCTGTGGCCTCAGTTCAGGAGCCCACTGGTCTGGGACGTGTTCGCGGTCTCCACTTATCTGACGGTTTCGCTTTTATTCTGGTACGTGGGCTTGCTGCCGGACCTCGGGACCCTGCGCGACCGGGCCAAGAAGCGCATCACGAAGATCATCTACGGCATCGTTTCCCTGGGCTGGCGCGGTTCGGCTGAGCATTGGAGCCGCTACGAGATGTGTTCGCTCCTCCTGGCAGGTCTGGCCACGCCGCTGGTGGTTTCGGTGCACACGGTTGTGAGCTTCGACTTCACCATCGCGCTCATTCCCGGCTGGCACAGCACTATCTTCCCGCCCTACTTTGTGGCCGGCGCCATCTACTCCGGGTTCGCCATGGTGCTCACCCTGGCCATCCCGCTGCGCAAGTACTATCACCTTGAGGATTTCGTCACCATGAAACACCTCGACTTCATGGCGAAGCTGATGCTGGCCACCGGCCTGGTGGTGACTTACAGCTACCTCATGGAGACGTTCATGGCGTTTTACAGCGGCAACCCCTTCGACCGCTATATGATGCTGAATCGCATGACCGGGCCCTACGCTAAAGTGTTCTGGACGTTGATCTTCTGCAATCTTGTGGGCCCCCAGGTGCTGTGGTTGTCGAAGATCCGGCGCAGCCCTTGGGCTCTATTCGCGGTGTCGCTGGTGGTGCAGACCGGAATGTGGCTGGAGCGCTTCGTGATCATCATTACGGGCCTGCACCGGGACTTTCTGCCGTCTTCCTGGGGTATGTTCTACCCGACGCGCTGGGACTACATGACGTTCCTCGGCACGCTCGGCCTGTTCTTCACTCTGTTCTACCTCTTCATTCGCTTCCTGCCCATGATCGCCATTCACGAATTGCGTGATCTGGTGCACAAGACGAATGAGGAAAGTGCTGCGGTTGCGCATTAGGAAGTGGCTTTGACGAGAGGGCGCATCCGCTTCCACCGGAATCGCGGCGGATCCGAAAAGCAGGGTAAGTTATGGCACGCACTGGACTTTACGGGCTTATGGCGGAGTTTGAGACGCCGGAGGAAATCCTCCACGCGGCTGAACGAGCACGCGCCGAAGGTTACCGGCGCATGGACGGCTATTCTCCTTTCCCGGTGGAGGGGCTGGCCGAAGCCGTGGGCTTTGGCAAAACCAAGTTATCCTGGATCGTAATCTGTGGAGGCTTGACGGGCGCCTGCGGGGGATTCTTCCTGCAGTGGTGGCCGAATGTGATCGGATACCCCCTGAACATCGGCGGCAAGCCGTACAATAGCTGGCCGTCGTTCATCCCCATCACCTTTGAGCTAACCATTTTGTTTTCAGCTCTTTCGGCGGTGTTTGGCATGATCGCTCTGAACGGCTTGCCCCAGCCGTATCACCCGGTGTTTAACGCACCTAACTTCGACTTGGCGTCGCGCGATCGCTTCTTCCTTTGCATCGAGGCCCGCGACCCCAAGTTTAACCTCCAGGCGACAAAAGACTTCCTGGCCAGCCTGGAGCCGGTGGACGTGACCGAGGTGGATAACTGACGCCGATGGCCTACACGCCCGGAGTACGCACATTTGGAACGAGTTACGGCCCTGTATGTGGGGCGCCCGCGCTGGTGCGCCGCCACGCGGGGCGCGTGTGCTTCCTCCTGCTGACGGCGACCGTGGCTGCGGGGACCGCCTGCAGGGTTGATATGCACGTGCAACCGCGGTACGACCCCTATCAGCCGAGCACCTTTTTCGCCGACGGCCGCTCGGAGCGGCCCATGGTGCCCGGAACGGTCGCGCACGGCATGCTACGCACGGACGAGTTGCGTTACACCGGAAGCGTCAACGGCGTGGTGGCCAACGAGTTTCCGTTTCCGATCACCCGGGCAGACTTGGCGCGCGGACAGGAACGGTTTAATATTTACTGCACGCCTTGTCACGACTACACGGGCAGCGGCCACGGTATGCTCCCCCAGCGAGGCTTTCAACAGCCGCCGTCGTATCACCTCCAGCGGCTGCGGGACGCCCCCGTAGGCCATTTCTTTCAGGTGATTACCAACGGTTACGGGGCCATGTACAGCTACGCCGACCGCGTGGCGCCCGACGACCGCTGGCGAATTGCAGCGTACATTCGCGCGCTCCAGCTCAGCCAGCATGCGGCGCTTGCCGACGTGCCGGCGAGCGAGCGAGAGAAGTTGCAGCGGCAGGGACAATGAACGAGCACTTGAAACCCGTTTTCGAACGCGTTCAGCGCGCCGCCCTAGGCGTCGGGGTGATCGCTCTCCTCATCTCGGCGGTTGGGGCGTACCTCAGCCCGACGCGGTTCCTGCAGGCGTACCTGGTGGCCTTCTGGTACTGGCTGGCCGTGGGGCTGGGATGCCTCGTGCTCTTCATGCTTCAGAGCATCGTCAAGGGTCAATGGGGGTTTTTGCTGCGCCGCCCGATGGAGGCTGGCAGCCGCACCCTGCCCCTGATGGTGATCTTGTTCATTCCAATCATGTTAAACCTGGGTCGCCTCTACCCCTGGGCGGCGCCGGAAACCGTGGCCTCGTTGAACCTGCCTCCCTTCAAGCACGATTATCTTCAGACACCTTTCTGGGTGGGGCGCGCGCTGTTCTATTTCGCCTTCCTGTTGCTCTGGGTCTACCTGTTGAACCGGTGGTCGGCGCGGGAAGACACGGGCGAAGACCCAAAAGCCTGGGACCGAATGAGGGTCTTGAGCGGCCCCGGACTCGCACTGTTCGGACTGGTGGTGAGCTTCGCCGCCGTCGATTGGGTGATGTCTCTCGAACCTGATTTCTTTTCAACGATTTACGGCATGATTTTCATGGTGATTCCGGCCCTGCTGGGAGTGGCGCTCTCCGTGGTTGTCCTCACGCTGCTCTCCGGGCACGAGCCCGTGGCCGGCCTCGCCGTGCCCGAGCGCTTCAACAACTACGGCAACCTCATGCTGGTTTTTACCATGCTTTGGGCCTACCTCCAGTTCGATCAGTTCCTCATCATCTGGGCCGGTAACCTGCAGGACGAGATCC
>Ga0335081_10023129_pt1 | contig 10055 bp, 11 predicted proteins | sample Lox_Sample_35_FD_206713 | JGI IMG/M metagenome (GOLD analysis project Ga0335081, IMG submission 206713) | Soil microbial communities from Loxahatchee National Wildlife Refuge, Florida, United States - Lox_Sample_3.5 | ecosystem: Environmental > Terrestrial > Soil > Wetlands | place: USA... | reverse complement strand
GGGGCCAGAAGGGGAACCAGGAGACGAGGATGCCGAAGAGGGACGGTACGTTGTCGTCCTCGGGCATGGCGCGCACGCGCACGTTATGGTCGGTCAGCCGGCTCACGAGATTGGTGTCTTGCGGCGCATAGGTCGAGAAGCTGCGGCCGTCCGAGAGCTGGCCGAGGATGTTGTGGCCCTGGATCGTGACCTCGCGCACCTCGTTCTGATTGACGTGCGTGATGAAGTCCGAATAGGCCATCTGGGTCTGGGCCTGCCGGTTCGACGAGCCCTGGAAGAGATTGAAAAGCGCGACGAGAAGCAGGCCGATGACGACCCAGAGGAAGATGTTCTTGCCGAAATTGTTCAACGCGCGCGCCTTCCGCTCTCCGCTCCGCCGCCCTCAGCCGGCGGCCCTGCCCGCCGCCCGTCGGGCTCACTCCTCATAAGAAAACTAACTAGGTCGCAACGCCCGTTAAGCAACCGCACCGGCGGCGCCCGCAAGCGCGCGTGCCGGATGAAAGATCAAAGTGCGAACATACAAGCTAGCAGCTTCCTCCGACCCCCGTCCATAGTGCAAGTGGGGAACCGCGAGGAGCCCGTCAAGGTCGCGCAGGGCCGGAAGCGAGGGCCGCACCGCCGCAGGCAGCGGATTTGCGCGCAATGCCGCCGTCCGGGCCGCGAGCAGGGCCGAGCCCGCCTCGCCCAAGGCACCCACCCGGAGCGGGCCCGAGGCGTGCGGCAGGCGCTGCCCGAGGCTGAGCCGGAAGCGCCCGTCCCAAGTCGCACTTTGGCCGGGCCGGAGGGCGATTTCCGCCTCGACTTGGCGCCATTCGCGGCAGACCAAGAGGCGGCCGCGGAGGCGGCCGGGGGCCTGGAGAATGCGGCAGCCGCCGAGCGTGCGGGGCGCGGGCAAGCCCTGCTCCACGATCGCGCGATAGAGCCGCGCCAGCCGCTCGAGTCGGGGGGCATAGCCGCCCCCACCAAGGGTTTGAATGATGCGTGCCAAGGCGCGCAGGCCGATTTCCTCGGCGGCGGCGGCGAGGAGCGCTGGATCGAGGAGCGCATAGCCGGCCGGCGAGAGCTCGACCGCGGCGGCGAGCAGGCGGGCGGTCTCGCCTTCGAGGGCCTCGCGCGCGCGCCCGAGTCGGCGCGCGGTCGCGGCGAGCCGTGCCGGCTCGAGCCCGACGCGCTCGAGTGCAGGCAGGAGGGCGCGGAGCCGCACGCGGGCATGCTTGTCGTCCTCGTTGCTCGGGTCCTCGATCCAGTCCTGCTTGCAGGCCGCAAGCGTGGCGCGGAGCCGCGCGCGGGAGAGCGCGAGCAGCGGACGCAGCAGGCGAAGCCCGGCGCGCTCGCCCAGCGGCGCCATCGCGGCGAGGCCTTCGACCCCGCTCCCGCGGGCGAGCCGGAGGAGGAAAGTCTCGGCCTGGTCCTCGCATTGATGCGCCACGAGGAGATGCAGGACCCCCGCCTTGCGGCACCAATCCTCGAGCAGGCGATAGCGCGCGGCACGGGCCTCGGCCTGAAGGTTGGCCTTCGGCTTGGCGCCGCGCCACCGCAGGATGCGCTGCGCGATGCCGCGGGCCGCGAGCCAGCGTTTGACCCTCCGGACTTCCGCTTTCGCCTCGGGGCGCAGCCCATGATCGACGCTGAGCGCCATGACCGAGCCGCCGCGGCGCGCGGCCCAGCGTGCGGCGAGGAGGACGAGCGCCATGCTGTCGGCCCCGCCCGAGACCGCCACCGCGATCCGCGGCTTCGCCTCGAAGGGTGCGAGCGCGCGCATGAGGCGGGCAAATTCCGCGGCCCCCACCGCGCGTGCCCGCGCAGCGCCCACGGACGTCAGGCGCAGCCTGCGCGCTGACGCTCGCGCTGTACGGCCTGCTTCACGTTCGTCGCCGCGTTGGGATATTTCTGGTCGAGCTCGTTGAAGAGCGTGCAGGCATCCTTCTTGCGATTGAGCTGGACCAGCGACATGCCGAGCTTGAGCAGCGAATCGGGCGCCTTGGAGCCCTTGGGATATTTCTGGTAGCCCTCCGCGAAGGCTCGAGCCGCCGCATCGTAATTGGCGCGCAGATAGAAGGTCTCGCCGAGCCAGTATTGCGCAGCCCCTGCCAGCGGATCGTCGGGATGGGTGTTCACGAAGGCCGCGAACGAGCGCTCGGCGGAGGCGTAATCCTGCTGCACCAGCAAGGCGCGCGCGTAATCATACTGCTGTTGCGGCGTGCCGAGCGGCAGCACCTGCCCGCCGCCGATCACCGCCTTTTGCGGCGGTGCCGCGACGGCGGCCGTCGCCGGTCCTGCTGCAGCCGGGGCCGGTGCCGCAGGGGCCGGGGCGATCGAGGCCGGGCGGCCGAGCGGCTGCGGGGCTTCGGCCTCGGCGGCCGCGGGGGCGGGGACGCTGCCGCCGTGCTCGAGGGCCGAGAGGCGGAAGTCGACGTCCTTCGAGAGCTTGTCGAGCTGGGCGCGGACCTGATCGACGTTGTGGCCAACTTCCTCCATCCGGCCCGTCAAACTCTGCAGCTGATCCTCGAGCTGGGAGACGCGCACCTCGAGTGCTGCCGCGACCGTGGGTGCCACCTGCCCGCCCGCGGCGGCCGGCCGCGCCGCGGTCGTCCCGGTAGAGCCGAGATAAAGCTGACGCTGGAGGATGGTGACGTCGCTCTCCAGCCGCTCGCTGCGCTGGAGCAGGGCGCGGCTGTCGATCTCCTGCGCCGAGGCGGGCGGAGCAAGGAGTGCCGCCGCGACGGCGGCGAGGCATGCCGCGAACAGAGGTGCCGGGCTCCTCGCGGTCGGCGCTCGCACGGCAAATCGCAAACCCGTCATGGTCGCACTCTCGGCTGGTTCCCTGGCGCTGCCGCGGGCACGAAACGAGAGCGGTGCGGCCCGCAGCCGGAGCGCAGCATGCCGCGCATTCTAGGCAAAATAATGGCGCCTGCCCATCCCTGGCGGCCGGAGCCGCGAGACAGGCAGGCGCCGATGACCGGTAAGCCCGCCGTTGCAGCCGGCGTCAGATCAGTTGACCACCATCACGTCGCGCCGGTTCTGCGCCCATGCGGCCTCGTTCGAGCCGACGACCGCCGGTCGCTCTTTCCCGTAGCTGATGGTGGCGACGCGGCGCGCCTCGATGCCGAGGGCGGCCAGATACTTCTTGGCGGCCGCAGCACGGCGCTCGCCGAGCGCCAGGTTGTACTCGCGCGTGCCGCGCTCGTCGCAATGGCCCTCGATGGTCACGGTGTTCTGCGGGTACTTCTTCAGCCACTGGGCCCACTTCTCGACCTGGGCGCGGGCGTCGGGCCGCAAGTCGGACTTGTCGAAGTCGAAGAAGAGGCGGTCGCCCACGTTGGCGACGAGGTCGGCCTGGCTGCCCGGTACGATCTGGGCCCCCGTCACAGGGGCGGGCTGGGTCTGCTGCATGCCGGAGGGCGCCGCCGGCTTCACGGGGTTCTGTTCGGACGAGCAGGCGGCAAGCAGAACCACAGCGGCGGCGATACTAAGAACGATGTTCAATCGCATTTCAGAGACCCCTTGTAGCGGCTGACTGGGTTATTAACGACGAAACAAGCCGACGCGTTCCGTCGCGGAAGAGCACGTCCGATTCCGAGTGATTCTCGCGATCTCCGGTCCGTCGACGTTGTGCGCGACGCTGCCCTCTGGGCTCAAGGATTCAAAGGCGACCATGCCGGGTCCGAAGCGTCCAGCGGGGTGACGACCTCGCGCTCGTTATAGCCGGTCAAATCTATCGTGTAAAGCCGGCTTGTAAAGCCTTCGCCGCGGGGTCCGGACGGGGTTTGCTTGAAGAACATCAGCACCCTTCCGTTGGGCGCCCAAGTCGGTCCCTCCACCAGGAACCCCTGCGTGAGCTCGCGCTCGCCCGTGCCGTCCGGGGCCATGACGCCGATATAGAAGGTATTGCCCTGATAGCGCGTGAAGGCGATGAGGTCGCCGCGCGGCGACCACACGGGGGTCGCGTAGCGCCCCTGTCCGAAGCTGATGCGGTGGATGTTAGCCCCCTCCGCGGTCATGACGTAGATCTGCTGGGAGCCGCCGCGGTCGGAGGCGAAGGCGATCTGCTTGCCGTCGGGCGAGTAGCAGGGCGAGGTGTCGATCGAGGGCGAGCGCGTGATCTGGGCCTGCCGGCGCGTGCGCACGTCGAAGCTGTAGATGCTCGAGGTACCCCCTTCCGCCAGGCTCATGACGAGGGCGTTGCCGTCGGGCGAGAAGCGGGGTGCGAAGGTCATGCCGGGGAAATCGCCCACCACTTCCTGCTGGCCGGTGTCGATATTGTAGAGATAGACCCGCGGGCGGTTCTGATAATAGGAGAGATAGGTGATCTCCTGCGTTGTCGGGGAGAAACGCGGCGTCAGCACGAGCGTTCCCGCATTGGTGAGAAATTTATGGTTGGCCCCGTCCTGGTCCATGATGGCCAGGCGCTTGGTGCGGTTCTGCAGCGGCCCGGTCTCCGAGACATAGACGATCCGCGAATCGAAGTAGCCCTGCTCCCCCGTCAAGCGCTTGTAGATCGCATCGGCGATGATGTGGCTGATGCGCCGCCAATTGGCCGGCGTGGTGAAATAGGCGAGGCCGATCATCTGCTGCTCGGCGTAGACGTCCCACAGGCGGAACTCGACCTTGAGGCGGCCGTCGGGCTGGCGGTCGATGCCCCCGCTCACCAGCGCCTGGGCGTTGATCGTGCGCCACTCGTTGAAATGCGGCGCCACGCGCAGCGAGTCGGGCGTCTGGATGAAGGCCTTGGGATCGATCGGCTTGAACAGGCCCGAGCGCTCGAGGTCGGCCGAGACCACGCCGGTGAGGCTTTGTCCGAGCTGGCTGTCGTCGGGGTTCTGTCCGAGGAAGGGGGTGATGGCGATCGGGATCGGCTGCATCTGCCCGCGCGTGATGTCGATGTGCAGCTCGGCGGCGGCAGGGGTCGAGCCCAGCGCCAGCGCGGCGAGGGCTAAGAGGAACGCCGTCGCCACGAGCGAGAGGCGGAGGCCGGTCGTCTTTGCTGATGTCATTGCACGCCCTTCACAGGATTTGGCTGGGATTGAAGCTCAACGTCATGTCTTGCCAGAGCGAATACTTCTCGGGCGGCAGCTTGAGCGGCTGGCAGAGGAATATCGCACGGTACGCGCTCTCCGCCGCGGCACGGAAGAAGGTGTCGCTCTGCAGGCGCGACTGGTCGACGATGCGCGCCTCGCGTACCGAGCCGTCCTGATTGAGCGTGACGTGGATATCGACGACCAGATCCTTGGCGTCCTTGGCCCCGGCGGGCACGTTCCAGCACCGCTCGATCTGCTGGCGCACCGCATCGATCTCGCTCATCGTCATCTTGTTGTCGAGCGAGGCGGAGGGACGCGGGTTCGTCTGGGCAAGCTGCTTGATCACCTTCTGGACCTGGTCGGGCTGAGGCTGCGGCTTGCTCTGCTCCACGCTCCTCAGGATCTTCTCGATCGTATTCTCCGGCTGCTGCTTGGGCTTGACCACCGGCGGGGGCGGCAGCGGCGGCGGGGGTGCTTGCGCCTGCGGCTCCGGCTTGGGCTCCGGCTTCTTCTCGGCCTGCGGCGTGGGCAAGGGCTCGGGGGCGGGCTCGGGCGGGGGCGGCAAGGCGGCAACCTGCGGCGGCTTGGGTGCGGGTGGGGGCGGGGTCTCGGCCTTGGGCGGGGGCGGGAGCGGCGGTGCCGGAGGTACCGGCGGTGCCGCCTTGGGCGGCTCGGGCTTGGGCTCCGGCTTGGGGGCCTGTTGCGGCACGTTGGTCTTGTCGGCGAGGGTGGCCAACTCGACCGGGATCGGCTCCTCGATCGTTACCGGCGGGTTGGTCAGATGCGGCAGCCCGAAGACGGCGAGAAGGATGATCGCCACGTGCAAGGTACTGGAGAAGAGCATCCCTCGCCGCATGGCCTCAGTGCGCTCCCTTCTGCTCCTTGGGTGGGGCCGTGGGCAGCTCGGCGACGAGGGCCAGGTGCTTGAAGCCCGCCTGGTTGAGGACGCCCATCACCTCCATGATGCGGCCGTAGCTGATGCTGCGGTCCCCGCGCACGAAGATGCGCGTGTCGGGCTTGTTCTGGGTGATCGCCTGCAGGCGGGCCGCGAGATTGTCGATGGGGATCTCGGTCTCCTGCAGATAGACGTTGCCCTGGGCGTTCACCGAGACGACGAGGGGCTCGTCCTGGCCCGTGATGGGGGCTGCCGTCGTCTTCGGCAGATCGACCGGCACGCCGACGTTGAGGAGGGGTGCCGTCACCATGAAGATGACGAGGAGCACGAGCATCACGTCGACCATGGGGGTCACGTTGATCTCGCTCATGGGGGGCCGCTTCAAGCGCCCGCCGCGGCCCGCCTTGGCCGGCCTGAGGATGATCGCCATGGCCTATGCCCGCTCCTCGAGCTGACGCGAGAGGATGGCCGAGAACTCGGCCGCGAACGCCTCGAGCCGGCTCGTGAAGCGCCCCAGGTCGTTGTTGATCTTGTTGTAGGCGACGACCGCGGGGATGGCGGCGACGAGGCCGAGGGCTGTGGCGAAGAGCGCCTCGGCGATGCCCGGGGCCACCACGGCGAGCGTGGTATTGCGGGTCAGCGCGATCGACTGGAAGCTGTCCATGATGCCCCACACCGTGCCGAAGAGGCCGACGAAGGGGGCGACCGAGCCGACCGAGGCGAGGAAGGAGAGATAGCGCTCGAGGCGATCCATCTCGCGCCCGAGGGTCACCTGCATGACGCGCTCGATGCGGTCCTGGAGGCCGCCGCGCACCTCCTTCACGTTGACGCCCTTGCTGATCGAGCGCCGCCATTCGCGCATCGCGGCCGAGAACATGGCCGCCATCGGGTCCTGCGGCTTGCCGTCGATGCGGTCGTAGAGCTCCTCGAGCGAGCCGCCCGACCAGAAGGCGTCCTCGAAGGTGCTGGTGTGCCGCGTCAGTTTGCGCATGCGCAGCATCTTCTCGAAGATGATCGACCAGCTCCAGAACGAGGCCAGAAGGAGGAGGAGGAGGACCGCCTTCACGATGATATCCGCCCGGAAGAACAGGCCCAGGATCGAGAGATCGGTCGACGGCATCGCGCCGCCGAGATTCATGACGTCGACTGCGGTTTGCTGCATGGCACCCACTATTTCTCCCGAGATTGCGACAAATTTATGAGCGTCGTGCGGATGACGGACGGCAGGCGGACGGGCCGGCCGACCCGATCGAGCACGGCGAGGCGGAGTACGATGCGCACAAGGAGTGCCCCGCCGCGCTTGACGAGCTGCTCGGCCGAGAGGCTCGCCCGGCCGACCTCGAGCACCCGCGTGTGCACCTCGAGCGCGTCGTCGAGGCGGGCGGGCTTGAGATAGTCGACAGCACAGCGCGCGACCGCGAAATTGAGCCCCTCGTTCTGCATCAGCTTCGAGCTTTCGATGCCGAGCAACCGCATCATCTCGGTCCGCGCGCGCTCGGCGAAGCGCAGATAGTTCGCGTGGTAGACGATGCCGGCGGCATCCGTGTCCTCGTAATAAACGCGCACCGGAAAGACATGGCTCCCAGCGAGGCTCCCCGCGGCACTTATCCCGCTCGCCGCCGCCTCAGCCATCCTCGTCCTCCGGAGCCCCGATCTCGAGGCCGAGCTGGGCGGGCGATGCCGCGGGCGGGACGAGGCCGAGATGGCGGTAGCCCGGGCCTGCGAGCAGGCGCCCGCGCGGCGTGCGTTGCACGAGACCCTGCTGGATGAGATAGGGCTCGACCACCTCCTCGAGCACGTCGCGCTGCTCGCCGAGGGCCGCCGACAGAGTCTCGATCCCCGCCGGACCCCCGCCGTAGGCCTCGGCCAAGCAGCGCAGGTAGCGCCGGTCCATGGCGTCGAGCCCGCTCGCGTCGACCTCGAGGCGCGTCAAGGACGCATCCGCCGCAGCACGGTCGATCTCGGCCAAGCCCTCGACCGCGGCGAAGTCGCGCACCCGGCGCAGGAGGCGCCCCGCGATGCGCGGCGTGCCGCGCGCGCGGCGCGCGATTTCGCTCGCGCCCTCGGCACTGAGTGCTATGCCGAGGACGCGCGCGCCGCGCGCCACGATCTCGACCAGCTCGGCCTCGGTATAGAACGCCAGTCTGAGCGGAATGCCGAAGCGCTCGCGCAGCGGCGTGGTGATGCGGCCCGAGCGCGTCGTGGCCCCTATGAGCGTGAAGGGCTGCAGATCGATCCTGACCGAGCGCGCCGCCGGCCCTTCGCCGATGATGAGGTCGAGCTGGAAGTCCTCCATGGCGGGATAGAGGATCTCCTCGACGGCCGGGTTCAGGCGGTGGATCTCGTCGATGAAGAGCACGTCGTGCAGCTGCAGGTTGGTCAAGAGGGCGGCCAAGTCGCCCGCCCGCGCGATGACCGGGCCGGAGGTGGCGCGAAAGCCCACGCCGAGCTCGCGCGCGATGATCTGGGCGAGCGTGGTCTTGCCGAGGCCCGGCGGGCCGGAGAGCAGCACGTGGTCGAGGGCTTCGCGCCGCGCGCGGGCGGCGTCGACGAAGACGCGCAGGTTGGCGCGCACCTGGGCCTGGCCCACGAACTCGGCGAGCGCTTGCGGCCTGAGGGTCGCCTCCGCCAGGTCGGCGACCGCGAAGCGGCCCTCGACCATGCGCTCCTCGGCGGGAACGGGTGCCGTCACGAGCTGAGCTCCCTGAGCCCGGCCTTGACCAGGGCATCGAAGCCGGCAGCGGCGCCCAGGCGGTGCTGGAGTGCTGCCACCACGCCGAAGGCGTCGCTGCGGCGATAGCCGAGATTGACGAGAGCGGAGACCGCATCCGCGGCCGCACCCTCGAGGCGGGCCGCCGCTGCGGCACCGGCCATGAGTGCCCCCGGGCCGAGGGTAATGCCACCCGCCTTGTCCTTGAGCTCGGAGACGATGCGCCCGGCGAGCTTGGGGCCGACCCCTTGGGCGCGTGTCACCGCCGCCTTGTCCTGCGCTGCGATCGCGCGCGCGAGCTCGCCCGGCTCGAGCACCGAGAGGATGGCGAGGGCGACCTTGGCACCCACCCCTTGCACCGTATTGAGGAGGCGGAACCAGCTGCGCTCCGCCGCGTCCGCGAAGCCATAGAGATGAATGTGGTCCTGGCTCACCTGCGTCTCGATGAGGAGGCTCGCGCGCTCCCCCGGTGCCGGCAGGGCCGCGAGCGTGCGGCCCGAGCAGAAGACGAGATAGCCGACCCCCTCCACGTCGATCACGGCCGAGCTTTCCCCCGCGGAGTCGAGGAGACCGGAGAGCTTGGCGATCATGGCCGCACGATGCCCGCAGCACGCTCGTAAGCGTGCCAGCGCGCGAAGGTCGCGGCGTGATGGGCGTGGCAGATGGCGACCGCGAGCGCATCCGCCGCGTCGGGCCCGTCGATCTCGGCCTTGGGCAGAAGGTAGCGCACCATCGCCTGGATCTGTCCCTTCTCCGCGTGCCCCGCGCCGACCACGGATTTCTTCACGAGGTTGGTCGGATACTCCGACACCTTGAGACCGGCGCGCGCAGGGGCGAGCAGCACCACGCCGCGCGCAAGACCGAGCTTCAGGGTCGAGCTCGCGTTCTTGTTGACGAAGCTCTCCTCGACCGCGGCTTCCTCGGGCGCGTAGCGCTCGATCACGCCGAGCACCCCTTCATAGAGCTGAGCAAGGCGCGCGGGTACGGCGAGGGCGCCGTCGGAGCCGAGCGTGCCGTTGGCGATATGGCGGAGACGACCGTCCGCGGCCTCGATGATGCCCCAGCCCGTCTTGCGCAGCCCCGGATCGAGTCCCAATAGGCGCATGCCCCCTCGGTGCCGGCAGCTGACCGGCTCAGTTCCCGCTCAGTCCGCGAGCTTCGCCAGGAGAGCGTCGGGAATCTCGAAGTTCGCCGACACCGACTGGACGTCGTCATTCTCCTCGAGCTGGTCGAGGAGCTTGAGGAGCCCGCGCGCGCGCTCCTCATCGGCCATCGCGACCGTCGCCTGGGGCTTCCACACCAGGCCCGCGCGCCGCGGCGGGCCGAACTTGGCCTCGAGGGCTTCGCGCAGGTGCGCGAAATCCTCGGGCAGGCAGGTGACCTCGTGTCCGCTCGCGTCGGAGTCCACGTTCTCGGCCCCGGCATCGAGAGC
>Ga0335081_10023128_pt1 | contig 10055 bp, 7 predicted proteins | sample Lox_Sample_35_FD_206713 | JGI IMG/M metagenome (GOLD analysis project Ga0335081, IMG submission 206713) | Soil microbial communities from Loxahatchee National Wildlife Refuge, Florida, United States - Lox_Sample_3.5 | ecosystem: Environmental > Terrestrial > Soil > Wetlands | place: USA: Florida... | reverse complement strand
CTCTCCATTGAACGAGGATTCCCTCTGAACCTTTTCCACCGATGCGATGCTACACCCAACCCCAAATCCTTGTCGCCATCCTCCGCTAATCCCGCACCCTCGCCCGCCCTTGCGCAATCCAATCCCCTATGCCAGAAAAGATCAGCAAACCGGAAAAGGAGTGGCGGCGGGAGCTTACGCCGGAGCAGTTCTACATCCTGCGGCAAAAGGGCACGGAACGCGCCTTCACCGGCGTATACGCCCACAGCAAGACTCCGGGAGTTTATCTCTGCGCCGCGTGCGGACAAGAGTTGTTTGCTTCCGACACGAAATTTGAATCAGGGAGCGGCTGGCCGAGCTTCTTTCAGCCCATCGGGCCGGAGCGCGTGGAAAGCCACGAGGACTCGAGTCACGGGATGCGGCGAGTGGAGGTCACCTGCTCACGCTGCGATTCTCACCTCGGACATGTCTTCCCCGACGGCCCGCGCCCGACGGGATTGCGCTACTGCATCAACTCGGCTTCCCTGAAGCTGGATCCCAAGTAGGCCGGCGCGCCCACCAGCATGGGAATGCCGCGGGAATCGGCGCTTATTGCCGCAGCACGAGGCGTTCGATGGCGGTGGCGCGCCCGCTCTCGCCGTCGCAGTCGATGACCACGGCCGAGAAGCGCACGTCGCGCGTTGCCGGGTCGAAGCGCGTGGGGATGTTGGTGAGAAAGCGCTGCAACACCTGCTCCTTCTCCACCCCGATGATGCTGTCGTAGGGTCCGGTCATGCCCACGTCGGTGAGGTAGGCGGTGCCCTTGGGCAGGACGCGCTCGTCGGCGGTGGGAATGTGCGTGTGCGTGCCCAGCACGGCGGTCACGCGGCCGTCGAGGTACCAGCCCATGGCCATCTTCTCGCTGGTAGCCTCGGCGTGGATGTCCACCAGGATCACCCTGGCGCGGATAGTCTTCAACAGAGTATCGGCGGTGCGGAAGGGGTCGTCGTTGTCTACCATGAAAACCCGCCCCTGGAGGTTGATGACGGCAAAGGGCGTGCCCTTCCGGGTCTGGCCTTCGTACCAGCCCAGGCCGGGCGTGCCCGCAGGATAATTGGCGGGACGCAGCACGCGGCGGGCGTTGCCGCCGTTGCGCTCGGCAGAGCGGAAGTAGTCGAGAATCTCGCGCCTGTCCCAGACGTGATTGCCGCTGGTGATGACGTCGATGCCCAGGCCGAGGAATTCTTCGGCGAGCGAGGGAGTGAGCCCGAAACCGGCGGCGGCGTTCTCGCCGTTGGCGACCACCAGTTCGATGCCGCGGGTGGCCACCACGTCGGCCAGATGGTCGCGCACGATCTCCCGCCCCGGCCGCCCGAAGATGTCTCCCACAAAAAGAATGCGCACGAATGCGATGGTACCACGGCCCTTTCCTCATTAAATTGTCATCCCGAGCGTAGCGCGACCGAACGACTGTGAGGGAGAGCGAGTCGAGGGATCTTGGCTTCGGTCTTGAAGTCGAGACCAAGATCCCTCGCTGCGCGCTCGCCTTGCAAGCTCGGCTTACGCTGGCTCGGGATGACAACTTCGATCACGGAGCGTTTCGGCGCAGTCTGAGCCGCGCCCATTCAGAGACAAGATGACAACATCGAACTCCGCATCCGCGTCGATTCGCGGCGAAACCTTAGCGCGCCAGCTCCGCCGTCTTTAGGAAGTCGTAGTTCCCTGCCGACGAAACCACCAGGTCGCGCACGCGCCCGGAGTGCACCAGCACGTTGTCGAAGTACCACAGGTTGACGTAGGGCAGGTCCTCGGCCACGATGCGCTGGATCTCGTCGTAGTCGCGTTTGCGGCGCTCACGGTCGACGGTGCTGCGCGCGTCGTCGATCAACGCATCCACGCGCGGGTTTGAGTAATAGCCGCGGTTGCCGCGCTTGGGCGGGAAACTCTTGGAAGAGAAAACGTGTTCGAAGATGTCGGGGTCTTCGTTCCCGCCCACCCAGCGCAGCGAGAAAATCTGGAACGCGCCCTTCTGCACGTCGGAGTAGAAGGTGGCGAACTCGAAGGTGCGGATGTCGAGCGCGATGCCGACTTCCCGGAGCTGCTGTTGCAGAACCGCCGCCATCAGGCGGGTGGATTCCTCGGTCGAGGTCTTCATGGTCAGGTGGAACCGCACACCGTTGTGTTCAGGGTAGCCGGAGGCATCGAGCAACTCGCGGGCGCGCGCGGGATCGTGCGCGTAGGTACGCACGTCGCCGTCATAGGCCCAGTGCTCGGGCGGAAGCACGCTCGCGGCGGGCCGCGCCAGGTCGCGCCACAAATAGTGGATCATCGGCCTGCAGTCGATGGCGTAGGCGATCGCCTGCCTGACCCGCACGTCTTTGAGAATGGGATCGCGAAGGTTGAAGGCGAGATACGAGTAGGTCGACCCTGGAGAATGCATCACGCCGAGCTGTTTCTGCTTCTCGATGGCCACCACCATATCGGCCGTGAGCGCGTTGATTTCCAGATCGGCGCTTCCCTTCCGCAGCTCAAGGGCGCGGGTGGTCGTGTCCGGCACCACGGCGAAGCGTACGCGCTCGACCCTCGCTGGCGTTCCCCAGTACGCGGGGTTGCGCTCGATCACCACTTCCTTGTCCTGCTCCAGGCGCACCAGGCGGAATGGTCCGGAGCCGATGAGATGCTGGTTGAAATCCGCGCCGCTGCCTGCGGGCACGATGCCGATGGCCGGGTTCGAGAGGTTCCACAGGAGCGGCGAGTAAGGCTCCTTGAGGTGGAAAATGACCGTCGCGTCGTCAGGCGCGTCGATGCGGTCAACCAGGCGGTAGGAGCCAGCCTTCGGCGTGAGCACGGCGCTGGTGAGGATTGCGTCGAAGGTCCACTTGACGTCGCGCGCGGTGAGCCGGCGGCCGTCGCTAAAGCGCACGCCATTCCGCAGGTGAAAGATGTAGGTCAGCGGATCGGGAATCTCCCAGCGCTCGGCCAGGCCGGGGACGAGGTTGAAGTGCTCGTCACGGTTAACCAGGCCGTCGAACAGCAGAGCGTCGATGCGTTCCGACTGCGCGTCCGTGCCCACGCGCGGATCCAGGTTCGCAGGGCTCGACTCGATGATCATCACCAGCGTGTCCGGCGGGGGCTTCTTGGCGCAGCCGGCGAGCAGCCCTGCCAGGATCGCGCACACGATCGCCAGACTATTCAGGAGTCGGCAGTGAGTAGTCGGCAACTGACTCCTGACTACTGACTCCTGACTACTCCAGTTTGCTTTCTTATACATACGAAACTTTGCCGAGGACAGCCGGCCGGCGCGCGCCCGTCGCCGCAGGGATGTTCGACGGCCGGCGGTGCCAGGTCTCATAGGCGAGCAGCGCGAAGGCCACGGCTTCCTTGGCGGCGGAGGGCACGCCAAACTCGTCCGAAGAGCGCAATGTCAACCCCAGCGGTTTAACTTCCGCGCGCAGCATGGTAACGAGCGTTCGATTCTTCGCCCCTCCGCCAGAGACCACGTACTCGGAAAACTTGTGAAGGGGCGCGGCTCTAGCCGTGCCGTTGGAGCCGCCCTTGATGCGGGCTTTAGCCCCTACAGGAAAAAGCACGAACCTCTTCACCGCCTCGCCAACCGAGCGCGCGGTCAGCGCCGTCGCCGTCGCCACCACATCCTCCTTCCGCGCACGACCGCAACGACGAAGAAAATCCGCGACGAACTCCCCCCCAAACTCTTCCCTGCCGGCGGTTTTGTGAGGCTTCCGTCGAAAGAACGAATGTTGAAGTAATACTTTAAGGACTGTCCCAAGCGGCTGGCCCCTAGCCGCCATCCGACCATCGCGGTCATACGGCTCGCGGTAGAGACGATCCATCACCGCATCCACCACCATGTTTCCCGGGCCGGTGTCGAAGGCGACGACGTCCTCGGGCGATGCGCCCGCTGGGATGGCCGTGAGGTTGGCAATCCCGCCGAGGTTCTGCACAATGCGGCCGGCTTGGGCGTCGCGATAGACGAGGTAGTCAAGAAAGGGCACCAAGGGCGCACCCTTGCCCCCGGCCGCCATGTCTGGCGGACGAAAATCCGAAACCACCGGCGCGCCTACGCGAGCAGCGATGATGGCCCCTTCCCCTGTCTGCCAAGTCGTAGCGATTTTCTTCCCCAGGAAGGGCGCAGGTTCGCCCTGATGATAGAGGGTCTGGCCATGGCAGCCGACGAGATCGACTTCCCTTCGCGATTTCTTGACGGTGGCCAGCACGGCTGAGGCGTAGAGCTCTCCGAGAAGAAAATTCAGCCGCGCCAGATCAGCTACGCTGGCGCGCTTGGCATTCATGGCGGCCAGCACCGCCCGCCGCACGGGCTGCAGGTAGGGATACTCGTAGTGGGCCAGCAACTCGAAGCGCGTGTCGAAGCCCGCGCCGCTGATGTCAACCAGCGCCACGTTGATGCCGTCGGCGGAGGTGCCGCTCATCACCCCGGCGACGATCAAGACTCTTCCCTTGTAGAGACGCAGCATGCTGCGTCTCTACGGATGTTATTCATCACAGCACCACCGCCGCCTTCTGCACCTCGTCGGCAAACCGCAACATCTGCTGGCGCAGCTTGCGCACCGTCGCGGCGGACGGCCGCGGGGCGCTCGTCTTGAGCTCTCGAGCCTTCTTTTTGAACGCCATCACCCGTCGGGCGGCGACGGCCACCTGCCGCGCGAATTTCGGATCATGCTCAGCCTCGCGCAACACCGCCTCGTACGTCCGCCAGACGTGCGCCTCGTTGTGGCAGACCAGGAACATGTCAGCACCGGCGCGCAGGGTGTCAACGGCGGCTTCGTCGATGGGTGAAGCCGCCTGCACCCCGCCCATCTCAAGATCGTCTGACACCACGAGGCCCCGGTAGCCAATCTTGCGGCGAAGGATGTCCGTAATCCACTTGATCGAAAGTGATGCTGGGATGCCGGTCTTCGTAACCGCCGGGTAAGCCGCGTGCGCCACCATCACGAAGGCCATCTGCCGGCGCAGGGCGCGGTAGGGATAGAGATCTTCGGCCCACAGCCGCTTCCAGGACTTGTTGATCATCGGCAGCATCTCGTGGGTGTCAAGATTGGCCTCCCCCAGGCCGGGGAAATGCTTGCCGCAGCCCAGCACGCGCGCCTCGCCCAGGCCCTTGAGCAATTCGCGTGCGTAGATGACCGCCTGCTTGGGATCGTGGGCGACGGTGCGCGAGGTGAGCACCGACCGCGAGGCCGCGAAGCTCAGGTCGAGCACGGGAGCGAAGTCGGTATTGAACCCGAGGGCGCGGACTTCTTTGCCGATCAGGCGGCCGTGGGCGCGGAACATTTTCTTGTCCTTGGTCGCGGCGACGGCCTCGGCCGAAGGCGCAGGCGCGATGGCGTTCTTCAGACGATCGACGGTGCCGCCTTCCATGTCCACGCACAGGAACATGGGCGTTTCGACAGTTTCGCGGCAGGCGCGCAAGAGCTCCCAGGTCTGGCGTGCGTCGAGGATGTTGCGCGCGAACAAAACCAGGCCTCCGGGCTGGAGCATGGTGAGCATCTGCCGCAGCCCGGGCGAGACCTCCGAGCCATCGAAGCCCATGATGAGGAGCTGGCCGACTTGTTGGTGGAGGGACTTCACTGTTTGATCACATATGTTCACAGAAGCCCTGTCATGCTGAGCGAGGCTCGGCTGGTTTTCCCGAGGCGAGTCGAAGCACCTCTACTCTCTCGCGATGACAGGGGTCCTTCGACTCGCGCGCCAAAGTCAGGCGCTGCTCGCTCAGGATGACAACCCTTACGAAACTCGTTTGCGGCACAGCTAAAGCTGTGCCCTCCCGAAGAAATCCGTTTGCGACCGACGACCGACAGCCGACGACCCTACTCCATCTGCTTCTTCAGCTCCGCCAGCAGGTTCAGCGCCTCCAGCGGCGTGAGCCCGTTCACGTCCGTCTGTTTGATGCGGTCCACGATCTTCTGCGTGAGCGGGGTGAAGATGGTCAACTGCGCCGCCGGCGGGGCGACTTCGTCCGAGGCCAGGTGCGCCGTCACCACGTGCTCTGATTCTTCGTGCTCCGCCAGCACTTCCCTTGCCCGCCCGATCACCTCGTTGGGCAGCCCGGCCAGCTTGGCGACTTCGATGCCGTAGCTGCGGTCGGCCGCGCCCGCTTCGACCTTCCGCAGAAAAACGATCCCACCCCCACTTTCCTTCACCGAGACGTGAAAATTCTTGACCCCGGACAGCCGGTCTGCCAGTTCCGTCAGCTCATGATAGTGGGTCGCAAACAACGTCTTGGCCCGCATGTGTGTGTGGACGTACTCAACCACCGCCCAGGCCAGCGCCAGTCCATCATAGGTCGCGGTGCCGCGGCCGATTTCGTCCAGCAGGATGAGCGAGCGCGGGGTTGCGGTGTTAAGGATGGCGGCGGTCTCCGTCATTTCGACCATAAAGGTAGAGCGGCCGCGCGCCAGGTTGTCGCTGGCGCCGATGCGGGTGAAGATGCGGTCCACGATGCCCAGCCGCGCCGCGCGCGCCGGCACGAACGAGCCCATCTGCCCGAGCACCACGATCAGCGCCGCCTGCCGCAGGTAGGTGGACTTGCCGCCCATGTTGGGCCCGGTCAGCACCAGGATGTTTTCGGTGGTGGAGTTCAGGAATAGGTCGTTGGGAACGAAACGGTCATTCGTCCGCGTGAATTCCTGACGTTCGATCACGGGATGGCGCCCGCCTGCGATCTCGATATCGGAGGTCTCATCGAACTGCGGACGGCAGTAGGCGCGATTGGCTGCCAAGTGCGCGAAGTTGGCCAGCACGTCGACCTCTGCCAGGGCCAGCGCGGATTGCCGCATGCGGCGGGCTTCTCCGGCGATGGCGGCTCGCAGCTCAGCAAAGACGCGGCGCTCAATCTCGACGATCTTCTCCTGGGCCTCGAGGATCTTTGTCTCGTGCTCTTTCAGTTCCGGCGTGGTAAAGCGTTCGGCGTTCACCAGCGTCTGTTTGCGTTCGTAATCGGCGGGCGCGAGGTGCAGGTTGGGTTTGGAAATCTCGATGTAATAGCCGAAGACGCTATTGAACTTGACCTTGAGCGAGCCGATGCCGGTACGCTGACGCTCGCGTTCCTCGATGCGCGCTAGGTACTGCTTGCTGTTACGGCTCAGGTCGCGCAGCTCGTCGAGCGTGGCGTCCACGTTCGCGGCGATCACGCCGCCATCGGCGAAGGTCAGCGGAGGCTCAGGGACGATGCTGCGGTCCACCCGCTCGCGCAACTCCGGCAGGTCGTCGAGCGAGGCGGCGAGCGCCTGCAAGCGCTTCGCTTGGAATCCTCCCAGCGCCGCACGTACTTTCGGAATCCTCGCCAGAGACGCCGAGAGCGCGAGCAAGTCGCGGGGGTTGGCAGTCTCAAGGGTGACGCGGCTGAGCAGGCGCTCGATATCGAGGATGCCGTCGAGCGCCCGCCTGAGCTCCTCGCGCGCAACCATCTCCTTTACCTGAGCTTCGACGGCATCGAGGCGCTGCTCGATCTGGGCGCGGTCGACGGCGGGACGCAGCATCCAGGAGCGCAGCAGGCGCTTGCCCATCGGCGTTAGCGTCGCGTCCATGCTGCGGAAGAGCGTTACCTCGTCGCCGGAGTTGGCGAACAGCGGCTCGACCAGCTCCAGGTTGCGGACGGTGACGGCGTCGAGCACCAGGCAATCCTGGCGCTCGTAGAAGCCGATGCGGTCCACGTGCTCGAGCGTCCCGCGCTGCGTGGAGCGGACGTAGTGCAGCACGGCGCCCGCCGCGGTCGCCGCCGCCGGACGGTTCGCCAGCCCGAAACCTTCGAGCGAGAGCACGCCGAAATGGTTCTCGACCAGCGGGATGGCGTAGTCGGGCGCGAACACCCAGTCGTCGAGCGGCGTTTCGGTGAAGCCGGCTTCGGGCGGGCGTTCCAGCTTGCGATCGAACAACGGCAGCGACGAGGCGAACAGCAGCTCGCGCGGCCGGAGCTGCTGCAGCTCCTCCCAGACGCGCTGCGCGGCGCCTTCGCCGTGGAACTCGGTGGCACGGAAATCGCCGGTCGAGAGATCGAGCGCAGCAAAGCCGGCGCGGTCGGCCCTGGTTGCCACGGCGGCCAGGAAATTGTTCTCCTCCGAGCCCAGCATGGAATCGGCCACGGTGCCCGGCGTCATGACGCGCGTGACCTCGCGCCGCACCAGCTTCTTGGCGAAGCGCGGATCTTCCATCTGCTCGCAGACGGCGACTTTGAATCCTTTACGGATGAGCTTGAGCAGGTAGTTCTCCGCGGAGTGGTAGGGCACACCACACATGGGCACGGCCACGCCCTTTTCCTTGTTGCGCGAGGTGAGCTGGATCTGCAGCTCGCGCGAGGCGACCACCGCGTCTTCGAAGAACAGCTCGTAGAAATCTCCCAGCCGGAAGAACAGGAGGGTGTTGGGATGTTCTTTCTTGATGGCGGCGTATTGCCGCATCAGCGGCGTGGAGGGCTCAGTCATGCGCGCACGGGATTGCGCGGATTATAACAAGTTGCCAGTCGCCAGTCGCCGGTTGCCGGTTTTCCTGTAATATCTAGCATCCGGACTTCAGTTGGCTCCCGACGACTGACAACTGACGACTGGCAACTGGCTTCTATGGAACTGCGCAAAGATCCCATCACGCGCTCCTGGGTGATCACCGGCGACGACGCCGGACCGGAACCGGAGGGTCGAGAATCCTGTCCCTACTGTCCGGAGGCGCCGCGTCCGCCACAGGTGATCTCCTCCATGCCATCGCTGGACGGCGGACCGTGGTCAGCGCGGGCGGTGGTGCACCCGCACGCCCTCTACCACATCGAGGGCGAACCACTGCGGCAGGGCGACGGCCTCTACGACAAGATGCGTCCGGTGGGCGCTCACGAAGTGCTGGTGGAGAACCCGCGCCACGACCGCCATCTGTGGGCAGCCTCGGATGCCGAGGTGGGGCAGTTCCTGGCGCTCACCGGACAGCGCATCCAGGACCTGAAGAAGGACCGCCGCTTCAAGTACGTCACCGTCTTCAAGAACCACGGCATGGTGGCCGGGCAGGAAGCCGACCATCCTACCTCGCAGATCACCGCCACCACCTTCGTTCCCCGCCGCGTGCTCTACGAACTGCGTTCGGGCAAGGAATATTTTTCGCAGAAGGAACGGTGCGTGTTCTGCGACATCCTGGCGCAGGAGGAGCAGCAAGGAGTGCGGGTGGTGGAAAGCCGCGGCGACTACATCGCCGTGTGTCCCTACGCACCGCGGGTACCCTACGAGACCTGGGTCATGCCTCGCAACCACGAGTCGGCGTTCGAGCGCAGCCTGCAGCGCGGCACCTCCGCTCGCGAACTGGGGGCGTTGCTCCGGCGTACCTTGCTGCGCATCCGCAGCATCACCGAGAACTTCCACATGGTGCTGCACAGCTCTCCCAATACCCTGCACCGCTCCGAAGTCCTCGATTACTGGAAGACCATCGACGACGATTACCACTGGCACATCGAGATCCTGCCCATCCTGGAAAAAAAGCCGAAGTCGTACACCTACAAAGAGGTGTACTTCACGCCGGTGACCTCGGAGAGCGCGGCGGCGCGGCTGCAGGCGGTGAGTATTCCATGAAATAGGAAACGCAGCACGCTACAGCTACTTCGAGCTCTCGGCGAAGCGCGCCAGGTCCTTGAGCATCTCGTAGGAGATGCTGGTGACGCCGGCGATCTTGCGGCCGTTGAGAAACACAGTGGGCGTGCCGGTGACACCCACGTTCCTGCCTAACTCGAGCGAGTCGCGCACCGCCTTGGCTGTGTCGGGGCGGGCGGCGCACGCGGCGGCCTTAGCGGCGTCCGCGCCCGCGGCGGTGGCGTGCTCCTTCAATTTAGCGTCCGCATTCTGCGCGTCGATGGCGAGCTGGTCGTCATAAACGCCGTTCACGAATTTCCAGAACGCCGGGTTGTTCTCGCGGCCGAGGCACTCCGCCCAGGTGGCTGCCTTGAAGGCCCAGGGATGCGCCAACTCGATGGGGAATTGCTGGAAGACGAGGCGTGCATTGGGGAAGTCAGCCATCAGCTTCTCGATGATGGGCTGCGCCTGTTTGCAGTGCGGACACTGCAGGTCGCTGAACTCGACGATGGTCAGGCC
>Ga0335081_10023127_pt1 | contig 10055 bp, 8 predicted proteins | sample Lox_Sample_35_FD_206713 | JGI IMG/M metagenome (GOLD analysis project Ga0335081, IMG submission 206713) | Soil microbial communities from Loxahatchee National Wildlife Refuge, Florida, United States - Lox_Sample_3.5 | ecosystem: Environmental > Terrestrial > Soil > Wetlands | place: USA: Florida... | reverse complement strand
GGTCGAATTTGAAGCCGCGGTGCGGAACTTCATCAAGATTTTTCCGAAACGCATTGACGAGTACGAAGCTTTGTTGACGAAGAATCCACTCTGGCTGGACCGTATGGTGGGCATCGGCAAACTCGACGCGGCCACCGCGCTTCAGAATGGTGTGACCGGTCCGATGTTGCGCGCTTGCGGTGTCAATTGGGATTTGCGGAAAACCCGTCCTTATGCGGGATATGAACAATACGATTTCAATGTGCCGGTCGAGACCAAAGGCGATACGTATGCGCGTTATATCGTGCGTGTGCAGGAACTGCGCGAATCCTTGAAGATCGTGGAACAGGCCCTGAATAAACTGCCGATGGGTCCCGTTCGCAGCGACAACCGCAAATTCGTCCCGCCGCCGCGTTCGGAGATCGGTACCAGCATGGAGGCGCTGATCCACCACTTCAAGTTATGGACGGAAGGTTTCGTTGCGCCGAAGGCTTCCATTTATAGCGCCGTTGAGAGTCCGCGCGGCGAATTAGGTGTGTACCTTGAAGGCGATGGCGGGCCAAAACCGTATCGCGTTCATTGGCGGACGCCTTCCTTTGATAATCTTTCGGTGATATCCAAAATCGTTAAGGGACATCTGGTAGCGGATTTGATCGCCATTCTAGCCTCGACCGATATCGTCCTCGGAGACATTGACCGATGAGTCTTGCGAATAAATATCCAAAAGAAGTAAAACAAATCCTGGCGAAGTATCCACCTGAATATAAACGTTCGGCGGTGATGCCTTTGCTGTATCTGGCACAACGCGAAGAAGGTTACATCACGAAAGATGCAATGCAGGATATCGCGGACACACTGGAAATTAGCGTGACCGATGTCGGCGCGATCGTCGGCTTTTATACGTTGTATCATGATAAAAAAGAAGGCAAGTATCGGATGCAGGTTTGCACCGATCTGCCTTGTGCGTTGCGCGGCGCGGATCAATTCATGGAATCATTGTGCGCTAATCTCGGAATCAAAGTCGGCGAGACGACGGCCGATGGCTTGATCACGCTCGAAGCGGTAACCTGCCTCGCCGCTTGCGACAGGGCACCGATGTTTCAAGTCCAAAGCGGAGATGGTTTGCAATATTACGAAGACATGACAGTTGATAAGACTATGGAACTCATTGCGGCGATCAAAGAAATTGGCAAGGAGGTCAAGTAATGTCTCATATCCTCCTTCGTCATCGCGAAATTCCAGATATTAGTAATCTGAATGTCTACAAAAAGAATGGCGGCTTCGAGGTTTTCAAAAAAGCTGTAACGAAGATGAAGCCAAGTGAAGTCACCGATACGGTTAAGGCTTCCGGTCTGCGCGGACGCGGCGGCGCGGGCTTCCCGACCGGCGTGAAATGGTCATTCATTGATAACAAGATTTGGCCCCATTATGTGGTTGCCAATGCGGATGAGTCCGAGCCGGGTACGTTCAAAGACCGCGAGATCATGGAGAGCAATCCGTTGCAGTTTTTGGAAGGCGTGGCAATTGCTTCGTATGCGGTCGGCGCAAAGTCTGCGTACGTTTATCTGCGCGGCGAGTTTTGGCAGATCGCAAAGTCTATGGATGAAAAAATCGCGGAGATGGAAGAAGCGGGTTATCTCGGCGAAAAACTTTTCGGCACCGATTATTCACTTCATATCTACACTCATCTCGGCGCGGGCGCCTACATCTGCGGCGAAGAAACGGCGATGCTCGAATCCATCGAAGGCAAACGCGGACAGCCACGCATTCGTCCGCCATTTCCGGCGGTGTATGGTTTATATGGCAAGCCGACCGTTGTCAATAATGTTGAAACCTTAACAAATCTTCCGATGATTCTTGCGAACGGCGCGGATTGGTATAAATCACTTGGTACGCCGGATAGCGCAGGCGTCAAAATCTTTTCGCTTTCGGGACGCGTGCGCAAGCCCGGCAATTATGAATTGCCATTTGGAACAACATTTCGTCAATTGATTTATGAGCATGGCGGCGGCGTGCAGGATGGACGACCGGTCAAAGCGATCATGCCTGCGGGTGCATCCTCTTCATTTATTGTTGCAGATGATAAGGCTCTTGACACACAAATGGATTACGCTAGTGTCCGCACGCTCGGCGCGGACCTCGGGTCGGCGTCCGTGATCGTGATCGATGACATCGTTTCGATTGATTGGATCATCAACAAGACGATTCATTTCTTCAAACACGAATCCTGCGGCAAATGCACGCCCTGCCGTGAGGGCACGTATTGGATGATGCATTTGATAGATCGAATCCCGGAAAGCGGATATTCGAAGGCTGATGTAGATTTGCTCTTGAATGTTGCCCATCAGATGCAAAACAAATGCTTATGTCCACTTGGCGAGTTTTCCACGATGGCAGTGGCAACCGGCATTGAACGATTCCCGCAGGATTTTAAAAAGCAATGAGCAAAACGTAAAACACAAAGCGCAATTGCGTTTTGCGAGATACGTTTTGTCTTTGGAGACTTATGGCGAAACAAGTGACATTAACGATTGATGGAAAACAAGTAACAGTTCCCGATGGGATGCTGGTGGTGGATGCTGCCAAATCCGCGGAAATTGATGTGCCCGTTTTTTGCTATCATCCCAAAATGGAGCCGGTCGGCATGTGCCGCATGTGCCTGGTCGAGATTGGCCGTCCGATGGTGGATCGCAACACAGGCAAGCCGGTGCTCGATGAAAAAGGCGAACCCAAACTTCAATTCCTGCCCAAGCTCGAAACCGCTTGCACTAATCCGGTTTCGGAAGGCATGGTGGTTTTAACTCAATCCGAAAAAGCCAAGGCTGGACAAAAGAGCACGGTTGAATTTTTACTGACTTCGCATCCGCTGGATTGCCCGATCTGCGATAAAGGCGGCGAGTGCCCGCTTCAAAACCTGACGATGGCGCATGGTCCGGGCAAGAGCCGCTTCTTATATGACGAGAAGATGCATCTCGCCAAAAATGTTCCACTCGGCGGATTGATTTTCCTCGATCAGGAACGATGCATCCAATGTGCGCGCTGCATTCGTTTTCAGGATGAAATTGCGGGCGATGCGGTGCTGGGCTTCGATGATCGCGCCCGTTCGATGAGGATCGTTTCTTTATCGGACCCGGAATTTGATTCCGTTTTCTCAGGCAACACCACTGACATCTGTCCGGTCGGCGCGTTGACCACTGCCGACTTCCGTTTCGGCGCGCGCCCGTGGGAATTGGATGCGTCGGCTTCGGTCTGCTCGCAATGCCCGGTCGGATGCAATATCACATTCAATACGCGGCGCGAAGCAAAAGCCGATGGCAAGGTTGTCATCAAGCGCGTGATGCCGCGTCAAAACGAAGAAGTCAATGAAACTTGGATTTGCGATAAAGGTCGCTTTGCATTTCATTACACAGAAAGCAAAGATCGTTTGAATAAGCCATTGATTCGCAAAGATGGGAAATTGGCGCGTGCTTCGTGGGATGCCGCAACAAAGTTTGCAGGCGAATCGTTTGCGAAGGCAAAGAAGAATTTTGTTGTGCTGGCTTCCGGTCGTTTATCCAACGAAGATTTATTCAACTTGAAAGCGCTGGCTGACCAAGTGGGCGGCAAAGCTGTGTTGTATTCCAACATGGGCGGCGGGAATTTGACATCGCTTGTCGGTGTAGGTCAAGGAACCAATATTGCTGAAATAAACAGAGGCTCAACAATTGTTGTTGTCGCATCTGATCTATATGAAGAAGCCCCCATCTGGTATTTGCGAGTCAAGCAAGCGGCGGAACGCGGCGCGACCTTGATCGTTGCCAATCCGCGCGAAACCAAGCTGGATCGTTTTGCTTCATTTGTTATTCGTTATGCTTACGGCGATGAAGTCAAAACAGTTCAGGATTTGACGAAGAAAGGCAAGATCGCCGATGCCTTTGTCAAAGCTGAAAACGCGATCATCTTATTCGGAAGCGAAGGTCTTGGACTTGAAGGTTCAACGGCATTAGCAACGGCTTGCGCACGCGCTCTGAATGACACAAAGCATGTCGGCAGACCGAACAATGGCTTGATCGGTGTGTGGCAAAGAGCGAACGATCAGGGCGCGTGGGAAATTGGATTCCGCCCAGAAGAGAATCTGCAAGCCGTCTTCGATAAAGCAGACGCGGTCTATATCGCGGGCGCGGATCCATTCGGCGATGGAATGTTAAGGATCAAAAACGCAAAACGTAAACCGTTCATCGTTCTGCAAGATTTGTTCGAGACGAAAAGCGCAAGAATCGCAGATGTGGTTTTACCCGCGCAGGCTTATACCGAACGCGAAGGAACATTCACATCCGGTGAACGACGCGTCCAACGATTCTATGCCGCAGTTCCCGCGCTCGATGGAACCAAAGCCGACTTTGCAATCACCTCGCAAGTGGCAAAGCAAATGGGTGTGATTCTCGAAGGCACATCCGCATCGGTGGTGTTCGAGATTATGGTGGCAGATCAACCTTCATTTGCGGGCTTGGATTACGCTAAATTAGCGGAAGTCAAATCGCAGTGGCCGATTGTCGGGCGCGGCGATTTATATTATGGCGGCACAACCTATGAGAACAAAGATGGATTGGGCGTGCAGTTGTCGAACGCCGCGCAACGCGCAGAAAAGTTCAGCCTGCCTCGGGTCCAGAAAGTTGCGGCGCTTCGTCCAAAGGAAAAGAAACTGTTGGCAGTCCCGATTACAAAATTATATGATCGCGGCGTGACGGTTTCCACTGCGGAATTATTGAATCAAAGAATCGGTGAAACGTTTATCGCGTTGCATCCATCTGCGGCGGAGCAATTCAAAGTGAAGGATGGCGAGCGAGTCAAATTTAGTTTGGATGGCGTGAGCGAAGAAGTGCCGGTGAAGATTGACGATACGATCTCAGCGGGCGTGGTGTTAGTGCCGCGCTCGATGGGACTGCCGATCCACGAGCCGACCGTGGCGAGCGTGAAGTCCATTAAGAAGGCGGTGAAATAACGATGGAACTTTGGATCGAATGGATCATCAAAGGCTTCGTTTTAGCGTTTGCGATTCTGACGGGCTTTGCCTACTTGACTTTGTACGAACGCCGCGCGTTGGCTCGCATCCAAGTTCGCATCGGTCCGAACCGCGCCGGACCTCAGGGCCTGCTGCAGCCGATCGCGGACGCGGTGAAGTTGATCTTCAAGGAAGAATTCACTCCGGCGCGCGCCGATAAATTGTTGTTCTTGATCGCTCCCATTATGACGGTTGTGCCTGCGCTGATCATCGCGGCAGTCATTCCGTTGGGAACGCAATTCACGCTTCCGTTCGTTGACCATCCTATTACTCTTTATGTTGCGGACCTCAATGTCGGTGTGTTGTATCTAACGGCGATTGCGTCCATCGCAGTCTACGGCATAGTGCTGGCCGGCTGGTCATCCAATAATAAATATGCGATGCTTGGCGGCATGCGCTCATCGGCGCAGATGATCTCGTATGAGTTGGCGCTCGGACTTTGTTTTGTCGTTGCGATCATGCTCGGCAATTCCATGAGCCTGCTTGACATTGTCAATGCGCAGAAGGATATGTGGTTCGCGGTCATTCAACCCGTCGGCGCGTTGATCTTTATGGTCACTACGCTGGCGGAAGTGAATCGCGCGCCGTTTGACATGCCGGAAGCGGAACAGGAACTTGCCGCCGGTTATCACAGCGAATACTCCGGCATGAAGTTCGCGTTATTCTTCATGGCTGAATATTCGAAGATGATCGTCATCAGCATGATCGCGGCGACGTTATACTTTGGCGGCTTCCGCGAATTCTGGTTTTTGCAAGGCACGTTCTTGAGTGTGGATCATTTCTGGTGGCTGGGTCCCATCTATCTTTTGTTGAAAGTGATTGTGTTGTTGTTCTTTATGATCTGGATTCGCGCGACCTGGCCCCGCATCCGTTATGACCGGCTGATGGCGTTCGGCTGGAAAGTATTATTGCCGCTCTCGCTGGTGGTGGTATTCCTTACCGCCGTTGGGATCATTTTAGCTCAACAATTGGGCGCGGCTTATCTTTGGTTTATCCCGATTTCCTCCATCGTCGCGGGTCTGATCACGGTATTACTGGTAAATCTATCGTTGAGAAGGAAGGTGGCTCGTGCTTAGAGAATTAACGCGTGGACTCGCTACCACGCTTAAATCCATGTTTGAGCGGCCGGTGACGGTTCAATATCCGGAAGAGAAGCGGCGCGTCCGCCCGCGCTTTCGCGGACGCCACGTTCTAAAGCGCTACGATAACGGACTCGAGAAATGTATCGGCTGTTCGCTGTGCGCGGCGGCTTGTCCGGCGGATGCAATCTTCGTGGAAGCATCAGAGAATACAGACGAGAAGCGTTTCTCACCCGGCGACCGCTATGCATCCACGTATGAGATTAATATGTTGCGATGCATCTATTGCGGCTTCTGCGAAGATGCCTGTCCGACGGAAGCCATTGTGCTTGGCGATAATTATGAATTGAGTTTCACGGATCGCCGCGATGCTATTTACGACAAGGATATGCTTCTTGAACCTGCACCGGCTGGTCAACAGACTACGCCGCAGAAGACCTCCGTAGGCGAATTCACACGGTCGGTGCCCCAAATGAAAGATCCGCAGGATTGATTATGAATGGAGAATTGATCACATTTATTGTCCTTGCAATTATCGCGATTGCCGCGGCGTTGGGAATGTTGTTCAGCCGCAGTGCGATCTATTCGGCGTTGTTCCTCGTACTGAATTTTGGAACGGTGGCGGTCTTCTATATTATTTTGAACGCGCCGTTTATCGCGATGGCGCAGGTCAGTGTATATGCCGGCGCCATCATGGTCTTGTTCCTGTTCGTGATCATGTTACTGGGAACCGAATTGCTGCCTCCATCTAAAGCCTTGCCGTGGCAGAGACCACTGGCGATTTTTCTCGGTGTGATTCTTTTTGCTGAGTCGATCTATTTGCTCTTTGTTCGCAAAGCCGCGACGGGCGATGTCCCTCAACCGGTTCAAACTTTTGGCAGTCCGCAGGGAGTTGGGCAGGCATTGTTCACTTCATATTTGCTTCCTTTTGAAATTACGTCTGTGTTATTGTTAATCGCCATGGTAGGCGCGATTGTGTTGACCATTCGGGAGAAAGGAAAATAGCAGATGGTTCCAGTGACGTATTATGTAGCCTTGTCTGCGATCTTATTTACGATTGGTGCGCTCGGCGTGCTGATCCGCCGCAATCCGCTGATTATCTTCATGTCTATTGAATTGATGCTCAACGCTGCCAACCTAGCTATGGTTGCCTTTACGCGCGTGTACATTGTGCTTGAAGGTCAAATATTCGTCTTCTTCGTGATGACGGTTGCGGCGGCGGAAGTGGCGGTCGGTTTGGCTCTGATCGTGACCATCTTCCGCACCAAGCACAGCATCAACATTGATAACATGAACAATCTCAAGGGATAACTCATGACGTTTTTTTACCTCGCTCCCTGGATCGTCTTTTTTCCGGTCATCGGTCTGCTGGTCAACCTCATCTTCGGAGGTCGTTTCAGCGAAAGAGTAATTGGAACAATTGCCAGCCTCGCATCGGGGCTTGCTTTTGTTGTCTCGGTGTTGCTGGCGTATTCATTGACTCAATATCCTGAAGTGGTTCGCTGGACGATTGGTGAATGGATTCATGTCGGGACGCTGCAACTCGATTGGATCTTCCGCGTCGATACGCTTTCGACCACAATGATGCTGGTGGTCTCCGGCGTTGGCACTCTAATCCATATTTACGCCATCGGATACATGCACGAAGATGTGCGCTTCAAATCGGACCTCAAGCGCTTCCGCCGCTTCTTTGTTTTCCTCAACTTGTTCATCGCCATGATGATGATCCTGGTTGGAGGTGATTCCTATCTGATGCTCTTCGTCGGCTGGGAAGGCGTGGGACTTTGCTCCTTCTTGCTGATCGGCTTCTGGTACGAGATGGATACGCTGGGTCGTCCTTCGTGGGCGAATTCTAATGCCGCCAAGAAAGCGATGATTGCCAACCGCATCGGCGACTTCGGATTTTTGATCGCATCCTTCTTGATGTTCTGGGCGTTCCACAGTTTGCAATTTGATCAAGTCTTTGGACAAGCGCCCGCGATTGCCGCGAGCAATCCGGGTTTGATTACAGCCATCACGCTCTTTCTGCTTATCGGTGTGACTGGCAAGTCGGCGCAGATTCCGCTCTTCGTTTGGCTGCCGGATGCGATGGCGGGTCCGACTCCCGTTTCAGCCTTGATCCATGCCGCGACGATGGTGACTGCGGGCGTGTATCTTGTCACGCGCTCTGCCGCCTTGTATGTGACTGTTCCTGCCGCTCAGTATATCGTCGCTTTGGTCGGCGCGTTGACCGCGCTTTTCGCCGCGACGATTGCCGTCGGTCAATATGACATCAAAAAAGTTTTGGCGTATTCAACCATCAGCCAATTGGGATTTATGGTGGCGGGCGTGGGCATGGGCGCGTTCGCGGCCGGCATGTTCCATCTTGTGACGCACGCGTTCTTCAAAGCTTTATTATTCCTTTCGGCCGGTTCCGTGATCCTCGGCATGGAACGCGGACATCATCATTTATCTCACCACAAAGAGCACAAAGGAAATCGCGCTGAGCGGAGTGCGGAGCATGAAGTCGAAGCGTTTGATCCCGGCGATATGCGCAATATGGGCGGACTTCGCAAGACCATGCCGGTCACGTTTTGGCTTTATCTGATTGGTACATTGGCATTAGCAGGCATCTGGCCCTTTGCAGGTTTCTGGTCGAAGGATGAAATTTTGGCAAATGCATTCAGCCAAGGGTTCACAGTGATTTACTGGTTGTTGACGATTGCCGCGTTCTTCACCGCCTTCTATATGGGACGTCAGATTTGGATGGTGTTCTTTGGCGAGTCGCGCCATGAAGCCGCCGCGCACGCCGAAGAAAGCCCGAAGGTGATCACTGTTCCGTTGATGGTGCTTGCCGCTTTGTCGGTCCTCGGTGGCGCGTTGAATTATCCCGGTATAGATACGTTGAGTAATTGGCTTGAGAATACCGTTGAATTTATCAAGCCCATCGAATTCCAAATGAACGTGGCGTTGATCTCAACCGGTTTGGCCTTGCTTGCTATCCTGATCTCATGGCTTCTTTACGGACGCAAGCCGCTTAAGGCTGGTGAGATCGATCCGCTCAAGAAAATGCTGGGCCCGATTTTTACCGGCATGGAACGCAAGTGGTTTGTGGATGAACTTTATTGGGCTGTATTCCTTGATCGTTATGTGGATGTCTCGCGTTTTGTTGCGGATGTGATTGACTGGAAGTTCTGGCATGATTGGTTCCATGAAAAAGTTATTGCCGGAACCTATAACTGGCTGAGCAATATCGCGCTCAATCGTTATGCCGATCAGCGCGGCATTGACGCCTTTTTCAACAGCCTTGGCCAATGGACGAAGGATATCGCATCGGGTTTGCGCCGCTTCCAAAACGGTTTTGTGCGAAGTTATGCGCTCTTCGTGCTTATCGGCGTTGTTGCAATTTTGGGATATCTGATTTTCAAATAATTTGTAGGATGAGGTTCACATGGAATTTATTCTCCAACCCCTCACGCTCCTGACCTTCTTCCCGCTCGTGGGCGTGCTTGTCTTGTTGTTCGTTCCGAGCGACAAGAAAAATGTTTTGCGCTGGACAGCGCTCATCACCACACTGATCACGTTCTGCATTTCGATCTGGGTGCTGACGCAATTCAACGCTTCTAATCCCGACCTGCAGTTGGTCGCCAAATACGATTGGATCACCGTCGCTGGATGGAACATCCAATATCATCTTGGTCTGGACGGACTCAGCATCCTGTTGGTTTTGCTGACCGCATTCCTCACGCCGATCTCCATCCTTTCCACGTGGACGGCGGTCGAAGAACGCGTCAAAGACTTTATGTTGTTCTTCCTATTGTTGGAAGTCGGCATGATGGGCGTGTTCCTCGCGCAAGATTTATTTCTCTTCTATATCTTCTGGGAATTCACGCTGGTGCCGATGTACTTCCTGATCGGCATCTGGGGCGGACCTCGTCGCATTTATGCCGCCATTAAATTCTTCTTGTATACGATGG
>Ga0335081_10023125_pt1 | contig 10055 bp, 9 predicted proteins | sample Lox_Sample_35_FD_206713 | JGI IMG/M metagenome (GOLD analysis project Ga0335081, IMG submission 206713) | Soil microbial communities from Loxahatchee National Wildlife Refuge, Florida, United States - Lox_Sample_3.5 | ecosystem: Environmental > Terrestrial > Soil > Wetlands | place: USA: Florida... | reverse complement strand
TATGCGCTGGAACGCACATCGCCCGAAGAGCGGCGCGCGGTGGAACGGGTGCTTGCCGACCGGCACTATAATAACGTGCCTTTCCGGCAGATCCTGGCCCTGGTCGAAAGATACCAGGGCATTGAGCGCGTTCGCGAGCGCGCGCAAGCATTCACCGACAAGGCGCGGCAGTTGATTGCCGAGTTTCCGGAATCGCCGTACCAGCGAGCGCTGTACGGCATCACCGAACTGGTGACTGAGCGCGATCATTAAAGAAAGCGTCGCCCCACCTTGCGCGGGTAACCGTAAGGACGCGGGCTGAGGTGGGACGGATGCGAGAATAGTCTGTATGCCTCTCTCGATCGTCCAGGTTGACGCTTTCACGAACAGGCCCTTTGCCGGAAATCCGGCCGCGGTGTGCGTTCTGCCTGCACCACGCGATGACGCCTGGATGCAGAAGGTCGCGGTGGAAATGAACCTATCCGAAACGGCATTCTTGGTGCGCGAGGGCGATCAATTCCATTTGCGCTGGTTCACTCCGGCGCTCGAGGTAGCTCTGTGCGGCCACGCCACGCTCGCCAGTGCGCACGCACTCTGGGAATGCGGGCATCTAAAGCCGGGTGAGCAGGCCCGGTTTCGCACGCTCAGCGGCATACTGACGGCGGATCAGAGGGGCGAGTGGATTGAAATGGACTTTCCGGTGACGGCGGACGAGCCGGCCGACGAGCCGCCTTACCTGAGTAAGGCACTGGGAGCCGAGCTTAAGTACGTCGGCCGGAACAACTTCGATTACATCGCGGAGGTAAAGTCTGAGGCGGTTCTGCGAGGACTCAAGCCGAATCACTCGCTGTTGTCGGAACTCGGAGCGCGAGGCGTCATTGTGACGGTGCGCGGCGAGACGGGTGATTTCGATTTTGTTTCGCGCTTCTTTGCGCCGGGCTCAGGCATCAACGAAGACCCCGTGACCGGCTCCGCGCACTGCTGCCTCGCACCGTACTGGGCCAAGCGCCTGGGCAAGACGGAGTTCCTCGCTTACCAGGCGTCGGCGCGCGGTGGAGTGGTGCGGGCTCGGCTCAATGGCGACCGCGTCATCCTGGGCGGCCAGGCGGTTACCGTGCTGCGCGGTGAGTTGGTCGATTGACACTGCCGCGCCTGCGTTAGACGGTGGCTGATGCGCCATCGCGTAATCGCCGTTGCTCTGTTTTTTGCTCTCGCGTCTTCGCTCACGGCCTCGATCAAGCTGCGGGGCCAGAACTTCGACTGCGCTGCGCTCTCATTACACACCTGAGCGTTGCGGGCAATCTTGCGATGGGAGAAAAAGCCAAAGTCGAGATCAAGCGGCCGGAGAAGCTGTTCGCCTCGGCGCTGCCGCTAGATTAGACAGGGCAAGGCGCACCGAGGACGTGTCCAGCTCCTACGCGGCGGCTAATTGCGCGCGACTTGATCCTTGGGCGTTGACAGATAGCCGGTGATCTTGTCCTTCCCCACCTGGTTCACGACGATCTCGTACGGCTGCTTGGCCTTGAGCGTGTAGAACTGCACCGGCTCGTTGATGGTGCGGTCCTTTTTCTCCGTGGTCTTGTCATCCGCCAGCACTTCAATGGTGTACTTGTTGCGCTTGGGATCGGTCTTTTTCAGCGTGATGCTGATGTCGCCCACGCGCTGCGGCGCCTTGCTCTTCCCCAGATTGAATTCGAAGATGTTGCGCTCGCCCAGGCGCTTCAAGGCGGCGATTTCCTGGCCGTTGGTGGCGATGTAGCCGCTCTGCACCCCCAGGTCGCCGGTGACCTTCTTCAGATCGGCGATGGTTTTCTGCAGCTCCGATTGGGTAGAGCCAAGCTGCGTTTTGACGCCACTGACATCCGTATTGACAGCCGCGAACTGGCTGTCGGCGTTCTGCTTCACCTGACTGAGCTCGGCCGCCACGGCCTCCTTTTGCTTCCGTTGTTCGGCTTCCAGCTGCGCCTGGATCTGGTCCGCCTTTTTCAGGGCCTCGGCTTTGGCCTGGCTGGCCATGGTGCTGGCCTGGCGCCGCGTGGTCTCGAGCTCTTCTTTCAGAGAATCGATATGCCGGCGCGCGGTCTGGTTGGTGACCGAAGAGGTCTCGCGCAGATTGGTGAGGTCCGTCAAGACCATCTCGCGAAACTTGGCCATATCGGTGCGAAGCCGGTCCAGTTGGATGTAAAGATAGACGTTGGCGGCCAGCACGGCGACAATTGCGCCCGCCAAAATAGCGGTCTTCATTCCACCGGAACCGCTGGGCGGCGGTGGGGGTTGATAGGTCGCGTCTCCCACAGGCAAACTCCTAGTTCAAAGAATTCTATTTAGTATAAACCGTCCGCCGTGGACTTGCGTTACCGGCGAAAAGCGGGTTAACGAAGGTTACTCCTGCCGCAGGGCGGCCATGGGATCGATGCGGGAGGCCCGGCGAGCGGGGAGATAGCCGGCCAGACCGGTTACCAGCGTGAGTACTCCTATCGCCACGGCAATGCTAAGCGGGTCTGAAACGTTCAGCCCGTAGAGTTGCTTGTGGATCAGCCGCATACACAGCAGCGCGACGGGCAGCCCAATTCCCAAACCAGCCGTCATCAGCAGGAACACCTCCCGCAGCACCATACCGGTGATATCGGCCTTGGCGGCGCCCAAAGCCATGCGGATGCCGATTTCGCCGGTCCGCCCCGCCACGGTGTACGACATGACGCCGTAGAGTCCAATCGAGGCCAGCAGCAGCGCCAATCCGCCGAAGCAACTCGTCAACTCGGCGAAGAAGCGCTCCTGGATGAGGGCTGAGTTGATTTGCTGGACCTGAGTCCTCACGTTGTAGAGCGGCAGGTTGCGATCTACCGAGGCAATGGCGACGCGCACATCGCGAACGATCGATGCCGGATCAGCAAGTGTGCGTAGTGCGAATACCATCCGTCCGATTCCGAATTGTAGATAGGGCTCGAAAACGGTAGGTTGCACCTCCTGTCGCAAGTCATAGTATTTTGCGTTGCCGGCAACGCCGACAACCTCGGCATCCTTCTCGTGCCAGGCGAGCCGCTTGCCCAGCGGAGACTCGTTCGGAAAATAGCGGTGCGCTAAGGCCTCGTTGATCACGACCACTTTCGGCGCAGTCTGGTTGTCGCGATCCGTGATGCCGCGGCCGAGCAGGATCGGAATTCCCATCGTTTCGAAGAAATCAGGCCCGACGCTATTGCGATACACGACTAATCTCTCACTCGGCCGCTTCCGATAGCCCGGAATGTCCATCCCGCTTTGCGAGGACCCGTCTCCCACCAGGCTATGGCGCGACAGGCTGACCGAACGTACGCCAGGAATGGCTCGCAGGCGCTCCTGAATGCGTTGATAAAGGCTGCCGAGCCCCTCATCCTTGTAGCCGCTGAGTGTTCCGTCGACACCGAACAGCAGCAGGTTTTCGCGTTTGAATCCAAGATCGATGGAGTTCAGCTTCTGCAAGCTGCGCACGAACATACTGGCGCCGAGAAGAACGAGCAATGACAGCGCAACCTGGACGGCTACCAGGGCCTTGCCCAACATCCAGCGCGATGAGCCCGATCCCCCGCCGAGGCCCGCTTTCAACACCGGGCTGACATCGAGCCGCGTGGCGCGGAGTGCCGGGGCCAAGCCAAACACAAGGCCGGTCAGCAGTGATATCGCCGTGCAAAATGCCAGAACGCGAGCGTCCGGGTGGACGTCGAGGACGGGCGGTCCTTCCGTCGAAGATGCCAGGTATAGCAAAAGCTCCCCGCCGCGAGAGGCGACGGCAAAACCCAGCGCGCCACCGACCGCAGCCAGCAGGAAGCTCTCCGTCAGCAGTTGCCGGATGAGCCGCTGGCGCCCTGCCCCCAACGCCATGCGCACCGCGGTTTCCTTTCGACGCGCCGCGGCTCGCGCCAACAGCAGGTTGGCGACATTGGCGCACGCAATCAGGAGCACCAGCCCGACCACGGACATCAGGATGAAGAGGGGACGTGAGAATTCGGCTCTCAAGTCACGCAGGCCTTTGTCGCCGGCACGCAGCTCAATCGAGGGTATCTGCTCCGGTCCGGGCGCCAGTTCAGCGGTTACAAGCTGCCGCAAAGCAAGGCTGAGCGCCGCGGTTGCCTGCTGCGGCGTGACGCCGGGCTTCAAACGGCCCCAGGGCTCGACCCACCATTCTCCGGGCACGCCGAGCAGAGATAATGCCTTTCCGCCCCACTGCGGCAACACGCGTGGTTGCATGGACAGCGGCACCCAGATGTCAGGACACTCGCCCGGCGCGAGGCCGAAGAATTCGGGTGGCGTGACGCCGGCGATGACGAATGGCACACCGTTCACTGTCGCCGTCTTGCCGATTACCGACACATCACGGCCGAATCGGCCTTCCCAATAGCGAAAGCTGATCACAGCGACAGGCGCGGCGCCCGGTTGATCGTCTTCGGCAGTGAAGGTGCGGCCGGCGACCGGCTCGACGCCCAGGCCGGAAAAGTAGTTGCCGGAGGCGAGCTGGCCGCGGGCAATTTCCGCATGGCCCCCGACGACGACGTTCGTCTGCTCCATGTCGGCAAACCCAAACATATCGGAGAGAACCTGGTTTTGAGACTGCATTTGCCGGAAGGCGGGATAAGAAAGCGAAGACCCGGAAAACGGGCCGGGAGGTCTCCCCCACGTGCTGCCGTTGTGACTGATGTCGGGAAACTGTTTCGCCGCCCAGTTGATGACGACGAGTTGCTCCGGATTCTTCACGGGCAGATTCTTAAGCATCACGACGTTGATCAGGCTGAAGATGGCTGTGTTGGCTCCGATGCCCAGGCCCAGAGACAGCACAGCCACGGCGGTGAAAGCGGGGCTACGCCACATCATGCGCAAGCCATAGCGGATGTCCTGCGCGAGCGTGTCGAGCAACGCCATGCCGCGCACGTCGCGACATTCCTCTTTCATCTGCTCGACGCCTCCGAAGAGGCACAGGGCTGCTGCGCGCGCCTCGGAAGGCGGCATGCCGCGGGCGATGTTCGCTTCTACCTGTTTTTCCAGGTGAAACTGCAATTCGGCGTCGAGTTCCTGGTCGGCGCGCCGCTTGCGCAAGAGGGAGCGCAGTTTCCGGGTGATCATGCGGTCTCCACAATCTGGCGCACCGCCGCGGAGAGGCGCACCCAATTCGAGGTCTCCACTTCCAATTGTTTCCGGCCGGCCCGCGTCAGCCGGTAGAACTTGGCCTTGCGATTGTTGTCGGAATCGCCCCACTCAGCATCGATCCAGTCGCGCCGTTCGAGGCGATGCAGAGCGGGATAAAGCGAGCCTTGCTGGACTTGCAGCACATCCTGGGACATTTGCTGGATGCGCTGCGATATGCCCCAACCATGCATGGGTTCGAGGGCCAGGGTTTTCAAGATGAGCAAATCGAGTGTGCCCTGGAGCAGGTCGGCTTTGGGATTCATGCGCTCTCCTAGATAATCTACAAGGCTACGGCTGCTTTTGTAGATTGTCAAGGGGAGAAGTGGAGACCGCGATGCTACAATGTCCGCTTTCCACCTTCTCAGGAGACTTCTCAAATGCAATTCGTAACGTTCGAGCGCAACCGGTCTGCCGAGCCGGGTGTAATCGCCGGCGGCAACGTGATCGGCCTCAAAGAAGCGGGTTTTCCGACGCTCGTAGCGATCATCGCAGGAGGGCTTGAGGCACGGCGCCGCGTTGAGACCTGGCTGGCCACGCCGCCGGCTGATGCGGTCGTTCCAGTTGCGGGCGCACGATTACTCGCGCCCATCCCGCGGCCGCCCAAAATCATCTGCGTGGGCCTGAACTATCGCGATCACGCCATCGAATCCAAGATGGAGATTCCCACGGTGCCGACGATTTTTGTCAAGTTCGCCACAGCCGTGATCGGCCCGGGTGAGGCGATCGTGCTCCCCAAGCTGTCCGCCAAGCCCGACTACGAAGCTGAGTTTGCTTTCGTGATCGGCAAAGGCGGCCGCTACATTGCCAAGGACCGGTGGCAGGACCACGTGTTCGGCTACACCAATCTCAACGATGTTAGCGCGCGCGATTACCAGATGGCGACCACCCAATGGACGATGGGAAAGACATTCGATACGTTCGCGCCATTCGGGCCGGCCATCGTGACCGCCGACGAGATCGCTGACCCCCATGCGCTCGACATCCAGATGATCATCAACGGAGAGGTGCTGCAAAGCTCCAACACATCACAGCTTATTTTCCGCATCCCGGAGCTGATTGAATTTCTTTCGAGCGTGTTCACGCTGGAAGCCGGCGACATTGTCTCCACAGGAACGCCGTCCGGCGTAGGCTTCTCCAGGACGCCGCCGCGCTGGCTGCGGCCGGGGGACGAGTGCGTGGTGAAGATTAACGGGCTGGGGGAGCTGCGCAACCCGGTGAAGGCCGAGTAACAATCAGCGGCCCGCCGGCGGATCGGGGCCGAGCATCATCTGGGCAAAGCGGCCCCAAAGGAACGCCAGGCCGTTCACCAGTTGGAAGCACAACATGAGCAGGATCACGCCGATCATGCAGCAGATGGCCGCTTGGTCCTTGGTCTCAACCCTCCAGAAGCACATGTCCATGGGCACAGTCCGGTAGAGCCAGGGTGCCAAGACGAGAGCGATAGACAGGGCGAACGAACTCACCAGCACGGAGAATGTCGCGATCGCGAAGGGGAATTTCAGTCCCAGGTATGTCAAGCTCTTCCAGGTGACCGCGTCGCTGAACAGGCTTTTGAGCTTACCCAGGAGGCCTGGTGCGGCGGGCCTTCTGGGCGGAGCCGGAATGCTTACGTCCAGCATGGCTCGCGCCAGCAATCGCTCCAGAGCACCCAAGCCGCGGACGACTTCGAGAACGCCGATCAGGATCGGAATCCCGATGTAAACGACGAGCAGCCCCAATCCCATGCTCAGGCCGGCCACTAGAAACACGAAATAAGCAATGGCCATCGGGAAGCCCAGGAGCAGGTACAAGAGGTTCAAGTACGTCTGCCAGTCGGTTGCCGGACCAAAAATGATCTCGAGCAGGTCCCGCTCCGCTGCTTGTGAGGTCTCAGTCATCGTCCCGCCCATCCAACAGAGTGTACGCAGTGGCGGGGCGGGATGTTCGGCCGGATCGGCCGTTAAGGCTCCAGTTCAAAGTTAACGGTTATCGTGGTGACCGTCTCCACCGGCTCGCCATTGAGCAACGAGGGCTGGTAGCGCCATTGGCCCACGGCCTTGATGGCCGCTTGGGAAAGCAGCTGGTCGGGCGTAGCGATGACGGCCGGCGAGAGCACGGCGCCCTGCACGGAAATTACAGCGCGTAGGACTACGTCGCCGTGGATGCCGCGCGAGCGGGCGTCTTCGGGGTACTCGGGGTCGACCTTAGAGACGAGCTTGGCCGGGACCATATTGCCGCCCACACGGACTCGCTGCCGTTGCGCGGCGGCCACAGCCGCGGTCCCCTTGGCGCGCACAATCACGCTTTCCTGCATTTGCCCGATATCGAGGGCAATGTCGTAGTGGTTCTTGTTAACCCCTTCAATGGTCCTCGGGGCAAATCCCGGGACCTCGACCGTCATTTGCCAGGGGCCTTCCGGCAGCGGTCCGATGGAAAACTTGCCCTCTTGATCCGTTGTGGTATCCAGTTTCTGGCCGCTATCGGTTTGAATGGCAATTACGCGGGCGCCTGGGACACGCGCGCCCGCCGGATCGTAAACGGTGCCAGCAACCACTCCTGGATCCGCAGCCTGAGGCCGCACCGCCGCGAGCGGGAGCACCAGACCGGCGGCGATAACACAGGCCATCATTGCGGATGCACGGCCCATGGCCCGCCGGTTCGTTTTCGCGTTCAAGATGGCGCGAATCCGCGTCTCGAAATGAGCTCCGGCCATGCTGACGGCGGCGGGAGAAAAATCGGCCGGCTGTAGAGATCGCGCCAGGCCCAGCAGATGGGAAGCATAGTCCGAAGCACTTGTCCCCGCGCGCAAAACCATGTCGTCACAGGCGCGCTCGCGCTCCACGCGAAGGCGGCGCACGGCCAGCCAGACCAGCGGATGAAACCAATAGACGCAGCGGGCCAGTTCTGCCAGCGCTTGCGTGAACGAGTCTCTTCTCCGTATGTGCGCCATCTCATGCAGCAACACGACCCGCAACCGCTCGCGTGACCACTCGGGTGCACTTGCGGGTAGCGCCACGACCGGACGCCAGACTCCTGCCGCCAGAGGCACGATTTCCCGGCTGCTTTGCAGCAGCTGGACTGGCCTATGCAGACCCATGTTTGCCGAGACTTCCCGAGCTAATCCCTCGTGATCCTTGAGGATGACCGCGTCCCTCCGCATCCGTGCCACCTTGGCGATGCCTCGCCTCCACCGCCAGCCACAGGCCAGGGCTCCGGCCAACCAGACGCCGAAGGCCACGGAGACGCCATCACCCGGAGGGGCTTTCCGGTGCGCGGCAACACCAACGCTCGCCAGGGCAACGGGCACTCGCGTTGCAGCGGGTACGTAGACCATCTTGGTCGCGCCCCAGTTTGGCAGAGTGGTCTCAAGCAGCGGCAAGGCCAATAAACTGCCGAGCGCCATCGCCCAAACCATATGCCGCACCGCCGCCGGCGCACGCCATAGCGCAACGTTTGCGGCGAGCGCCGCCATCAGAACCAGGCTGCCTTTCCACGCAATTACCGCCGCCAGCGCCCACCACGCCGTGAACATTACCGGCCTTCCTTTCTTGCTTTCGCGATCAATTCCGCCAGACGATCGAGTTCCTCTTGGGACAAATCGCCCGCCGACGCATCGAGCAGCGCCGTCATGGCCTGCTCCGCAGAGCCGTCAAAGAATGTCTGGATCATATGTGCCAGCGCCGAACGCCGCGCCCTATCGCGCGACACTTTCGGCGCGTAGACGTAGCAAGGACCCCGCTCCTGGTGCTTGATGTGTCCTTTATCTTCGAGGATGCGCAGCAAAGCGCGGACTGCGGAGTAGCTGGGACTCTCCGGGAGCCCGGCCTGAATTTCGGCGGCCGTCGACGAGCCGCGCTGATAGAGGATATCGAGAATCTGCCGCTCCCGCCGGCTGAGTTGCGCGGGAGATCGTCTGGCTGCCATGCTAAAAATTTAGCACTAACCACCCGGGCGGTCAAGCTCTTTATGCTAAATTTTTAGCACAAATGCGCAGCCGGCCGGCCCGGTGTTTCTCTAGTACAGTGGGGCTCTGTTCGGGTTAGAGGCGGGCGAACGCGTCCCCGACCCTCAGGTCTTACGCGCCATTTTCTGCTCGAGGGCGGCGATCAGCCGGTCATGGATGTCCGGCGCAATGGAGACCGGATCCATGCCCTTATAAATCTGGATGGTTTTCTTGGTGGTGTCGCAAATCACCCAGCAGTTCGGGCAATCACTGATGTGTTGCTCCAGCTTTTGCCGGAGATCGGGGTCGGTCTTCTCGTCCAGATAATCGCTGAGTTCCTCAAGAAACTGTTTACATGTAAGCAAAGGCGTCATCTCCCTTGCGCCTGAAAAAGCGGGTCAGCTTTTCGCGAAGCTGCAGCCGTGCACGCAGCAGGCGGCTTTTTACCGCTGGTACTGAGAGGTCCAGCGCCTCGGCCGCTTCTTCCGTCGAAAGTCCGTCAATATCCCGTAGCACGAACACGGCGCGATAGATCGGCGCCAAGCCGTCAATCGCACTCGTCAGAATCCGGTTCAGCTCATCGCGGGAATACTTTTGCTCCGGATTCTCGTCCCAAGCCGCAATTTCGCGGCTGATGTTGTCCTCGCCCGTATCGATGGTCTCATCAAGAGAAAGCGACCGGTCGGCTTTGCGCTTGCGCAATTTCATCAGGGCCTGATTGACCGCAATGCGCACAATCCACGTGTAAAACTTCGACTGGCCCTGGAACTGGTCCAGGTGTTCGTAGGCTTTCAGGAAGGATTCCTGCAGCACATCCTCGGCGTCCTCGCGATTCTGCGTGATATGCAGCGCTAGACGGAAAATCTTGCGCTCGTACCGCCGCAGTAACTCACTAAACGCGCTGGTGTTGCCCAGACGCGCTTGTGCGATTATTGCCGCTTCCTCGTCGATTTCGATAGGGCTGCTACTCATAGCGGACATCGCAAGTAACCCGGGA
>Ga0335081_10023124_pt1 | contig 10055 bp, 9 predicted proteins | sample Lox_Sample_35_FD_206713 | JGI IMG/M metagenome (GOLD analysis project Ga0335081, IMG submission 206713) | Soil microbial communities from Loxahatchee National Wildlife Refuge, Florida, United States - Lox_Sample_3.5 | ecosystem: Environmental > Terrestrial > Soil > Wetlands | place: USA: Florida... | reverse complement strand
TAAGGGCAGGTCCAATCGCTCTGGCTGGCAATATGGCTTAGCCCACTCTCAGCCCCGCTCCCGGGACTCCCGTGTTGTTCTTCGGGGTCCACGCTAGCGCGCTAGCGTCGCGGTGTGCACCCATCTCATCTGGGGGCTGATGCCCGCCTCGCGAGAGCCAAGCTGTATCTGTGCACCGACGCACGGCGAGAGCGCGGTGACCTGGCGCAGTTCGCCGAGGCCGCGTTGGCCGGCGGCGTGGACGTCATCCAGCTGCGCGACAAGGGTTCGGCCGGTGAGCAGCGGTTCGGTCCGCTCGAAGCGCGCGACGAGCTGGCCGCATGCGAGGTCCTCGCGGACGCGGCCCGCCGGCACGGCGCCCTGTTCGCGGTCAACGACCGCGCCGACATTGCCCGCGCAGCGGGCGCCGACGTGCTGCACCTGGGTCAGGGCGATCTGCCGCTGGATGTGGCACGCGAGATCGTCGGGCCGGCCACGCTGATCGGGCTGTCCACCCATGACGCCAGGCAGGCGGCGTTGGCCGCCAACAGGGTCGCCGAGGGTGCCGCCGACTATTTCTGTGTCGGCCCCTGCTGGCTCACCCCGACCAAGCCCGGCCGGGCGGCGCCGGGCCTGCAGCTGGTACGTGCCGCGGCCGAACTCGCCGGGAACAAGCCGTGGTTCGCGATCGGCGGTATCGACGGCCGGCGGCTGCCCGACGTCCTGGACGCCGGTGCCCGCCGGATCGTGGTGGTGCGAGCGATCACCGCGGCCGAGGACCCCCGGGCCGCGGCCGAACAGCTCAGTTCAGCGCTTGCAGCAGCGAGCTGATCCGGGGACTCAGCTGCGACGGTGCGTGATCCGCCTGAACCGGATCGCCCGGCATACACCAGATGAAAACCCCGGCCTCGATCTCCAGGGTCCGCGGCAGCCGCCGGCGCCGTTCGTCGTCGTGACGCAGCGGCACGGTGGCCGGGGCCGTGCGCAGCCGTTGCCAGCTGGCCGCGAACCCGGGATGCAGCGGCAGGGCGGCCACTTCGTCCTCGCCGATCCAGCGCAGCTCGGCGCTTTCCCGGTTGGGCACGGTGTGCAGCAGCTCATCGGCATCGGCGACCACCGTCGTGTAGGTCCACTGCGTACCGCCGATCCCGGAGATTTCCGCGGTGACCACCGTGGCCCGCACAGAAAGCCGTTCGGCCGGCAGCCCGGCCTCCTCGCGCGCTTCGCGGACCGCGGTCTCCTCCGGTGACTCGTGGCTGTCCCGGGCACCCCCGGGCAAACCCCACGTGCCGCCCTGATGGCTCCACACCGCTCGGTGCTGCAGTAGCACCGCGGGGGTTCCGTCGGGCCGCGGGGCCCGCAGCAGCAGACCGGCCGCGCCATACCTGCCCCAATAGTGTCCGCCGCTGTCGGACACCACCCATCCGTCACCGTCGCCATGCACGCGTTCAGGATATGCAGTCGATCTCTAACTGAATTGCGTCTACCTCCCCCCATCCGGCGAACATTCTCTTAGAATTCGCTTATAGAGTTTCGGGAGATGGCTAAGCCGCTGAAATAGCGCCGAAGAATGGGGTCCGAGCAGACGTGACGGTTGAGCTGGCGCACCCGTCCACCGAGCCGCTGGGGTCGCGGTCGCCGGCCGAGCCCGCCCACCCCCGCTGGTGGTTCGTCTCCACGACCCCGGGCCGCATCCTGACCATCGGAATCGTTCTGGCCTGCCTCGGCGTTGCCAGCGCGTTCGCAACCTCGACGACAATCAACCACCGGCAGCAGGTGCTGAGCACGGTGCTCAACCACACCGAGCCGCTGTCGTACGCAGCCGGACGCCTCTACACCACGCTGTCGGTAGCCGACGCCGCGGCCGCCACCGCGTTCATCGCCCAAGCGGAACCGCGCGGGGTCCGGCTGCGCTACGAGCAGGCCATCACCGACGCCACCGTTGCCGTGACCCGGGCGTCGAGTGGGCTGACCGACCAACCGCTGGTGGAATTGCTCGGCCGGATCAACGCCGAACTGGCCGTCTACACCGGGCTGATCGAGGTCGCGCGGACCAACAACCGGGAAGGCAACCCGGTCGGGTCGTCATACCTGTCGGAGGCATCGGGACTGATGCAATCGACGATCCTGCCGGACGCGCAACGGCTCTACAAGGCGACGTCGGAGCGGGTGGACTCGGAAACCACCGCGTCCACTCAGATCCCGGCTCCGGTGATCCTGGTCGTCTCGGCCACCGTGGTCTTCGGCGCGTTCTCGCATCGCTGGCTGGCCCGGCGCACCAGGCGCCGGATCAATCCCGGGCTTGTCGTGGGTGCGCTCGGTATTCTCGTCATGATGGTGTGGGTGGGGACAGCGCTGACCATTTCCACGACCGCCAGCCGCAGCGCCAAGGACACCGCGGCCGACTCGCTCAAGATCGTCACCAACGTCGAGATCACCGCCCAGCAAGCGCGGGCCGACGAGACGCTATCGCTGATCCGGCGTGGCGACGAGGAGATTCGCAAGCAGTCCTTCTATCAGCGCATCGACATGATGCACGAACAGATCGACAGATACATGGCCCGCGCCGACGCCGTCGACAAGGCCGAGCTGCAAGGCGCCGACCAGCTGCTGGTCCGCTGGCGGCAGGCCAACGACCGGATCAACTCCTACATCTCGGTAGGCAACTACCGCGCGGCCACCGAGGTTGCGCTGGGTAGCGGTGAGGACGACTCCACCCCCGCCTTCGACAAGCTCGACGAATCGCTGGTCAAGGTCATGGACCAAAGCCGTAACCACCTGCGCAACGACGTCCTCAACGCGCGCAGCGGGCTGTCCGGCGCCCAGATCGGCGGCGTGGTGCTCAGTTTGGGTGCCGCCCTCGCGGTGGCCTTGGGCCTATGGCCTCGGCTGAAAGAGTATCGATGAGGGCCCGGCAGACCCGGTCCACCCCCGCGCCCGGAGCCCGCCGAGCGTGCGCTGTGCTCGCTGTGCTCGCCGCGTCGATCTTGCCGGCCGGGTGCAGCCACACCGAATCCCTCAAGGTGGCGGCGGTCCCGACCCTGCCGCCCCCCACACCCGTCGGCATGGACCAGCTGCCGCCGGAGCCCCCACTGCCAGCCGACGACGCCAGTCAAGACTGCAACGCCACAGCCAGCCTGCGGCCCTTCGGAACCAAGGCCGAGGCCGACGCCGCGGTGGCCGACATCCGCGCCCGCGGCAGGCTGATCGTCGGGCTGGACATCGGCAGCAACCTGTTCAGTTTTCGCGACCCGATCACCGGCGAGATCACCGGGTTTGACGTCGACATCGCCGGCGAGATCGCACGTGACATCTTCGGCAGCCCGACGCATGTCGAGTACCGGATCTTGTCGGCCGAGGAGCGTGTTACCGCGTTGCAGAAGTCCGAGGTCGACGTCGTCGTCAAGACCATGACCATCACCTGCGACCGGCGCAAGCTGGTGAACTTCTCCACCGTCTACCTCGATGCCAACCAGCGCATCCTCGCCCCGCGCGACTCCCCGATTGCGAAGGTGGCCGACCTGTCCGGCAGGCGAGTCTGCGTGGCGAGGGGAACCACGTCGCTGCACCGGATCCGGCAGATCGCGCCACCGCCGGTCATCGTCTCCGTGGTGAACTGGGCTGACTGTCTGGTGGCAATGCAACAGCGAGAGATCGACGCCGTCAGTACCGACGACTCGATCCTGGCCGGGCTGGTCGAAGAAGACCCCTATTTACACATCGTCGGGCCCAACATGGCTACCCAGCCCTACGGCGTCGGGATCAAACTCGAAAACACCGGGCTGGTCAGGTTCGTCAACGGCACGCTGGAACGCATCCGCCGCGACGGTACGTGGAACACGTTGTACCGCAAGTGGTTGACCGTGCTCGGCCCAGCGCCCGCCCCGCCGACGCCGAGGTACGTGGACTGATGGCCGAACACGCCGAACCCGACGCCGAAGACGGGGGCCCCGCCACCCAGCGGGCCGACCCACCGTCGGGCGCGACAGGAGTGCGCCTGCAGGCCACCCAGGCGGTCTTCCGGCCCGATTTCGACGATGACGACGACGACTTTCCGCACATCTCTATCCCCAGCGCGGATACCGAGCCGCAAGAACGCATGACGGCGGCCACGCGGGTGCTCCCGGCGGTCAGACAGCTCGGCGGCGGCCTCGTGGAGATCCCCCGGGTGCCGGATACCGATCCGCTCGAAGCGCTGATGACCAATCCGATGGTGCCGGAATCCAAGCGGTTCTGCTGGAACTGCGGACGACCGGTCGGCCGGTCCGACTCGGAGGGCAGAGGCAAGTCGGAGGGCTGGTGCCCGTACTGCGGCAGTCCGTACACGTTCCTGCCCCAATTGCGTGACGGAGACATCGTCGCCGGGCAGTACGAGGTCAAGGGCTGCATCGCGCACGGTGGGCTGGGCTGGGTGTATCTCGCGGTCGATCACAACGTCAACGACCGCCCGGTGGTGCTCAAAGGCCTGGTGCACTCCGGTGATGCCGAGGCGCAGGCGATCGCGATGGCCGAACGGCAGTTCCTCGCCGAGGTGGTGCACCCGCAGATCGTGCAGATCTTCAATTTCGTCGAACACACCGACCGGCACGGGGATCCGGTCGGCTACATCGTCATGGAGTACATCGGCGGGCAATCGCTCAAGCAGGAGAAGGGCGAGAAGCTGCCGGTCGCCGAGGCGATCGCCTACCTGCTGGAAATCCTGCCCGCGCTGAGCTATCTGCATTCCATCGGTCTCGTCTACAACGACCTCAAGCCGGAGAACATCATGCTCACCGAAGAGCAGCTCGAGCTGATCGACCTGGGCGCGGTGTCGCGCGTCAATTCGTTCGGCTACCTCTACGGGACACCCGGCTACCAGGCGCCGGAAATCGTGCGGACCGGCCCGACGGTGGCCACCGACATCTACACCGTGGGACGCACGCTCGCCGCGCTCACGTTGAACCTGCGCACCCGAAATGGGCGCTATGTGGACGGGCTGCCCGAAGACGATCCGGTGCTGACCAGCTACGACTCTTTCGGCCGTCTGCTGCGCCGCGCGATCGACCCCGACCCGCGGCGCCGGTTCACCTCCGCCGAGGAGATGTCCGCGCAGTTGATGGGCGTGCTGCGCGAGGTGGTCGCCCAGGACACCGGGGTACCGCGGCCGGGGCTGTCGACGCTCTTCAGCCCAAGCCGGTCGACCTTTGGGGTAGACCTGCTGGTCGCGCACACCGACGTGTATCTGGACGGCCAGGTGCACTCGGAAAAGCTGACCGGCCGGGAAATCGTGACCGCACTGTCCGTACCGCTGGTTGATCAGGCCGACGTCGCCGCCCCCGTGCTGCAGGCGACGGTGCTCTCCCAGCCGGTACAGACGCTGGACTCGCTGCGTGCGGCCCGCCACGGCAACCTGGACGCCGAGGGCGTCGACGTATCCGAGTCGGCCGAGCTGCCGCTGATGGAAGTTCGCGCCCTGTTGGACCTGGGCGACGTGGCCAAGGCCAGCCGGAAACTCGACGACCTCGCCGAGCAAGTCGGCTGGAGATGGCGGTTGGTCTGGTACAAGGCCGTCGCCGAGCTGCTCACCGGGGACTACGACTCCGCCATCAAACATTTCATCGAGGTGCTCGACACCTTTCCCGGCGAGCTGGCACCGAAACTGGCACTGGGCGCGACCGCCGAACTGGCCGGCGAAAGCGACGAACACAGGTTCTACCAGACGGTGTGGCGAACCAACGACGGCGTGATCTCGGCGGCCTTCGGGCTGGCCAGAACTCAGTCGGCCGAAGGCGATCGAACCGGTGCGGTGCGCACGCTCGACGAAGTGCCCCCTACCTCACGCCATTTCACCACCGCGCGCCTGACCAGCGCGGTGACCCTGCTCTCCGGCGGCTCAAGGAGCGAAATCACCGAGGAGCAGATCCGTGACGCGGCCCGGCGAGTGGAGGCGCTGCCGCCGACCGAACCCCGCGTGCTGCAGATCCGCGCCCTGGTGCTGGGTGGCGCGATGGACTGGCTGGAGGACAACCACGAGGCCAGCACCAACCACATCCTCGGGTTCCCGTTCACCAAACACGGGTTGCGGCTCGGCGTGGAGGCGTCGCTGCGCACCCTGGCCCGGGTCGCGCCCACCCAACGGCATCGCTACACGCTGGTGGACCTGGCCAACCGGGTGAGGCCCACCAGCACCTTCTAGGCTTACACGCTTGCACGCATTTGGGCCGAGTGTGCGCGTACCGCGGCGACACGCCGGCAGGGCCAACAGTCAGCGCACAGTCAAAGCAGTGAGCGCACACTCGACGCCGCCAGTGCCGCCCGAACCCGGCGCAAGATGTCTACCGGGTGGTCCTCGGCGACTACTCGCACAATGATCCAGCCCATTCGTTCGAGCATCTCGATGCGGCGAATGTCCTTCACGTATTGCCGTCGATCCGTCCGATGTTGATCGCCGTCGTATTCGACGGCCACCATGCGATCGGGCCAGCCCATATCGAGATACGCGATCGGGAAACCATCCGTTCCCAGCACCGCTATCTGGGTTTGCGGTCGAGGCAAGCCCCCCTCGATGAGCAGGAGTCGAAGGTAGCTCTCCTGAGGTGACTGCGCACCCGCGTCGACCAGCGCCAGCACAGCGTCCAATTGCCGCAGCCCCCGCGAGCCGGGATGGCACTTCGCGACATCGAAAACGTCGTTGACCTTGAAACCTGCAGCCCGCGCGAGTGCGTCCAAGCGAGCGACCGCCGTGCGTCGCGCTACGCGCCGACCGATGTCGAACGCTGTGCGCGCCGGCGTGGTGACCTCGCACCCCCGCGGCGGATGCGGATTGGAGTGGATCAATTCCACCAGGACGTCATCGGCAATCCACTTGGCGCCGTGCAAGGCTGCGGCCGCTGCTCCGGCTATGGTCCCCTGGCGACGCGACCATAGCCAGGCGGCGGTGATCCGCTGCTGCACGGATGGCTCGATCCCATTCGAGAGATAGACATTCGGAAAGACCGCGCGATATTGGGTGCGCAACTGGTGCCAACCTAGCGCGCCGCACCCCAATGCCTCGCTGCCGATAAATGGCTCTTTCATGCCGGGAAGACTCGCAACACCATCACCGGCCGCGATTCCTCTTATCCACAGGCCGCCATGCCAAGCCTCCCACCAGGCACGCAGGGAAATCGCAAGCGAGCTCAGCCACAGTTGACGCATGGCGGGGGAATCCACGCAGTGGATCACCACGGCCCGCACGCTGCGCCGGGCCGGTTTCGGGGTGACCGGCCCCGAGGTCGACGCTGCGCTCACCCGGGACTGGCCGGCTTACGTCGACGCCATGCTGGGCGCCAACCCCGACGCCGACCCGGGCGCAGTCGCCACCCCGATGCCCACCCTGCCGTCACCACGCGCCCCCGGCAAAGGCGCGACACCAGCAGCGCGCAAAGAGTTCGGCCGCCAACTGGCCGCGCAAGAGGGCATGCTGTCGGGCTGGTGGCTGCGGCGTATGGTCGCCGTCCAGCAACCGGTGCATGAAAAGCTGACCCTCTTGTGGCACAACCACTTTGCCACCTCCGCACAGAAGGTCCGGGCCGCGTCGCACATGGCGGCGCAGAATCAAAAACTGCGCACCCTTTCGCTGGGCGATTTCCGCACCCTGGCGTACTCGATGCTCACCGACGCCGCGATGTTGCGCTGGCTGGACGGGCAGTCCAATACTGCCAAGGCCCCCAATGAAAACCTGGCGCGCGAATTCATGGAGTTGTTCGCGCTGGGCCACGGCAACGGCTACACCGAGGACGATGTGCGTGCCGGCGCCCGAGCACTGACGGGGTGGGTCATCGGCGCCGACGGCAGGTCCTCGGTAATCCCCGGACGCCATGACGCCACGGCGAAAACACTGTTCGGCGTGACCCGTGATTTCGACGCGGCCGGGTTCTGCGACGCCGTGCTGGCTCAGCCCAAGTCGGCGGAATACGTCGCGGGACGGTTGTGGCAGCAATTGGCCTCCGACGCACCGCCGTCACCTCAAACCCTCGACAGGCTGGTCTCCGCCTACGGCCGGGGTCGCGACCTGCGGGCACTGACCCGCGCGATCCTCACGGACGAGGAGTTCGCCGCCGGCCACGCCGGGAAGGTCAACACCCCGGTCGAATGGCTGGTCGGCGTGCTGCGCTCGCTGCGGGTCCCCCTCGACAAGCCCGCGCAGGTCGAGATGGCCCAGGCGACTTTGCGCGCACTCGGCCAACGGCCCTTCTACCCGCCCAGCGTCGGCGGCTGGCCGCATGGCCAGGTGTGGCTGTCCACCGCGAGCGCCGAGGCGCGGCTGCTCGCCGCGAGCCGGATGGCCCACACCGGCGACCTGTCCGGTATCGAGGACGCCGCCCCCGGCGACCGCATCGACGCCGTCGGCTACCTGATCGGCATCGGAGCCTGGTCGGACCGCACCGCCAACGCGCTCCGACCGCTGGTGCGCACGCCGCCGCAACTGGTCGCGGCGGCGGTCAACACGCCCGAATACCTGGCGTCATGATGGCCCAAATCAATCGCCGCGGATTCCTGATCGCCAGCGCGGGCGCCGGCGCGGCCGGCCTGCTGTCCGCGACTGTGGCGCTCAGTTGGCGCGACCTGATGCGTGGCGCCCAGGACCGGCCGCTGGCCGAGGGCGCCGGCGTGCTGGTGATCGTCACGCTCTACGGCGGCAACGACGGGATCAACACTCTGATCCCCTACGCCGACAACGCTTATCATGATGCGCGACCCGAGCTTGCCTACGCCCCGGGCGATGTGTTGCACTTGGACTCCGAGCTCGGACTCAATCCGGGGATGAAGGGCCTGGCCCAACTGTGGAACCAACGGCAACTCGCCATCGTGCGCGGCGTGGGCTATCCCCAGCCCGACCACAGTCACTTCCGGTCGGTGGACATCTGGCAGACGGCATCGCCGGCCGAGGCAGTCTCAACCGGCTGGATCGGCCGCTGGCTCGACGCCACCGGCGACGACCCACTGCGCGCGGTCAACATCGGGCCGGTGCTGCCGCCGCTCACCGTAGGCGAAAAGTACACGGCGGCAACACTTGCCATTAATCATGAGCCTGAACAGGCGGACAGGTTCGATGCCATCATGGCCGCGCTCGGCACCGACGACCCCAAGGACACCCCGGCGATGGCAGCGGTGTGCAAGGCCTATCGCGCCGCACGCACCACCCGCGCAAGGTTGGCTCCACTCAAATCGACTGTCGAGGAGCACAACTCGTTGGCCATGCAGCTGTCTATGGTGGCCAGCGCGGTGAAGGCCCGCGTCCCGACGCGGGTGTACACGGTGCAACTGGGTGGATTCGACACGCACGCCAACGAACGCGAGACCCAACAGCGCCTGCTGCAGACCCTCGACAAAGCCGCGACATCGTTCCTGCAGCAGATGGCCGGCGATCCCTGCGGCAAAACGTCGTGCTGATGACGTATTCGGAATTCGGACGACGCGTGCGCGCCAACGCCTCCCAAGGCACCGACCACGGCACGGCCGGTCCGGTCTTCGTCGCGGGTGCGCGGGTCAAGGGCGGCTTCTACGGCGACGGACCCAGTCTCAACAACCTGGACAACGGAGACCTGAAGTACACCACTGACTTTCGCGACGTCTATTACGAGCTGCTGTCGCGCACGGTCGGGACCGACCCCACGCCGTCGGTCGGCTCAGGACGAACCGCCCTAGGATTCCTCTAGCACGCTGACACAGTCGCGGGCGATGGCCAGCTCTTCGTTGGTCGGTATCACCAGAACGGCGATCGGTGAGGCGTCCGCAGAGATCCGCCGAGCACGGCCGTCCGGCTTGAGGTTGCGGTCCTCGTCGAACACGATGCCCAGCCCTTCCAGGCCCGCGACCGCGTCCCTGCGCACCGCCGCGGCATTCTCGCCGATGCCCGCGGTGAAGGTGATCACGTCGGTGTGCTCCAGCACGGCCAGGTATGCGCCGATGTACTTGCGCAATCGGTGAATGAACACGTCGTAAGCCAATTTCGCTGCGCTGTCACCGGATTCGATCATGTCGCGCAGCCGACGGAAATCCCGCTCCCCCGCCAGCCCCAACATCCCCGACCGGTGATTGAGCATGGATTCGAC
>Ga0335081_10023123_pt1 | contig 10056 bp, 8 predicted proteins | sample Lox_Sample_35_FD_206713 | JGI IMG/M metagenome (GOLD analysis project Ga0335081, IMG submission 206713) | Soil microbial communities from Loxahatchee National Wildlife Refuge, Florida, United States - Lox_Sample_3.5 | ecosystem: Environmental > Terrestrial > Soil > Wetlands | place: USA: Florida... | reverse complement strand
CGATCGACTGGAGCCGTGAGATCGCCACCCACGAGCCCTCGTACTACCGGTGGACCCAGTGGATCTTCCTGAAGCTGTTCGAGCGCGATCTGGCGTATCGCAAGCGGGCGGCGGTCAAGTGGTGCCCGGTCGACCAGACGGTGCTCGCTAACGAGCAGGTGATCGATGGATGCTGCGAGCGCTGCGGGTCGCTGGTCGAGATCCGTCAGCTCGAGCAGTGGTTCTTCCGGATCACCGACTACGCCGACCGTCTGCTCGACGACCTCCACACGATCGACTGGCCCGAGCATGTCAAGGCCATGCAACGCAACTGGATCGGCCGAAGCGAGGGAGCGGAGGTCGTGTTCCGCTGCGAGGACCTCGGGATCGACTACCCGGTGTTCACCACGAGGCCGGACACGCTGTTCGGCGCCACGTTCTTCGTGATGGCCCCCGAGCACCCCGATGTGTTCAAGCTCGCTGAGGGCACCGAATATGAGCAGGACGTCCACGAGTACGTCAATCACGCGATCACCGAGTCGGTCGAGCTGCGCGGTGACGTCGACAAGCCGAAGACCGGCGTGCCCCTCGGTCGCACGGTCACGAACCCCGTGACGGGCGAGCAGATCCCGATGTACGTGGCCGATTACGTGCTGATGGAGTACGGCACCGGCGCGATCATGGCGGTCCCGGCACACGACCAGCGCGACTACGACTTCGCCAAGGCGTTCGACCTCCAGATCCGCCCGGTGGTGGCGCCCCGGGAAGAGGCGGGTGGGTCCGCGGCGGACGACAGCGAGGCAGTGGACGCGGCCGCGTTCACGGCCCACACCGAGAACGAACAGCTCATCAACTCAGGCCAGTTCACCGGGACGAATGCGGTCGAGGGCCAGCGCGAGATCGTCGAATGGCTCGACCGCGAGGGCAAGGGCCACTTCTCGGTCAGCTACAAGCTTCGCGACTGGCTGGTGTCGCGCCAGCGTTACTGGGGCTGCCCGATTCCGATCGTGTACTGCGAACGGTGCGGCATGGTCCCGGTCCCCGAAGACGACCTGCCCGTCGAGCTGCCCGAGATCGAGGACTACCAGCCCAAGGGGCGCTCTCCACTGGCTGCGGCCGAAGACTGGGTCAATACGCGGTGCCCGGACTGCGGCGGCCACGCGAAGCGCGAGACCGACACGATGGACACGTTCGTCGACTCGAGCTGGTACTACCTGCGCTACTGCGACGCCCGCAACGACCACGCCGCGTGGGACCGCAACGTCCTCCGCAGCTGGATGCCCGTCGACCAGTACATCGGTGGCGTCGAGCACGCGATCCTGCACCTCCTGTACTCGCGCTTCTTCGTCAAGGCGCTGGCGGATATGGACCTGATGGACATTCAGGAGCCATTCCAGGCGCTGTTCACGCAGGGCATGATCCTCGGCCCGGACGGCAACAAGATGTCGAGCTCGAAGGGCAACGTGATCGCCCCGAGTGAGATCATCGAACGCTACGGGGCGGACGCCGCACGCTGCTATGTGCTGTTCATCGGCCCCGCCGACCAGGACGCCGCGTGGTCCGAGACCGGCATCGACGGCGTCTACCGCCGGCTGCTGGCGCGGTTGTGGCGCCTCGCGGATGAGTTGTCGGACGCGACAACGCAAACCGCGGGAGTCACGCCCAACGCAGCCGACCAGCCGAACGACCCCCAGGGCGACGATCTGACGATCGTCCGCAAGGCAAACTGGGCGATCGAAAAGGTGACGAGAGACGTCGCGGATCGGTTCGCGTTCAACACCGCGCTGTCGGCGATCATCGAGTTGATCAACGAGATCTACCGCTATCCCGACGCGGATCCGCAGGCCAGGCGGTTCGCGGCGGCGACTGCCGCGTCGCTGGTGTTCCCGTTCGCGCCGCATCTCGGCTCAGAGGCGTACGAGATGCTCACCGGACGACGCGTGTGGGAGGAGGGGTGGCCCGACGCCGATCCGAACATGCTCCAGACCGAGACGTTCCAGCTGGTCTGTCAGGTGAACGGCAAGGTCCGCGACCGGGTGAGCGCACCGACCGGCGCCGGCAAGGACGAACTCGAACGGCTGTGCCTCGAGTCCCGCGGCGTCAAGACCCACCTCGACGGGCAGGAGATCACCAAGGTGATCGTCGTCCCCGACAAGCTGGTCAACGTCGTCGTCCGCTGAGCGGCGGTGGCGCACCGGCCGTATGTCGCGGTCGTCGGTCCGAGCGACGCGACCTCGCAACAGAAGCGTGCCGCCGAGGCGATCGGCCGCGGCCTCGCTGAAGCCGGCGCGATCCTCATCAGCGGCGGTCTCGGGGGAGTGATGGAGGCTGCGTGCCACGGGGCGAGCACGGCCGACGGCACCACCGTCGGGTTCCTCCCGGGAACGGACCGCGCAAGCGCCAACGACTATCTCCAGATTGCGCTGCCGACCGGTCTCGGGGAGCTGCGAAACGGGCTGGTCATCAGGGCGGCAGACGCTGTCATCGCGGTGGGCGGTGCGTACGGGACCCTGTCCGAGATCGCGCTCGCGCTCAGAACCGACGTCCCGGTCGTCGGGCTCGACACCTGGGACCTCGAGGGGATCGAGCCGGTCGGAACTCCCGCGGAGGCCGTGAGCCGCGCGCTGCAACGCGCCACCGACCGCGCCGGCCGGACCGATTCATAGACTCAAAGACGAGTGCCCACGTTCAAGCCCGCCTACCTCATCCATGGAGACGACCACGGCCGGATCGCCGAACGTCGCCGGCGACTGCGCGCGCTCGCCGAGAACGAGAGCGGGACCCAGGGGATCGAGGTCCTCGAGGGCGAGGCCGCCACGCCGGAGGCGGTCGCAAACGCGCTCAACGCGCTCACGTTCGCTATAGGAAGGCGATTCATCGTCGTCGACGGTGTCGAACGCTGGACCGACAAGCAGTTCGAGCCGCTTGAGGGCGCCCTCAAGGAGATCCCGGAAAGCACAACGGTTGCCTTCTTCGCGCGCGAGGACAGCCGCGCCAAGGCCCCCAAGCGCCTGCACGACGCCGTCAAGAAGGCCGGCGGCGACATCAGCGCCGAGGAGAGCGTCAAACCCTGGGAGCTACCGAAGTGGGTGATCGCCCACGCCAGACAGCTCGGTCTCCAGCTGGAGCCCGACACCGCGCGGGCGCTGATCGCCCACGTCGGCGATCGACAGCAGCGGCTCCTCCGCGAGCTCGAGAAGCTCGCGCTGTATGCGGGCGCGGGCGCGCGCGTCGACCAGGCGATGGTCGACGAGCTCACCGCCCCGTCGGCCGAGCATAAGGCGTGGTCGCTCGCCGACGCCATCCTGTCCGGTGACGCACAGGTCGCCACGCGCGAGTACCTGTCGCTGCGCAGCCAGGGCGAGCGCCTCCCGAGTCTCCTCTACTGGATGAGCCAGCGGGTGCGCACCGCGCATGAAATCGCCACCGCCCTCGAGGCCGGCGAACCGCAAGCGCAGATCAAGCGAAAGCTCCGGATGCCCTCCAGGGCGGCAGACCGCCTGATCGCCGATGCCCAGCGCGCCGGCGTCGCGAACCTCGAGCGCACGATCGAGGAGCTAGCGGATCTCGAGCTCGCCTCGAGAGGCGGGGGCACCGGCGGCGCCGGCGAGGACACGGCGGCTCTGCTCGCCATACAGAGAGTGGCGGGCTAGATGACGTGCAGCAGGAACCCGACGACGATCGCGACCAGGATCAGCACGAGCGCCGGCAGGAAGTGAAGGATCCGGCTCGATTCCCGCCGAAACGCCGGCGGGGCGTTGGCCGCGTTGCGCATGACCATCGCGGCGCCACGGGACGCGACCGCCTCGTCGCGCTCTGACCGGAGTTGCTCGAGCGTCGCCGCGAGCGCCTCGCGTTCGGCCACGGTCCGCTCGTTAGCGGCCACGGCGCCGTCGCGGAGGCGAACCGCGTCGTCGCGGTCGCCGAGCAGGGCATCGCGCTCGGCGGCGACCTGATCGCGCGCAGCGAGGGCGGCGTCGCGTTCGGCCATCGCCGCTTCGCGGGCGGCTTGCGCTGCGTCGAGCTGCGCCGCTAGCTCGTCGCGGGAGTCGAGCGCGGCGCGCCGCTCGGCAAGCGCCTCGTCGCGGGCGGCCATCGCTGCATCTCGCATTCGCAAAGCTTCCGTGCGCGCGGTGGCGGCCACGTCCCGTTCGGCTGCCGCCTCGTCGCGCATCCGCAGCGCCTCGCCGCGAGCCTGCGCGAGGCGATCGTGCTCGGCCGAGGCGGCCTCGCGCGCCTCTCGGGCGGCGTCGCGCGCGCCTGAGACCTCCTCCAGCTTGGCGCCGCGCCGCTCGAGCTCGGCCGCGAGCTCGGCGAGCTCAGCCTCCTTGCGCTCGAGCTCGCGCTGCACGCGGTGCGCCTCGCGGCGCGCCTTGACCAGCTCGGTCGACGGCTGGCGGGGACGCCGGGGCGAGGCGGCCGGGCCCTCGGACGCCTCTCCGCGCCGCGATGCCATCGACGTGCCGGACGCGCCCGCCGCGCCCGACACCCCCGGCGCGCTCGACGATGAAGGCGACGGCCGGGACCGTCGGGGGCGAGAGCGCGCAGCGCCCGGCAGCGAAAGCGTGATCGTGATGTCGGGCGCGACGTTCAGCTCGGCCTCGACCCAGCCCCCGTCGTCCTCGTCGCACGGGAACGACGCCTCCCAAGGCTGGCCGTCCTCGGCCGCCCACGGCTTGTGTTCGAGATCGGCGAGGAGGCGGCGCTGCTCGTCGTCGGCCACCAACGTCAGGCTGGGCCGGATGAACCTCCGTCCGCGTACGCCGAACCAGCGACCGTTCACTTCGAACCGATCTCCGTCGGCCAATTCGAACCGGTCGAGCTCGAACCCGACGCGATTCGTTCCGGTGGTTGCCGGCTCGAGGACCTCTGCCATGCGGATCAACAAGTTACTCGGATCGGCGACCCGACTGGGCGCTCGCAATCAGTTTTGCAGCGCTAAACCGTCTAACCGCGCCGCACGCGCGCCGCGCGCGACTTCTTGCGCGCGCCGGCGTTGCGATGCAGAGCGCCACGCTTGACGGCTTTATCGATCGCCTGGACGAGCTCGCGATGCTCGGTGTCGGCCTGCGTGCCGTCACCGGCTGCGACCGCCGTCTCGAGGCGACGGAAGAACGTCTTGATCTTCGATGTGTAGCGTCGGTTCTCGAGTCGCTCGCGCTCGGCGCGAAGGATCCGCTTCTTCTGTGACTTAATGTTCGCCATTGAAAGGAGTGCTCCGCAGGGCATCCCGCCTGCGTTCTGATGGTGACGTGCGGCTTCCGATCGCACGTAAGCGAGCCGCGGCTTCCCTCGCCGCAGCGCGCCCTACTATAGCCAGCCCTGGCCCAGATCGACACAAGAACGGGGACTTCCGGCAACGGCGTCCCGCCTCGCCCTCCCGAGGGACCCAGCGCACCGCCCCAGGGACCCGGCGCACCGCCCCAGGGACCCGGCGCCACCAATCCGCCGCGCCGGCGCATCGCCGTCAACACGGCCATCTTCGCGTTCGCCACCGCGCTGTCGCGGATCGCCGGACTGGGGCGCGAGGTTGTCCAGGCCGCCTACTTCGCCACGTCGGCGGCGGCATCGGCGTTCACGCTGGCCTCTCAGGTTCCGAACCTGTTCAGCAACCTGTTCTCGCAGGCCGCGCTGTCGGCCGCGTTCGTGCCGGTGTTCACCGAGCTGCTCAGCAAGGGCCGCAAGCGCGAGGCGTTCCGCGTCGCGTCAACCCTGTTCTGGGTGATCCTGATCGCGCTCGGCGCGCTCACGGTTCTGTGGACGCTCGTCGCGGGCCTGGTCGTGCCGGCGTTCACCGGGAGTCACATTCCAAACGCGCTCACCGCGGGGCTGTCGCGCGTGCTGTTCCCGGTGGTGCTGCTGCTCAGCCTCACGGGCCTGCTCGTCGGAATCCTCCAGTCCTACGACGAGTTCACGATCCCGGCGATCGCGCCGGCGGTGTGGAACCTCGTGATCCTGTTCGGGCTGGTCACGCTGTATCACCGCTTCAACGGCGAACAGCGGATCTACGCGTACGCGATCGCGTGGTTGGCGGCGACCGTCGTGCAGTTCCTGATGGTGTTCGTCGCGCTCCGCAAGGTCGAGTTCAAGGTGTCGTTCGTCTGCGACTGGCGGGACCCGCGCGTCAAGCAGGTGCTGATTCTGTTCATCCCGGTCACGATCAGCGTCGGCATCATCAACCTCGACATCTTCCTGAACGCCGGCTTCGGGTCGCTGGTCTCGAGCGCGGCGCCCGCCGCGATCAACGACGCGTTCCGGATCTACATGCTGCCGCAGGGGATCTTCAGCGTCGCGGTCGCGACCGTGCTGTTCCCAACGCTCAGCCGCATGGCCGCGCGCCGGGACGCGAATGGGATGCGCACGACGGTCGGGAACGGCATGCGCCAGATCAACCTGCTGCTGATCCCGTCGGCGGCGCTGATGCTCGTGCTCGCGACGCCGATCACACAGCTCGTCTACCAGCACGGCACGTTCCACTCGACCTCAACCCACCTGGTCTCGACGGCCCTGTTCTGGTTCTCGTTCAGCCTCCCGTTCGCCGGCGTGAACCTGCTCCTAAGCCGCACGTTCTTCGCGCTGAAGCGTCCCTGGATCCCGACCAAGCTCGCCGCGATCAACATCGTTGTCGACGCGATCGTCAGCATCGCGCTGTACAAGCCGCTAGGCATCGCCGGCCTCGTCATCGGGACCGCGGTCGCCAACATGCTGATGACCGCCCTCCAGCTGTGGCGGCTGCGGATCGGGTTCAACGGCTACCTCGAGGGCGGCCAGACGCTGATGATCACCGTGCGGATCCTCGTGGGAACGATCGTCATGGCCGCATTCGCCCGCGGCGTCTGGGTCCTGCTCGATCACCTGCTCGGCGAGTCGCTCGTGGCGCAGATCTTTTCGGTCGGTATCGCGTGCGCGGTCGCCTGCGTGATCTACGCGAAGCTCGTCCTCATGATGCGCGTCCCCGAGGCCAGGCAGATCCAGGGACTGATCATGGCTCGTCTCCGTTCGAGCTAGCCTCAGGGCGGCATGGGACTGTACGAGCGCCACCTCTCCGATCCGCGCCGCGAGCGCGCCTTCCTAAGCGCGGTTGGGTTCACGACAGCGTTCGCTACCGCGCGTGGGATCACGCACGCCATCAGGGCCGGCGTCGGGCCGTTCCACAACATCTCCGAGGGCGGGCGCCACATCCACCACTCGACGTTCGGGATCCTCGGGCTACTCGGGATCGGCTACCTCTGGACCCAGCAGGTCGCGGTCGGGGTGCAGCCGTGCGCCCGCTGGCCGTCGCGGGTCAGCTCGACGATCTACGGCATCGCGGCTGCACTCACGCTCGACGAGTTCGCGCTGTGGCTCGACCTCCACGACGATTACTGGGACAAGCAGGGCCGTAAATCGATCGATGCGGTGGCGATCTTCGGTGGGCTGCTCGGGATCGGCGTCGGTGCCCGCGGCGCACTGAAGGAGCTCGGGCTAGTCCCCAAGGCGCTCGCGCGCTTCGTGGATTAGGAGGGGCCGCCTGCGGCGGCGTCCCTGGGACCGTTCCGCCGGGCATCCCTGCCCGGCGGGCGCGATCGCAGCCGGACGAGGCTTCCCCGGCCCCACGGACGCCGTGCCGAAGGCGCGGCCCCGGAATTGACGGACCGCCTACGCCTCGACGAGGCGGGCGGCGATCTGGCCGCGGCCGCGGCTGAGACGGCTCATGATCGTGCCCTCCTTGGTTCCGAGCGCACCGGCCGCGTCCCGGTATGACAAGCCGATGACGTCGACCGCGACGACGGCCTCGCGCAACGGCCGGCTGAGCTCGCTCAGTGCCTCGTACACGGGCGCGATCTCGATCGAGTCGGCGATCTGGTCGCGGTGTCCGCCGAACTGCTCGAGTTCATCTGCGCCGGCGGGCACGGTGAGCACTCGGGCGGCGCGCCTGGAGCTGATCCACGTGTTCCGCATGACCTTCAGGAGGTAGGCGAGATCCCCGTCGCGGCGCAGGAAGCGCGGCCGGCGCAGTACCTGCTCGTAGGTGTCCTGGACGAGATCCTCCGCGTCCTGCCGCGATCCGCAAAGTCCGTATGCGGCCCGGTAGAGCCTCTGTACATGGGTCCCGAGCGAATTGGGGTCAAGCCGGCGCGGCTCCTCGTTCGCTGTCACTCGTGCATCGTCGCGAGCGCGGGCGGATCGCACATCGGGCAAACGCACATTTATCTGCGGATCCCTTTAGCCGGCCGTTTAGAAACCGATCCGAAATACCCTTGTAGCCATGGCCGACCAGGCTCACATCCGTAACTTCTCGATCATCGCCCACATTGACCACGGCAAGTCGACGCTGGCCGACCGGATCCTCGAGCTCACGCACACCGTCGACCCGAGGGCGATGCGCGCGCAGGTACTCGACTCGATGGAGCTCGAGCGCGAGCGCGGCATCACGATCAAGGCGCAGGCCGTCCGGGTGTTCTACACGTCGCTGAGCGACGGCCAGACGTACCAGCTGCATCTGATCGACACGCCCGGGCACGTCGACTTCACCTACGAGGTGTCGCGGTCGCTGGCGGCGTGCGAGGGTGCGCTCCTCGTCGTGGACGCCTCGCAGGGGGTCGAGGCGCAGACGGTCGCCAACACCTATCTCGCGATCGACTCGGGGCTCGAGCTGATCCCGTGTCTCAACAAGGTCGACCTCCCCGGGGCCGAACCGGAAAGGGTCGCCGAAGAGGTCGCCGAGCTGCTCGGAGAGCCGGCCGACAACGTACGCCGGATCAGCGCGAAGACCGGCGAGGGCGTGACCGACGTGCTCGACGAGCTGATCGCGCGCGTCCCGGCCCCGAGCGGCGATCCTGATGCGCCCGCCCGCGCGCTGATCTTCGACTCCGAGTTCGACCAGTATCGCGGCGTGATCGCCTACATCCGTGTGGTCGACGGCACGTTCACCAAGGGCGAGGCGATCCGCGCGATGCAGGCCGGCACCGAGGCCGAGATCGACGACATCGGCTTCTTCACGCCCCAGATGACGTCTGCGGACGCGTTGCACGCCGGCGAGGTCGGATTCCTCATCACCGGGATCAAGGACGTGACCAAGCTCCGCGTCGGCGACACGCTCACGACCAAGCGCGGCGCCGCCGGCGAGCCGCTCCCCGGCTACCGCGAGGTCAAGCCGATGGTGTTCTGCGGCCTGTTCCCGATCGACTCCGACGACTACGCCGACCTCCGCGACGCGCTCGAGAAGCTGTCGCTCAACGACGCCGCGCTGAGCTGGGAGCCCGAGACCTCAGACGCGCTCGGCTTCGGGTTCCGGTGCGGATTCCTCGGGCTGCTGCACATGGACATCGTGCGCGAGCGCTTGGAGCGTGAGTACGACCTCGAGCTGCTGGCGACGATGCCGAGCGTGGAGTATGAGGTGACGCTCACCGACGGCGTCACGATCCCGGTCCACAGCCCGAACGACATGCCGGAGCCCACGCGCGTCGCGGTCGTCCGCGAGCCGTACATCCGGGCCTCGATCCTGACCCCGAAGGAGTACATCGGGCCGATCATGGAGCTCTGCCAGGAGCGGCGCGGCGACCATTCCGGCCTGCACTACCTGTCCTCCGAGCGCGTTCAACTGAGCTACGACCTGCCGCTTGCCGAGATCGTGCTCGACTTCTTCGACCAGCTGAAGTCGCGCACGCGCGGGTACGCCTCGCTCGACTACGAGCTGATCGGCCTGCGCGAGTCGGATCTGGTCAAGCTCGACATCCTGCTCGCGGGTGATCCGGTCGACGCGCTGTCGATGCTCGTGCACAAGAGCAAGGCCTACGACGCCGGGAGGACGCTCGCCGAGCGGCTCCGCAAGACGATCCCCCGCCAGCAGTACGACGTGCCGATCCAGGCGACGATCGGGTCGCGGATCGTAGCCCGCGAGACGATCAAGGCGTACCGCAAGGACGTCACGGCCAAGTGCTACGGCGGCGACATCACGCGTAAGCGCAAGCTGCTCGAGCAGCAGAAGAAGGGCAAGCAGCGGATGAAGCAGGTCGGCCGGATCGAGGTGCCTCAGGAGGCGTTCCTCACCGTGCTCGAGCTCGGCGAGAAGAGCTGACAGCTGATATGGAGAGT
>Ga0335081_10023118_pt1 | contig 10056 bp, 6 predicted proteins | sample Lox_Sample_35_FD_206713 | JGI IMG/M metagenome (GOLD analysis project Ga0335081, IMG submission 206713) | Soil microbial communities from Loxahatchee National Wildlife Refuge, Florida, United States - Lox_Sample_3.5 | ecosystem: Environmental > Terrestrial > Soil > Wetlands | place: USA: Florida... | reverse complement strand
CGGCGGGCGTCACCCGGCTGCTGGTCCGGCGCCGCCCGGTGGTGGCGATCCTGCCGACCGGGGACGAGGTGCGGCCCATCGGCGCGGACATCGGCACCGGGGAGATCACCGACACCAACTCGCTGATGCTGGCCACGCAGGCCCGCGAGGCGGGCTGCGAGGCGCACTGCCTGCCGATCGAGCCGGACGACCCGGAGCGCATCGCCGCCGCGGTCAAGGCCGCGGTCACCGGCTGCGACCTGCTGATCGTGGTGGCCGGATCCAGCGCCGGGCGCGACGACTACACCGCCCGGGTGGTGGCCGGGCACGGCACGCTGGCCGTCCACGGCGTGGCCGTCCGGCCCGGCCACCCGGTGGTGCTCGGTGCGGTCGGCGGCACCCCGGTGCTCGGCGCGCCCGGCTATCCCGTGTCGGCCGCGCTGACCTTCGACATCTTCGCCGGGCCGCTGCTCGCCGAGCTGACGGGCGCGCCGCCGCGGCGGCGCCCGCGGGCCGCCGCCCGGCTGGCCCGCAAGCTGGCCTCCCCGCTCGGCCTGGACGACTGGGTGCGGGTCCGGCTCGGCGTGGTGGGCGGGACCATGGTCGCCACCCCGCTGCCGCGCGGCGCCGGGGTGCTGACCTCCCTGGTCCGCGCCGACGGGCTGCTGGTCGTCCCGGCCGGGCTCGAAGGCCACCACGCCGGGGAGCAGGTCGAGGTCGAACTGCTGCGCGGCGTCGACGAGATCGCCGGCACGATCGTGGCCATCGGCTCGCACGACCTCGTCCTGGACCTGGCCGCCTCCGCGCTGCGCGCCGAGGATCCGATGGTCACGCTGGCGTCGTCGAACGTCGGCTCGCTCGGCGGCCTGGTGGCGCTGCGCGACGGGCTGTGCCACCTGGCCGGGTCGCACCTGCTGGACCCGGCCACCGGCGAGTACACCCTGCCCTACCTGGACCGCGTGCTGCGCGGCGCCGACGTGTCCGTGGTCCGGCTGGTGCACCGCGACCAGGGCCTGATGGTCGCGCCGGGCAACCCCCGCGCGCTCGAGGGCGTCGGCGACCTGGCCCGGCCCGGCGTGCGGTACGTCAACCGCCAGCGCGGCGCGGGCACCCGCGTGCTGCTCGACTACGAGCTGGGGCGGCTCGGCATCCTCCCGGACGACATCGACGGCTACGCCCGGGAGGAGCCGACCCACCTGGCGGTGGCCGCGGCCGTGGCCGCGGATCGCGCGGACGCGGCCCTGGGCATCATGGCCGCGGCCCGGGCGTTCGGCCTGGATTTCGTGCCGGTCACCCAGGAGCCGTATGACCTGGTGGTGGCGGCCAGCGCGATGGACGGCCCGCTGCTGGCGCCGCTGTGGTCGCTGCTGCGGTCCGACCGCTTCCAGGCCTCGGTCACCGAACTGGGCGGCTACTCCACCAAGGAGATGGGCCGCCGCATCCGCTGAGCCCGCCGACCCCGCCGCGGCACCCGCCGACCCCGCCGCGGCGCCCGGCTCAGCGGGGCAGCACGGTGAACGACTGCATCATGTCGTTGTCCTCGTGCTCCACGATGTGGCAGTGGTACACGTACGACTGCGGCGCCCGCACGCCCGCGGGCAGCTCGATCTTGCCCCGGATGATCGTGTAGTAACCGGGGTTGGCCTTCGTCGTGTCCTTGAAGCCGCGCTCGTCCGGGGTGGGCGGCAGCATCGGGCCGGTCGCGAACGGGCGCGGGTCGATGCCGCCGGGCACCCCGTTGGGCCCGCCGTATTTCTTCTCGTAGGCCTCGGCGTCGAACGGCACCCGGCCGATCACCTGGTGGGTGAACAGGTGGGTGTGCATCGGGTGGGTGTCCGGGGTCATGTTGACGAAGACCCAGTCCTCCACGGTCCCGGCCCGCGGGTGCTCCGGCGCCTTGCCGAAGTGGGCGGCGTTCAGGTTCAGCCACCAGCCCGCCGTCTCGGGCTCGATCTCGTTCAGGGTGATGTACCTGGTGACGTCCGGCCGGGGCAGCCGCGCGGCCTGACCGGGCAGGTGGCGCGGGATCTCCCGCGGCCCGCGGTGCGTCACCGACGTACCCACCCGGATCTGCATGACCGTCGGCAGCGGCGGGGCGGGCGTCGACACCGGCGGGGCAGGCGTCATGTTGCGCACCACGAGCGAGCGCCCCTCCAGGCCGCGGAAGTCGACGATCACGTCGGCGCGCTCGGCCGGGGTGAGCACCAGCCGGCTCATCCGCACCGGCCGGTCCCACATGCCGCCCTCGGCGCCGATCTGCCACATCGGCGCGCCGCCCAGGTCCAGGCTCATGATGCGCGCGTTGCACCCGTTGAGCACGCGGAACCGGTAAAGCCGCGGCTCGACGTTCAGGTACGGCCAGACCTTGCCGTTGACCAGCATGTGGTCGCCGAAGTACTCGCCGATCCAGGTGATGCCGGGGATGGTGCTGACCGGGTAGCGGAAGGTGCCGTCCGGATTGAACAGGCGGTCCTGGATGACCAGCGGAACCTCGTACGCCCCGCCGGGGATGCCGATCGGGTTGGGCTCGGCGCCGGTGTCGTACTGGTCCCGCAGGATGTAGCCGCCGGCCAGCCCGGCGAACACGTTGAGCCTGGTGGCGCCCATGGCGTGGTCGTGGAACCACATGAGCCGGGCGGACTGCTGCGGCGCCTGGTTGGGATACACGACGGTCTGGGTCTCGCCGGGACCGAACCCGTCCGGGGTCACCGTCGGGTTGCCGTCGTCGGCGGCGGCCACGAACCCGCCGTGCAGGTGCGTTATCATCCGCACCTGGCGGCCCAGGGGCGTGAGCCGGGTGTCGACCGGGATCCAGGACGGGTAGGTCACGGGGAGGCCGTGGGTGTAGCTGACCCGGACCGGCGTTCCGGTCTGCGCGGCTATGGCCATGCCGAACGAGCCCGCCTGCCCGCCCAGGCCGGACCCGTCGTCGTACGCCCAGACAGGGGTCTTCGGCAGCTGCGGGTGCAGGCGGCGGCGGATCTGCCTGAGCGTGAAGTGGTACTCGCCGGGGGCCACCGGGGCGGCCACCACGATGCCGGCGCCGGGAACGGGAAGCGGCTCGGCGAACGGCCGCAGGGAAACTGCCCGGCCAGCCGCCGGCGCGGTGCGGGCGCCCGCGATGCCGGGACGGGCGGCCGTGACGCCCAGCGCCGCTCCCGCGAGGCCATAGGTGAGGAATCTGCGTCGGGTGGTGTCGGTCATTTTCCGTCCGCTTCTGTGAGAAACCGTCGTTCCTCAGGATTGGATCTGACCTGCCGCGGACCGGAAAGCGGACTAAGGTCGCCCTCACTAGGGCCCTAAGGCCGTGCGATACCCCCGTCATGACCCGCGCGATGATCTTTCCGGGCCCGGGTGCGGCCGGGTAACCGGCGCGGGCGGCCCCGATGGATGCACTGGTTCGCGGATCTCGCGGTAGCCAGGCGAAGTCCAGGTCCTGAGACGGACGGTGCAGGATCTCATGGGCCCTGAACGCGTACCCTCCGGCCAGCAGCAAGCCGTACCCTTCGAAGACAGGCAAGCCATCCAGCAGTACCCGCAGGTGAACGGGACGCAGCCCCTTCAGGCTCACCGGGAAGCCGGCGTACCTGCCGGTATAGCTGGTTCAGTGCTCGATCGCGCCGGCGCCTCCACCCGGGCAAGACTTAGCCTGAGAGAGCACAGCAAACAGGACCAGGGAAGCCGCCATGCACACGCCCGTCTGCGACCGCCTCGCGATCGAATTCCCGATCTTCGCCTTCAGCCACTGCCGCGACGTGGTCGCGGCTGTCACCAACGCCGGCGGCTTCGGGGTACTCGGCGCGACCGGCCACAGCCCCCGCACGCTCGACATCGACCTCACCTGGATCGACGAGCAGACCAAGGGCAAGCCCTACGGGGTGGACCTGCTGCTGCCCGCGAAGTACGAGAAACCAGCCGGGCCCGGGAGCCCCGCTTCCCGGCCGGCCACCGGGCCTTCGTCGACGACCTGCTCACCCGCTACGGCGTACCCGAACTCCCTGGGCACATCCCGGCCGCCTCCGGCTCGATCCGCGTCTCTGCGCAGGACGCGGACAACCTGCTCGACGTCGCGTTCGGGCACCCGATCCGCCTGGTCGCCAGCGCCCTCGGGCCGCCGCCCGCCGAACTCGTCACCCAGGCGCACGACAGGGGCGTGGTGGTCGCCGCGCTGGTCGGCACCGCGGAGCACGCCCGTTCCGATATCGTAACGGCACGGCGGGGAGCGGTGGCCCACCCCGCCGCAGCCGCCGGGAAAGAGGCGACTGTGGCGCACCGGCACCGATAGAGCGTGCAGATTGCCACATCCATACACTCCGCGTCGGCCTGCGCATGACCGGTATGGGTGAAATGTGGGGATTGGTCGTCGCGACGCTGATGGACTGAGCGCTGATGGACCGAGCGCTCATGAACTGACCGGACCCGCGGGCCCGGCGCCGAGGTAGCGCAGTACCGCGAGCACCCGCCGGTGGCCCGCGTCGCGCGGGTAAAGACCGAGCTTGGCGAAGATCGAGTTGATGTGCTTGCTCACCGCGCTGTCGGTGATCACCAGGGCCGCGCTGATCTCCGCGTTGGAGCGGCCCTCGGCCATCAGCGCCAGCACGTCGCGTTCCCGGTCGGTCAGGTGGTCCAGCGGGTCGCCGCCCCGGCGCACCAGCAGCTGCGCCACCACCTCCGGGTCCAGCGCGGTGCCGCCCGCCGCCACCCGGCGCAGCGCGTCAAGGAACTCGGCCACGTCGGCGACGCGGTCCTTGAGCAGGTAGCCGACCGCACGCGTGTTCGCCGACAGCAGGTCGGCGGCGTACCGCTCCTCCACGTACTGCGACAGCACCAGCACGGCGATGTCCGGCCACTGGCTGCGGATCACCAGGGCGGCCCGGATGCCCTCGTCGGTGTGGGTGGGCGGCATCCGCACGTCGGCGATGACCACGTCGGGCTGTTCCCGCTCGACCGCGGCCAGCAGGCCGGTGGCGTCGGCCGCGGTGGCCGCGACCTCGAACCCGGCGCTCTCCAGCAGCTTGGTCAGGCCAGCCAGCAGCAGCACCGAGTCCTCGGCGATCACCACGCGCCGCCCCGCCGTCACGGGTTCCACATTACGGTCAGGCGGGACGGCGCGCATCATGGTGCTCACTCGGCATGCAGGGCCACGGCGGGCCGGGAACGGGCGGCCCAGGTGGCCGGCAGCAGCGCCCCGGCCACCGCGATGGCCACCGCGGCCAGCGACAGCACCGCGAGCCGGGACGGCGGGAACACCTGGGTGAAGGCGGCCGGGATGCCGGTGTGGGCGGTGCCGGCCATGGCGCGCACGGTCGCGGTGTTGAGCGCGACCGCGGCGGGCGCCGCGATGGCCGCGGCCAGCACGGCGGGGCCGGCGACCCAGGCCACCACCATGGTGAGCACCTGGCCGGGCCGCATGCCGAGCGACTTGAACACGCCCAGGTCGTGCACCCGGTCCCGGGTGGTCATCAGCACGGTGTTGAGCACGCCGAGCCCGGCGGCGACCGCGACCATCAGCGCCAGCAGGCCCACCAGGTCGCTGGCGATCGAGTAGAACTGGCCGCCGTCGTGCTGAGAGATGGCCTGCCAGGGGCTGCGGGGGCCGAGCGCGCCGTTGACCGCCTGGACGTACCCGGCGGTGCTCACCCCCGGGCGCAGCGAGACGTAGTACTCCCGCAGGTTCGCGGCCCCGGCCAGGCCGGGCAGCGTCTGCGTGCTGCCGAACAGCACGGGCTGGTTGTCCGGGTGGAACACCTCGCCCACGATGCGCACGGTCACCTGCGCCGGAGGGCCGGTGCCCGTGTCCACCGTGACGGTGTCGCCGACGGCCAGGCCGCTCTGGCTGAGGAACGCGGTGTTGACGTCCACCTCGCCGGGGGCGTCGTACCAGCGCCCGGCGATGATCCCGTACCCGATCCAGCTGGCGTCGCCGCCGAACGCCTGGGCGTCGACGTTCCCCGCGATGCCGGGGACCTTGACCTGGTTGCCGTACAGCGCCACCGAGTGCAGCGTCCCCGGCACATCGCTCAGCGCGGCGGGCACCGCCGCGTCCTGCGCCGCGCTCGGCGTCTGCCCCGGGCCGTTCCCCGGGCCGAACTGCCCCACCCGCACCGGGGCCGTGGCGGAGTGCGTCTGGCTGGCCGCGGCCCGGCTCAGCGAGGAGTTCAGCCCGAACGCGAAGATCACCGCGGTGGCGCCGAACGCGATCGCCGCCAGCGTCACCGCGGTCCGCGCGGGCCGGGCGTACGGCGCCGCCAGCCCCAGGCCGACCGGCCGCGGCAGGCGCAGCCGGGCGGCGAGCCGGTGCGCGGCGTATCCGTGGCCGGCCCGCGGGGCGCGGCCGGCCGCGATCGCCTCCGCGGCGGACAGGCGGCCCGCGCGCAGCGCCGGCCCGAACCCGGCCAGCCCCACCAAGATGAGCATCCCCAGCGGCGCGGCGACCGAGGCCCACAGCGGCACCTGCTGGCTGCCCACGCCGTACGCGCCGGCCGAGTTCTGCAGCACGGGGATCGCGAGCACGTTGCCCGCCACCACCCCGATCAGGCACCCGGCCAGGGCCGGCCAGCCGACCCGGCTCAGGTACGCCAGCACCACCTGGGCCGGGGTCAGGCCGACGCTCTTCAGCACGCCGATCCGCTGGTAGCCGGCGACCACCGCGCCGCTGACCACGTTGCCCACGATGAGCACCGCCATGGCCAGGCCGATCAGCGCGAACGCGACCACGAACGGCTCCATGATCGCCCCGTTGCCGGCCGAGGCGTTCTCCGCGGCCAGCCACGAGGCGGCGCCGGTCACCGCCTGTGGCGGAAGTGCCCCGGTGACTTCCGCCACGTCCGCGCGGACCTCCGCGTAGCTGGCCGCGTGGGTGAACCGGTACAGCATCTGCGCGCTCGGCGGCACCCCCGGGGCCTGCAGCCGGCCGATCTCGCCGGGGGTCACCCAGCCGTCGGCGGTGTTCGTGACCGAGTTGCCGAAGCCCACTACGACCAGGGCCGGGGCTCCCGGCACGCCGGTAACGGCAAGCCTGCCGCCCAGCGCAGGCCCGCCGCCCGGGGTGCCGTCCAGCACCACCTGGCCGGGGCCGTCCGGCCAGTGGCCGGCGTTCAGCACCACGTCGTCGACCGGGCCGCTGGGCGAGGCGCGCCCGGCCAGCGTCAGCTGCCCGAACGGCTGCCCGCCGAACTGCGCCTGCACCGTGGACTCGGCGAACGGCCCGGCCGCCGCGGTGACGCCGCCCAGGCCGCGGGTGGCGGCCAGCGCCGCCGGGCCGGCTCGCGCGCTGTTCACGGTGACGGTCACGTCCGAACCGTTCTGGGCGCTGAACGCGTGGGTGAACGGGGTGTTGCTGGCCGCCAGCAGGGCGAGGCCCAGCGTGGCCGAGGCGGTGGAGACCAGCAGCACCAGGCCGATCGCGACCGCCTGCACCTTGTGCCGCAGCATTCCCCCGGAGGCGGTCCGGACGGCGCCCAGCCAGCTCCTGGCCGGCGAGCTCATGCCGGGACCCCCGCCCCGGCGAGCTGCCCGTCCACGATCCGGACGGTGCGGGCCGCGTACCGTTCGGCCAGCGCCGGGTCGTGGGTGACCAGGACCATGGTCTGCCCGGCCTCGTTGAGCTGCTGCAGCAGCCGCCCGATCGCCAGGCCGGTGGCGGTGTCGAGCGCCCCGGTCGGCTCGTCGGCCAGCAGCAGCTCGGGGGAGTTCACCAGCGCCCGCGCGATCGCCACCCGCTGCCGCTGCCCCCCGGACAGCCGCGCCGGGTAGTCATCACGGTGCTCCTCGATCCCCATCCGTTCCAGCAGCTCGCCGGCCCGAGCCCGCGCCGTGCGCCGGGACGCCCCGGCCAGCTGGGCGGGCAGCAGCACGTTGTCCTCCACGGTCAGGTCGTCCAGCAGGTTGAAGAACTGGAAGATGATCCCGACGTGCCGGGCCCGGAACCTGGCCAGCCCGCTCTCACCGAGGTTGTCCAGCCGCCGTCCGGCCACGGTGACCGTGCCGGCGGTGGGCCGGTCCAGCCCGGCGATGAGGTTGAGCAGCGTGGACTTCCCGCTGCCGGAGGGGCCCATGACGGCCACCACCTCCCCGGCCGCCACGTCCAGGCTGAGGTCCGCCAGCGCGGGCGGGGCGCCCGCCTGGTAGGTCTTGGTCACGCCGTCCAGCCGGATCACATCACCGTCTTGCATCAGGAATCTCCCCGTCTCGGAATGAGCGGGCCGGGCCAGGCAGGCTCGGGAACCTGCCGAGCCTGGCCGCATTCGCCAGGATGGCCCACCCGGGCGGCGGTCCGCATTGGCCCAGGGCCCCGAATCGGGGGTGGGGCTAGCACCACCCCCGATCGTGAACCTTGCTGGATGGGCGGGCCCGGTGCGGACGCGTACCGTGGCATACATGACCGCCCTCGTCCCGCACCGCGATGCGCCGGCCCGGCGTCGTTACCGGGCCCCGTGGTCGCCGCGTGCCTGGACGCAGGCCCTGTACCTGGCGGGGGGAATCCCGGCGCTGCTGGCCGTGCCGCTCGCCATCGCGATCGTGGTCATCAAGGCCGATTTCCGGCGGGTGCCGGCCGTGGTGCTCTGCGTGCTGCTCTGCGCGGCGGCCGCGTTCTTCGCCATGCCGCTGCTCGCCCGGATCCACCGCCACCGGCTGCGGGCCACGGCCGCAGTGGTCATCCCGCCACAGCCCAAGATCCCGAACGGACGGGGCGTTCAGCCGATCCGGACGGTGCTTGACTCCGAGGCCACCTGGCGCCAGGCCCGGTACCACTTCCTGGCCGCCCCGGCCCTGGGCCTGGCCGCGATCGCCGCGGTGGGGACGTGGCTGGCGGGCATCTTGTTCACGTTCGTCTACGTCTACGCGTGGACGCGGTCACCGGAGAGCCTGCTCGCCCGGGGCCAGTCGGGGGGACCGCCGGGGCACCTCGCGCCGATGAGCACCATTCCGGTGGATGTCTACCTGACCGTCGGCGGGCTGATGCTGCTGGTGGCGGCGCCGTACCTGACCGCCGGGGTCGCGGCGCTCGACGTCCGGGCCGCCCGGGGACTGCTGGGCCCGAGCCGGGCCGAGGAACTCGAGCACCGGGTGGAACACCTCACCCAGACCCGGGCCGGCGTGGTGGACGCCGCCGACGCCGAGCGGCGCCGCCTGGAGCGGAACCTGCACGACGGCACCCAGCAGCGGCTGGTCTCGCTGGCCATGAACCTGGGCATGGCGCGGGCCCAGACCGAGACCGTCGAGGAGGCGCATCAGGCCATCGCGGAGGCCCACGAGCAGGCCAAGGCCACCCTGGCCGAGTTGCGCAACCTGATCCGCGGCCTGCACCCGCCGGTGCTCGAGGACCGCGGCCTGGACGCGGCGCTGTCCGGCGTGGCCGCGCGGATGCCGGTTCCGGTCCGGCTGACCGTCAACGTGCCGCGCCGCCCGGCGGCCACGATCGAGGCGGTCGCCTACTTCGTGGTCTCCGAGGGCCTCGCCAACATCACCAAGCACGCCCACGCGAGCCAGGCGGACGTGTTCGTGCAGCAGGACGGCGACCGGCTGCACATCATCGTCACCGACGACGGCGTGGGCGGTGCCGACCCGGCCCGCGGCACCGGCCTGGCCGGCCTGGCCAGGCGGGCCGAGTCGGTCGACGGGACCTTCGAGATCTCCAGCCCGCCCGGCGGGCCGACCCTGCTCACGGTGGACCTGCCATGCGCGCGGTAGCCGGGCCGGGCCGCTGGGTCTGGGGCCTGTCCGGCCTGGTGACCCTGGCCGTGCTCGCGATCCCGGGCGCCCGCCTCATTGCCACGGCCGGGGAACCCGGGCCCGGGCCGCAGCCGATGGCCACGGTGGTCAGGCACGTCACCGTGCCGCAGCCCGTCACCAGCCTGACCGTGCAAAGTTCCGCCGGCTGGGTGCAGGTAGCGGCCGGCCCGGTCAGCCGCGTCCGCGTCACCGAGACGATCCAGTACGCCTACCAGGCCGGCGGGCCGCCCGCGGTGACGCAGTCGGTGTCCGGCGGCCGTCTCAGCCTCGGCGACCCGGCCTGCGTCACTTCGGACTGCCTGGTCAACTTCGCGGTGACCGTGCCGTCGGGCGTCGCGGTCA
>Ga0335081_10023117_pt1 | contig 10057 bp, 9 predicted proteins | sample Lox_Sample_35_FD_206713 | JGI IMG/M metagenome (GOLD analysis project Ga0335081, IMG submission 206713) | Soil microbial communities from Loxahatchee National Wildlife Refuge, Florida, United States - Lox_Sample_3.5 | ecosystem: Environmental > Terrestrial > Soil > Wetlands | place: USA: Florida... | reverse complement strand
CCATCAGTACAGGGAATTTCAGCGCAGAGGCCAATTGGCCTCGCAGTTGATCCGAAAGCCGAGGGGGAGTTCGACGGCCAACAATCTTGTAAGTTCCGCGTGATACGGGCGCAGTGTGCAGCCGCATCGTACCACCGTAAAAATCACCCGGCATTAATAGAAGCCACGACTCTTTGATTTCCTTGAGAATATCTGGGTGGTAGTCCGGTCCATAATCCCCAGCCTCAACGGTGTGCAAGGCAGGTTCCGCATCGGATGGGCCGCTCACGATGTCTTCGAACCCGCCATGCCACTCAATATCCTTGACCGTCTTCGGGATGTAAAACGGAGATGACCCGCAGTTTGTGATGCGGAATGTGGCCTTCGCCCACACGCATTCTTTCGGTTTTGTTTTATCGCATATATGGATCTTCTTCGTAGTAAGCCAGATATCCACCACGGCCTTGGGCGGAGTCTCTCTCCAGGGTCCGGCTGGCACGCAGGGCGGTGATTGTGCTGCACAGGGCGAGAGTCCGAAACACAAGAGCAAGCAAAGTAACGATGGCTTCGAGATCACGGGCACGAGCCAGATTATAGAGGAACAGTCTCGACTGTCACTTGGTGAAAAGTCGCGATTACACTCATTGCGCCAGTTTGCCGCTCTAACGCCCGCTCGGGGCTCAGGACTCGTCGCTCAGGTCTCACGACTCGAAGACAAAAAAATGCGGGGCTGAAAGCAGTGACCCTAATCGCCACTCTCAACCCCGTCTCCCAGGTTCTGTGGTAGGTGAAGCGAGTATGGGCTGGAGCGGAAAAGGCGGCAAGATTACGAAGGTAAGTGTCTGGAAGTTACGTGCGCTTTGAGCCGCGAGCTATGAGCTATGAATCCTGTGACTTCAGCTGCTTTGCCTTACTCAGAAGACTTCTTCGGGCCGTTTGCCCGAAGATCATAGCTCAATGCTGGCGGCTCAAAACTACTTGGTTGCGACCAGCGAATGTGTGATCGCGTGCACCGACAGCGCGATCCGGTTCTGCACGCCCACCTTGCGCATCAGCTTCGCCACGTGGGCTTTCACGGTACGTTCTTCGATCCCGAGTTGGCTGCCGATTTCTTTGTTCGAACGGCCCGCGACCAGCATCTCGAGAACTTCTTTTTCGCGGTCAGTGAAGGTCACGCGGCCCGCCGGGAAAATCCGTCCCGGCGCCGATGAAACCCGCTCAATGAACATCGAGAGCACGCGGCGCGGTGCCCATACCGATCCCTGATTCACGACGCGGATCGCCTGCGCGAATTCCGCAGGAGTGGCGGCCTCGTCAACATAGCCCTTGGCCCCGGAAGCAATCGCTTTCAGAATGGTTTCTTCGTCAATGCCGGAACCGGTCACGATGATGCGCAAATCCGGCCGCGTCGCCTTCAGGCTGGCCATCACGTCAAACAGATTTTGACCGGAGCGGTTGCCGAGCAGGATGAGGTCAATGTTTTGCAGGGTGCTGATCTCAGGCAATGCCGCCGAGATCAGTTCGAACTCCGGCTCGGAATCAAACAGGGCGCGGAACCCTACAAAACGTAACGGATCACTTTCCACCACTGCAATTCGTATCACTGGTTTTCTGGCGACTGCTGCTTTCATAATTTTCCCTATAGGGTCTGGATTCTTTTATCAGCATAGTAATAATTCGTGCGGATGCAAAGAGAAGGTGACCGAAGGGAAATTACGGGAGTAACATGGAAATCGGGCTTCAAAAAGCAGAGTCCGCGCGGGTTTTCAGCCCCAAAAACGCCGTGTACTCCGTCCGGAGACAAAAAATGAAATTCCTCATTCTCATCATTGCCTCGATTCTTGCCGTCACCGCGCCGCTGCCGGCGCAACAAACCGAACCCACACCACCGACCCAAACTCCGCCTCAGTCTGCGCCCGAGGCCGCGCCGCCGGCAGTGCCACCCGCTCCGGTGTATCAGCCCAAGTTTCCCGGCGACCCCGCGCGTTCCGACTCGGAAGCGGCCGCGCTCGCCTACATGCGCGTTGTCATTCGCGCACAAAAGCAGTTCAACAAGCAGTACAACCACTTCGCCAAGACGCTTCCCGAACTGGTGCACTCGGGATCGTTCACCAAGCGCATGGTGAATCCCGATCGCGGCGACTACACAGCGGGCTTCAAGGGAAAGGATGACAGCTACGTCCTCACCATGACGCCCAAATTCCAGGACGCCCAGCATCGTTCGTTTTATGCGGAGGACGACGGCAAGATTCACGCCGACGAAACCAAGCCCGCCGACGATAAGTCGCCGGTGGTCAAATAGTGAGCGGGAAGCCTGCTGCGGCGAGGGGCGAGACGCTGACGTGCGAATGCTGAACTGATGGACGTGGCAGAAATAAAAAAAGACCGCGATCGAAATCGCGGTCCTTTTTCCACGAGGGCCGGAACAACGGGCCCGAGCCAACCTAGTTGTACAGCGGTCCCAGAGCCTGGCAGGCGGCTTCGCTGCCCGCCAGCGCGCCGGTGGGATCCACGCGCACAACCGCATCTTCGTACGAGCAGAAGCTCATGGTGCCGGTCTGGTTCAGCGTAACCGGCGTCGCCGTCACGTAGTACTGAATGTTAGGAGGACCACCCGCTCCCGTAGCCGTGAAATTGTAGCCGCTCTTTACGCCTGCAGTCAGCACGCTGTCAATCAGGCAGGCCGAAGTCGAACTGGGCGTGCACGGATCCGTGCCGCCGAGAGCCAGAAGATTGTTGGCGTACCCTACGTCAGGATAGCTGGACAGGTAGGTCACTTCCGCCGTATTGATGGTGCGGACGGCGGCGGTTGCGGCAGCCTCATTGGCGGCCATACGGGCCCGCAGCAGGTTCGGAATCGCGATTGCCGCAATGATCAGGATGATCGCTACGACCACCAGCAACTCAATCAGCGAGAAGCCTTTCTGTTTACGCATCGAAGTCTGTTCCCCCTCGTGGAATGTGTAACTCGCCTTGCATTACTGCACGGGCGGTTCCAACTCGGGAACGCGTAAGTGATGGAGTTGATTGGGCTTGCCGAGTAGTTACGAAAGTCTTAGTTGGGACATGCTGTCCCAGGGCCGGGGGCACGGGACAATTTGTCCCGTAGTTGTAGCTCATGGACCGGGAGGGCGCCCTATCCTGGCCGCGTTAGGTCCGGCTAGGGTGGAGATTTTGAATTTCGCATGATTCATCAGGAAAACTATGGTTGGTCGTCCGCTTCAGGGATGGCTTGCATCTGCACGCTCTTCCTCTCGCCCTCACCCAGGTGCAGCGGTGTTCCCTGCCCTTCGCAGCTCTTGAGGAATTCAGGATCGTAATACGCTGCGCCGTCCACGTTCTCCCATGCCAGCAGCGTGTACTCGCCCGGCGGAATCCCGTGCAGCGAGAAGCGTCCGCTCTGATCGCTCACCGTCTTGCGATAGCGGTCGGGGCGCCCACGCAGCGGCTTATCCGGGACAGCAACAATCACGGCATTCGCCAGCGGCTCGCCTTTCTGATCGGCAACCACTCCGTCCAGCACTGCGCCATTTGCGCTCACAATCAGATCAAGAAAAACGCTGCCGCCATTCAGGCTGATTCCCGATTCGTCTGCTTCGCGATTCGCCACCACCTCCGACTTCACAAACCAGTCTCCCTCAGACGACTGTTCCGCGCCGGTCTGGCCCGCCAGTTGGACGTAGTAACGTCCCGCGGGAACGTCCTTCCACTCGAAGCTCCCGTCAGGCGACACGTGCGCGAGATTGGAGAAATTTTCCCCGATTGTGAATACGCCGAGATCGTCCTGGCGCTCACTCGACTGCAACACAAGATAAACCTGGCTGGGATCGAAGCGGCTCGTGCTGCTTCTCGCTTCCAATCGCAGTCGGCCACGAACCGCCGCTCCCGGTTGCAGCGCCAGCCGCAAGCCTTCGACGCTGCTGCCGGCAACCTGCAGCGATTGCCGCGCCGTCATCGGCGCTGCCGCGTTGTCGACCGTGGCCAGAATGGTGTACGTGCCGGGCGTCACATCACGAATCTCGAAGCTGCCGTCGCGATGCATTTCCGCGCCGTTCAAAACCAGCCCGAAATCGCGCAACTGCAGCAGGATCGAGGCGGAAGAATGCGGCGGCAGATTCACCACCGAGCCGCGAATGCTCAGGGCTGGGCTCGGCGTCAGCGTGAAGTTCACAGGAAATTCGTCACCGGGACGCAACTGAATCGGCGCAGCCTGACCGCGATCGCCTGTCCCGGGATAGTACGCCGTTTGGTAGATCGTTTCTCCGGGCCTGTCCGCCACGACGCTGCCCGTGTCGGCTCGAGCCCTCCCAGCATCTTCGATCAGGCTCCTGAAATCCGGCGGAGGATTCACCGACACGTAGTAGTTTCCCGCAGGCAGGCTCGCGATGCGGTACTCGCCCAGATCGTTAGTGTGTTCCGCGCCTGCCTGCTCCCAGCGGCTGCGCCCGGATGCGAATGTCTGGCGCAACACGGCGACGGTCGCATTTGCCATCGGCTCGCCATCTTCGTCGGTCACGCGCCCGCGAACCACGGCGGCAGCCTGCATGCGGATGACAAGGTCTTTGAGCTCCTGTCCGGCCGCCAGCGTCAGCGCCCGCCCCTCGCTGCGTGCATGATGCTTGTCTCCCTCAAGCAGCCCGCCGCGCTCGGCGAACATGCGATAACGTCCGGGCGCGATCCCCTCAATGCGAAATGCCCCATCTGCGCCGGAGACGGCCGTGTAGTCTCCGCCTTCGCTCTGATTCTCAGCGATCAGCTCGATCACTGCTTTCCTTACCGGCTCTCCGCCGGGGTCCTTCGTGACGATTCCCTGGATGACCGCGCGTTTGGCGGGTTGCGGGGCGTTGGCGGCCACTTGAGCGGCGGCAGACGCGACCAGCATGGCGATCAGGACGGATGTGAACAGCGATTTCATTCGGATCGGGGAGGTGGGAGCTTCCATGCGGCCACCGGGGCCGGCCGCGACCTCCATTTTACCTTGAAAAATCGCTTCCACCCAAGTTCGCCGTTCGCTTTCCGAAGAAGGGTATAACCGCCGGGATAGCCTGTCCAACGGCCAGTTTGGAGCACTTGACAAGAAGGAGCCCAGAGCTTATTATTTCGATAATTGTCTAATTACATAGCCATCAAACTATGGCCGCTTCTTCCAACAAGGCGTTCAAGGCTCTGGCCGATCCTACCCGGCGCGAGATTCTGAACTTGCTCCGCCGGGGCGAGATGACGGCCGGCGACCTGGCTGAGCGTTTTGACATGACCAAGCCCACCATGTCGCATCATTTTGCCGTGTTGAAGGAAGCGGATCTGCTTACCAGTCGCCGCGACGGCCAGCAGATTTGGTACGGACTCAACACCACCGTGGTGCAGGACTTGATGGCGTGGGCCATGGATTTGCTTCGGGGACAAAGTGGCAACAGTTCGCCCGAAGACAAACCAGCAGGGAGCAAAAAGCTATGACGCGCAACTACTACCTCATCGCAGCAGGCCTCATTGCGGTCGTGCTCGTGGCTACTGCGATCGCCTATCCATACCTGTCCAGTACTGTCCCCACGCACTGGGACGCGCATGGCAATGTCAACGGCTGGAGCGCCCGCTGGACGCTGTTCGTCATCGACCCGGGAATCATGGCCGGGATTCTGCTGCTGTTCGCCGTGCTGCCCTGGCTTTCCCCGAAGCATTTCGAAGTGGATTCGTTTCGCTCGACCTATCTCTACATCATGGTCGTGATCCTGGCGATGCTGGCTTACATGCACGCGCTGACTCTCGGGGCGGGATTGTCGTGGGCCATTGATATGAATCGCGCGATCGGGGGCGGAGTCTGCCTGCTGATCGCATTGCTGGGCAATGTCATGGGTAAAGTGCGACGCAATTTCTATGTTGGCATTCGCACTCCCTGGACCATCGCCAATGAGCAGGTGTGGAACGCCACCCATCGCTTCGCGGCCAAAACCATGTTTGGGGGCGGAATCCTCGGTCTGATCGCCTCGATTCTGAAAGCCCCTATCTGGCTCCCGATCGCACTCATCCTGGCCGGTGCGCTGGTTCCGGCGCTTTTTTCGCTCGTTTTCTATAAGCAACTGGAGAGGCGTGGCGAGTTGAATTGAAGTTGCGCATGCGGAAGTTACGCCGCCCCGATCGCCAGAAACCGCAAAGTCTTTTGTAAGAAAGTTCTGCCCGCACCGACTACCTTGATGTGAGCGCAATTGCAACCATGGCGGCCGTCGAATCCACGCAGGACGAGCTTTACCAGCGAGCCGCGAGCACCTACGGCGCGGCTTTGGAAAGACTGGCGCGCGCTTACGAGGCCGACGCCGAGATTCGACGCGATCTCCTGCAGGAGATTCACATAGGTTTATGGCGCAGCTTTGAGTCATTCGAGGGACGCTGTTCCGAGCGCACATGGATCTACCGCGTGGCCCACAATGTCGCCGCTTCGCATGTACTCAACCAGCGCCGCGTCAGGTCGCAAGCGTTGGTTGGATTGGAGGAACTGGAGAATCTGCCTGATGCCAGCAGCGGCCCGCAAGCTGCCGACCGGAGCCAGGCTCTCGACCGTCTGCTCCGGCTGATTCAGCGCCTCAAACCGCTGGATCGGCACGTGATTCTCTCCTATCTCGAAGGACTCGACGCCGCCTCCATCGCTGAAATTACCGGGCTTTCAGCCGGAAACGTTGCGACCAAGATTCACCGCATCAAGAACCTGCTGGCCCGCCAGTTTCAGCAAGGGGGACATGATGATGAATGAACTGGAAAATCCCGTGCAGAAACTCTGGCAGTGTCAGCCCGTGGAGGGTACCAAAATGTCTCTCGATGTCATTCGCAAGCGGGCCGCGAAATTCGAGCGGAGAATCCTGTGGAGAAATGTCCGCGAGTACGTGGCATCACTGATTGCAGCGGTCCTGCTCGGGTCGTTCCTTATCCGAGCTCATGATCTGCTCTCTCGGATCACGTTCGGGCTGTTTCTCGCCGGCATGGTGTGGATTGTGGTCCAGCTCCATCGCAAAGGCTCGATGAAGAAGCTGCCGGTCGGCGTTGATACTCTGACCAGCATGCGTTTCTATCGTGCAGAACTGGAGCGCCAGCGCGAGGTGGTGAGTAGTGTCTGGTCGTGGTATCTGGCTCCGCTGGTTCCCGGCTTCCTGGTGTACACGGTGGGCTACGCAATTCGCTTTCCGCGCCCTGCTGCGTGGGCGGGACTGCTATTGTTGGACGCAATCGTCGCAGGTATGTTCTACCTGATCTGGAAGCTGAACATGCGCGCAGCACGGTGCTTGAAGCACATGATCGATGAACTCAACGGCGCGGCGCAATAATGCCGCTTTTGACTGTATAGACTCACACTCGCCCAGGGAGGGGCGATTGGCATGAAGCGTATTTTCATACTCGCAGTTTTTCTTGTCGCGGCAGGTCTTGCTAGATCGCAGGACATCGCCGGCGACTGGCAAGGAACGCTTAAAGCCGGCGGAGCCGAACTGCGCCTGGTGCTGCACCTCACCAAAGCGCCCGACGGCAGCCTCAAAGCCACGCTCGACAGCATTGATCAACCCGGCGGCAACGGCATTCCCGTGAATTCGGTCACGCTCAAGGATTCCAAACTCAGTCTCGACGTGACCGCGGTTCACGGCACCTACGAAGGCACCGTTGCGGCCGATGCCAAGACGATCTCGGGAACATGGACCCAAGGCATGGCTATGCCTCTCGAATTCAAGCGTGGGGCACCGCCGGTCAAGACCGAGCACAAACCCGCCAAGCCCTCTGACATTGACGGCACCTGGATGGGATCGCTCGACACGGGAGGCATGAAGCTGCGGGTCGTCTTCCACATTGTCAACACTGAGGACGGCTTGACCGCAACGCTCGACAGCCCTGACCAGGGCGCGGCGGGCATTCCAGTCACATCCGTGACTCGCAACGGCAGTTCGTTCAAACTCGAGGCGAAATCGATCGGCGGAGTTTTTGAGGGCAAGATTGCCGCCGATCTCTCTTTGATTGACGGCACATGGTCTCAAAACGGCGGCAATATGCCGCTTGTGTTGAAGCCGGTCAAAGACAAGTCGGAACTGGAATTGAAGCGCCCGCAAAATCCAGTGAAGCCTTATCCCTATCGCGAAGAAGAAATTACTTACGACAACAAAGCGCAGAACGTCACGCTGGCCGCGACGTTCACCATCCCGCAGGGAACCGGACCGTTCCCTGCGGTTCTTCTCATTACCGGCTCCGGCCCGCAGGATCGCGACGAGAGCCTGCTCGGTCACAAACCGTTTCTGGTTCTTTCTGACTATCTCACCCGCCACGGCATTGCCGTGCTGCGCGCCGACGATCGCGGCGTGGGCAAGTCCACAGGGATTTTCGGCACGGCCACCACTGCGGATTTCTCCACGGACGCCGAGACTGGCGTCGCCTATCTGAAAACGCGCGAGGAAGTAAATCCGCACAAGATCGGGCTGATCGGGCACAGCGAAGGCGGAATGATCGCGCCCATGGTCGCCGCTCGCAACAGGGATGTCGCGTTCATCGTGATGCTGGCTGGAATAGGCGTCCCGGGCGATCAGGTTCTGGTGGCGCAGGGCGCGGCTATTCAGATCGCCAACGGCAAAAGCGCGGACGAGGCCGCCAAGAACGCGGTCAAAGAACGCGAGATGCTCGCCCTGGTCGAGACCGAGAAAGATCCGGCTGTGCTGGAAAAAGAACTGAAAGAGAAGATGGCGGGCCAGGTTCCCGATGCCCAGATCGGGCTGCAGATCAGCGAGATCACCTCGCCGTGGTTCCGCTACTTTCTAACCTACGATCCAGCGACCGCCCTGCGCAAAGTCACCTGCCCCGTGCTGGCGCTCGACGGCTCGCTCGACAAGCAAGTACTGCCCAGCCAGAATCTTCCCGCCATTCGCAAAGCGCTCGAAGAAGCCGGCAACAAGCACTTCGAGATTGATGAACTGCCGGGACTGAACCACCTGTTCCAGACCGCGAAGACCGGGTCCCCGCTGGAGTACGCCGAAATCGAGGAGACCATGTCGCCGGTCGCGCTGGAAAAAATCGCAACCTGGATTGCGAAGCAATAGAACGTAGCGCCGCCGTCTCGGCGGCTGTCTGGCGGGTGTCCCCCCGCCGCTTCAGATGTTGTGGCCTTCCCGGTCTATAATCTCCCCGCGATGATTCCCTTAGCCGTCCTCCTCGCCATCGTTGCCTCCGCGCAGAATCAGACCACAACGCCTGCAAACAACCTGGCCCCGCCGGTCCACCTGACCGCCGAACAGGATCACCAGCGTCTTTTGGATCTTTTGCACATCACCGCCCTCCGTCGCGGCCCGAGAGGAGACCCGAAATCGCCCGAATCGGCGAATTTCGACGAATCCAGAGTCACTCCCTATTCCCTGCCCGATCCGCTGGTGATGAAGAACGGCAAAAAGGTAGCGACAGCACAAATGTGGTGGGACCAGCGCCGCCCGGAAATCGTGGAAGACTTCGATCGCGAGATCTACGGCTGCGTTCCCGCCAACACGCCGAAAGTGAACTGGGAAGTCATCGGCACAACGAAGGAAACCATCGGCACCGTCCCGGCCATCACGAAGAAGCTCGTCGGACACGTAGACAATTCATCCTATCCGCTCATTACGGTTGACATTCAACTCACGCTCACTACGCCGGAGCAGGCTAAAGGTCCCGTGCCCGTGATCATGGAGTTCGGCCTGAGCCCCGAAGTGCTCGAGCAGATAAAAAAGCGCTTCACCGAAGCGCAATGGGCTGCTTTTGCGGGCGGCGGTCCACCGTGGCAGCAGCAGGTCCTCGCCAAGGGATGGGGTTGCGCGATTCTGATTCCCACCAGCGTTCAGGCGGACAACGGAGAGGGGCTTACCCAGGGAATCATCGGGTTGGTGAACAAAGGCCGGCCGCGCAAACTCGACGACTGGGGCGCGCTGCGCGCCTGGGCCTGGGGAGCGAGCCGCGCTCTCGATTATTTTGAGACCGACCATTCTGTTGATGCGAAGCAAGTGGGCATCGAAGGTCTCTCACGTTATGGCAAGGCCGCGCTTGTCGCCATGGCGTATGAACCCCGGTTCGCCATTGGTTTTATCGGATCGTC
>Ga0335081_10023116_pt1 | contig 10057 bp, 10 predicted proteins | sample Lox_Sample_35_FD_206713 | JGI IMG/M metagenome (GOLD analysis project Ga0335081, IMG submission 206713) | Soil microbial communities from Loxahatchee National Wildlife Refuge, Florida, United States - Lox_Sample_3.5 | ecosystem: Environmental > Terrestrial > Soil > Wetlands | place: USA... | reverse complement strand
CCGAGCACAGATGCAGCTGCGAGCGTGCCGCTAAATGGCACCTTGACCACGGATTTGAGGCTAGGAGCATCGAGGTTGGACCATGCAGTAGTCGAGGCCAAAACGGTTGGATATGCCCGCGCAGCGGTATCTGGGGGTGTGACGGTGGTCATGTGAGATCCCGCTGGCCGAGGACGCTGCTGCGGTACTCCGCGGTAGTGCTCCATGCGAACAACGTCCGGATTTGATCGTTGAAGACCATGGCCTGGTCGGCGACGGCGTCGGCGCTCAATGGCACGGGGTCGGGGGCGTACGCGTCAAAGTCGAGAAGATAGAACGGCTCTTGAGGTACAGGCGACGGGGTCGAACCTGGCATGGGTAGTACGGTCGTTCCGCCTTGAGGGTTGAGCCCGTGAATGACCTGCAGCACGTTCCCGGCTTCGGTACGGAGCTGGATCACGGACTGCGTTGTCTCAACTGCGGGCGCTACGTCCGGATCGCCGAGCGGACCAAGCAACTGCGGGTTGAGCGCCTCGCGCACCTGGGTCTGAAGGTTGTCTGGTTCGAAGCGGAGCTCGTTGGTGAAGCGAAGTCCAAGTCTCGTCCTTTGTGCTGGTCTGTAGAAGCGCTCGACGAGGGTGACGGCATCGCGGACGCGCTCGATGACGTCTTCGATCGCGACGTACTCGCGAGTCTCGATCGCGACGAAGTCCACGCCAAGGACAAGCACCACGCTGGCATCTGGATCCACAAAGCGGTAGTTCTTGGTGCCGGTGTCCTGCTGGACGACGCCCTGAGGCGTGATCATCAGAGCGACGGCCGGCTCGAGCAAGAATCCGGGGTATCGGTCTCGGACCTCCTCCTGAAACGGCGCGACCTCCACTTGTTGGTGGAGACGAAGGACTGGGGAGAACCGCACCTGACAGATCACCTGAGCGAGCTGATGGCGCTGAAGCGTGAAGCGAGGCGCTACTGGAAGATTCGCGATCATTATGACTTGCCTTCCCACTTGACGGTCTACAAGTCCTATCGTCAAGCTTATCGTCAAGCCAGACGTAGATGTCGATGAATCGACGAAGAAATGGGTGCGCTGGGCATTGCCGTAGAGGCCCGCGCGCCCGCATGTGATGCGCCCCGCGACCCGGACAAGCGCCTGCCCCCCCGGCGGCCACGAGACGATCGCATCCGTTTGTCCGCAGGCGCCGACGCGGACGAGCGCAACGGCGACATTGCGCTCGTCCCAATCCGGCTAAGCCCGCGGCACAGCGCGCTTCCGGAATCGCCCAGAAGAATTCGTCCAACTCGGCCACGGCAAGGCGCTCGTTGAGAGAAATCCGGCATATCGCGACGACCGATCGGGTCACTTCGGGTAAGTCGCGCCGGGCTCGCGTGGCTGCACGGCAAGCCACCGCTCGGCGGGCCGCCCGCCGGTCTCGACTCGCTGACGCTCCGCTCGCCCCGACGCCCCGAGCTGATCGAGTGCGACCTCGATGCGCTCGCTGGGCACATTGCGGCTCAGAAGCCGCTGTATTTGCGTGCGGGTCATCCCTTCCGGCCTCTCCGTCAGCGCCGCGTGAAGCTGTTCGGCGAGCCCATCCCGCAGCTCGGCGCCAACATGGGCGGCGGTTCGACGGCTGCGTGATGCCTGCTCTATCCAGCGTTGACGGCGGCAGTCCTCGCAGTAGGGTCGGCGCCCAGCCGTCAGCGCCCTACCGCAGCCGCGACAAGTGGGCGGCAGAGCCGACTTGACGTGCGTCTTGCGCGGCTTGCGATCCGGCAGGCGATCGTCGAGCGCGGCGCGATGGTGCGCGCGCGTCAACGGCGCCCTACTCGGAACCCGGGATCGTGCGTGTGTGGCGAGTGTGTTCGCGGCCCACTCGACGACGGGCGCGACGTGCGAGCGCCAGATGTCGCACGTGTCCGCGAGCTGCTCGGCGAGCCGCGGCGTGATCCGGCAGCCTCCGTCGCGGGTCTCGACGAACTCGCGCGCCGAGAGTGTTCGCTGGGAAAGAAGCGCGAGCAGGTAAGCGTCTACCGCCGGCCGGGCGGCTTCCATCAGGTCGAGCGCCATCGACGCGCGCCCTTCCCGGTCGGCGTGAAAGATGCCGAGGCCGGGATCGAGGCCGAGCGCATGACAGGCGAAGATCGTCTCGGCTTCCAGTAGCGCGTAAAGGTAGTTGAGGATCGCGTTCGCGGGGTTGGTCGCCAATCTAGGGCCGCCGGTGATCAGCGAGGCGCGCTGCCCGAACGTCGGCCAGTGCTCGGGCAGCTTGGCGGCGCCGGCTCGCGGGAAGCGGACGGGCAGCGACGCCCACGCCTGCCAGTAGAGCTTGGCGGCATCGCGCTCGGCCGCGAGCAGGCGACTCATCGACGGGCAGCGGTCGATCTCTGAGAACAGGCGTTCGAGCCCCGCGCGCGGATCGCCGGCCAAGAGCACGTCGCCGGGCAGCTCATCGACCACGGTGCGCTGACCGGAGATCTTCAGCTTGAGCACGTGGCGGGTGATCTCCAAGCCCGCTAGGCCGTCCGGCGCGAGCGCCTGCGCCCGTCTCAAGCCCGCGAGATCGGCGCCGTCCCCGACCGTGGCGGCGATCAGCTCGCCGCTTGTATCGACGTGGACGAACGCGGCGACCGTGTCGTGAAGCCATCGCAACGCGTCGAGCGTCATGTAGCCGGATTGGCCGATGATCACGAGCCGGCGTAGCCGGTCGGTGCGGTGATAGCGGCGGGTGCGGCGGTGGCGTCCGAATCCGTCCTCGACGGTCAGGTGCCGGCGCTCGACCCCGACGCTGAGCCCGTACCCGTGCGCGATGACAATTCCGGCGCCTGCTCGTCGCGCAGTCGTCTTGCGGCGTGGCTTTCGGGTTGCCAGTAGCTCGGCGCGAGCGTGAGATTCTGGCACGGGCTCTCCAATCCATCCCCGCGCGACGTTTTTCGCCGCCGGCGTCGACGAGGCGGCCGCGCCAGCAGGTGTCCGGCTAACTCGTGGGTGATCGCTGTGGACTTTCTCGGACGGGCCGCCTTCGGGCGGTAGCGTGTTGGTCTGCATGCGGAGCTGTGCCTCCTCGTGCCGTGGCCCCGGGCCGTTGGCGCGGTCGCGGGGCCGATTTGTCAGTGACGGCCGGGTTCTGCTCGCGTGCCAGTTCGAGGAACCCGACGATGGTGAGCGTGTCGATGCACGCACTGTTGAACAGTCGCTCAAGCGTGACCGGCTCGAAGATCGCGCCGATCTCACGGTCACCTGCAAATGCTGGCTGTAGTTCGATGTACTCCGCGAGATGTCGGTCGTGGGTAAGTCGGGCGTCTTCGAGGACCTGTTCGTCTAGCGTGTCCAGGCGGTCTAGCGCTGTGAGTCGTGCCTCGATCGTGCGCACCCATGCTTCGGGGGTGAGTCGGGCGCGGTCTGGTCCAGCCGTACGACCTCTCCGCTCGGGATCGAAGATGCGCCCAGCGGCGGCGATGAGCGAGTCGCGGTCAAACCTTCCTGATCGAGTAGCGGTAACTATCGCCTCAACAAGCCGGTTTCGATCTCGCCTACTCATATCTGGCCCGCCACCGAACAGCAGCGCTAAGCCGCGTGCTGTCTGCCGCCCGCGGCGTATCGAGGCCGTTCGGTACTGCGCTCCGTAAGTCGCCAGAGCGCTGCGGACCTGGCGGGCGGGCACGTACTCGGGGCCAAAGTAGAGCCAGATGGACACGGGGACGTTGCATAGCGTGGCCGACTGTCTGACTCCTTTTTGCATCTGGTCCACCAATGCAAGAAAGAGTTGGAACTGTGTTTCCGGCCAGGTACCTGGTGCTCTGCCGCCGCGCTGGCCCTGGACCCCGTGTTTGTCGGGCCGATCGAGCAGTCCGTCTCGCACGAGAGACCGGAGCCACGGTTTCGATCGGGGCATCCCTGCGGAGTTCGCGGCGTTCAGAAGATCCTCGGCCGTGTAGCGAGCTTCTGGCACCTCAGCCACGATTCAAATGATACTGAAATTGACCGCGAGCTTTGAACACTTCTAAGGCGATCGCACACTCGCGGCTATGGGTGACAGAGCAGTTCTAGACCATCCGCCCGATCAAACGCGGATCGCTCTCCAGATCGGCCGTGCCGAGCGCGACTGGCTGAGCAGATTGGCCAAGCTCCACGACCGAACACTCAGCGCCGAGGCGCGGAGGGCGATCCGTTTCTACCTCGCAAACATTGAAGGTGCTGACCGGACGCTACGCGAGCGGGAAAAGCGATGACCGCGCTGGCGCCTCAGGCGATGTTGCTCTCGCTCGACCAGATCGCGCTTGACGGGGGGGTGTGGCCGCGTGCGGCACTCGACGCGGAACGGGTCGAGCTGTTCGCCGAGCTTGTGCGCGATGCCCGGGATAGCGCCGGCACCGGGCAGGGATGGACCGATCCGCTGCCTCCGCTTGTGGTCGTCGCCGATGGCCGCGGCGGCTACGTGCTCGCAGATGGAAGGCACCGATACGAGGCGCGCCGCCAGCTCGGCGCCGGGTTCGATCTCGTGCAGGTTCAGGTCTTTCAGCCCGACGGTCGGCTTCCGACCGATCTGGCGTACGAGCTGGCGCTTCACTTCGCGACGATCTCGGCGAAGCCGCTTTCGAACCCCGAGAAGCGCGCCGCGGTCGATCGTCTGATCAGCGAGCGGCCGGAGTTGTCGAGTCGCCAAGTCGCCCGGCTTGTTGGCGTCTCGCACACGTTCGTCGATACGCGCCGCTGTGGCAACGTTGCCGCCGACGAGCGCGACGGTGATCGGCCACTTAGCCGTAAGAGCGATCCGATCGGGCGGCTCCTCGACCACGGGGAACCCTTCGCACTCGATGAGGACCTCGATGTCGAGGCCCTCGAAGACGAGCTGGTCGAGGGGCTGCTGGATAGGTACCCAACCCACGCCACCGAATGGGCGGAATGGTGGGCCGAGCGGTTCCAGGAAGCGGGCCGACGTGTGAGGTAGGCATGCACAGAAACGAAACGGGCCGCGCCCGCATGCGCGACCCGATCAGACCATCTGAGAGTGAAAGTCTGGTCGGGAGTGTACCGCCACGAGGCGCGGCAGACACACAACCCTGCATCAGCTTCGACCGGCCGCGCGCTGCGCGCGACTCTCCCTGCCCGTACTGCGGGCGGCCCATCCGCGTCGGCGACCCGATCGACAAGACGCACGTAAGGATCGGCTGGGGCACCGCATGGGGATACGGTCGCTGCCGCCATTGGTGGCTGCACGCACCTTGCGCGCGAAAAGCTGATGCCCGGCGACGGAGAGAACCTCCGCTGTCGGAGGCGGATCGAGACGAGATCAAGGCCCAGGCGCTCCGCCGCTACCGCGGAGGGCGACAGTACATCCCGCCTGCCGAACTGCCTGGGTTCGAGGCCGCGGCCGAGCGCGTAGCTCACCGCCGCCGGAAGGTCCGCGCAGAACACCGCAGACGATCTCCGGGAGTCCGCTAGATGGCGCGCCGGCCGATCACACGCGCGCGCCCCTACACGCCCGGCTCGGGGGCGTTCGCCGGCCGCACGTTCTACACGGAGCGGCAGTATCGCAACGCCCTCGCACGCCGGAAGGGTTTTTCGTCGTGGTATCAGCAGCAGCGATCCCGCGCGCCTGCGACGGGGGCGCGGGCGCTGCTCCGAATGCGCGGCAGCGAACAGGAGGCTCGGCTGCGCGCGCTCGACGCGCTGCATTCGATGCGGACCGAGGGGCTGTCGCTCAAGCGCGCAGCGCGTCGGGCTGGCACGACGCCGAATACCGTCCGCCGTCACGTCGGACCGGCGCTCGACTTCGAGCGCGGCAGATACCGCGCGAAGCGTGGCTCCCCGCCGTGATGACCGTGATCGGGCCGCAGGGACCGGGCGATGTGGTCGTCACCGGGTGGCGGAACCGCTCGCTCGTCGCCCGCCACCGGGCCGCGATCAACCACTTTGCCGCCACCGGCGACCCGAGCAAGCTGCGCCAGTTCGAGGGCTTGACTGTCGCGGGCGTGGAGCTTGAGACCGACCCCGAGTTGATCCAAGAGTGGGGCGAGCTCGGGCTGCTGGACATCGACGACCTCTACGCGCTCGCAGCATGAGCCGGCCGGCTAACAGCCAGCGGCGCGACAAGCCGCGCGGGCGCAACACATCCGCGATGCCAGCGCCGGACCCGTGCCCTGTCTGCGGACGCCCGTCGGAGTGGAGTCATCACGTCGCCGGGCGCGCCAACGCGCCGGAGGTGACCGTCCGGGTCTGCCGGCGCTGTGCCGATCTGCTCGATGCCTTCTTGCGCTGCGCGGGCGTCAAGCTCAGGCACGGCGAGCCGCGCACCGAGGCTGAGCTTGCGTGGGCGCCAATTGCCGGGCTCGACGGGCTGCGCGCCGCCCGCGATGCGGGAGCCGCACTCTCGCCGGAGGCCGTCGCCGTCGGGCGGCTGGTCGCGGTCCTGAGCAGCGCCGTACGCGGACCACAGCCCGCCGAGCGACGACAGGGCAAGCGCCGGAAGCCCATACCAGCCGCAGCCACCTTCGAAGCCGCCTGCGCCCGCGCCACACATGACTTGCTCGCGCGGTTCCCTGGCGCCGCCGAGCAGCATCCGCGGCTGCTGGCGCTGCTTCAACGGCTCGCCGACCCTGACGCGTTCATACGCGTGGATGCGACCGTCGAGCCGCTCCACATCGCCCACTTCGAACAGGCTGTCGCGGCTGGCGTCGAGCTGCTCGACATCGCCCGCGCCGCCTTCGGCGGCGACCCGCACGCGGAGGCCGCGCTTGAGCTTGCCGGACGGCGCTTCGCGTGTCTTCGAGACGAGCTGCTCGGGCTGATCGAACGCGCACTCGACGACAGCGCCCCCGAGCGCCAACCCGGGCAGGCTTCCGCGTGACCGAGATCGCCGTAGCCGATCCTCTCACCGTCGCGGTGCGCTGCCACACCGAGCCAGGCCCCGGAGTCTGCCGCTCCTGCTGGGAGCCCACCAGCGATCCCGGCAGGAAGCTGTGCGACCGCTGCGCCAGCCCCGCGCAGCCGCCGGGCGACTGGCGTCCGGCGCTGATGCTCGCCTTCGACTGCGAGACGACGCTCGACTATGCGCAGGCGCTCACGTTCGGATTCGCGCGGCTGTTCCGTTTGACGTGGGTTCGCCGCAGCGTGAAGCTCAAGTGCATCGGCGAGTTCCTATTCCACGCCGACGAGCTGCCGGAAACCGATCCCGAGGGGTACCAAGCGCTGAGGGCATATTGCCGCGGACGACTGCCGGCGCTCGACGAGCCCCGAGACCCATTCCCGCAGTTGTTGCTCTGGCTGATGCCGCGCTCGGAGTTCGTCAAGCTGTTCTACGACTACGCGTACAAGCAGCGCGCGATGGTCATCGGGTTCAACCTGCCGTTCGACATATCCCGCCTCGCGGTCAAATGGGGAACGGTGCGCGGCCGCGGGCGGTTTACGGCGGCTTCCGATTCGTGCTCTCGGAGGTCACAAGCAAGAAGACAGGCGATCCTCGCGAGGCAATGTGGCGCCCGCCAATCGCCGTCAAGCCGATCGACTCCAAACGCGCGCTGATCGGCTTCCTACGCCCGTCCCGGCAGGACCAGGGTTTCGAGCATCACTCGGGACAGTTCCTTGACCTGCACACGCTCGTCCGCGCGCTCACCGACGAGAGTCACTCGCTCAAGCGCGCGGGAGAGACATTCAAGGCGAAGATCGTCAAATCCGACGCGGGCGAGCACGGCACGATCACGTCCGCATACATCGAATACGCGCGGCGCGACGTGGCCGCCACTGCTTCGCTGTTTGAAGCCGCCGTGGCCGACTATCTCCAGGACCCGATCGACCTTCAGCCAACGCGCGCATTCTCGGCGGCGTCGCGCGGCAAGGCGCACCTGGACGCGATGGGCATACGTCCCGTGCTCGAACACCAGCCCGACTTCCCGCCGGAAGTGCTTGGGCATGTGATGACCGCGTATTTCGGCGGGCGCGCCGAAGCACGCGACCGCCGCCTAGCTGTCCCGGCCCGATATGTGGATTTCCTGTCGATGTATCCCACCGTGTGCGCGCTGATGGACTTATGGCAGGTGATGACCGCCGCCACGGTCCGGGTCGTCGAGGAAGACCCGACGAAGCTCAAGGCGTGGCTTCAACGGCTGAGCGTCGAAGACATGTTCAATCGCGCGATGTGGCCGCGCGTTCGCATATTCGTTCAGGTCAAGCCGGAGATCGACGTGCTTCCTGTCCGCGCGCCATATGGCTCCGGTCACGATTTGAACATCGGCGTCAACTACTACAGCTCGGACGAGCCGCAGTGGTACGCGCTGCCGGACGTGATCGCGTCCAAGCTGCTAACCGGCCGGGTGCCCGAGATAACCCGAGCGATCAGGCTCGTCCCGGTCGGACAGCAGCGCGGCATGCGCCCGATCACGCTCCGCGGCGGAATCAAGGTCGATCCATACAAGGACGACCTATTCCGGACGCTGGTCGAGCAGCGCAACCGCCTACCCGATAAGAACGGCCCGACCGGCCGCGGCCTGAAGACGACCGGCAACGGAACGAGCTACGGGATATGGGCCGAGATGAACCGGGTCGAGCAACCCGGCAGAAGCAAACTGCCGGTGATCGTCTACGGGCAGCGCACCTTCGAGTGCCAGACCGAGCATCCCGAGCGGCCCGGCCCGCGCTACTTCCCGCCCGTCGCCGCGCTAATCGCATCCGCCGCCCGGCTCATGCTCGCCACCCTCGAAGCGCTCGTCACCAGGGCCGGCGGCACCTGGGCGTTCTGCGACACCGACTCGATGGCGATCGTCGCCACCGAAACCGGCGGGAGCGTCGCGTATACCGACCACACCGGCGAGCGCCGCACCATCCCGGTCCTGTCGTGGGAACAAGTGGACGAGATCGTCCGCCGATTCGAGACGCTGAACCCCTACAGCCGAGAGGTTGTGCCAGGGTCGATCCTCGAAATCGAGAAGGTCAACTACGACCCGAAGACCGGCGAGCTCCAGCAGCTCTGGACGTTCCCGATCTCTGCGAAGCGATATTCGCTCTTCACGCTGACGGTAGGAGGCCGCCCGGCGCTCGTCCGCGTGATCGATCTCGATGACCGCGAAGGTGCGGAGTCGCCGGACGAATCTGGCCAGCTCGACGAGTTGGCCGACGCCAAGCAACACGGCCTCGGCCACCTGCTCAACCCCACCGACCCCGAGTCAGAGTCGCGCGACTGGATCGGCGAGTTGTGGGGATACATCGTCCGCACCGACGCGCTCGGCCAGCAGGCCGCCGAGCCCGACTGGCTCGACCGCCCCGCGGTCGGGCGCTTCAACGTCTCCACACCCCTACTCGCGCGCGCGTTCAAGCACTTCAACCGCGGCAAAACTCACTGGCGGCAGGTCCGCCCGTTCAACTTCCTTCTTACCGCGCACTGCGGCGCGCTCGACCGCGGCGAGCTAACAAACCGGTTCCTACTCGTCACGCGCTACGAAACAGACGCGCGCAAGTGGACGCGGCTCCGCTGGATCAACGTCTATGACCCCAAGCGCACCTACAGCATCCGCCACGGCAAAGCGCACAGCACGCCGGGATCCAGCGTCGTCGTCGTCAACACCTACCGCGACGTCCTCGCCGAATACCGCGTCCACCCCGAGGCCAAGAGCCTCGGCCCCGACGGCCAGCGCTGCGCCAAGCAGACGGTCGGGCACCTCAGCCGCCGGCACGTCACGCCGATCCCGCCGCTGCGCCACCGCGGCAAGGAGGGAAACCGGATCGATGAACGGGAGGCGGGCGTCGCCGACCCCGACGCAACCCACACCGAGTACCGCGAGCCCGACCAAGACCCGCGCTGGCAGCTCACCGTCCGCGTGCTTCGCGAGCTGCCCGTCGCGCAGACCGCAACCGGCGCCGGGGTGTCGGAGCGCACCGTCCAGCGAGCCCGCGCCGGCCAGCCGGTCGGCAAGACAGCGCGCGCGAAGCTCACCGACCACGCCGTCAAGCACGCGCGCGCCCAGCTCCGCGCCGCCGGCATCCGGCGGCCGCCAGACCGCGAGGCGCTGCTCGCCACCTACCTCGACCGACAGAGCGCGCCTGAAGCGAAGCCTCAGCTCTGCGCGTGCAGATGCGGACAGC
>Ga0335081_10023115_pt1 | contig 10057 bp, 6 predicted proteins | sample Lox_Sample_35_FD_206713 | JGI IMG/M metagenome (GOLD analysis project Ga0335081, IMG submission 206713) | Soil microbial communities from Loxahatchee National Wildlife Refuge, Florida, United States - Lox_Sample_3.5 | ecosystem: Environmental > Terrestrial > Soil > Wetlands | place: USA: Florida... | reverse complement strand
GCTGACATTTGGCTGCCCCTTTCGCTGCTCGAGCCGGACTTGCAGACCAATCGCCAGTTCCATCCGCTCGAAGTCGTGGCGCACTTGCGGCCGGGAGTTACCGTCGAGATCGCGCAGTCCGAGATGCGGGCGCTGGCCCATCGGCTGGCCGAAGCTCACCCCGCCACCAACAAGACCGTCGGCGCAGCCGTGGTTCCGCTGGCCGATGAGGTATCGGGAAGCGTGCGGCCCGCGCTGCTCATGGTGTGGGCGGCGGTAGGTTTGATCCTGCTGATTGCGTGCGTCAACGTTGCCCATCTTCTGCTGGCCCACGGGGCGTCACGAAAGCGGGAGGCAGCGATTCGCGCCGCGATCGGCGCGCAGCGATCCCAATTGATCCGTCTGTTTCTTGTGGAGAGTGTCTCCATCGCGGTCCTCGGTGGTGCGCTCGGTCTCGTGCTGGCGTTGTACCTCACACCGGCACTGACATCGTTTGCGTCCGCGGAAATTCCGCGCTTCGCGCAAGTTTCCGTGGATGGCGGCGTCTTCCTGTTTGCGCTGGCTGTCTCGGCATTCTGCGGAGTGCTTTTCGGCCTGCCCCTGGCGATTCGCAGCGCACGCACCGATCTCGGCGAGGCTTTGAAACAAAGCGCCGGTGTTTCGTTCGCGTTGCGGCGGGGCCGCATTGGCGGCGTGCTGGTGATGGCGGAGGTGGCGCTGTCGTTGGCGGTGCTGATCGGCGCGGGTCTGCTGGTAAGGAGTTTCGCCGCGCTTGTTAAAGTCGATCCTGGCTTTCGCGCGGATCACGTTCTCACCATGCAAGTTCACTTGCCTGTCAGCAAATACAACTGGGACCAATCGTGGCGTTTCTTTCACGATATTCTGTTCCCCAAGGTTCGGAGACTGCAAGGCGTGACCGACGTTGCCGCCACGAACACCGCTCCGATGTTGATTGATCGTACCGAGCGCAGCCGCTTCGCGACGCGCTTTGGAATTGTGGGGCAAACGTTCGAGCCGGGCCGCTTTCCGGTCGCGCAGTTTCGATGGGTGAGCCCGGAATACTGGCACGCGATGGGAATCCCGCTGAAGCACGGTCGTTACCTGACGGACAATGACCGCAATAAGCCGGTCCTGTTGGTTACCGACTCACTCGTACAGCGATATTTTCCGGGCCAGAACCCCGTCGGCAAGCAGATTCTGCTTGACGTGATGACCGCTAAACCATCGACAGTTGAAATTGCGGGTGTAGTGGGGGATACGCGCGATTTTGCGCTGGACATCGCGCCTGAAATGACCCTTTACAGCGTGAACATGTCTCCCACCATGGAGCTAGTAATCCACACCGCATCAGATCCCGCGACCGCGGCGGCCATCCGGCGTGTTGCAAGATCCGCCAGTACTGATCTGGGAATCGATCATGCGCGCTCGATGGAGCAGGTGGTCGCCGGTTCCCTTGCGCAGAGGCGCTTCGCTCTATTGCTCGTGAGCGGCTTCGCACTGCTGGCTCTGGCGCTTGCGGCGATCGGAATCTCCGGCGTGGTCTCGTATTCGATCGCGACGCGAACGCGGGAGCTGGGCTTGCGCATGGCGCTCGGCGCGCAATACCGCGAGGTGGTCGGGATGCTCCTCAGAGAAAGTCTCGGGCTGGTCGCACCAGGCCTGGTCGCGGGATGTGCTCTCGCCTTCGCGCTGACCCGCATCATGGCGACGTTGCTATATGACGTTACGGCCGCCGACCCGCTGACGTATCTTGGCGCCGCAATTTTCCTGCTGACGGTGGCGATGGCCGCGGTGTACGTGCCCGCCCGCCGAGCTACGCGGATCGATCCGATGCAGGCCTTACGGGAGCAGTGATCGCTGTCCGCTTCTGGGAATTCGCATCTCGGAAGTGGACGTGGCGCCTGGGCCTCCTTATGTTGTGGGCCCGGTTTTTCAGTGACTTACGATTTGAGAACCCGATGGCCCTCCTCGTGCGTAATTAGTGGCATGGCCAGCACGCCGCGAACGCTCATTGCCGACGATCAGCCCGATGTGCTGGAAGCACTGCGGCTGTTGTTGAAATCCGAAGGCTATCAAATTGAAGCAGTGAATTCTCCGGCAGCGGTGCTCGATAAGCTGAAGTCCGGTCCGTATGATGTCCTGCTGATGGACCTCAACTATACGCGCGATACCACATCCGGTCAAGAAGGCCTCGACTTGCTGGCGCGCATTCAGGCCATCGACAGCACGCTGCCTGTAGTGGCGATGACGGCGTGGGGCTCGGTTGAATTGGCCGTGGAAGCGATGCAGCGTGGCGTGGGCGATTTCGTACTGAAGCCCTGGGAAAACGCACGGCTGCTCAATACGCTCAAGAGCCAGATCGAGAAGGGCCAAATCAAGCGCACGGAACTGCGACGGGAACGGGAAGAATTCGAAGAGGCGCGGGCAGTAGGCGAGGCACTGCTGCCGCGAACGATTCCGGAAGTTCCCGGATTGGAGATTGCAACCACCTCGCAGCCGGTGCACACCTTGGGCGGCGACTATTTTGACGTGCTCGATCTGGGTAACGGCAAGCTCGGCATCTGCATCGCGGATGTAATCGGGAAGGGTGTGCCGGCAGCGCTGCTCATGTCCAACGTGCAGGCGACGGTTCGCACGTTGGCGACGGAGTCGATGCCGCCCTCGGAGCTGGTTGCCCGGCTGAACCAAAGCGTTCACCGCAACACCACTCCGGGAAAATTCGTCACCTTCTGCTATTGCATCGTCGACCCGAACGCGCACCAGGTGACGTATACGGACGCGGGACACTGCGCGCCCATCCTGGTGCGGTCGAGTGGGGAAGTGGTGCGGCTGGATGCCGGTGGCGCCGTGCTGGGCGTCTTCCCAAAATGGGCGTACGAGCAGGCCACGGTTCCGCTCGGGCCCGGTGATCGCTTGGTTCTTTTCACCGATGGCGTTACCGAAGCTGCTAATGCAGGCGACGAAGAGTTCGGCGAGGAGCGCCTGGCCCAGTTGATCTCGGCGCTGCGCGACCGCGGAGCGCACGAACTGAAAAATCGCATCCTACAGACCGTCTCCAGCTTCACCGCCGGCGGTCCCCAGGACGACGCCACGCTTGTTGTAGTAGCCCTCTCTTGATCAACGCCGTGCTCCCAAGCGTCTTGCCCTGTAGCATGATTACTTGTGCGCGTTCGTAAGCTCAACGATGCCGCGATCCGAAACGGGGCGCGGTACGTGCTTTACTGGGCGCAGATGAACCGGCGCGTGGAGTCGAACCATGCGCTGGCGCACGCCGCCGCGCTGGCCAACGAACTCGGTCTTCAGCTGCTGTTCTATGAAGGTCTGACCTGCACCTATCCCCACGCCAATGACCGCTTGCACACGTTCCTGCTGGAAGGCGTGCCGGAGACGGAGCGGCGAGCAACGGAGGCGGGAATCGGCTACCTGTTTTACTTGCGGCAACACCGTTCCGATCCAAACAATGTGCTCTATAGCGTGGCGGAAGACGCGGCCGCGGTCGTCACTGACGACTACCCCGTATTCATCGCCGCCGAGCACAACCAGCGCGTGCCAGGCCGGATCGGCGTGGCGTATTTCGCTGTGGATAGTAGCTGCATCGTGCCGATGAACAGCCTTGACAAACGCGAGTATGCGGCCTACACCATCCGGCCGAAAATCCGGAAACTCTTGGCTCAATATCTGACGCCCGTTCTCCCCATCCGTCTCAAGAGGGGGTGGAACGGTCCAAAGCCGCCGTTTCATACCAAAGTGACGGTCAGCAACGTCCGCGATCTGGTGGCCGCAAGCGAGATCGATCACACGGTCGCGCCGTCACTCACCGTCCGCGGCGGGCGGTTCGCGGCTGAAAAGCAGCTAGCGCATTTTCTACGACATTCGTTACGGCGTTACGCGTGGGAGAAGAACGAGCCGGGCGCGCGCGCTACCTCCGGGCTAAGCCCTTACCTGCACTTCGGGCATATTTCTTCGCTCGAAGTCGCGCTGGCGGTGCGCAAGTACGCCGCGAGGCACAAGTTGATCGCGGATGAATTTCTAGAGGAGCTGATTATCCGGCGCGAACTGGCATTCAACTTCGCTCGCTTTACCGACAGGCCATCGCTTGGTAACCTGCCGGACTGGGCGCACGCCAACCTGAGGCAGCACGCGCGCGACCGGCGAGTTCATAAGTATACTTACGATCAGTTCGAGCAAGCGCAAACGCACGATACCCTCTGGAACGCAGCCCAGAAGCAGATGCTGCTCGAAGGACATATTCACGGCTACTACCGGATGTACTGGGGCAAGAAAATCATCGAATGGTCGCCGACCTTCCAGGCGGCGTTCGATATCATGGTTCGCATCCACGATCGCTACGCGTTAGATGGGCGCGATCCCAATACGTACGCGAATATCCTCTGGTGTTTCGGCCTGCATGACCGGCCGTGGCCGTCGCGTCCGGTTTTTGGCACAATGCGCTACATGTCGTTCGAGGGGATGGCGCGGAAGACTAAGGTCGAGGATTACGTCCGGCAAATCGAGCGATTAGAGAGGCGGGCATGAATATTACGGTCACCGGCGCGACGGGATTCATCGGGCGTTACCTGGTCCAGTCGCTGGCGGCCGACCGCCATTCGGTGCGGGCGCTCAGTCGCGCGGCCTGGAACATTTTTGCCGGTGAGCCGCCGGCCGAAAGCCTGACGGGAGCGGATGCCGTTGTTCATCTGGCTGGTGCGCCGGTGGCGCAGCGATGGACCCGAAAGGCGCGGGAAGAGATTCGCGCCAGCCGGGTGAAAGGGACGCACCATCTGGTGACGGCGCTTTCGACTCTTCCGCAACGTCCTGAAGTGCTGGTGTGCGCATCCGCAATCGGAATTTACGGCGACCGTGGTGACGAAGTGTTGACCGAAGCCTCACCCGTTGCTACCGGATTTCTTGCCGATGTGTGCCGGGAATGGGAGCGCGAGGCGGACTTGGCGGATTCGCTTGGCATGCGAGTCGTGAAGTTGCGTATCGGAATCGCGCTTGGCAGAAAAGGTGGCGCGCTCGAGAAAATGCTTCCGCCCTTCCGCGCGTTCGTGGGTGGAAAACTAGGGCCGGGCAGCCAGTGGATGTCGTGGGTGCACATTGCTGACATCGTGGGACTTATCCGATACGCCCTCGACCACCCCGTAAGCGGCGTGCTCAACGCCACCGCGCCCAATCCGGTGCGGAATCATGATTTTACGCGGGAACTGGGCCATGCGTTGCACCGTCCGGCCATCTTCCCGGTTCCAGCGGTGGCACTGCAACTTATGTTGGGCGAGATGGCAGACGTGCTTCTGGCGAGCCAGCGAGTGCTGCCCAAAGCAGCGGAATCCGCAGGCTATCGGTTTGCATTTCCGGAACTTGGTCCGGCGCTCCGCGACCTGAGCCGCTGACTCAAACTCTCATCGCAAAGAAGATCACCAAGAACAACGCGATTAAGAATGCTGCGCCTAAACCTATATAAAGAATCAGATTAGACTGGGGCTGACCCGCAGCAGGAGCGGGTGTCACAGGCAAGTTCAATGCCGGCGGTGCGGGAGCTGTGGGCATCACCGGTGCTCGCGGTATTAACGGAGGCGCCTGCGCAGGCATTCCGTAAACCGGCGGCGCCGTGGGGGCTGCCGGCCGAGCCGGAAGGCTGTATGCCGGTGGAGGAATCGCTACCCCTGGTGTAGCGGGCACTCCTTGCACAGGCGGAATAACGGGGGTGGCGGGTGGCGCGGGCATTCCGTAAACGGGTGGTTGGGCGGGCGGAGCCGCTTGCAGAGGCTGCTGCGGTGAAGCAAACATCCGTGTGTACTCGCCCGGGCCCTGTTGAGGAGGAGCGGCCGGCGCCGCTGGCTGCGAAGCAGGAGGTGGCGGTGCCACAGAAGGCGAGCTGAACATCCTGGTATATTCGCCCGGACCGGACGGCGGAGGCGCTGGAGGTGGTGCTACAGGTGCCACGGGAGGTGGCGCCACAGGTTGCGGCGGAAGAGGCGTACCACGGCCGGGAGTCGTCGGGGAACCAAACATCTGGGTGAACGCTCCCGGCTCTCGATAAGAGGGCGCGACGGGAGCGGCTGGCGGCTGATTCAAGAGTTCGCCGCCGGGTCGCGATTCGGGCATCGGCGATTCGAAAAAACGCGTGAATTCGCCCCCGCCCGGAGCCGGCGAAATCGGAGGCGGAGCAGGAGACGATGGGGGTGCTACAGGCGACTGGAACATCCTCGTGAACGCGCCGGGTTCCGAAGCGGCCGGTGGCGGTGCGGCTACTGGAGTTACTGGCTTGCCCTGTGGCGCCGGTGGCGCCTGCACCGGAGATTGGAACATCTGTGTAAATGCTCCAGGCGCCTGTTTCTGCGGCGTGGGTGGAGCGGCGGATGGGGGCGCAGGCGCCGGAGCCGGACTCGATGTCGGCGCGACCGGCGATTGAAACATGCGCGTGAATGCGCCAGGCTCGGGGGTTGGCGCAGGTGTCGCGGCCGGCTGGCGAGTGGGAGCGGGAGAAGGCGGCGCATTCGATGCAGACGGGGCCGGATGTAATGGCGACTGGAACATGCGCGTGAATTCGCCCGCCGGCGGTTGCGCCGGCTGTGAGAGTTTCACCGACGAGGGTGGGGCGGTCGAACTCGGCATGGAGGGCGGCAGGGTCGCCGCAGGTGGAATCGGCGCCTGAAATTGCCGCGTGAAGTCGCCGGGGTCTTGTGTTGTTCCAGGGGGTTGAGGATTCGGCCTGTTCAGCGGCATGGTGGGAAGATCCGTCTGGCCGGCGGGCGCAGCAGGAGCTTTCCACCGGCCCGCCCGTTCGAGTCTCTCGCGCTCCAGGGGATCCAGATGCTCATTCTCGGGATTCATAGCGCCGCCCTCTACGCTATGATGTCACCCCCACGCGCGCGTTGTCCAACTCACCGCTGTTACACAAACAAAGCTGTCAGAGGCATGGCACAACCTCGATGCGGAGTATATCCATTGAAGACCCTCGAAGCTGTAGCTGAGTTTAACGGCATCCTCATTCTGCTGTAGCCATGGCGTGCTACTGTGGCGATCCCAGCCTATGCTTCACTTTCGTGACGTCACCCAATTATTGCTCGGATCGCTGCTGGCGGCTGTGGCGTTCGGGCAGTCCACGTCCTCGCTTCGCGGGACGGTCTACGACAAGAGCGGCGCCGTGGTTCCGAAAGGCTCGGAGAGCGGGTGGCTGCGGCGCCGGTGGCACAGGCCCAGATAGTGGCAACGGTTGCGGCGCTGTTTGGCCAAGGAGCGAAAAACCGGATGCGGCGCCCGCGATTGATGCGGTGCTCGGCCGTTAACCGCGGATAGCAAACGGGGATGTGTCGTTCGATGGCGTCTATGCTACAGTAACGACTTGTGAAATTTCTCTCGCGCGTCGTGTGGTCGGAAGGCATGCACCTGGGGCCTCACCACTTTCAAGCGCAGAGCCGCTATTTTGAAGATTCCATTCACTTTGCGACTTCTTCGCTGTGGTTCGAGCCGTTCGGGCTGGTGGGCCTGGAGCTGAACACGGAAGCACTCCAGAACGGAACTGTTTCGGTCGTGAGTGCGCGCGGCATTTTCCCCGATGGGCTCCCCTTTAACATGCCGGAAAGCGATCCGCTACCGGAGGCGCGCAACATCGCGGAACTGTTCCCCCCCACGCGCGACACCCTGACCGTGCTGCTGGCCATCGCTCCACGGCAGGCCGACGGCCTCAATTGCGCGCTATCAGACGAGGGAGCGAACGACGCGCGGTTCGTGGCGGAGGCCCGCGTTTTTCATGACGAGAACACGGGCCGCGACGAGAAGTCCGTTCGCCTCGGTCGAAAGAATGTGAAACTGCTCATGGACACGGAGCCAACCGAGGAATTGCTGGCCATGCCGGTGGCGCGCATCATGCGCGACGGCAGAGGCCATTTCATTCCCGATCCGCGCTTCATTCCACCCATCCTCCAGATCAGCGCCAGCGAGCGGCTCATGATGATGCTGCGCCGGTTGATTGAAATCCTGGACGAAAAAAGCTCGACCATCACCGGAACCCGCAAGGCAGCGGATAAGTCTTTGGCCGAGTTTTCCACCCGCGAGATTGCCAACTTCTGGCTGCTGCACGCCGTCAACTCGAGCCTGGCGCCCTTACGGCATCTTTGCTTTTCCAAGCGCGGCCACCCGGAAGAACTGTACGTGGAACTGGCCCGGCTCGGAGGCGCGCTGTGCACGTTCGCGCTCGATTCTCACCCGCGCTCGCTTCCGCTCTACGATCATCAGCACTTGGCGGAGTGCTTTGAAGCACTCGATCTGCACATTCGCACCCATTTGGAGACCATTGTTCCCACCAACTGCCTATCGATTCCGCTGAAGCGCGCACGGGATTACTTCTGGGAAGGTGAGATCACCGATCAGCGGGTGTGGGGCCGTTCGCGGTGGATTTTTGCCATGCACTCGCCGGCTGGCGAAGCGGCGGTCATCGCCGGGACGCCGCGTCTGGTGAAGGTCTGTTCGTCACAGTTCGTACCTGAACTGGTGAAACGCGCGTTGCCAGGTTGTACTCTGACACATTTGCCCGTGCCGCCGCCGGCAGTGTCGGCGCGCGTAGATACCCAGTACTTCGGAATCAGCAAGTCCGGCCCGTGCTGGGATCACATGGTGTCGACGCACCGCGTGGGAATTTACGTTCCGGGAGAAATGCCAGATCCGGAATTAGAGCTGCTGGTTGTGCTCGAATCTTAACTCGGGGTCTTGATTGCCATATGACACCGTCCGTAGCTGCCCGCTCTGCTGAAAATCTAGCGTTGATTCTACAGGAGGTCCTCACCGCAATCGTTCGTCTGCGGTCGAACCGCCAGGCGGTTTCCGATGCCAACTCTTTCCGCACTCACATGCGTGAGGCGCTGAAGGCGGCGGATCAGGAAGCGCGCAAGCGAGGCTACAACGCAGACACCATCAAGTTAGCGGTATTCGCGGTGGTGGCGTTTCTGGATGAATCCATTTTGAATTCGCGAAACCCTCTGTTTGCCGACTGGCCGCGCAAGCCCTTGCAGGAGGAACTGTTCGGCACTCACATGGCCGGGGAAGTTTACTTTCAAAATTTGCAGAAGCTGTTGGGGCAGACCGATTCGCCGGAGCTCGCCGATCTGCTCGAAGTCTACTACCTCTGCATTCTTCTCGGGTTTGCGGGCCGCTACAGCGTCGGGAACAAGGGCGATCTCCGCGGCATCATGGACGCAGCCGGGGAAAAGATCTGGCGTGTGCGCGGGCGCCTGCCGGATCTCTCTCCATCCTGGCGGCTGCCGCAAGAGGCGGCGCGCAAGACCGGAGGCGACCCTTGGGCTCGTAATCTGGGGATCGCGGCCATTGCCTGCTTTGTGCTGGCGCTCGCACTGTTTTTCATATTCAAAGGTTCGTTAACATCCGGCATCTCCGATCTTCGCGTGATGGCGATTCAGGGGCACTAGGGGGAGATATGAACATCTACCTGGTGACGGGTTTGGTACTTCTGGCGTACTTGATGCTGGTGTGGCTCAGCGGGGGCCTGCTTCACTTGCATGGGAGCAACCTCTGGATCTGGCGCATCGGCCTGTCCATCATCGGCATCGCCGGTGCCGGAGTCTTCCTCTGGTTCAAGCGTAAGGAGCAGAAGCGATTAATGGGCGATGCATCCGGCGATGCGGCGGGCCAGGGGCATGAGGAGATCGACTCGCTCATTCGCGCCGCCGAAGCCAAACTGGCGGCCGCGCGCATTGAGGGCGGCGCGAAGCTGGGCAATCTGCCGGCGATCTTTCTGATCGGCGAGCCAGGGAGCACCAAGACCAGCGTCATGATCCACTCGGGATTGGAGCCCGAGTTGATCGCGGGCCAGGTGTTTCAAGACACGGCGGTGGTGCCGACGCGATCCGCTAACCTGTGGTTTGCGCGGCGCATGATTTTTGCCGAAGCCGGCGGCCGGTTGATGGCGGACAACGCCGGCTGGCAGCGCCTCGTGAACCGTCTGCGTCCCGGCAAACTCGCCACCGCATTCGGCAAGGGACAGCAGGCGCCTCGCGCCGCCATCGTCTGTTTCGATTGCGAGACCTTCGTACGCGCCGGCTCCGCCGATGCGCTCACC
>Ga0335081_10023114_pt1 | contig 10058 bp, 5 predicted proteins | sample Lox_Sample_35_FD_206713 | JGI IMG/M metagenome (GOLD analysis project Ga0335081, IMG submission 206713) | Soil microbial communities from Loxahatchee National Wildlife Refuge, Florida, United States - Lox_Sample_3.5 | ecosystem: Environmental > Terrestrial > Soil > Wetlands | place: USA: Florida... | reverse complement strand
GCTCCTAATATTTCAGGCTGCCCTGCACTATCCTGCTTACCGCGACAAACCATAGAAAGATGACTGAGGACAGGACAAGACCCCCAGTGTAGAGCGCGCGCCAAAATCCGGTTGCGGTGCGCCACAGCTGATAGCTGCCATAGATCATGCCGATAGCAGCAAGAAAGCCGATAATGAAGATCACTTGAATGATGCGGATCCAAAAGTCGAATGGGTCACTAAACACGGTCAAGTTAGAGAAGCCGTAAACCACAAATGCAGCGAACGCTAACAGTGCGGTGAGTTCTATGGCGCACGAGACCTTCACCCATAAGCGCCATCTACGCTGGGCGGGCGTCAAAGTGAGTGTCTTTTTGTAGTGGCGACGCACCAGAGCTGCGACAGGCCAGAAGAGAAGTGTTAGAGCAAAAACTAGAGCGGTGAAGCCGAGAGCGACGGACAGAACGGTTTTGTTTTCTGTCCAGCCAACGCGTTGCTGGATTTCAATCGGGTCCTCGGTGATCATCTGCATTTTGCCAGAAGCATCGGGCTTGAAGACCAGCAACTGCTGGCCATTTACTTCGCGGAATTGTCCATTGCCGAGACCGCGCCATTTCTTGGGTTGCCCGGAAAAATCCTTCATGGCATCCACCTGAATGGTGCCATCAGAATTTTGCGAGACGGAAGCTTCGGCCAATACCCACCAGAGGGATCGCAGAATGGTGGTTTGAGCACGCCGACTGGAAAGGTATTTACCAGCAACGGAAGTGTTAGTCTGCGGTGGATCGGCCTGGGTACGTGGTTCAGTAAACGGAAAATAGCGGTCAACAAATTTCTGCCACAGGGCGGTGCGGGGCTCGAGTTCGCCTTTTCCTGAACTGTTGTAGGAAACAAAAAAGCCGACGTCCTTGTCGAGCAGCAAATGCATGTCGCTGTGCATGTAATTCAAGTCGCCGCCATGACCGATGATCTGAAGCCCATTGCGGTTTTCCTGGTAGAAGCCCAATGCCATGCCATTCACCGCCTGATCCATCGCAAATTGACGCGTGTGCATCGTTTGCGCCGTCTGTTCTTGCAGGATGCGCGCGTCGCCGTATCTGCCATTCTGCAGATGAGCAATCATGAACGGAGCCATATCGGTGCCGGTGATGGAAAGGCTTCCGTCGGGCGCCGGAACCGGAACCACTAGTTCGAACGGCTTCGCATCCTCTGAAGCCACGTCGTAGCCATTCGACATCATCGGTTTCAGAGAGTCGGGCAGAGGCTCCATGAAGGTTCCATGCGTAATGCCTAGAGGCTTGAAAATATTTTTCTGAATGTAGTCTTCGAACGGGAGTCCAGAGACGCGCTGCACGATGTAGCCGGCAAGACATGCACCGTAGTTCGAATACGCTGGAATGGTACCGGGAGCGAAAATCTGGTTCGGACTATGCGCGATTACAAACGGCTGCAGTTGAGGTAGTTGGTCAGGGCGATCGACCATGAGGTCTTTGATGACTTCCTCAAAACCCGGAGTATGCGTCATGAGATTACGAACGGTGACCGGGCGCCCGAACGTGGGGGGGATCTGGAAGTCCAGATAGGCATTTACATCGGAATCCAGGTTGATTTTCCCCTGCTCGACCAGCTGCATAATTGCGGTCCAAGTAAAGGTCTTCGAAATCGAACCGGGACGAAACAACGTGCCTTCAGGTGAAACAGGAATTCTTTTCTTAACATCAGCGAAGCCGTAACCTTTGCTGAACAGGATGCTTCCGTTTTTCACGATCACCACGACGGCACCGGCAATGTCCTCGCGTTTCAATTGCTGCGGAACCAAGCCATCCAGAAAGGCGCCGACCTCCGCGGCGGTCATTTCGGGCGCGGACTGCTCCAGCTTGGGAGCAGATTCAGAGGGCTTGACCTGCGGTGCAGGTTTGGGTACCTGAGACCAAGCCGCGATGCAAAGAGCTGCCGTCGCACAGAAAATACCGAAAGGGCCAAAGCAATCGGGATTCATAGTTTCCGGGCTGCTGTCGTGCGGCCGAAATCGCCGGATTTTCGGCGGTAATACCTGTACACCACATAGTGCATAATGTCAATTCGGAACATCATTTGTTGCTTTTTCGATTGACAAACCCAGCGCCTGCACCTAAAAGAATGGCTTGAGCGCATACGCTGGATTCCGGGTTCGTCCTCGCTCCACATGATAATGCGTAACGAAACATCGCGACATCGTTTTGTTGTGATCGTGCTGGCTGCTCTGGCAATTTTCTTTCCGCTCGGCGCTCCAGGCCAGCAGCGACAACCATCGTCCGCTGCCCTGGAAAATTTGGATCAATTCGTTGCCACACAGATGCAGGACTGGAAAGTGCCGGGCGTGGCGATTGCAGTAGTGCAGAAGGGCAATGTTATCTACTCGCATGGCTTCGGCTTGCGCGACATCAAGGGCAATCGTCCAGTCACAACGAAAACAATTTTTGCGATCGGCTCAATCTCCAAGTCTTTCACCTCGCTTTCAATGGGGATGTTGAACGATGAAGGCAAACTGGAGTGGGACAAGCCGGTGCGGCAGTATCTCCCTGAATTTCAGATGTACGATGCGGTGGCGAGCGAGCGCATGACTCCACGCGATCTGATTTCCCATCGCGTCGGCATGGCCGGCCACGACCTGGTTTGGTACAGCTCGGATTTTAGCCGCGAAGATCTAGTGCGGCGATTGCGATTTCTTCAGTCAAATTACGATTTCAGAAGCCGATATCACTACAACAATATGCTGGTCATGACGGCCGGCTATTTGCTTGGAAAAGTTTCCGGGGAGGGCTGGGAGAATTTTGTACAGCAGCGGATTTTCAATCCGCTGGAGATGAAATCCAGCAATTTTTCCGTTTGCGATAGTCAGAAGAGCTCGGATTTTTCCCACCCGTATCACAAAGACGAGCATAGCGACGCGATTTCCGAGATTCCTTTTCATCCCATCGGTTCGATCGGGCCTGCAGGGTCCATCAATTCGAATGTGGAAGATATGGCACGATATGCCATTTTCCAATTGGGCAACGGCAAAGTTGCAGACCGCCAATTAGTTTCGGAAGCCAATCTGAAGCTGAATCACACGCCGCAGGTTCCGATGTCGCAGGGGGCCGCGCAAAAGGAAATTGGCCCACGTAGTTACGCAATGGGTTGGGTCATTTCGTCATATCGCGGGCATCCGCTTTGGTGGCATAACGGCGGCATTGATGGTTTCTATGCGCTGATGTCACTGCTTCCCGACGACAACTTCGGGGTGGTCATTCTGACTAATCTGCTGGATGACGATCCGGTTCCGGAAATCGTCGCGTATCACATTTATGACCGTTTATTCGGAATGGATGCGATTGATTGGGCAAAGCGGTACAAAGACCTTGAGACAAAGGAGAAGGCCGAGGAGGAACAGGAGAACAAAAAGGAACAGGCGGAACGAAGGCCGAACACCCGACCTTCTCACGATCTAAAAGATTATGCCGGCCGTTACGAAAATGCTGGATATGGCGTGATCACGGTCCAGCCCAATGGTGATGGATTCGATGCCACGCTCAATAAACTCAGTTTCCCGCTGCACCACTATGAGTACGACATTTTCGAGGCTCCGTCGGGTTCAAGTGGATCGGTTGACATTGGCAAAGTCAGATTCCTGACGAATATGAATGGCGAGATTGACGCGATTGCCGCTTCCCTTGAGCCGGAAGCGCCAGAAATCGTGTTCACTCGAGTAACATCGAAGGCTTCAGCGCAGCAAAAGTGATTGTTTGATGGATGTAACCATTCGAATTCGACGGCTCCTAAGGTCTGCGGCTGTTGTGGCGTTTCTATTCGGCTTCGGAGCATTCGCAGAAGATCAAGCGAATATCCCTCCGCGAAGCGACTATGCATCCGTTGTGGCGGCAATTGAGCCCATGATCCGCTTCGAGATGGAGGACAAGCAGCTTCCCGCGTTTTCCATCGCGCTAGTTGACGGAAACGAAATCGTATGGGCCCAGGGATTCGGATATCAGGACCCCGAACGTAAGATTCCGGCTACAGCGCATACCGTCTACCGAGTCGGCTCAGTCTCAAAATTGTTTACCGACATTGCGATCATGCAGATGGTCGAGTCTGGGAAGATCAGCCTGGATGCGTCCGTCTCACAATACATTTCCGATTTTCATCCACAGAACCCGTTTGGCAAGCCAATTACGTTGCGCGAGTTGATGTCGCACCGCTCTGGCCTTCTGCGTGAGCCGCCGGTAGGCAACTACTTTGATCCGATGGAGCGCTCGCTCCAGGCGACAGTCGAGAGCATGAACTCGACTGAACTGGTTTATCCACCCGGAACCCACACGAAATATTCGAATGCCGGGATCGCAGTGGTTGGGTATCTTCTGCAGCAGATGAATCATCAGCCCTTTTCTGAATATCTGAAGCGAACAGTTTTGGCCCGCATGGAAATGAACGAGAGCGCGTTTGCGCCGGAGCCCGCGCTGATGCGCAATCTTGCGAAGGCCTATATGTGGAGCTACGACGGCCTGAAATTTCCAGCACCAACTTTCGAACTCGGATTAGCACCGGCGGGCTGTATGTACTCGACTGTGACGGATCTTGCTCACTTTCTTGTCGTGCTGTTCAACGGTGGCCAGAGCCCGAAGGCGCAGGTGCTCAAGCGCGAAACTCTCGAGCAAATGTGGATCCCGCAGTTTGCGACCTCAGGGCAAAAAAAGGGATATGGCCTCGGATTTGCGGTTTCTGACCTGGATGGTCATCGCGTGATCGGGCACGGCGGCGCGATTTATGGATTTGCGACCGAGGTCGTCGGTATCCCCAACGAAAAACTTGGGGTGGTGACCGTGACCACCATGGACGCGGCGAATGCAGTCGTGAATGCAGTGGCACGGCAGGCACTCGAAGCGATGTTGGCGCTGCGCGCCGGAAAAGCACCCCCGACGTTCGAAGCAACGAAGCCAGTTGCCACCGATCTGGCTCGAAAACTTGCCGGTCGTTATGGCGAGGGAGATGACGCGCTCGAGATCGACGAGCAAGAGGGAACTGTGGTCATGCTGCCGGTCGAGGGTGGCTTCGAAACCCAACTTCGTACATTAGGCGAGTCACTCGTCCCGGATGGCCGGCTGGAGATCAACCCTGACACAAAAATTGTCCCGGTTGCCGACGGTCTCCGCATTACCGACAAGATGTTGAAGCGGGAAGAAACGACGCGGCCTGCGCCCGCGTCATCACGATTCGAAGGACTCATCGGCGAATATGGATGGGACCACGACATTCTTTATGTACTGGAAAAGAATGGACAGCTGAATGTCCTGATTGAGTGGTTCGAGTACGATCCGCTCGAACAACAGTCGACCGATATCTTCAAGTTCTCAACCCACGGGCTTTATGACGGCGAGACCGCAACATTCACCCGGGATGGAAGCGGGCGCGCAACGCAGCTGAAGATTGGAGCTGTGATCTTCAAGCGACGGCAAGAAATTGGAACCGGTCTTCAGGTTCATCCCACCGAGTCAATAACGGGGCTGAGGCAGCGCGCGCTAGGGGAGAAGCCGCCGCAAGAAAGTAAGTCATTTCGCGCTGCCGATCTAGTGGATATTACGACTGTTGCCTCGAACGTCAAGCTCGATATCCGCTACGCCACGGCCAACAATTTCTTAGGCGCTCCGGTGTACGAACAGGCCAAAGCTTTTCTCCAAAGGCCGGCGGCAGAGGCGTTGGCACGGGCCGCGCAAAAGGTGCAAACCCTCGGATATGGCTTTCTGATCCATGACGCTTACCGGCCCTGGTATGTCACCAAAATTTTCTGGGATGCGACACCAGCTGACAAGAAGATTTTTGTAGCCGATCCGAGCGAAGGCTCGCGTCATAACCATGGGTGCGCCGTCGATCTGACACTCTACGACTTGAACACCGGAACGGAGTTACCCATGACCGGCGGATACGATGAGATGTCGGAGCGATCGTATGCCTTTTATCCTGGCGGGACATCCTTACAGCGCTGGGACCGCGCTCTGCTGCGGAAGGTTTTGGAAGAAGAAGGCTTCGCTGTATATGCGTATGAGTGGTGGCATTTCGACTACAAGGATTGGCAGCAATATCCGGTTTTGAATTTGACGTTCGAGCAGTTATCGCATCGCCAGAACCAAAGTAGATTGATCCTGCAAGGATGGGTCCCGGGTGTCGCCGCGGCATCTCTCGTTGCAGATGAGCTAGCACCGCTACGCTGAGGAATGTTTATGACCATTGAACAAATCGTGCTCCGCGAAATTCGCATGCGCCTGAAGGCGCCATTTGAAACCAGCTTCGGTGTGACCCAGGATCGGAGAATTCTTCTGGTCGAGGCGGTTGTGGACGGCGTCAGTGGATGGGGCGAAGTCACCACCGTCGAAACACCCTCGTACAATTCCGAAACCACCGATACCGCATGGCATGTGATTTCCGATTTCATTGCCAGCAAGTTAGTGGGAAAAGAAGTGCGTACTGCGAGTGAGATCGCAACATTATTGGGTTCGATCCGCGGGCACCAGATGGCAAAGGCAGGTGTGGAGAATGCCGTCTGGGATGCTGAAGCGCAATTGAGAAACGTACCGATTTCCAGGTTACTCGGGGGCACCTTGAACGAAATTGCCTGCGGAGTGTCCCTGGGAATTCGGGAAAACCCGCAGGCGCTGGTGAAGAAGGTCGAGGATGAGTTAGCGCACGGGTATCAGCGCATTAAGCTAAAAATCAAGCCGGGCAAGGATCTCGATTATGTCGCCGCAGTTCGAAAGCAATTCCCGAATATTCTGTTGTCAGTAGATGCGAATTCCGCCTACCAACTCAAAGATGTCGAACATTTGAGAAAACTGGACGAATTCAATCTCCTGATGATCGAACAACCGTTGCAATGGGATGACATTCACTCGCATGCCAAGTTGCAGCAACAGATTCGCACGGCGATTTGCCTCGATGAATGCATTAATAACGCCGGACACGCATTGGCGGCCATCGAGCAAGGTGCGTGCCGGATCATTAATATCAAGCTGGGCCGAGTCGGCGGACATAGTTCCGCGCGACAAGTTCACGATGTTTGCCAGCAGCATTCGTTGCCAGTATGGTGCGGGGGGATGCTAGAGTCCGGAATTGGGCGTGCTCACAACATCGCGATGTCAACATTGCCGAATTTCACTTTGCCCGGAGATGTTTCTGCAAGTCAGCGTTATTGGCACGAAGACATCATTGAGCCTGAGGTTGAAGTGACTTCAAGAGGAACGATTCGGGTTCCAGATCGGCCAGGTATTGGATATTCAGCACGCCGCGATCTGATCGAGCGCCTGACTGTCCGATCAAAGAATTGGAAAGCGGGTGTAACGGTCCAAGTCTGAGGGAAAGACGGCCATTCATGAAGCACAACCTTTCCATTAATGTTCTCATTGCCTGCTTGCTCTTCAGTATCTGCTCTCTCGCACAAGCAAATCCCGCCAGCACCTACGACGTCATCATCAAGAACGGGCGAATCATTAATGGTTCGGGAAATCCGTGGGTGTCGGGGGATGTGGCAATCACCGGTGATCGCATTGCCAAAATCGGATACTTGGGCAATTCGACGGCGAAACGGGTGATCGATGCACATGATCTCGTCGTGGCGCCTGGATTTATTGATATGCTCGGCCAGTCGGAAATGGCATTGCTGATAGACAATCGCTCATTGAGCAAACTGTCACAAGGAATTACAACGGAGATAACCGGAGAGGGAGGCTCCATCGCTCCCCAAGATCAACTTACGCTCGCGCCATTGCAACCTGAGCTCGACCATTATCACCTGAAAGTAGATTGGACAACGCTGGACGGTTACTTCAGCCGCTTAGAGAAATCAGGCACTCCGCTGAACATTGGGACGTACGTCGGAGCCGCGCAAGTTCGGGAAGCCGTCCTGGGAGATGCCGATCGTGCGCCGAACCCCGAGGAGCTGGAAAAAATGAAGGCTCTCGTCGCAGAAGCCATGGAGCAGGGCGCATTCGGTGTATCAACCGCTCTCATTTATCCTCCCGGCCACTACGCCAAAACCGAAGAACTCATCGAACTGGCCAAAGTCGTCTCGCAATACGGAGGCATCTACGCCAGCCACATGCGCAGTGAGGGACAAAGCGAAACCGCTGCAATCGACGAAGCTTTGCGCATCGGAAGAGAAGCGCGTGTACCCGTGGAAATATTCCATCTGAAGGTGATCGGAAAACCGCGGTGGGGATCAATGCCGAAGATTGTGGGCATGATTCAGGCGGCGCGCGAGGCTGGGCAGGACGTGTCCGCGGACATGTATCCATATGTAGCTGGCGGAACTGCATTAGCTTCGAGTTTGCCGCCGTGGGTGGCAGATGGTGGAATCGCAAAACTGCTCGAGCGACTTACAGATCCTGCCACGCGGGACAAGATCAAGCAGGAAATGGGCAGCGAACATCCCAATTGGGAGAATCTGTACCTCGGGAGCGGCGGCGCTACGGGAATGTTACTCTCCGGAATCGAGAACCCCGATTACAAGCAGTTCAATGGAAAAACACTGGCTCAGTTCGCGGAAGCGCAGAAGAAAGATCCGCTCGATGCGCTTATGGATTTGGTTATTGCGGACAAGGCACAGACTGGCGCGATCTATTTCATCGCTAGCGAAGACGATATGCGTTACGGATTGAAACAGCCTTGGACCAGCCTTGGACTGGACGGCAGCGAGATGTCGCTGGATGGTCCTCTTTACGATGCTCACACCCATCCGCGTGCATTCGGAAGCATGCCGCGGCTGCTTGGGCATTACGTGCGTGATGAGCACTTGCTTTCCTTAGAACAGGCAATCCGAAAGATTACGTCCTTGCCTGCTCAGCGAGAACGGCTGAAGAACCGCGGCTTACTGAAGGAGGGCTTCTTCGCCGACATTACCGTTTTCGATCCGGCAACCATCATCGATAAGGCGACCTACGAAAATCCCGCTCAAGTTTCCGAAGGAGTGAAATACGTCTTTGTCAACGGACAGCTCGAATATGAAAACGGCAATTTAACAGGATCGAAGGCCGGTCGAGGTTTACGCGGTCCGGGATGGAAGAATTCTGAATAGTGCAGCTTCCGACATTACTTCTACTCCAGTTTTCCCGAATTCCTATTGCCTGATTTCCCTGACGGCGGTGTATACCACCGTGATCGGAATTCCTGCTCTTTCCGCCGCAGAACTTGGAGAGAGCGCTGGGGATGAAGTTGTGAGCAGGCCACCAGCAGACCATTGATTGCCGAAACGACCGCAACGTAGGAACCGTGAAACGATGGGCTGGCGATTGACATAACCCAAGACGCGTCGCAGAAACGTGCGATAGGGCTTTTTTCGTTGTCGGTTAATCCAAACGTGGGTACACGGTTGTCGTGGGCGCGGATCACGGAATCAACTGTGTCTTGAAGGCAGCGCCCGAAACTAATCGCGACCAGCAGATCTTTCGGTCCCAACAACAGGATCTTTTGATGCAGATTTCCAGTTGATCCTACTGGCGCCTCCGCGTCATAGCCAATCGAAACCAGACCATAAGCCAGAAGATTCGCCAGAGGAGCGGCGAAATCGATGCCCACGACCACAATACGGCGCGCCCGATCGATACGCTTCGCGATTTCCAGAACATGAGGAACATCCAATTGAGCCCGCAAAGCGTTTAGATTGTGAATGTCCATCTCCAGCGTATGCTCAACATGATCTGCGACACTCCGTTTTTCGCGAACGGCGGATCTCATTACCGCGTATGGAGTAATTCGAGTCACGAAATGTGAGCGCAGGTCAGCAGCGAACTCGCTGTAGCGCTTGTAGCCTAACGCCTGAATCGTGCGAACGATGGTGGTTGGATCAAGGTCGTAGCGTTTAGCCAGAGCACGTGACGAAAGAAAGTAGGTCTCTTCCGGATGATCGAGAATCTCGCGAATCAGACGCTGACGACTGCCGCTCAGGCTGGGCGCCACTTCTGCAAAGCGCGCTTCCAGAGTGGTTGTCCAGGGCTTACGGTCATCGGAGGACGCTGCTCTTGAGTTGGTTCCGTTCGTCTTTGAATTTCCAGAACTCATCCAGTCACCCGCCTGAA
>Ga0335081_10023113_pt1 | contig 10058 bp, 7 predicted proteins | sample Lox_Sample_35_FD_206713 | JGI IMG/M metagenome (GOLD analysis project Ga0335081, IMG submission 206713) | Soil microbial communities from Loxahatchee National Wildlife Refuge, Florida, United States - Lox_Sample_3.5 | ecosystem: Environmental > Terrestrial > Soil > Wetlands | place: USA: Florida... | reverse complement strand
CTCGCCCAGCACGTTTTCGAGGGGGACCTTGCAATCGTTCAAAATGATGGGGCAGGTGGATGATCCCCGGATGCCCATCTTGTGCTCTTCCGCCCCGACAGAAAATCCAGGGAAATTCTTCTCCACCAAAAAGGCTGTGAATTTTTCCCCGTCGACCTTGGCGAAAACCGTGAACAGGTCGGCAAAGCCCGCGTTGGTGATCCACATCTTTTCGCCATTAAGAATGTAATGCTTGCCATCTTTCGACAGTTCTGCGCGGGCGCGGCAGTTGAGCGCATCGGAACCGGACGAAGCTTCCGACAAAGCATAGGCCCCAACGATCTCCCCGCTCGCCAACCGCGGCAAATATTTTTTTTTCTGTTCCTCCGTTCCGAAATAAACGATCGGCAGCGTGCCAATTCCAGTGTGCCCGCCCCAACTGGTAGCGAATCCCGCATACTTCGCTATGTGATCAGCAATAACTGCCGCTGTAACCTTGTCCATGTCGAGCCCGCCGTAAGCTTCGGGAATCTCGACAAAGCTAAGCCCCAGTTCACCCGCTTTCTTTAACAAATCGCGCGTGACGGAGAAGTCTTTGTGCTCAATTTTTTCGACATTGGGAAGAACTTCGTTGACTGCGAACTCTTCTGCAGTTTGACCGATGAGTTGATGCTGTTCCGTAAAATCTTCCGGAGTAAAAATTTCGTCAGGGCGGCGCTCTTCCAGCAAGAAACTGCCGCCGGAGACTTTGGTCTTAGGAATTGCGGAGACGGTTGCCATGGCCTACCTCCCTCGATAAGGACTGTAAATAAAATTGGAGAAACCGACAGAGATAATTCTAATGCTAGTGGCATCGCAATGACAGGCTCAGGAATTGCGAGTTTTGGTAGTGCTTCTTGCCTGAAATTCCGATAGTTACGCCTTTCAGATCAGGTTTTCGAAGATTCCTGCGGCGCCCATGCCTCCTCCGACGCACATCGTGACCAATCCATATCGCGCATGCCGCCGTTTGAGCTCGCGAACGATCGTCGCCGTGAGCTTCGCCCCGGTGCAGCCCAACGGATGCCCCAGCGCGATCGCCCCGCCGTTGGGATTTACCCGCTCCGGATCAAGCCCGGCCTCTTTGATCACCGCCAGCGATTGCGCTGCAAATGCTTCGTTCAACTCGATCACATCAATGTCCGCGAGCTTTAGCCCAGCCATCTTCAGCGCCTTCGGAATCGCGAATACTGGTCCCAATCCCATCTCTTCCGGTTTGTATCCAGCGGTTGCAAACGACACGTATCTCGCGAGCGGCTTGATGCCCAGAGCTTTTGCGCGTTCCGCCGACATAACAACCGCTGCCGCCGCGCCATCCGACATCTGCGACGAATTCCCCGCGGTCACTGTTCCTTTAACGTGAAATGCTGGTTTCAGGGATAACAGCGCTTCCAGCGACGTATCAGCTCGCGGGCCTTCATCGACCTTGAATGTGATCTCATGCCGTTTCGGTTTGGAACCATTCGGAGTGGTGAAACTGACCGGCACTGGCACGAGTTCGTCATCGAATTTTCCCGCCTGCATTGCCGCGACTGCATTCTTGTGGCTACGCAAGGAAAACTCGTCTGCTTGTTCACGCGTGATGCCGAATCGCTGCGCCAAGCGTTCGGCGGTCAGGCCCATCGAAAGATATGCATCCGGATAGTGATCGACCAGCCAGGGATTCGGAGAGATTTTGTTGCCGCCCATGGGGATCATAGACATCGATTCTGTACCGCCGGCAACGATCGCGTCCGCTCCGCCAGCCATGATCCGCTCCGCGGCGAGCGCAATCGCCTGCAGCCCGGACGAACAGAAGCGATTAATCGTCAAGGCCGAGACCTCGACCGGCAACCCGGCGCGCAGTGAGGCTATGCGAGCAACGTTCATGCCTTGCTCGGCCTCGGGCATCGCACATCCGATAATCACGTCCTCGATCTCTTTCCGATCGAACTGAGGCACACGTTCGAGTGCTCCCTTAATGGCAATGGCCGCTAATTCGTCCGGACGCGTTCCGCGCAGCGTGCCTTTAAACGCTCGTCCTACTGGTGTACGAACCGACGAAACAATCACAACTTCACGCATAATCTTGTCCTCTGCCGCAACGCTACATCCTGCACAACACTTAGATGTTTGTCATTCCGAGCGGGCTTCAGCCCCGAGGAATCTGCATTTCAAGCAGTTATCCGTCCCTCGTTCGCTGCTCAGTTCCTTAGCGTCTTCCCCGTCTTCAGCGTGTACTGAATCCGCTCCTGCGTCTTCTTCTCTCCGCAAAGCGATTTGAACGCTTCCCGCTCCAGATCCAGGATGTACTGCTCGCTGACTGGCGTCCCCGGCGAGACATTTCCGCCACATAGCACTTCCGCCACCTTGTTCCCAATCTGCACTTCATATTCGGTGACGTATCCGCCTTGATGCATCAAGTGAACCCCCAGCTTTAGCATCGCCAGAATGTTCTCCCCGGGAGCAGGGATATCGGTTCGCGGCTGCGGTGGCTCATACTCCTCCCGCACCATCTCTAACGCGCGTTCCTTGGCATCGGTGAGCACGCGATCGCGGTTCATCGTGATGCGATCCGAGTCTCGCAAGAACCCAAGTGCCCGTGCCTCATGTGCCGAAGTCGCAACTTTTGCCGTCGCGACCGTTTCAAACGTTTTTTTCATTGCCTCCATGATTTCTACCGATTCGCCGCGGCCGCCGGGACGAACCGACTCTGCACGATCAATCGCTCGCAGCAGCATCTCTTTACACCCGCCCCCACCCGGAAGCAGACCCACACCAACTTAAACCAGTCCCGTGTATAACTCCCCATGAGGCTGCAAAGCCGGCGCGTGCAGCGAGATTTCCGTACCGCCGCCGAGTGTCAGCCCGAATGGCGCCACTACCACCGGTTTGGGCGAAAACTTGATTGCCTGCGTCATACCTTGGAATTGCCGAATCGCAAGATCGACCTCGTCCCACTCTTGCTCCTGAACCGACATCAGCAAGAGCATGAGATTCGCGCCAACGGAAAAATTCGTCGCATCATTCGTGATCACAAACGCGTCAAAATTATCCCCCGGACCGCCGGGCTTTAGGGTCTGCGAGATCAGCTGGATGATGTCTGCGCCCAGCGCATTCATCTTGGAATGAAATTCGATACACCCCACCCCGTCGCCCAGATCGACCAAAGAGGCGCCAGAGTTCTTCTTCACAACCCCCTTTGATTTTTTCGCCACTTCGACCGACCATACACCCGCGGGTACCTGCACCGCTTTCCAGTTCTCATGCTCGACATCGCAGTACATCCGTCCTGATGGAGTATGAGGATCGTCCAGGTACCACGACTTCCGTCCGCAAGCCAGCAATTTTTCGACGTTCGCCGCAACCGGTCGGCCCTCCTTCTTCATGCGAGCGACGGTGGCTTCAACCCCCGCTGCATCCCAAAGCTCGAACGGCCCCAGTTCCCAGTTGAAGCCGAGCCGCATGGCGCGGTCGATTTCCACCACCGAATCCGCAATTTCCGGCATTCGATTCGCCGCATAAGTCCACAGTTCTGACAGCGCCGACCATAGGAACTGGGAAGCCTTGTCCGGCTTCTTGGATCCGCCATCCATTCCCAACAGCATGCGAGTGCGCGCACCGATCTGCTCAACGTTCTTGGCCATTTCCAGGGCAGGGAACTTCGGTTTTTCACGTGGATGATATTCAAGCGTCTTCCAATCGAGCGCGAGCCGCTGGTCCTCCTCGTGATCGCGACCCTTCACTTTCTTGTAGAAGCCGCCCTTGGTTTTGTCACCTAGCCACTTGCGTTCGAGCATATGGCGAAAGAAATCCGGCACCTTGAGATCGCTGCGCTCGTCGCGCACGTTGTGCGTCATGTTGGCGACCACGTGTCCCAAAATATCTAATCCGACCAGATCAATCGTGCGAAATGTCGCTGATCGCGGCCAGCCCACAGCTTGACCTGTGAGTGCGTCCACTTCTTCGATCGTGAGATCCAGTTCCTGCATCAGCCGCATAACATTCAGCACTGAAAATGTGCCGATGCGATTGGCAATAAAATTCGGTGTGTCCTTCGCAAACACGACACCTTTACCCAGGCGCACATCGCAAAATTGCGCGACCGTATCGATCGCCTTGCAGTCTGTTTCAGGTGTGGGAATCAGTTCCAATAGCCGCATATAGCGCGGCGGATTGAAAAAGTGCGTGCCGAACCACATCCGCCGGAATTCGGGAGAAAATCCTTCTGCAATTTTGGCCACCGGAAGGCCGCTGGTGTTAGTCGTGATGATCGTGTTCGGCTTGCGAATGGCTTCAATTTTGCGAAGCAGCGATTGTTTGATCTCCAGATTTTCGACCACTGCCTCAATGATCCAGTCCACGTCCGCAAGTTTCTTGAGATCGTCTTCGAAGTTGCCAATCGTGATCAGCCGCGCGAGTGAAGTATCCATGAACGCCGCAGGCTTGGCCTTCTTCCCTCCTTCCAGACCGGCCGCCGCAATCTTATTTCGCGCCGGAACGTCAGCATCGGGTGGAACAATGTCCAGCAAGTAGCTGGGCACACCGGCGTTGGCAAAATGCGCAGCGATCCGCGCCCCCATCGTGCCCGCTCCGAGCACCGCGACTTTGTGAATTCGGTTCATGGCAAACTCCGGGTGAGTGTGGCAGCTAATTGGTCCGACGAGATCAGTCTATTCAATTTTCATCAGGAAGAGATTTGTTTACCGTTGAAGTTTTCGGCGTCGGTCAGTTCGCGATTACGATCCAGAATATCAGCAGCTGAGAGAAAAAGCCCTCCACAAAAAGCGTGGGCGCGAACCGTATTGATGTGGGGTGAGGATGGCAACGGCACGCGCCCTATTAAGTTAATCCCATACTAGGTAAGTAGCTGGAATAAGTCAAGCTAAATTATTGTTGTCAAACGACTTATCCTAGATTCCTAGATCACGACTGCAAGTAATTCGCAAGGTTATCTGTCACACATGTGTGTGATAGATCAAAGTCGTTGCTTGCCGCCCTTCGCAAGCTCGGGATGTGCTTTCAAATAATCTTGCGCTCGCCGGATCATCTCTTTCTCGCCGCTGTAAGCCACTTTGCGGTGGGCTCCTTCCAGAGGTATCCAAAGCGCGCGCTTCACTTCGATCCTCATCTCCTCTGCGATTTTATCGATCTCACCAGAAACGTAGCGCAACAGATAAAAGCTGACAATCTTGAAGACGCGCTCCCGATCTCCCCAGCCGCGTACATAAACATACTTCGTGTCCCCTAGCTTGGTCACCAAAAATGCCTCGATTCCGGTTTCTTCCAGAACCTCTCGAAGTGCCGTCTGCTCTGGTTTTTCACCCTTGTCGATCAATCCCTTGGGCAGGGCGAGTAACAATTTTTGCAATTTTTGGCTGCCGCTTTTGGACGACACCTCGGCGGAATTGTCCTTCTGAGGTTCAATCACGGCGACCTGCCAACCCTCGGCAGTGGGCTGGACCACCACTCCTCCCGCAGAAATCTCTCGCACCATGCGCTTCAAGCTAGCAGGAACACTGGGTTTAGTCACGCTTGGACAGTAATCTAGCAACCTGGTTACTGTAGAGAGGTCTCGCACTCACGCCTTTTCCAACGCCCCTGGCATCTTACTTGCTGAAATACGTTGGGGTTCTGCCCGAACCAGGGCAGAGGTGGGGAGAGCGGTGAAGAGCCTAGAGAGAATCTTCCGATCGGTACAGGCCTTCGGCCGAGAGCTTTCCGGCCGGCCGCCGGGTCCCCCTATTCCTAATGTTGGCATCGGAGTGGCGCTGGGTGGTGGGTTTGCTCGCGGCATGGCTCACATCGGGGTTCTCAAAGTCCTCGAAGCAGAAAATATCCCGATACGATATATCGCCGGAACCAGCGTGGGTGCCCTAATCGGCGCCGCCTATTGCAGTGGATTATCGCCCGATGATCTTGAGCAGGTTGCCACCCGGGTTCGCTTCAAGCACTTCGCTCGCTGGACACTTTCGCGCTACGGTTTCGCCAGCAACCAGCGCATGATTGGTTTTCTGAACAGCATCCTCAAAGTCAAAACCTTTGAGGAGTTACGCATTCCCCTGGCAGTTACCGCCACCGACTTCTCGACCGGTGAAGGCGTGCTCTTTCACTCCGGTCCCCTCATTGATCCCGTCCGCGCCAGTTGCGCATATCCCGGAATGTTTCTGCCGGTGAAAATTCGCGGGCGTCAATTGATCGACGGCATGTTGTCCTACACGGTTCCTACCGCTCCGTTGCGGCAAATGGGCGCCGATCGCGTTCTCGCCGTGCACTTGAAAGGACGCTGGACAACCGGCGAAGGCCCCCGCCACCTATTCGACGTGATTGGCCAGTGCTTCTCGATTGCCCAGGAAATGAACTGCCACATCTGGAAGCAGGCAGCCGATCTGGTAATCGAGCCCGACGTCAACGGATATAAATACGACGCCTTCGAGCATGCCGCTGCTCTGGTTCGTGCTGGAGAAGCCGTGACCCGCGCCGCGCTGCCGGAAATTCGTAAGTGGCTCCAGCCTGAACCCGCTGCCCGCACGCAAAAGCTGGTAAAAGCGCCGGCAGTGAGCCCCGCTGCCATGCCCGCGGATTAATCGTCGCCAAATAGAAAGCAGCAGAAACCCTCAGTTGTACCTCTGCACCATTAGCTCACTGATCGCGGAATATGCCTTCGACAACGTCTGCTCATCCGGCAGGAAGACGATGCGAAAATGCTTGGTTCCAGGTTTCTGTCCGAAGCCCGATCCGTGAACCACCATCACATGCTTTTGCAGAATTAATTCGCGAACGAAAATGTCGTCAGCTTCAGGAATATCGATTCGTGGGAAGGCGTAGAACGCTCCCCGAGGTGGAACACAGCTGACGCGAGCTGTGGAATTCGCCCAGCTCATCGTCAAATCCCGCCGGCCGCGAAGCTTATTTCGCACTTCGATCAGATGGTCCTGCGGGCCTTCCAGTGCCGCCTTAATCGCGTATTGCTCAGGATGATTGGCACACAACCGCGCGCGCAACAGTTTCTGAATGCCTTCGCAATACTGCTTCACCGTGCCCGCATCCCCGCTCACAATTCCCCACCCGATGCGCCATCCTGGGGCCAGATAATTTTTCGACAGCCCTCCGAACGTAACCACCGGCACATCAGGAGCGACAGCCGCAATCGAAATGGTTTCGCCACCATCCAGAATCAGCTTGTCATAGATTTCGTCGGCGAAGATGACCAAATTATGCCGGCGCGCCAGTTCCGCAATGTTTTCCAGCATGCTTCGGGTGCATACGGACCCCGTCGGATTATTCGGATTAATCAGCACCATCCCGCGCGTGCGCGGTGTAATTTTCCGCGCGATATCAAAAAGATCCGGCTGCCAGCCGTCCTCTTCATTTAAATCATAGGTATTGAGCTTGAGACCCAACCTCGCGAGCACCGCGGAATACAGCGGATAGTCAGGGCTTGGGGTCAGCAGATCCTCTCCCGGATTCAGCAATGCGGTCAGGCACAGATCAACCGTTTCGCTCACCCCTGAGGTCACAAAAATATCCTGCACCGAAGAAATTTTCTTCCGTGCTGCTTCGGCGCGAATCGCCTCCAGCGCTTCTTTAATCCCCGGCGATGGCGCATAACCGTTCTTGCCATCACGCATGGCTTTGTAAACCGCTTCGATCAGATGCGGCGGAGTCTGGAAATCGAAATTAATGGGATCGCCAATATTGAGCGGAAGAATCTTATGTCCCTGCTTTACCACTTCATCCGCGACACAAGCTAAATCACGAATCGCGTAGCGGACATTCTCCAGCCGCGTGGCGGCAGTGATCGCACGGGTTTGCGTGACGGGCATAAGTTCTGGCCCCACCCTTAGCGCGTTCTTTGCGCTTGGCCGGGAACAATTCACTCCGGCCGATCGATCTGCGCTTTCTGCAGCCGGTCCGAATAATCCACGTACACCGCCTTCCATTCGGTATAAAAATCGATTGCCCCAATACCGCCTTCACGATGTCCGTTGCCCGTCGCCTTCACCCCACCAAAAGGAAGATGCACTTCCGCACCGATAGTCGGCGCATTGATATACGTAATCCCGGCATAAAGATCGCGCATCGCCTTGAAGGCGCGATTCACATCTTTTGTGTACAACGACGAAGACAGCCCGTACGGAATGTTATTGGCAATCTCAATCGCCTGCTCCAGGTCTTCGCAGGCAATGATCGACACCACCGGCCCGAAAATTTCTTCTTGCGCAATGCGCATCTTGGGATCGACATCCACGAAGACGGTCGGCTCCAGGAAATAGCCATTGCAGTATTCTCCGCCACTCAGGCGATTGCCGCCGCACTTGAGCCGCGCCCCCTCCGCTTTCCCGATCTCGATGTAATTCAGATCCGTCTTCAGCTGGTTTTCATTGATTGCCGGTCCCATTTCAACAGTTTCATCCAAGCCATTCCCGATTTTCAGCCGTCTTGCGCGTTCGACATAACGATCGACAAACTCGCTATAAACGCCTTTTTGCACGATGATGCGGCTGGTTGCGGTGCAGCGCTGACCCGTCGTGCCAAATCCGCCCCACAATCCGCCTTCAATCGCCAGCTCGAGGTTGGCGTCATCCAGCACGATCATAGGATTTTTCCCGCCCAGTTCCAGCGAACAATGTTTGAAACTCTTGGCTGCGCTCGTGCCCACGATTCGCCCTACCTCGCTCGATCCCGTAAGCGAAACTGCGCGCACTTCGGGATGTTCCGTCATGGGCGTGCCAACCATGGAACCAAAGCCGGTCACAATGTTGACCACACCCTTCGGTAGCCCGGCATCCACCAGCGCACGCACCAGATTGAACGTTGACAGCGGCGTGTCCTGCGCCGGTTTGATCACGCAGGTATTGCCGCAAACTAGCGCTGGCAGCAGCTTCCATGACGGAATTGCCATTGGGAAGTTCCAAGGTGTGATCATCGCGCACACCCCAAGCGGCTGCCGCACCGCCATAGCAAACTTGTTCGGCAATTCCGACGGTGTAGTCGGCCCGAACATCCTCCGCCCTTCGCCCGCCATGTAATATGCCGAATCGATAGCTTCCTGCACGTCGCCACGAGTTTCCTTCAGGATTTTTCCCATTTCGCGCGTCATGTCGCGCGAGTATTCTTCTTTGCGCTCGATCAAAATCTCCGCCGCTCGATACAAGAGCTCAGCGCGCCGAGGCGCAGGCACCAGCCGCCATTTCGTGAACGCATGCTTAGCCGCTTCCACCGCGGCATCTATATCGGCCTTACCGGATTTCTGAAAGATGCCGACTACATCCCGAGTATCCGCAGGATTGCGATTTTCAAAGGTTTCTCCAGTCGAACCTTCCACCCATTCCCCATCTATGAAATTTTTGAAAACCTTCGGACGGGTGGCAGTGCCTACAATTGTCGGCCCGGTCAGTACCTCGGTTGCCATAAAGCCTCCTATGAACGGAAAGACAGAAAACGATGAGAATGTTACAACGTTCTATGCTACAGCCGTGAGAAATGGGCGGCAAGTTGAGGCGCTTGCGCGGCGTCTGAGCCGCGCGCCGAAATCCCGAGCGAAGCGAGGGATCTGGCGTCTGAGCAATGCTCAATCTTCCATTGTCATCCTGAGCGAAGTTTTCGTTCGCAGAAGCGAACGAAAGCGGAGTCGAAGGACCCCATGCCTTGTGGCGATCTGCAGCGGCCACACTGGGAATTCTCTTCAAGAACGTGACGTGGGAGAATGCCTTGCGGAGCACCTCTTCATGCCGGCACTATGCGGTCCTTCGATTCCGCACCGCTTGGCTGCGCGATGCAGTTACTCGCTCAGGATGACATCTAGAGCCCAACCTGCTCAAATTCCTTTTGCGCGGAGGAGCCTTACGACCTTGTCGTCCCCTGGTCCATCACATACACGCGCCCGGGCGCGGCGGTCTTAACGTCATTCTTTTCGAAGCACTCCTTGATCCGCCGCCGCAACTCGCGGCTGACCGCATATTGTGTGTTCGGCCGGGTCTTCAACAACATCAAGTACTCGGCTTCACCGTTGCCAACACGATCAATCCCCGGTACCTGAACCTCGCCAACAATATCGT
>Ga0335081_10023112_pt1 | contig 10058 bp, 8 predicted proteins | sample Lox_Sample_35_FD_206713 | JGI IMG/M metagenome (GOLD analysis project Ga0335081, IMG submission 206713) | Soil microbial communities from Loxahatchee National Wildlife Refuge, Florida, United States - Lox_Sample_3.5 | ecosystem: Environmental > Terrestrial > Soil > Wetlands | place: USA: Florida... | reverse complement strand
CGCGTCCGAACTTGTCGAAGCATTTAAGTTGCGGCGTTCCGGTTGAGCGGTCGATTGTGAAGACGAAAGCGCCTCCGTCAGTGTGGCTTCCTCCTCGTGCGTTCCAGTAGAGGTCTGCCTTCGACCCAAATCGCGCATCTTCAGCCGCCAGGCTTCTCAGGCAGGCGTCGATAGCCTGACGCTCCGACGCGATAAGCCCAATCTTCACCTCCCCTTCCTGCAAGGCGAAGACTTGTGGTCGTAGCATCGACGTGTCTGTTATTCCGAGAAGGTGCTGCTGCTTGCGCTCATTCTCGCTCAATCCAACAATGAAGAACCATGGGCCGTCAGGAGAACCGTGGATGTGTGTTGTTTGGATTTCACGGTAAACTTTCCGCTTCTCTGTTGGGAGCATGTGGAAGTCTCGTTCCGTGGTTGGCGCCATCGCCTCAATCAAAAACTCCAACGGGTATCTGTACACTCTTCGGTAGAGGTCGAAGAGGTAGACTGCGACCTCAGTGTCGGTCAGGAAGAGTGGGTATACGTTTCTTTGCGCCAAGTATTCGCAAATGGAGTGGTAGTTCGAGAAATCACCATTATGCACCAACGCCTCGTGTACGCCAACGAACGGGTGCGCTCCCCCAGGATGCCACACTCTTCCCTTCGTGGGATATCGGTGGTGTCCGATCCAGATGTGCGCTCCGAAATCTTCGAGTTTATAGTACCTTATGACTTGGTCTCCCCAGCCGACAATTTTTAGAACCATCATGTCCTTGCCGTGAGAGAGAACGAAGGCTTTCTTCTCTCCCAGCGACGCGTAGAATTTCTTGTTGAGTGCGTAGCTGTTTTGGTAGATGAACTCGTCCTCAGCCGTTCGATTATCGGTTAGCTCATGTTCTTGCATGAAGCGGCGGAGAATTCCCTCTTTGACTCTGCAGAAGTACCGCCGAACATCAGGCGGTCTCACTTCCAATCTTGGAATGCTCTTGTAGTCGTCGACTGTCGCAAGCCAATCCGCGGCATCCACTCTCAAGTTCGGGTAGATGAATTCGTCCTCCACGGCTTTGCTAGCGGTCGGGTCGAGGTAGGCAATTTGTAGGAGATAGTCTTCCTGCAGTATCTCCCGTGAAACTCCCATTCGCTCGGGCGAAAGGCCGAGAACTGCTATGCCTCCTCCCTTTCCGTTTCCGCGGTTCTTCATCTGTAGGAGAGCGGTTAGGAAGTGTCGGCCTGAAATTGGAACGGTGCAAGCGGCACCAACTACCCCACACCCACCCTCAGCCTCAACCTTGCGCTGCAGCCCTAAACCATTGACGAGATGTTTTCTCGATTCGATGATTCTGTTCGTAGGATTCATGCGAGCTTCACCCGTACAGGAGAAGGTCGGGCCTTCCCCTCAACTCCCTGATTGATCTAAGTCCAAGGTTTGCGAGAATCATCTTCCACTGTTTTGTCCAGGACGTGTAGAGGTTTACTATTCTCTGCGCACCCCATTTTGGTTCGATGAATTGGCTTAGTTCGGGGTCTGTGGTTGTGATTCCTACTTGGCAGCCTCTTCCCCGTTCACAGTTGCCGCACTGTGTGCAGCCTACGGCAATTGCCTCTGCGGCGCCTATGACACAACCATCTGCTCCTAAAGCTATGGCTTTGGCAACATCGTATGCAGTTCGTATTCCCCCACTGGCCATGACCGTGATCTCGTCTCTAACTCCCTCGGCGACTAGGTAGCGGTGAACTCTGGGAATTGCGTATTCGATTGGCATCGCGATGTTCTTCTTGGCAATTTCTGGAGCGGCGCCCGTGCCTCCATATCCACCGTCAATGTGGAGTATGTTCGCGTTTGCGTAGTAACTTCCGATGGCAACCATGTCCACGTCGACTGGGGTTGAGACCTTCACTGAAACAAGGCAGTCTGGATTGATTGCGCGAAGCCAGTCTACGTGTTTCTTGTGGTCTTCGACTGAGTAAACGCTGTGGAATGGAAATGGTGAGTAGAGTGATGTGAATGGTAGGGATTCACGCATGCTGGCGACCTCCGACGTAACCTTATCCGCTAACAAGTGTCCGCCCAAACCTGGTTTGGCGCCCTGAGCGTACTTGAACTCTACAATTCTCGCGGCCTGAATCGTATCCTCCCGGACACCGAACATTCCCGTAGCAACTTGCGTGATCACATTATCCTTGTACTCCATGAGAGGGGGCGGGTATCCTCCCTCCCCGGTCGAGGTGAACGTGTCTAGCTCTTTCGCGGCCATCGCTCGCGCAAGCATGAAGTTCAGGCTGATTGAGCCAAACGACATTCCCGCTCCGTAGATCGGTATCGGAATCTTGATTCGCGATCCCTTACTTCGCCGATTCAATTCAATCGACAAATCGAAGTCGTTATCTTCAATTTTCGCGGGAAGCTGAGTATTTTTGAAGTCTAGAAGATCGAAACCTCCCCCCGACGCACCTATCTTGTACTCTAAGCCTTGGGGCGGATTTCCAGTCGCTGCTTGAGAATAGGTTGCGAAGATCAGCTCAGAAGTCCATCGCTTGTTTCCCAAGGCGCCAGGAATGCCAAACTTCAAAGTTGGAAGAAGCTCAAGCCCTTCACGGATTTTCCCCACATGCTTCTCTATGATGGTATCAGGTTCTCCGCTCAATGTCACCAAATGCCTCCTTTTCCAAATCTTCATTGAACATTGCTCTCCCAACATCCCCTCGCAATCTCCGAACATCTCGGATGCCCATCGCGCTGAGAATTTCGATTAATTGATCATGCCACGCGGCGAGTACGTTCACAAGACGCTGCTCACCCCATTTCGTATCGAAACGCTCAGACGCAATTCTTCCAGTCTTAGGTGAGATGCATTCGCCTAGGAACTGTTCTTGCAGAGCAACTAACACTGTAGTATCGATCGCGACGAGGTCTGCTCCACAAATAATCGCCTTAGGAACATGTTCTGCGCGCGTGATTCCTCCGCTGGCGATTAGGGTAACCTCGTCTCGCAACGATTCCTTAACGAGTCTTCCGTGAACGGTTCGTATCAGGTCTTTCGTGAATTGCGGATTAGTTTCATCCCATCCCTTTCCATGGTAGTTTGCAAGAAGATGGATGCCATCAACCCCATCACGTGCAAGCTTAACCGCAGTATCCGGCGAATTGCTCTGAAGAGGCAGGCGAACAACAATCGGAGCCTCAAGGTTAACCTGTCGAATCTCAGACAAATCAGACGCATCGAAAAGTTCTGTTTCAATTGCGGGCGCATTCCTTACCAAATCGGCGTTATCTTTGCAATCCTTCGCAGAAATTAGTGGGACCAATCGTTCGCGTCTACCCTCAGGTAATTGCGCTGCTTGAGTCGGAGTTGCGATGAAGAGGGACGCGGTGCGGACAGTTGCGCCGGCGATGGATTCGAATGTGCTTTGATTGTTTAGGTTTGAGGGGAGATAATCGAAGATTATTGGTAGTGGGACCTCGCAAGTCCTAGTGAATCGCGAGTCTTGGTCGTTTGAAAAATGTAGAAACTTCTTCTTGCTACCTAGATCAACGAGTGTCGATATGAACTCCCTGCCGTAAACCCCATCTCGTGTCGGCCTCACTATTTCGGACATGTCGGTCCAGATTGAATCCCAACCAGGTCCAGCGAATGGACCCTTGTACCCCATGCCTTTGATGGGGATCTTGCCGGTTTCAGCTTCGGTCATGAGCGTGCCTACCGGTGAGCCGCTAACCGTTGCCGCCCCCTCTGAAATCCAGTAGGAATCGGCAAAATTGTAGAACTCGGGGTTGCGCTCAACATGGCAGATGCCTGGGTTTTCTTGAACGCACCTCAGGCAACCAACACACTTCTCCTTGATCGGGTGAAAACCGCCAAATCGTCCCCCGAAGGTTCCGTAGATACAAGGTCGGCTCAAGACGACCTTTCTGTATTTTTTCTCTCTCAGCTTGAAATTGTATGTGAAGATTTCGTGGATGATTACTTTCGCTAGTCCGATTTTGTCTACGGTTGGTGTGAATGGGCGTGGAAGTTTGCGTCTTGGTGAAGCGAGCTTAGCCTCTATGCTATAGCGGGTATAGGTCGAGGATTCAACAGTGCTCGTCGGTTGCGAGTCGTCGAGGTGTTGGTTTTTTGCGGGTTCTAGCAATTCTCGCGCTCCATCGCTGTAATGAACTGTGAAGCCGCCACAATCACGCTGAACAAATATAACCGTTCTGGGATAAAGGATAGACAAATGTATCTAATATCGATATATTCGTGTATGAACGTCCAAATTTGTGGGTTGAAACTTGGAGTCCACTGAACAGATGAACGTCGACGAAGTCGACCGAAAAATCTTGAGTGAATTACTCCGGGATTGTAGGCGATCGTACCGCTCCATTGCTCGACGTGCCGGAGTTTCTGTTGGAACGGTTCTCAGTCGCATTCGAAGAATGGAAAAGGCTGGAGTCATCAAGGGCTACTCGGCGCTTTTGGATCACCAGAAGCTTGGCTACCAATTAACCGTCCTTGCTGAGATCACAGTATCCAAGGGTAAATTATTGGAGATGGAGGAGGCGATTGGTAAGTTGCCGAACACTTGCGCAGTCTACGACGTGACAGGGTCAACGGACGCGATGGTTCTAGCAAAATTTCGAAGCAGAGAGGAGTTAAGCAAATTCACGAAGAGTTTACTTAGTATGCCATTCGTGGACAGGAGCAATACGCACGTGGTTCTCACTACGGTGAAAGAGGACTTACGCCTTCTCTAGCTTCCGGGAAGACAGAGCTTGGCATACGCATCAAGGCATTCGTTCTACTTGGTAGGTTCCCTTGCCGCATTCACACAAGCCCTCGCTGAATGGTGGGACATATTCTCGCATCCTTTGTTTGGTGGCGTGGATGCTTGGTGGAACCCAGCCCACCTCACGCTCTATACCGCCGTAGCTACCACAGTCTTAGCAGTCTACATGGGTCTGCGAGTCTCAAAACCGTATCCGCCGCCTCTCAGCGTAAGCCCTATTCGGTTTGTGAATGTTGCCGGATTGAAGTTGGCAGGGTTTGGTTGCTTGATTGAGATTGTAGCGGAAGTTTGGAATGCGTCAGCCTACCTAATCTTTCACAAAGAACCGATTATTCCAGCGTTCATCCTGCTCACCTTGGGCATGCTAACCGTCAACCTAGGCATCGTGATAGGCTTGACAATTGAGTACGGTATGATCAGGCGCAACCTCATCATAGTCAGGGACACGGTTCGATGGGTCACAGCGTTGTGTGTCTTGCTGAGTTTTTCGGCTATATGGTTGATGGCATCAGGCGCACTTTTTGATGTGGGAAGTGTTTATCGCCTGTTTCTGTTGAACTGGGCTGTAGCGGTTTTAATGTCTTTGCTAGGGTCACTCGTCTTGGTGTGCACCAAAAGAGTGATGCCGAGATTTGGTTCGGCGGTTTTGGTCGGTGTTTTGTTCAATGCTGTGTCGTACCTTTTTCTCACGGTTTACGTTCACGTTATCCCGTATGTCCCTTGGGGACTTTTCGCACTCTTCATCTTCGACTTGGTTTCGGTTTGGTTTAGTCGATGGGTTAGGTTCGCGCAGGGATTGGTGCTTTCGTCGGTAGTTTTGGGTTTACTTTTTTGGGCTGTTTATTTTCCGTTCTCTCGCTTCGTGTTCCCTTGGTCGTCCTCGTTTCAGCTGCCGACCGTAACGGTTGTTGTGGGGAGCTCTGTAGGGGGTTGGTTGGGGAATATGGTGTACACTAGGCTTTCATCTGTCGTTCTCGGTGACGTGGCGTTGGATTGAGTTGGTTTAGACTTTGCTTACGTAAATGCCGGAGGCTACGTCCAGGCTGAGCGGGTATGAGTTGCCGCCAACCTTGACCATCATTGGTCCTTTGAATGGTGCTTTCTCCACGACCTCAACCTTAACGCCGGGCAGCATACCAAGCGTCGAGAGGTACTTCAGGAGATCCGTGCTCTCGTCTGGGACGTGGCTGACGGTCGCGAACTGTCCGTTGTCAAGATTTGATAATGCTTCACTCTTAGTTGGCTCGACGCGGCCTCTCTCGTCAGGGATGGGGTTACCGTGTGGGCAAGTTGCGGGATTGCCAAGTTTTTTGTTGATGGTGGCGGCGAGTTCGTCGCTCACAGCGTGTTCCAGCTTACACGCTTCCTCGTGAGACTCTGCCCAACCGACCTCAAGCATATCGGTCAGCATTCTCTCAGCTAGCCTGTGGCGCCTGAAGACGGACATCGCTAGCTTCCTGCCCTCCTCAGTCAATTTTACGCCTTTGTATGGTTCTCTTGCGACGAGGCCTTTGCCCTCGAGTACTTCTAGCGTGTTGGTTACGCTGCCTGGGGTTATGTTTAGAATCTTAGCGATGTCTCCGGTTCGTGCTGCTCCTGTCCTGACCTCTAGGTTGTAAATCGTTTTCAGGTACATTTCTGGGGCGATTAGGAATTCATGACTCATAGACAAACCAGATTTTACATATCTTAAACTAAGAATGAGCCTATTCGTAGAAAGATTCTTGGCATGTAATATAATGTCTCTATAGGCGAATATCATCACCTCTACATTTCAACTGGAAGGCGCAATCCCTGGTAAGGAAAAAACCCCAAAAGAAGCCATTCGGGCGAGACAGCCCACCAAGAGGCTACCCCAAAGACCCAGACGCTTATGCCGACCCAGAAAACTGGCGTTACCCCCTACACACCTCATGGCATGCCAAAGCCGCACGTCGCTACTTTGACGATCCATCAAACAGAGGCAAATACTCGCAGGACGAACGAGAGTACATAGATTGGCGAATAAACCAAGCCCTACAGAAATTCAGCACAGAAACCGAAACCGACCCTCAAAAACGTCACCCACCGACCATTCCAAAACGCGGAAAGGTAGAGGAACTGACCCTCGAGCAACTCCTACGCCTATTTCTTGGCGGCCCAAGGCTTCAACGAGCGAGAGAAATTGAAGATGCTCTCGTCACCCTCCCCCTTGTTTCGGAGAATGGATTGAGCGGTAAAGTGAAAGAGTACTCAATTCAAGTCGACATCAAGAACCGCACAATAACCCACGACTGCCAAGACTGGCAGAACAATCTAGAATCGAAAAACATGTGCAAACACCTTGGAAAATTCTTCTTGAGAATGGATGAGGATAGGGCAAGGAATATCCTGCGTCAAGTATTGCAAGAGAAGGACGAGTGGTCCTTCAAGGCACCGGAGAAGGATTGAGTCAACCTGCGATTTTCTTGAGTATCCCCATGATCTCGTAACCGTGTTTTACGATTCCGAGCTTTCCTTTCTTTGCGTAAGCTTCAGTGTACCGTTGAGAGCCGTCAGATGATACATCATTGCCGGCCACTAGTAACGGGACTGGGTCGTCGCTATGTCCTTTCGCAATACAGGGAGTCGAGTGGTCCGCAGTGACGCAGAGTAGTTCCTTATCGAGGTGAATATTCGAGAAGAAGCCGGCGTCAATATCCTCTATCGATTTCTTCTTACCCTCGAAATCTCCGTCATGGCCGGGTTCATCTGGGCCTTTCAGGTGAACATACACGAGATCATAGTTGCGTACCAGTTCCATCGCAACTTTAGCCCGCTGTGCATATGCATCCAGTGAACGATCAGGCGGGAATACCCGCGTATCGATTCCGATCACCTTCGCGATCCCAAGCTCGACGGGCATGTCAGCGACTGCGATTCCCTTGAACCCAAACTTCTGACTGAGTGTCTTGACTTTCGGCGTCTTAGTTCCTGCGTCTCGCATTAGCAGGAAGTTAGCCGATTGGCTTCCGCGTGAGACCCTGTTAGTGTTGACTGGGTGATTTTCCAACTTTTGATGGACGAGTTTAGCGAATTGGTTCATGAGGCTAGCGCTGTACCGGGCGGCTGACGTCTTCTTTAGGGGACGGCATTTCGGTATCGGTGTGGGAAGCTTGACGTTCGGTTTAGCGATCGTCATCTTACCGCGACGAGCATAAGCCGGGTCAAGGTTTGTGATATCAGAGGATAGTTTCCTCTTTCCACCGCGGAAGACTACGGCACACCTGTGGCCGATGGTTGCTTTGAGTTGAAAATCAGCTAGTCTCCTCAACTCTTCGTCGCCGTTGACCGCGTCGACGAGTTGCTTCGCCTCTTCCGTTGAAACATTCCTACCTGCCCGTCGATCTACTATCTGCCCATCGAGAACAGTCGCGAAATTACAACGCAACGCGAGGTCTCCCGTTTTGAAGTCGATCCCAGACCCCATCGCCTCAACCACGCCCCTCGACAGATCCAGCCGACTAGGATCATAACTTAGGAGTGAGAATACCCCCGCATCGCTCTCTGGAGCGATACCACGCTTCACGCTGTAAGCAATTCCTAGTTGACCCTTAACCGCCAACTTGTCTAAGTTAGGAGTTGAAGCCGCCTCAAGCGGCGTCTTATTCTCAAATTCGGGGGTAGGCAAGTCTCCAACCCCATCCATAACTACGTAGAGAATCGGTCTACCCAATTCTGAACCACGCCTCCCGCTATCATCGCGTGCTCAATATATTGCTTAGACCTGATACCCGCACAACCGAACTAGGGTGAAATTCTTGCGCCCTCCAAAAACGAAGACGAAGGTCGTGTGCACGATCGGCCCGGCCACATCATCAAGGTCGATGCTCCATAAGCTAGTAGACGCGGGCATGAACGTAGCCAGACTCAATTTTTCCCATGGAACGACAGCAGAGCATGCCGCCAGAATTCACCTAATTCGCGCCGTTGCGAGGCAAATGCAAACAGCGATCGGCATCCTAGCAGACCTGCCCGGACCTAAGGTGAGGGTTGGGAAAATATCGCCTGAACCAATCGACTTGAAGGAAGGAGCATTTCTAATTCTCACCGCTCGACGTTTAGTTGGCAACCAAAGAGTGGTGTCAGTAAGCCACCCGTCCATACTCAAACACTTAGAGAAAGGAGACTCAGTTTTCCTTGAGGATGGAACCGTCAAGCTGGAAGTCGTTAAAGCGAGAAAGGAGGAAGCACTGTGTCGCGTAATAAGCGGTGGTCCACTTTCATCCGACAAGGGCGTGAATTTACCCGGTAAGCGGCTAAACCTTCAAGCCCTAACCCTGAGAGATATCGCACTACTCAAGTTCGCGTTAGCAAATGGTGTAGACTTCGTCGGCATATCATTCGTGAGTACAGGCCGAGACGTTCTCCGGGCAAGACGGATTCTGAAGCAGACAAACTCGAAGGCTTGGATTATCGCGAAAATTGAAACACGATCAGCAGTTGAGAACATAGACGAAATTCTCAGGAGAACTAACGCCGTCATGGTCGCTCGGGGAGATTTAGGTGTCGAGATGGACGTTGAGGATATCCCGACACTTCAGAAGGAGATCATTGAAAAATCGAACTTGGCAGGTAAGCCAGTTATCACTGCAACCCAGATGCTTGAATCAATGGTAAACAACCCTACGCCTACACGGGCGGAGGTGACCGATATTGCAAACGCAATCATTGATGGGACGGATGCGGTAATGTTGTCCGAGGAAACCGCTGTCGGAAAGTTTCCAGTCGAGGCCGTGACCGTGATGAAGAAGGTGGCGGCTGCGACGGAGCAAAACCTTCCTTACCGTGCACTCTTGGATGCGAAGAGGGCACAGCTGAAGCCGATTATGCAGGAATCCATCAGCTTCTCTTCCTGCGAGGTTGCCTACGCGTTGAAGGCTGGTTGTATTGTCGCTAACACTCGAACAGGGTTGACGGCGCATAGAGTGTCAAAATACCGTTCCCCCGTACCAATCATCGCCTTAACATACGACGTCCCAGTCATGAACCGACTCTCACTACTCTGGGGAGTCTATCCATTCCGAGTCAGAAAACTTTCAACGACTGCAGAGATTTTCGCGGCAGCTCGATCCGCCGCCAAAAACAGTGGAACGGTCGGCGAGGGCGACAAGATTGTCGTCGTCTGTGGTGATCCATCAACACCGGGCGGAATGACCGACCTATTGAGAGTTCAGTCAATTTAACACCACGCCATGGACGGTTAACTTCAACCCAACCAATGCAAGGATACATTTATTCTCCCCCAATCCGAAAATCCATGCGAGAATTGCGTCAATGAGTTGCGGTCAAGC
>Ga0335081_10023109_pt1 | contig 10060 bp, 8 predicted proteins | sample Lox_Sample_35_FD_206713 | JGI IMG/M metagenome (GOLD analysis project Ga0335081, IMG submission 206713) | Soil microbial communities from Loxahatchee National Wildlife Refuge, Florida, United States - Lox_Sample_3.5 | ecosystem: Environmental > Terrestrial > Soil > Wetlands | place: USA: Florida... | reverse complement strand
TGCTGCAGGTCTTTGATGTAGCGGCTGAGCTCTTCGTAGCTCATCTCCGAGGACTGCTTCACTTCCTTCTTGAAGTACGGCGGCGACTCCGCCAGTTCGGGGAAGGTAGCCACGTCGAAGGTCCGGTACTGGCGAATGGCGGCGCCCTGAAAGTCGCGCTCCCAGCCCCCCTCGAAGATCCACTTTCTCAGCTCGGGCGCCCAATGCGCGCGCGTGGCGTACACCCGGCGGGTGAACTCGAAGGTCGCGGGATCGAACTCAAAGACCGAGATACTGCCGAACTGGTCGCGGTCCGGATCGAAGAACTCGTAATAGTAGATCGTCGAGTGCTGGCCGAAAATCCACTTGCGGTCCGGGCGCAGGTAGGTCTGCGCCGGCCTGCCTTTGATCGCGTTCCAGAGCTGGTCCTGGCGCTTGTTGGCATGCGGCAAGTAGTACTGTTCGAAGAGAAACAGGGCCAGGGGCAGCACCGCCGCCAGCAGCAGCACCGGCACCACGGCGCGGTAGATGCTGATGCCGCTGGCCTTCATGGCGGTGACCTCGTTGGCTTTCTGCATCAGGCCGAAGGTCACCAGCACCGCGATGAGCACGCTCAGCGGGGTCATCAGGTAGAGCATCCCCGGCACCACGTTGACCATGTAGGCGCCCACCGTCACCAGCGGCACGCGGTTGCGCACGATGTCGCCCAGCAGCTCGAAAAAGTTGAATACCAGGCTGAGCACCAGGAAGGTGGCCAAGACCAGCCCCAGGTAAGTGAGAAAGTCACGCAGGATGTAGTCATCGAGGATCTGCGGGAAGCGGGTGTTGAGGAGGTGCCGCCGCGCCAGGGCGCGCTCGAAAGCCCGCCGTGGCAGCCGCCGGGTGCGGTTACGAATGCGCTCTTGCAGCGCCGCCCACAGCGCGCGCAGCGAGGCGATCTCCAGCGGCATACGGTCCACCCGCCACAGCAGCCATGCCCCCGCCACCATGAAGATGACGTCGGCCATCCACACTCCCACCGGCGGCGGAACCCGTCCCTGCCGCGCCATCGCCACACCCGTCAGCGAAGCAAAGTAGTAGAGGAACACCAGCAGGATGGTGAGGATGAATCCCGTGGATTTGCCGCCCTTCTTTGCCGAGAGGCCCAGCGGGATACCCACCAGCGCCAGCACCAGGCAGGCCGCGGGCAGGGCGAAGCGGCGGTGCAGTTCGATATCGAACCAGCGCGCCGTGGGATCGTCGGCGCGGGCCAGCCGCCACAGCGCCGGGGTGGGGATCTCGGCGACGTGCGACCACTGCCGCGCGCTCGGCGGCATGTTACTGGGCACGGGTGGCGTCTCCGGTTCGGGCACCGGAATGGAAAGGTCGCTTTCTTCGAAGGTCGAAACCTGATACTGCTGCGGCGTCTTGGGGTCGACATCGTGCTCGGTGCCGTGGATCAGGTGCAGGCTCAGCGCGTTAGGCGACTGATTGCTGACCAGGCCGCGCTGCGCCAGGGTGATCTTGGGGGCGCCTGGGGCGCTGATGTCGGCCAGGAAGATGCCCTTCCACAGCGCCCCGTGAGGAGCGGCGCTCACGTCCTGCACATAGAGAACGTAGTTCTTGAAGTCCTCGTAGAAAACGCGGGGCTGGATTTCGTAGGACGCCTGCGAACTCTTGAGGCGATCCTGCAAGCGTGCCAGAGATGCGGAGGCGCGCGGCGCGAGATAGATCTGGTTGGCGGAGGCCAGCAGCCAGGCCGCAATCGCGAAGATGGAAACCACCTTCAGGAACAGGGCCGCGCCCAGTCCGCTGGCGCGCATGGCCGTGACCTCGCTGTCCGCCGCCAGCCGGCTCAGCCCGATCAGGATGCCCACCAGCACCCCCATGGGCACGGTCACGGTCAGCGCCTGCGGAACCGTGAACAGGAAGATCTCGGCCACGCTGGGCAGGGGCGCGCTGTTGCGCACCACCAGTTCCAGAATCCGCCCCACATCGCGCATGAAGATGACAAACGTGAACAGCCCCGTCCCGATCAGGGCATGCCACAACACCTCGCGCAGGATGTATCTGGTGAGGATCCGCACGTCGCTTTCAGCCTAGCACAAGGCTTTCGGAAGGGCACGGCTTCCCAGGCTCATGCATCAGGGCGGTCAGCAGAGGCGAGCCGACAGGAGGGATAGGGCACGACATCGGTGGTACTCCTACTCGAACCAGGCTGGAGTCGTTCAGCGCCGGCGTTTCGCGGCAGGAGGCTCAGAAGGCGAGCTCACCCCGGGCCCGCAGTTCGCCCGGCAGCAGCGCCTGGTAGATGAATGCGTGGATCGGGGTGCTGAATCCGCGGGCCCGCCCCAGCCGCACCACGGCTCCGCTCTGCGCTTCGAGCTCGGACGGCCGCCCGGCAGCCAAGTCGCGCTGCATGGAAGCCGTTCCCTCTGGCGGCAGCGAATCGACGAACTGGAGGGTGTTGGCTACCGACTGCTCCGGCACCGGGATCCCGCAGGCATGGGCCAGGCCCACGATCTCCTGCATGGCGCGTTCCAGTAGCGACCGGCTCTCGGGCAGGCTGCGGATCACGCCGATCGGTGCCCGCGTCACGCCTCCTACTCCGCCGAAGGAAGCGATGAATTCGAATTTCTCCCACAGCGCCACCTGAATGTTTTCCGGGATGCGGACTTTCAGTCCCGCGGTCGTGAGGCAGTCCACCAGCCGGGCGAGCCGCGCCGTGCGCGCATTATTCCACTCCCCGATGGTGATCAGCGGGTCCATGCCCAGGTGCCGGATGACCCCCGGCGCGGCCACCATGGCGATGATGTGACACATTCCCCCCAGCACGTGCTGCGGATCCAGCGCCGCCGACAGTTGGTCATAAGCTTCCACCCCGTTTTGCAGGGGAACCACCATGGTTTCCGGCGCGAGCATGCTGCGAATCTGCGGCGCGGCGTCGGCCACTTGCCAGGCTTTGGTGGTCACGAAAACGGCGTCGACTTGCCCCACGCCCGCGGGATCAGCGGTGGCGTTCACCTGAGGCAGCACGACATCGCCCAGCGGACTCTCTACCCGCAGGCCGCTCTTGCGCAGCGCCTCGAGCATGCCGCCCCGGGCGACAAAGACGACGTCATTGCCGGCCTTCGCCAGCCGGCCACCGAAGTAGCCCCCCAAGGCGCCGATTCCTATGAAAGCGATTCTCATAAGTTGGGCTGAGACTGCTAATTGTACGAGAACTATTCAGGGCAGTGGACACACCCGCCGGCTGCGCTTGAAAAAATTTTGGGAACGATGGAAGGAGACGATCCGCCGATATCAGCGAGGCTCGCTGCGAATCCGCCATTGTTTGCTGGCAGCCCACGCAGCGAGCGCCGCTTCTAAGGTCGCGACTACTGCGGCCAAGTCACCCAGGTCATGCGTTGCGTAGTCGTTATAACGCCAGGCGCCGACGGTGTGCCGCTCGTGGCCGATCCCGGTACGGTGGTCGCGGGGAACCAGGGCGGGGCAAAACCGTCAGTCCGAGAGGTAAATCGGCGATCGAAGTAGGTGTTCCCCTGCGAGATGCTCACGCTGTGAGCGTAGGATTCAACACGTCCGCCCACGATGGTCCAGGTGTTCACGCCACCGCTGCCGGTCTTGAAACCGCACGATGAACTTCCTCCCGGGCAGGTCTGGGCGATGGCCGCCAGGGTGGCGTCGGTTTCCAAATTGTTGTTGCTGTAGGGGCTGGTCAACACGATGTTCCCATTAGCGGTGAAGATGCCCAGCACCTGGTTGTAGTCATTGCCGGCGACTAAGGTATCGCTGCTGTTTAAGGTTACCGGCTCGTGCTTATAAATCAGGTCGCCGGTAATGTCGATATCGCCATTGGCAGCGATGGTGGTCCCGTAATAATCCTGGATCGAGGCCACGCCCTGGCCCGGTCCGCTCAGACTGCTGATCGTCCCGTCGACATAGAGCAGGGCTCCCTCCCGGGGGGTGGGGATGGCGTAATTCATGGGAACCCCAGCCAAAGTCAGGGTCTTGGAGCCGGAGACGATCGTGGTGGTATTGGCACCGATATTCAAGGTGATTTGGGTGACGGTGCTGCCCTGCGTAATGGTGTAGATCTGCGTGGGATTGCCGCCGGTGGTTCCGAGCGATAAACCGATGTTCGTCGCGACACTGCCGCTGTCTTCAATAAAGAAACCGCTGCCCAGCAGGGTCGGAGTCCCGCAGCCGGATCCGAGCGCTCCCGTGCAATAGTTCATGAAGACTCCGGAGCTTGCCCCGGCAAGGGGATAGGCAGTGCCATTGATGTCCTTGAGGTAGCTGTTCAAGGTGGTGTAAGGCGAGCCACTGTTGGGATTGGACGGCGATTCAGTGTGGCCGGTGCCGCTGAAGCCATAGCCATCAATCACCGCCCATTCCTGGCTGTAGGAGTCGGTGGGCAAGGCTGCGGCCGGCTGGCCGCGATTGAAACCGGATTTGAACGTGGGTGCGATCGTCTGGCCGTTGTAGCTGTCGCTGGAGGCGTTCTTGCAATCGCAGCCCGAGACCCCATTGCAGGAGGGCGCGCCGCGGGTGCCGGAGCCAAATACGAAAGAGGCCTTGGTATCAACCTGGTTGACGGGGTCGGTGTAAATGTAGGAGCCGCCGGTCCCAAAGTTCCACGAACCATTCGTCCAAAAAGAACCGGTCATGGTGCCCGGTACCAGCGCGCCTTGGCATTCGGCGAAGTTATTGATGAAAGCCCCGAAAGCAGCGAAGCTGGTGGGGGTCGGAGTGCTGCTGGGGCCCGCCGCCGTAACCGTAACGGTCAGAATGCCGCTTTCTTTGGCGATCACTTGTTGCAAGGCTTGCGCCCGTCCCACCGAGCAAATGGTGTAGTTGAAAGTGTAGGCGTACGAGGTGTTCAAGCCGCCCGACGTGGCTAATACCTGGGGATTGGTTGTCCCTGAAGTGGGAAAAGTCACGCTGGTGGTGCAGCCGGTGACGCTGGCGGGGACCATATAGTTCTCCGGCCAGGCGTTGGCTGCCTGCCCGGAGTTCAAGGTGCTGAAGCTGCTGGAGGGGACGTTAGTTTGGGCGTAGCTGGCGGCGGTGCCTCCGTTCAGCGGCCCGGTCGCCGACTGGCACTGCGAATCCGTGGAAGTCGATCCCCAACCGACGCAGGGGTGCGTGTTCACCTGGTTTTGGATCTGGCTGCTCATGGTCGCGCGCGCGATATTCAGCCCGGAGTCGGCGGCATAAAACGAACCGCGATAGCTGCCGTAGTAGCCGTTGATCATCATGTCGGAGTTGGTGGTGACCGCCATGGCCAGTCCCAGAATGCTGAGCAGAATCAGCAACAGAAGCGCGGTCAGCAGGGCAACGCCGCTTTGCTCGCGGGATCGCCCACGGGCGAACTTGCGTGCGTGAAGCTTACACCGGCGGAATGGCGATGCTTGGGTCATCATAGGCGTCCTCAGTTGTCGTTCATGCTCAGGTCGCGTGGGTTCACCACGATGGCGGTGCCCTGGACCTGGTAAGGTCCCTGGTCGAACGCATTGCGGAACTGATAGTTGGGATTGGTGTTGGGTACAGTGCGTCCGATCAGGGAGATGCGCACCGAGCGCACCAGAGTGTAGTTGTAGTTATCGTTGGCGTCTGTGCTCACGTAGGTAGAGGCGTCGTAGTTGTAGGGCGGCTGGGTGTCATCGGCGTTCCAGATGCTGGCCCCGACCTTGAAGCCGATTACCTGCTCCATCACCGGTACCTTGGTTCCATTGACGCCGACCTGGCGCATGAGCGTGGGATTGGAGGCCGTGGTGGTGTCGACCGAGTAGATGATGGGCGCCAGCCTCAGAATCCAATCGCTAGGGGCACAGAACTGCTGCCCGTACTCGCCAGCCGGCTGCTGCGCCGGGGCGCACGAAGCCATGGCCACGCCGCCGCAGGTGGTGATGTCCAGAGGATCATTGGCCTGCGTGTTGTAGCCGACTTGGGTGGGGGTGGAGCCGCCGGAGTTCAGGGTGGCGTTGAAATTGAACTGCACCACCGCAGTCGAGCCTGAGCCGATCGCGGTGGCATTCTGCGTCAGCACCGCGGTGGTGATCTTGGTGCCGGTGCCGTTCACAAACAGCAGTTGATCGCCCTGCTTGAAGGTTGCGGCAGCCGCCGCCACGGTACCGGTTGTCGGAATACCGTAGGCGACACCGGCGCTGGTGTTGGAACATCCGGTGGTGCTTCCCGTGCTGCTGGTGGCGTTCATCACGGGCGCGGTGGAATCGGCGGCAATGATGTTGAGCTTGTCGAAGCAGGAAGCGCCGTAGACTTGGGTTGTCGAGTTGTAGCAGGATGATCCCGAGGGAACAACATTGTTAACGATGGTGACGCCCACCGGCCACCCGGGGACGTTCGGTCCCTGGTAGAAACCGCTGCCGGCATTGACCAGATCCATCTGCATTTGGGAGATGGCATTGCGCAGCGCAAGGTTGAGACCCACCTGCCCCTGCACGATCTGCGAGGAGGTCTGCTGCTTGCTGAAGAGCTGGAAGGCCGCGCCGCCGATGAGGAGAAAGATCGCGGTTGCGACCAGCAGTTCCAGCAACGTAAACCCGCCACTTCTCCGCGCTTTGCCGGCGCTCCTGACCTCATTCAGATTTTTCTGCATTCTCTTCATGGCCGCACCAAGCTCATCTGGAAAGTTGCGTTGTTTTGCGGGCCGGTGGTCTCGGGCGTAACTTGCACGGTGATCCGCCGCACCCCGGTCACTGGAGCATTGGCTTCGATCACCCAGCGACGGTGAAAGGTCATGTTGCTCGGGGCCGTGGTAGCCGAGGACTGCGTGATCCGGCCATCCGGCGAGTGATAGATCGTGGTATAGGTCGTGGTGCCACCGCTCTCGCTGGCTACCGTTTCAGCCATGCAGCCGCTGGTCGAGCCCGGGCAGTTGGTCGTGCTGTCCGAAAAGTTAATGCTGACATCGTCGTAATAGGCGAGGCCGCTGGTGGCGTCCAACACGTCCGAGGACAAACTTCCGATGCTGCTGCTTCCCACAGGTACCGTCACCTGGGGCTCGCTCGGCCCCCAGTGATTCAAGTCTTCCAGCTTCTCCGAAGCCAGGCTGGCCTGCAGCGACATGTACTTGGAACGGTTGCCGGTGGCCATCATGGTGGCCGCCAGGGCCGCCACCGAAACCACACCCACCGTCAGGACAAAAATAGCCACCAACACCTCGAGGAGGGTGAATCCCTCATCGCGGGCTGGTTTACGGGCTGGCGATTTTGACATTGCCGACTCCTGAAACGGTAATCGTCTGTGTTGCATTTCCATTGGAGAGCTGCAGGCTGCAGGGACCGCAGGTCACCAGCGGCGAGCCCGAACGCACCATGCCATTGGCATCGAACTGCAAGGTAGGCGAGGAGGTTACGCTGATGCCGCCCCCGGTCGTCCAGGGGATCGCCGATCCCACATTCGAGAAACTGCCGGCACACACCGGAGGCGTGCCTGAGATGGCCAGGTTTTGCACCTGATAGGTGGTCGAACCCGCCGTGAAGGCGATCGTGTACGAACAACCCATCTTGATGGCTTGATACCGGGTTTGCTGGATAGCTCCGGCGACCGAGGACGCCGCAGCGCCAAGACGGTAGTTCAAGATCACGGTCTGCATTCGTGGCAGCGAGATCCTCAGAATCAACCCTATGACCAGCAACGCCACCATGACTTCGATCATGGTCCATCCCTGGCTCTTCGACTTGTTGCTCTTTGTCACTCCTGTAACTCCTGGGCGCGCGTGGGGGCGATGCGCTCCGCCGCCTCTGGCAGGCTGTCTCCACATCATGTTGATCTCTTACGAATCCTAGTATGAAAGCCAGGCCTTCCGCCTGTTACGAGAGGATGGGAGGGAGCTTGGACCGGCGTAACCGTCCTGGCCCTGGGGACGGCGGATGCCTTGCAGTGCGCCCCGGCGGATTACGTTCGTAACCGCGCCGCGTGGCCTCCACGCGCAGCTAACTTGCCCTTCAAACCGCCGCGGGCAGGCGGTAGGGGAGGTCACCGCCTTTCGTGACCGCAGTCACTGCCCGAAGTTGATTTAGGGATAAAATGAGGCGGGATGAGTCGCGACAGATTTCTGAAATCCGGCGTTGAATACAGCGGAGACTTGATTCGCTCGGCTCTGGAAGGCGCGCGTTCCGCGGGGGAGGAGCTGCTGGCAGGGAGGTCTCTGCTTTCCCTCATGATGGGCTCGGCGCGCGCCTCCCTGGCGCCCAGCGCCACCGCCGTTTCCCTCGGCGTGCTGACAGGATATTGGATGGGCAGGCGCAAGTCCGTGTCCAATGCGGTTGCGTTCGGTCTCGCCGGAGCCGTAGTCGGATTCGCGGGGGGAATGGTGTGGAGCACGCGCCACATGACCGGGGGAATGGCGCGCGGCGCCATCAAGAAGATGGGCGCTACGCGCGATGCACACTGGCTGGCCCACCACCCTGTCGATTACGCCTAACTGGCCGCGCGCAAACGACGGCTCCAGCTGCATTGCAACCAGATAACTGCGGTGGTAACCTTGGCTGGCTCCGAGCGGGAGTAGTTCAGCGGTAGAACGCCAGCTTCCCAAGCTGGATGTCGCGGGTTCGATCCCCGTCTCCCGCTCCATGTCCCCCAGGGCGTGCACAGAGTAAGGCGCCGGCATCTGATTTCGTGCAAGGTTCACCTGCTGAGCCGTTCTTATCTCGGTGGCCGGTATGAACAAGTACATCTGTTTCCTGTCTGTCGTTGCGTTATGTAGCTTGTCGGCGGCAGAGTGCAGCCACGGATACGAGTCTGGCAAGGTGCTGAAAGTCCTAAAGGCTCCTCCCGGAGTCTCAACTCCCGCCCGAGCCGATGAGGAGAGGCCGTCCCGAACTGCAAGCGCGCAATTCGTGATCTTCGCTGCACACGGCAACCAGTACAGTTTGCGCCTGCCCCCCGGCTCGGCCGGGCAAGCGTTGAGCCCGGCCGCGGGTGACCAGGTCTGCTTCCGCAAGGAAGGAACAGTGATCCGCGTGCGCACTGGCGACGGGAAGTTATTGCCGGGAGTGGCTCACCCCATCCGCGAAACGCCCCAAACCCAATAAGGTTCCGACGGTAACAAAATGGCCCCAGGGAGGTCCCTGAGGCCGTAAGGTTCCATACCGCATCGAAGTTTACCCTCGTATTGCTGATTGTCAAGCCTCAAGTTGTAAAAAAATCGTCACCTGGGCGGGCGGAAACCCAAGCCCAGAGCCGGTCTCGGGGTGCCGGGCAGACACTTGCTCCGCGCCGGTGTCGCACAAACCATGAGAAGTGGAGGTGGAAACTCTAGGCTCTCGCCCAATCGGCGCTGACTGGCGCCGAAACCACATCAAGGAGCTGAGGGATCAGCCGCGGCAAAAAGCAGCACCACGATCAACCACATGAACAAGAACCACAAGCTTGCTACCTCGCAGCACCAGCATCGCGCTAATCCCAGCCGCAGAACTGTGACTGCCATCACATTCCAGGATTCATCTGTAACGGTACTGCCGTAACCTGGCCAATCAGGGGGCTGGACAATCAGACAATATTGGAGCGGCGGACCAGCACCCGGATGAACGCCGGCGGCCGCGCGCCAGGAAGTACGCGCTGGTGACTAGGCCGTGGACGGCGGGGAGCTTTTCGCCACCAGCACCGCCGCCAGTACCGTGATGCCCACGATGATCGCCAGCGAACTCAGGCACAGAAGGCACCATACCCCGAGCAGGTATGCTTCGACGTACGTGAGGTAAAGGGAAAAACCGAGACCAGCAACGCCCCCCGCCAGCAGCAGCGCTGAAGTGGCACGCCGGCGCACCCGCGATAAGACAAACAGCAGCGCATAGCCGATGAGACCGATGGCCGCCACCGGCACCGGTCCCACGCGCGAATACACGCTGCGGTTGACCAGATCGCAGTTGAAGTTCTCGCTCAGGTCGCAGTACCCGCTCTTATCGTCGCTGTAGTGATTCTTGAGCGACACCGTGGAGAGCACCATGCCCACGGCCGCCAGCAGCGAAATCGCCACCAAGATACGGCTCATGGCAACCGGCAGCCAGTTTTCTGGCTGAGTTCCTGGAGCGAGAGCACTTTGCCGTCCACGCGCTCGCCGCTCTGTTCGAAG
>Ga0335081_10023108_pt1 | contig 10060 bp, 4 predicted proteins | sample Lox_Sample_35_FD_206713 | JGI IMG/M metagenome (GOLD analysis project Ga0335081, IMG submission 206713) | Soil microbial communities from Loxahatchee National Wildlife Refuge, Florida, United States - Lox_Sample_3.5 | ecosystem: Environmental > Terrestrial > Soil > Wetlands | place: USA: Florida... | reverse complement strand
CAGATATAGGGTCCGGACGTCTATCGTGCCCGTGCTGTTGTCGCGGTGGTTCATGGGCACCGCCTTCGACTCGCCAGCGTAGTTTTGCGATCCGCACCAGTCGCTCAAATTCTGTGTGAATACCGTAGATGTGCCGTCGGTGTACTTCACTACGAACGATTGGCCGGTCTGATTCCCGTTCACGGCTGTGGCCAGCAACTGCAGCGCGGTGTATTTGCCGGCTGGGAGCGCCACGGTCTGTCCGGTCACCGCATCTGGCGCTGCGACCGGTCCCATGCTGAAGGCGGTTCCGCCCACGTTCTGGCTCGCGCCAACCGATGCGCCCGAGTAGGAGCGGCCCCCGTTATCCAAGCCACCACCGGTAAACGGCACGTAGTCTGTGGCCAGGCCGGACACGTTGTAGTAAGGCGCCAGGTTCACAGAGGCTGATCCAGCGCTCGTCGCCGTGATGGTGAGACTCAGCACCGCCGTGTGGCTGACGCTGCCCGACGCCGCCTTGACCGTCACCTGAGAGGTGGCCGTGGCGGCGGAACTGCTGGCGGTAAAGGTCCCCAGGAACGTGCCCGTGCCGCTCGGAGTGAATGCGGCGGTCACGCCGGAGGGCAATCCCGTCATGGACAGCACCAGGTTCGGCGCGGTTCCGGTAATGGTGAGCGTGGTAGCTCCCTGGGATCCCTTGGCCACGCTCAGGCTGGTCGGCGCGAGCGATAGTGAGAAGTTCGCCGGAGGCGGCGCCTTCACGGTGACCGTGAGCGTAAGACTCGCCGAGACACTGCCGGAAACGCCTTTGACTGTAAACTGCGTCGCTTTGATCGCCGCGGAGCTTGCCGCAATCAGGGTGAGGGTGCTGGTTGTGTTCGTGCTGGACGGACTGAACGATGCGGTGACGCCCGTGGGCAGGCCGGTCGCGGTCAAGCCCACATTTCCAGTGAAACCACTTTGCGGATTGACGGTTATGGTGGCGGTTCCGGGACTGCCAGAGGCCGTGCTTACGTTAGTGGGCGAAGCCGTCAGCGTGAAGCCGGGCGCGGGAGCCACCGTCAAGGCGATGGTAGTCGTGGCGGAAATAGTGCCGGACTTCGCTGTGATGGTCAACGTCGCGGTCGTAAGCGTCGCCGCCGTGCTGGCCGTGAGAGTCAGCTTGCTGGTGGAACTGGTGCTGGCTGGGCTGAAGGCTGCCGTCACGCCCGTTGGCAGCCCGGCTATGGTCAGGCTCACGGTGCCTGTAAATCCGTTCAGCCGCGTCACCGTGATGGTGCTCGTTCCCGACGTTCCGCGGGTGACGCTCAGGCTCGCTGGCGCCGCCGCCAACGTAACGCCTGGCGCCGTCTTTACCGTCAAGCCGACGGTGACGGAGGCGGATGCGGTGCCTTGGTTTCCAGTCACGGTGACAGTGGCGGCGCCGGCCGTAGCGGTGGATGTCGCAGTAAATGTCACCGTGCTGGTGGTAGCCGTGGCAGCCGGGTTAAACGTAGCCGTTACGCCGCTGGGGAGACCCGATGCCGTCAGGGCGACTGTGCCGCTGAACCCGGTAAGATGCGTTACGGTGATGGTCTCCGCGACGCTGGCCCCTTGTGACACGGTCAGCGTGGCGCTGGATGCTTTCAACGAATAGTGGGCTGCAGCCCACACGGCCAAGGGAATGCTGACGTTCGAAACCAGGTTCCCTGACGTACCCGTTACCGTCACGCTGGCGGCGCCCAACGCCGCACTGGCGCTGGCGGTGAAAGTCAACGTGCTCCCGGTCGTGGAGCTAGTCGGGCTGAACGATGCGGTCACCCCGCTCGGCAGGCCCGAGACGCTCAGGCTCACCGTGCCGCTGAATCCATTGGCAGGCACGATGGCAATGCTGGTGGCGGCGGTGGCGCCTTGGACCACATACAACGCCGGGGGGTTGGCCTGCAGGCTGAAGTTTGCCGGGGCGGTCACTTGCAGGGTCAGCGCCGTACTCTCAGTGAGGGTTCCCGAAACGCCGCGGACCGTGAGTGGGTAAGTGCCCGGCGCGGTCCCGCTCGAGGCGGTCAGGCTCAACTGGCTGGCGTTGCTATTCACCGCGCCAAAAGTTCCCGAAACGCCGCTGGGAAGTCCCAACACGCTTAGGGTGACGGCGCCGGAAAAGCCATTGTACGGCGTGATTTGAATCGTGGCCGACGTGCCGGATCCGGGCGCCACCGATACGGAGGTGGGCACCGCCGACAGCCCGAACGAGGGCGTGCTGGGCATCGAGGTCAGATCGTTGATCAAAGCCTGGCCGGCGGGCGTGCCCCATCCGGTCGCCAGGTCGAAACCGGGAATCGCGGCGAAACCATTGCTGCCCGTGGTGATGTCATGCAGGTCGCTCGCGTAATCGGACCCGTTGCCCAGCGTATATATCGTGGGGTTCAGAAAGCCCACGGTGGGCTGCCCATTGGCCACCGCTTGCTGATTTGCCAAAGCCAGAAAGCCGGCCCACAACGGCGTTGCCGCGCTCGTGCCACCCACGGAAATCCACTGCCCGTTGTTGCAGATCAGGAAGATCTGCACCGCCGCGAGCATGGCGACGTCCGGAATGTTGCGCATGGTAGTCGATCCGCCGATGGCCGCCATGTTCATGCTCTGCTGATAGCTGGGAATGGCGTAAGAGCTGCTGATCCCGCCACCGCCGTCGTTCCACGTGGTCTCCGATACCCAAGACCCGCCGGGACCCGTGGTGGTCAAGGCCGTTCCGCCCACCGATGTCACGTTCGGGTCGTCCGCGGGCGGCCAGATCCCGCCGACGAAAGCGCCGCTGTCTCCGGCCGCCGTCAAGAACGATTGCCCCTGCGCAATATACTCGGTGAAGATCTGCTCCGTGGTCGCGTCGATCGGATAGAACATCCAAGAACAACTCAGTTGCTTGGCAATGTTGTCCGTCGCCATGCGATTCAGCACGTCGTCCCAGCTATAGCCCTCATACACGATAATGTTGGCCCCCGGAGCCATGAAGCCGGCCATCATGATGTCCAGGATCACTTCGATGTTGGCGCTGCCCGGGGAGCCGTTGAAGCCGTCCAGCAGCACGGTCGAGACCGGCACGGGCGGCAGCCCGGCCTGCTGGAAGTTCGACGTCACATCCGCCGCGTAGAAGCCGTCCAGCTCGAACAGTCCCACCGTCTGCCCGGCGCCCGTCAGGCTCACGCCCGGCGCGTAGGCTGCCCGGAAGTCCTTGCCGAAAAACAGGCCGGCGGGTCCCGATCCGGTCGTCATCGGCAGGGCCGCGGCCAGCGGCGCCGCCTTCAGATCCGCGGGCTTCGGCAGGACGAAGTTGTCGAGTCCCGAGATATTCAGGACCGCCACGTCGACATCCAGCGACGGATCGCGGTCGGGCGCGAAGAACTGTCCGCGCGTCTTGTGCTCCCACACTGTCATATTTACGTGGAGCGTCTTCTCTATCGCCGAGATCGGTCCGGTCACGTCCAGGATCATGCGGTTCGGGTGCGTTCCCGAAACCGTCAGACCGTTCGCCTGGAAGAACGCAGCCAGCTTGTCGTAGTCTTCCTGGGCCGGGCCGAAGCGCTCGGCAAACTCGCTGGCGCTCAAGTAACGGCGGTAGTTGGGGCTGCGCCGGTCGGAAAGCTGTTCCAGAAAACGGCTGAGATCCTCGCGATTGCGCAGCGGCAAACCGACCGCCAGTTTCAGCCGCGCCGCCCCGGACAGAGGGCCCAATCGACGCGATTCGCCGACAGCCTGCGGCACATGGTTTAGGAGTGTCTGCCTGGGCGCGGCGCCGGCGGGGGCCGCAAACACAGTCGCACCAACGCAGATCGCAGCGCAAACGGTTTTCGAGAACATCATAATCTGGGTTTTTCCTTTAGTCGGCGGATGGTCCCCGTGGAATGGGCGCGGCCGGGCGGAGAAGGCGCTCGGCATGACTGAAACCATGTTGGGCTTATCGGCAAAGGAAACAGTTTCTGTCCGGGTAAATCGGCTTAGCTGCGCACGAAAGGTTACTTAGGACCATCATCTTTCGTAGCCTGCCTCCCGCACGGAGCCGCAGCGTTTTCCTGCACGACACCACCACCATGCAGTATCACGGGGACGAGGACATGCGGGGCCGTCCGCTGGCGCGCTTCGAGTTCCGCGTTCCGCAGGCCGCGAGCAGGTTCCAGCTTCAGGCCAATGGCGCCTCGGCCATGGTCGGCATGGCCGGTTCGTTTTGGGTGGACACCGCCTCTCTGGAACTGGCTCGTATCGAAGTCCAGGCAGACGAAGTGCCCGGCGCGCTGGGCATCGCACGGACCGCGGCGATCGTCGATTACGCCCGGATGCGCTTTGGCGCTTCCACTGTGCTGCTGCCGCAAGCCGCGGAATTGCTCCTGGCCCTGTTATCGGGCGAGGTGCGCCGGAATGAGATCCAATTCTCGCACTGCCGCGCATACGTCACCGAGTCGTCCACTCGCTTCGACATGCCGGATATGCCCCCATCGGCCCCGGCGCAGGCGGTGCGGAAAGTGGACTTGCCCGCGGACCTTACGGTGCCGATTGCGCTGGAAACCGCCATCGATTCCGCCACCGCGCACGTGGGGGATCTCCTGCGCGGCCATGTCGTGAAAGATGTGCGCCGGAAGGGCAAAATCGTTATCCCCAAGGGCGCTATCGTGACCCACGGCATCCGGGGACTGGACCGGTTGCGTTCCGAACGCGCCTTCGACCTGACCATCGACTCGCGCGAGTCCGAGTATTCCCCCCGGCATCAATGTGGGCGAAGATCACATGCCCGTGCCTTCCCCGCCGGTCATGCGGGACGTGCGCCAGCCGCCGCCCCCGGGTACCGGCATTCTCCACCTGAGGGGAATGCGCTTCCGCATCGCTCCCGGATTTCGGATGACGTAGCGGAGTTTCGGAACCGGCCGGGCCGCGACCGGTCATCCCCCCCTATCTTTCAGCCGAAAATTAAGATATAAAACTCTTAATGCCACGTTGCATGAGAACCTCGATGAAAACAACTGTCAAATTCGCAATTTGCGTTTTATGCCCGTTGCTGCTGGCGTCCATCGCTTTGGCCCAGCAGGATTATGTCGGCCGCTACGACCTATATACGGGATACATGTATTTGGACAACCCGGGCCTTAAGCTGTATGAAAACGGTTTTCACACGCAGTTCGGACTCAACACAAAAACCTGGTATACGATGGGCTTCGACTTCAGCGCGGGAGCCGGCGACACGACCTTGATTCCCAGCATGCTGAAGTCTTCCATCCAGCAGCAAATCGGCGCAGTCCTGGCGCCGCTAAAAGCCGCGGGGTACCTCCCGGCCGGCTATGAACCGGCGGTGCCCGAGCACTCGCGGACGCAGACCTATGCCACCGGTCCGCAGCTCAACTATCGCCATTTCAAGTCGATCACGCTATTCATCCATCCGGATGTGGGCGCCATCCATGAAACCGCCACGCCGATTACCGGCAGCCTCGATCCCATCAGTAAGGCACTGGTCGCGCAACTGTCGCCTTCCGGGACAAAGGAGCAGTGGACCTGGTTCTATGGCTTCGGCGGTGGCATGGATTTTAACATTACGCGTAATTTCGGCGTGAAGGTGCACGTCGATTTTGTGCACGATCGCTTGTTCTCCGATCTCGTGATGGCGCGCAATTCGGTGCGTTTGTCGATTGGTCCGCTCTTTCACATGGGCAAGAACATAGCGGCGGCGAAGTGAGCGGGCGTCCGCTGGCGCCGCCCCGCGCCGCGCACCAGTGCGTGCGCCACGCCAGCCGTCTCGCCACCGGTGTGCTTCCTGATACACTGGATCTTCCGCATGCTATCGATCGTCATTCCGATACATAACGAAGAGCCCTCCATTCTGCGCTTGTACGACCGGCTCACGGCGGTGTTGGAACCGCTCCGACAACCCTACGAGATTCTCTTTGTCGACGACGCCTCCACGGACCGCAGCTTCGAGCTGCTGGCGAACCTGGTGGAGACCGATGGGCATTTGAAGGTGATCCGGCTGCGCCGGAATTTCGGACAGAGCGCGGCCCTTTCGGCGGGCTTTCACGAAGCCAAGGGCGCCGTGGTGATCGCCATGGATGGCGACCTGCAGCACGCCCCGGAGGATATTCCCGCGCTGCTGGCCAAAATAGACGAAGGCTACGATATCGCCAGCGGCTGGCGTAAAGAGCGGGTGGACAATCCGCTTACGCGCAAGATCCCTTCGCGCATCGCCAACTGGCTGATGGCCAAAGCTTCCGGCATGGAACTGCGCGACTTCGGCACCACTTTCAAGGCCTACCGCGCCGAGGTGCTTAAGGACGTAAACCTGTATGGCGAACTGCACCGCTTCATCCCGGCTCTGGCCAGCTTTTACGGAGCGCGCGTGGCCGAAGTGCCTATCCACAACACCGCCCGCACGGCGGGCGATTCGCACTACGGGATCGGCCGCACCTTCCGCGTGATGTTCGATATCCTGACCATCAAGTTCCTGTTGAAGTATTTCACCCGCCCCATGCACTTTTTTGGGCTCCTGGGCCTGGCTGGAACAGGCATGGGCGGGCTGATCATGGCCTGGATGGTGTTTGAGAAGCTGATGGGCCGCGAATTGATCATGCTGGAGCACGGCCCGCTGATGATCGCCGGGGGCCTGTTGCTGTTGGGCGGCCTGATGATGTTCAGCACCGGCCTGATCGGCGAAATGATGATGCGCACCTACTTCGAGAGCCAGGGGCGCCGCATCTACGCCGTGCGCGAGATCGTGACCCGCAAGCAGCGGGGTGTGGCCGGCGGCGCGCGCGGATGATGGGGCCGGATGGACCCACCGATCCGGTTCAGTAGTCTGGTCCGCCAGGGTGTCCGGTTCCGCAGCCGGTTGGAGTCGATCAAAAGACACGCCGCCCCGGCAGGCTTCGCCTGGTATCCCTATGACTCGTTCGCCAACCTGTTCCCCATGGAGCGGCTCCGCCGCGACGCCGGGCTGGCCCTGGCGGAAATGGCCGGGAACCGGCCGTTGCTCGATCTCGGCGCCGGCGATGGCGCACTGGCCTTCCTGTTCGAGTCGCTCGGCTATGCCGTCCACGCCTGCGATCATGCGGGCACGAACATCAACCGCATGCAGGGTGTGCGGCATCTGGCGGCGGCGCTCGGCTCCGGGGTAGAGATCGAGGATGTCGACCTGGATGGCGGGTGGGTTCCCAACCGGGAATATGGGCTGGCCTTGTTTCTGGGCACGTTGTACCACTTGAAGAATCCGTTCGGCGTTCTGGAACGGCTGTCCGGGCACGCCCGGTACTGCTTCCTGAGCACGCGCGTCGCGGGCTGGAGTCCGGACCGGACCGTGGAGCTTGGCCGCGTGCCGGCCGCGTATCTGCTGGCGCCCGGCGAGTGCAACGGGGACGCGACCAATTACTGGGTGTTCTCACCGCCCGGCTTGCTGCGCCTGGCAGAGCGCTGCGGATGGCGCGTGCTGGCCGCGCACAGCACCGGTGCGCGCGACTCCGACCCGGCCACGGTGGCGGGCGATGCGCGACAGTTCCTCTTGCTCGAGAGTTCGCGCAGCGTGACTACAGAGCCTGCGTAATCTGCCGCCTCAACGCGTCAGAGTGAAGTCTCGCAATCCGATTTCATCTTTGCCTGGAACACTGAAGCCGAACTGCCCGTGCATGGTTCCTTCGGGAAAGTCCCACTGGTCGATCACCACCCATTCGCCCGCGCGCAGTATGCTGTGTACGATGGTGGTGGGCGTGATATCGATGTTGACGCCGATGTAGCTCTTCCGGTCCAGGCCATGAGGTATCTTCACCTGGTTGCTGGACGAGCCGCCGGCCACCACGGTCCGGAAGAAATTCTTGTTATCCATTTGGAACAGGCAGTAGTTTTTCGGGTCGCGGAAGGCGAGCACCCAGGCGGTGCGCTTCCCCTTGATCGGCAGGATCGTGAACCGGATGTGGGCGCGTGAAAAGTCCACCGGAGCCGGCACTATACCGCCGCCCCGCCGCGTCAGCAAACCATTGTCCGGAGTCCATCCGGGGGTCTTTTGCCAATCGTCCAGGGTGAACGCCGGGTGTGCCTGCGGAACATGCGCGGCCACCGGCTTGAGCGCCATCGTGACCGCAACGGTGCGGTTGGCGGTTACGCGCACAGTGGCCGTACCATCCTGATAACGCGGCGCCGATCCGGTTACGGTGTAGTTGCCTTCCGGAACGCTGGCGCTGCCTGCGGCGATCTCGCGATCCTTGGCTTCGCCATCGCGCCGGATGCGCACGCGCGCCTCCGCGGGATTGACCTCGATGCGCAGCGTGCCCATCAGGCTTTCCAGCGCGCCTTCCATTTCCACCGTTTTTCCCGGGGCGAACATCTGGTCGATCTGGAGCGGCTTGAATTGGTCGTGCCGCACCTGCACCGAATGTTTGGCGGCTGGCAGATTGGTGGCGGAAAACTCGCCATCGGCCCGGGCCGTCCCGGCGCGGTTCCCGTCGATCAGCACCTCGCTCGCCGGCGGCGCGTGGTGAATGTGAAGCGCCGCTTTCACCGCCGCCAGTTTGAACTCCGCCTTGGTCTCCTGGAAGGCTTGCAATACGACCGGCTGTTCGACGGGCGTGAATCCATCCTTCTGCACGCGGACGGTATATTTCTTCGGCGGCAGGTAGATGAGCAGCCGTCCCTGTTTGGTGCCGCGCGGGTACTTCACGCCGTTGATGAAGACATCCGCCTGGTTCTCGCCGGCAATAATGTTGAGGACTCCCATATTGGCGCCGGTTAACAGCGACGCGTAGACCGCCCCGCCGGGCTGGGTCTCGAAGACCATCTTGTCGTGTTGTCCGGTCGGCCCGTCGAGCACCAGCTCGTGGGAGCCCGCGGCCAGATCCTGGAACTCGAGACCTGGGGCTGCCAGATTGCCGACCAATTTTCCATCCAGCGTCACCCGAAAACCGCTCATGCTACCGTACAATTGCGCCTGCGAGCCGGCGGTCACGACGACGAATCCGCGCAGATTGGTGGCGCGAATCCGGCCGGCGAGGTTGGGCATATGACCCGGAGCGATCTCCAGCGTGAAGGATGCCGTGGAGTTGCCGTCCTCGAGGGAGATTTCGTGCTTCCCCGCGGCGAGGCTGGCGATTTCGGCGGCACCGCCCTGAATTTGGCCGGCAACCGCGCCGTCCACCTGAATCGCGCCCGCGGCGAGATCGGTGGAGATGGCCAGGTGCGGCGCGAGCGGCTGCAGCCGCAGCGCGATAGGCGAGGACGATCCGGTGTCCGGCCCCGCCTTGAACGTGGCGGTGGCAAGCTGATAGCCCGCCAACCGGGCCTCGGCCAGGTAACTGCCCGCGGCTAATTCCACGGCGCAAGCCGACGCGCCACACGGTTCTCCGTTCACCTGGATCTCTGCGCCGGCCGGCGATGCCGTCACCCGGACGTGGAACTTGCCGTGGACCGGCGGAATTGCCGGCTTGTGGCGGTGGGCGATTGCGCCGGTGGCGATCACCATGCCCAGCACAGCCGCACAGGCCGCCGCGCCTTGCAAAAGCCTTTGGCGCTGGACTGGCATTGCAGCGTACGCCCGGGCGTTTCGCAGTGCGGCCCGGAGCGGGACACGCGGCGGAATCCTCACGTCAAGCCCGGCATCCATGGCAATCGGTGGAGGCTCCGCCGGCTCTTCCGCGAGCGGCGGCGGGGGCGCCTGAGCAATCGGCGCGGGCGCCGTCTCATCCTGCGCATCGCGGGGACGGGTGACCTGGCGATCGGTTTCCGCCTTGGCGCGCTCCAGCGTCGCTAGCAATTGTTGCAGCCGCGGCTCATTAGGATAGGCGCCCAACCCCTGTCCGGCGACCGCCAGCGCTCCCTCGATGTCGCCATCGGTCTGCAGCCTGCGCGCCTGCGACAGGCACCAGGAGATGAAATCGTCCCGCTTCCGGCCGGTGATCCGGCTGGCCAGGCTCTGCGCCAGAGCGTGCTTTGGCTCCAGTTCCAGCACCTCCCGCAGGGTCGCGTCGGCGGCCTCCCATTCGGAATCCACCAGCCGCCGCGCCCGATCCAGAAGCGAATTGATCAGCACCGTGCGAATCACGCTGTTCCGGGGATCCAGTTGATGCGCCTGGCGCAGCATGTCGAGCGC
>Ga0335081_10023107_pt1 | contig 10060 bp, 10 predicted proteins | sample Lox_Sample_35_FD_206713 | JGI IMG/M metagenome (GOLD analysis project Ga0335081, IMG submission 206713) | Soil microbial communities from Loxahatchee National Wildlife Refuge, Florida, United States - Lox_Sample_3.5 | ecosystem: Environmental > Terrestrial > Soil > Wetlands | place: USA... | reverse complement strand
CCGCACCGCGGCCCGCCGGCCCACCCGCGCCGAGACCGGCAAAGCCGCCCGCCACGGCCGCGGCGAGCCGCCCCGGACCACGCTGCGCCGCGACGTCGCCACCGCCGCCGCCTCGGCCGCCAGCGCGGAGGAGTTCTTCGCCCGGCTGGACCAGGCCGGGATACTGGTCCGGCTGCGGTACAGCACCCGCAACCCCGGCCAGGTCACCGGGTACGCCATCGCGCTCTCCGGCGACACGGCCCGGAACGGGGAACCGGTCTGGTACGGAGGCGGCAAGCTTGCCGCCGACCTGTCCTGGCCCGGGCTCGCCCAGCGGTGGACCCGCCCGGCCCGCCCCGACTCCCCGCTGACACCAGGCGAGGCCGACGCCCTGTGGGAGTACGCCGCCCGCACCGCCGCCGACGCCACCGCCCGGATCAGGCACTACGCCGCGACCGGGAACCCAGCCGCTGCCGCCGATGCGGCCAGCGCCGCATCCGACGCGCTGCATGTGGCTGCCGCCGCGCTCGGCAGCCCCACCCTGCGCTGCGCCGCCGACGCCTACGACCGTGCCGCCCGCCAGCCCTACGGTCGCGTTCCCGCGCCCACCCCAGCGGGGAACCAGCTCCGCCATGCCGCGCAGCTGATCTCCGCCTACGCCCACCTGACCGGTGATCGCACGCTCACCCCGGTCGTGCTGCTGGTCCGCCTCGCCGCCTTGGCCGAGGCCGTCGCCGAACTGCGCGAGTCCCAGCAGCGTGCCGCCCAGGCCGCCGCCGCGCTCCGCGCCGCCCGGCACCTGCGCACCGCCACCAGGCCGCCCGCCGCCCGGCCGCCTGGCAGGCCCGTCACGGCCACCACACCACCGGCGGCGAAGCCCGCGCGGCCGCGCCCGGCTACCGCCGCCGGACTGGCCAAGATCAGCTTCCCCAGCCCGCCCGGGCCCGGCCGGCCCGCAGCAGGTCAGCCTGGACCCCGCCCGGACGACCCGCCGCCACGACGGCCGCCGACGCCGCGGCCACGCGGGCCCACCCGGTAAAACCGCGCGCAGCACAGCAGCGTCTGGCCAGGCTCGGTCAGGTCGGCCGGCCAGGCCAGCACAGGCGTCATCCTGCCTGCCCGTCCCTCCGGCCCCGCGCACATGGGAACGTCACGAACAGGACCTCGCTCAGTCATCACGTGGACATCACCACGTGACTGCCCCTTGGCCGCGGGTCTGGCCCCTTCACGTTTACCGCAGGGCGGAGGCATCTCGGCTGAGGGGGTAGCTGATCTCGAACTCCTCGCCGCTCATGCGCGTGTCGTTGACTTCCAGCGGCCGGCCGGCCGGACTGCTGGCCAGGCGTAGGATCCGCAGCAGTGCCGCCCCTGGTGCCAGCCCGAGTCTGCTGGCTTCCATGGGGGATGGAGGACGGGCCGTAATAGCCTCCGCCCACCGGATCGGGCCGAGGCCGGCTTCTTCCATGCGGTCGTAGATGCCGCCGGGCCCGGTGTCCCGCGCAGCGAGGACCGGCAGCTCAGCGGCAAGACCGGCAGGTATGTAGGAGGTAGCGAGCTGAGCTGGCCGGCCCGTTTGGCGGTCGCCCATGATCCGGTCCCGGATTACGGCTTCATCGCCCGGAGCCACGCCGAGCTGCGCGGCGACGTCGAAGGGCACCGGCCCCCGGGACACGGACGGCGGCTGGAGCGGATACCAGCCCTGAGCTGCCTGGTCGAAGTAATAGCCGCGCTCATCGCGGTACACCAGCCGCGACCTGGTGACCGGCCTGCGGGCCGGGCGGATGCGGACCACTGTGCCGCGCCGCCGGACGGGCTCCACCAGTCCCTCAGCCGTGAGCTGGATGACCGCGCGTCGCACGGTCTCACGGCCTGCGCCGTGCGCGGCCATCAGCTCCGTCTCTTTCGGGATGGTGGTCCCAGGCGGATAGTCGCCACCGGTGATCGCGTCGCGGAGCGCAGCAGCGATGTCCTGCCACATGGCCAATGCCTGCACCTCCCGCCGCGCGAATGAATACATCCGGACGTATTGACAGCCAATGCGCCTCGAGCGCACGCTCATTACATCCGGACCTATTCCGGTGATCAGCACAGCATACGACGGTGCGAGGCAGAACGCGCAGGAGGTTCACCGTGGCGCTACAGTTTCTCGGCAAGGACCCCGACTCGGAATACAACGGCTCTCCCGCCGTGTGGGATGACGGCGAATGCTACGTGATCCAGGGATGGCGTATCACCGACCCTGGCACGCTGGCCCAGGTGGGAACGGTGCCCGCGCACGAGACGGTGCTCCGGTTCCCCAAGCGGATGATGCAGTTCTTCAAGGAGGTCGGCAGTGACGGAGCCGCCGGACTTTGACCGCCTGCTCCGTTCGGTCACCCGGTCAGCGGTCCATCTGGAGATGCGCGACGACTACGGGGCCAGCTCACCGGCCTTCGCGGCGTGGCGCGAGCACCGCCCGTACGACCGCAGCCGGCCTGACGCGGCCTGGCATGAGCTGGTCGGCAGCGTCATCCAGCGCGGCGCGACGGTGCGCCGCGCCCGGATCATCAGCGAGCCGGCCAGCGACTACATCCGGTTCGAGTACGCGGTGACTCCGGCCGCCAACCTCGCGGCCGGGGAACACGTGCGGTGGCTGCCCCGGCAGAAGGCATCAGACCTGGCGCTGCCCGGTAACGACTTCTGGCTGTTCGACGGCGCCCTCGTCCTGTTCAACTACTTCAGCGGCGACGGCGCGGCAGCCGGCGCCGAGCTGCGCGACGAGCCAGCGGTCGTCAAGCTGTGCGGATCGGCGTTCGACGCGGCCTGGGACCGTGCCGTCCCGCACGAGGACTACCGGCCCGCGTAGCCGGGGACTGTCCTCAGTGCCGGTTCGCTCAGCTACCGCACAGCAGGCGCTGGACGCGCTCGCCGCCCGGCTGCGGGAGATCCGCAAGGACGCCGAGCTGACTGCCAGGCAGGTGGCACTGGCCGCCGGATGGCACGAGTCCAAGTGCTCGCGGATCGAGCACGCCCGGACCATGCCCTCCCCGGAAGACATCCGGACCTGGTGCTCGATATGCGGCGTGCCGGACCAGGCAGCCGACCTGACAGCGGCCCTGCGCGGCATCGACTCGATGTACGTCGAGTGGCGGCGGATGGTTCGCTCGGGCATGCGCCGGCTGCAAGAGGCACCGCTGCCGCTGTACGAGCGGACCCGCCAGTTCCGCATCTACGAACCCGGTGTCATCCCCGGGCTGTTCCAGACCGCCGAATACGCCCGGGCCAGGATGGGACGCATCGTGGAGTTCAACGGCATTCCAGACGACCTCGACACCGCCGTCGCCGCCCGCCTGGAACGGCAGCGGGTGCTGCGGCAAGGCGATCACCGGTTCGCAGTCGTGCTGGAAGAATGGGCGCTGCGGTCACGGATCGGCAGCACCGGAATGATGGCCGGCCAGCTCACGCACCTGGCGCAGAAGTCGGCGTTGCCATCGGTGACGCTCGGGATCATCCCGGTGACCGCGGCACGCACCATGTGGTCGAGCCCGGGCTTCTGGATCTACGACGAATCGCGGGTGCTGATCGAGACCCCCGCCGCTGAGCTGGCGATCACCCAGCCGCGGGAGATCGGCGTCTACCTGCGTACCTTCGCGGAGCTGGCGGCTATGGCCGTCTACGGGAGCCGGGCGAGGGACCTCATCAACGGCGCTATCGCCGACTTCCGCTGAAATCCGGCCGCGCACACTCGTGCAAGTCCATTTACCCGGCAGGCGCACCCTACCTAGCGTGACGTGGAGATTCCCGCTTGCAGCGCTTCAGGCGCGGGCACATGCCATAGCTGATCTACCCGACCGCGAGAAAAAGGCGAGGGCTGCCTGGGGCACGGGCGCGGTCCCAGCCGTGGGACATTCACAGGAGACGAAGAACGATGGGTCACCAGGCGAGCACGGCCGGGCAGGCGGCCGCGCGAGTTCACGGCGATTCCGGTGCCCGCCCGGCCGGTGCCGCGGTGCGGATTCCGCCGTTCGCTGCTCGCCAGGAAGGCAGCCCTGCGGCTCAGTGGCCGCTTCACACCTTCCTCGAACTCGGCGCGCTTGCCGGCGCGGTGCCGTGCGCCCGCCTGCATGCCAGGCACGTGCTGTGGGAGTGGGGACTGGCCGGTCTGGCCGACAGCACCGAACTCCTGGTCTCCGAGATGATCACGAACGGGGTACAGGCATCCCGCGCGATGACCCAGGCCGCTGTCCGGCTCTGGCTGGTCTCCGACCGGGCACGAGTCGTCATCTTGGCCTGGGACGCCAGCCCGCAGCCACCGGTACCGGCAGACCCCCGCGCCGACTCCGAGAACGGCCGGGGACTGCTGCTGGTCGACGCCATCAGCGAGCGGTGGGGCTGGTACCTCCCCGACCAGCAACCCGGCACAGATATCCCAGCCCAGCGCGGGAAGGTCGTCTGGGCCATCGTGCAGTGAACCATCCGGGCAGCGGCCAAGCGAGGGAGACAGCAATGGCGACATTAACGCAGGTGAGAGAGACAACACGGTTCCTGCAGACCGGTTCCCGCTCGCAGATGCTGGCAGCGCGGCACTCGCAGCGAACGCCGGTTGCTGGCTCACCCATCCGTTGAGCGCCTCCGCCGTGCTCACGCTGGCACCGAGGTGCTCGCCATGGCGGTACCAGGCGGCTCACGGCTACCCCAGTTCGCGTCACGGACGGTAACAGCGGACCCGAGATATGGCGCGCGATATCCGTTATGAGCGGTTGCGGGATCTAGTGATGCCCGGGCGGTCGCGCGCATATCAGGTTGTCGGGTGTGTTGAGAATGAGCGGGGCGTTGAGGGCGGGTCTTCGGCTGAGACGTGCTGCCGGTGGCCTGGCAGGGTGGGCGAGGCGGCTGATGGGCTGCTGACCTTGTTCTTGTGCGGTGACGTGATGACGGGCCGCGGCGTGGACCAGGTGCTCCCGCACCCTGGCGATCCGGAACTGCGGGAGAGATACGCCGCCGATGCGCGGGCGTACGTCCGGCTGGCGGAGCGGGCCCATGGCCGGATCCCGCGGCCAGCGGGCTTTGCCTGGCCCTGGGGCGATGCCTTGCGGGTCCTGGAGGAGGCCGCCCCGGATGTCCGGGTGATCAACCTGGAGACCAGCATCACCCGCAGCCGGGACTTCGCGCCGGGCAAGGCCGTTCACTACCGGATGAGCCCGGGTAATATTCCGTGCCTGGCCGTGGTCCGGCCCGGTGCCTGCGCGCTGGCGACCAATCACGTGCTCGATTTCGGCCGCCGCGGGCTGGAGGACACCCTGGCGGTCGTGGCCGGTGCCGGGCTGCGGGCGGTGGGCGCCGGGCGTGACGCCGATCAGGCCCGGCGGCCGGCGGCGGTCCCGGTGCCTGGTGGCGGCCGCGTGGTGATCTTCTCCTACGGGACGGGCTCCAGCGGGATCCCGGCGGGCTGGGCCGATGCCCCGGGCCGGGCCGGCAACGATTCCCTGCCCGATCTGTCCGACGCAACCGCCGATGAGCCCATCGGCCGGGCCCGGGCGGCCAAGGGGCCCGGGGATGTCGTGGTCGTCTCCATCCACTGGGGATCCAAACTGGGGTATGACGTGGGCCCGGATCAGGTCCGCTTCGCGCACCGGCTGATCGACGGCGGCGTCTATCTCATCCACTGTCATTCCTCGCACCACCCCCGGCCCGGTCGAGGTGTTCGGGGGCAAGCTGGTCCTGTACGGCTGCGGGGACCGCATCAACGACTACGAAGGCATTACCGGCCATGAGCGATACCGGGGCGACCTGCGGCTGCCGTACTTCGCGTCGCTGCACCCGGGCACGGGCACGCTGACCGCCCTGCGGATGGCGCCCATGCAGGCCAGGAACCTGCGGCTGCACCGCGCCCGGCAGGCGGACGCGCGGTGGCTGGCCACGGCGATGGAGCGAGCCAGCAGCCGTTTCGGTTCCCTGGTCGGCCTCCGGCCGGACGGTCTGCTGGCGCTGCGGCCCGGGCAGTCATGAGCCGGGCCGCATCCCCTTCGGACCTGGTCGCGGCTGGCCCGGGCGGTCGGCATCGGCGACGAGCGGGTACTGCAGGCGATCAGCGCGACTCCCCGGGCCGACTTCGTCCCCGGCGATTACGTCACGGCTGCCTACCACGAGGAGCCAATCCCGATCAGGCAAACGCAGGAGGCACTTGGCTTGCATCCTACGGCCGCTCACCGGCCCGGATAGCACCCGATGCGGTTAAGCGAATCCTCGGCGGCCTCATGAATATCGCCGCCGGGCTGGGCGAGCTGCGGAACCGAGGCTATGGCACCGGGCATCGTCCAAGGGCGAGCGAGTCGGCCTTCGGCCCGGGCACGCTCGGTTGGCCGTCAACGCCGCTATGCCATGGTGCAGCGTCATGCTCGACACGCCGGCCGATGCTGAGGCGCCCGGGCGGACGAGTGGCGAGTAGTCATCCATCGCGTCGCGGAAGCCGCGCCAGGCCGGGGCCCGCTGTCGAAGCTTTCGGGGCAGGGATGTCCCGCCCATGGTCTGCTGTCTTCCCAGGACAAGCGGTTGTGCGCGATCGCAGGAAAGGCGGACTTGCCCAGGTGCGGAGGCCAGGCCGCGTCAGTCTGCGGAGCGGGGCGGGCCGGCCGTGCGCCGGACGACGAGCCGTGGGGGGAGCACTACCTCCCGGGGCGCCGAACGTCCCTCATCCAGCCGCTCGATGGCGGCCGCCACGGCGTGCTCGGCCTGCTGCTGGGTGTTCTGGCTGACGGTGGTCAGGTTCACGTGTGCCAGCCGGGCCAGTGGGCTGTCGTCGTACCCTACGACCGAGACCGACCCTGGCACGTCGACGCCGGCTCGGTTGAGCGCGTCAAGGAGCCCCACGGCACAGCGATCGTTGAACGTCAGCACCGCGGTGGGAAGCTCGGGCTGGGCAAGCAATGCGGCGGCGCGCAGGCCCGACTCCTCGGAGTGGTCTCCGGGGATGACGTGAATGCAGTCAGCCAGCCTGTGCCGGCGCATCGCCGTGCGGTAGCCGCGCCGGCGATCCCCCGGGATGACCCCCGTTCCGCCGTCGATGTAGGCGATGGCCCGATGTCCAAGCCCGGCGAGGTAGCCCACGGCCTGGGCGACGCCCTGGTCGTCCGCGGTCCTGACCACGTCGACGCCGTCGGCTGCCACCCGGCGGCCGACGGCGATCACCGGCAGTTGCCGGCCCAGTACGGCGAGACGAGCTGGCGAGGCATCCGGGCCGAGCAGGATCAGCGCCTCGCAGCGGAAGTCCAGCAGGGTCTCGACGGCCCGCCGCTCGTCCCTGGTGCGGGTTACCGTGCTCAGTACCAGCTCGTAGCCCGCCTGTTCGGAGGCGGCCTGGAGGTCCTCGACGAGCTCGGCGTGGAAGCTGTTGCGCACCTCCAGGAGCACGCCGAGAAGATGGCTGCGTCGGCGGGCGAGGAGACGGGCCGTGCGGTCTGGCCGGTAGCCGAGCTCTCCGGCCGCCTGGAGGACCCGGCGGCGGGTCTGTGCGCTCGGACCGGGGGCGTTGCTGAGTACCAGGGACACGGTGGCCGGCGAAAGCCCCACGTGCGTGGCCACGTCCTCCAGGTGCGGGCGCCGGGCGGCGGTGGCGGCACCGCGCGCCCTGGCGTCATCCTCGTCCACCGGCTCCCCCATGTTCCGCGCTCGTATGTCTTGACAAAGCTGCCTGCCACTCCGCATAGTACAGGCACGATTTAAAGCGCTTTAAAGGCGCCTCGTCAACGAAGGGAGCAGGATGAGTGACTCCTCGATCGGGGTCGCCGTGATCGGGGCCGGGATGGCCGGCCGGGCGCACATCAACGGGTATCGCGCCGCATCGACCGTGTTCGGCTCCGGCCTGCCAGAGATCCGCTGGTCGCCGTCGCCGATGCCCACGAGCCCTTTGCCGTCGACGCGGCGCAGCGGTACGGGTACCAGCGCGCGGAGACCAGCTGGGAGGCGGTCGCAGCGGCACCGGACATCGACGCGGTGAGCGTCGTGGTCGCGAACCACCTGCACCGTCCGATCGTCGAGGCGCTGCTTGCCGCGGGGAAGCACGTGCTGTGCGAGAAGCCGATGGCGCCGACGGTCGCCGACGCCGAGGCGATGGCGGAGGCGGCCGGGAAGTCGGACCGGGTGGCTGCGGTCGGGTTCACGTTCCGCAGGTCGCCGGCCATCAACGCCATCCGCGAGCAGATCACCGGCGGCAGCCTGGGCAAGGTGATGCACTTCAACGGGCACTACTGGTGCGACTACGGGTTCGACAGGGATGCGCCGATGAGCTGGCGGTACAAGGGCGGCCCGGGATCCGGCGCGCTCTCGGACATCGGCAGTCACCTGGTGGACCTCGGTGAGTTCCTCTGCGGTCCGGTGGACAGCGTCCGCGGCAGCGTCCTGTCCACGCTGATACCCGACCGCCCGGTCCCCCTGGGGACGGTGGTGGGCCACGCCGCCGGCGTCGCGGTCAGCGAGACCCGGGAGCCGGTCGGGAACGAGGACGTGGTCACCTTCACCGCGACGTTCGCCAGCGGCGCCGTCGGCACCTTCTCGGTCTCCAGGATCGCCTACGGCCTGCCGAACTCCCTCGGCTTCGAGGTGTTCTGCGAAGGCGGGGCGGCCGCCTTCGACCTGGCCAGGGCGGCGGAGTTCACGATCGCCGACGGCTCGGCCCCGGAGCCGGTAAACGGCTACCGGCAGGTCCTGGTCGGCCCGGGCCACCCGTACATCACGCGCGGGCTGCCCATGGACTTCCCCAACGTCGGCCACGGGCAAAACGACCTGTTCGTCTTCCAGGCACGGGCGTTCCTCGACCAGATCGCCGACCTGAACGAACTGCCGCCGTGCCCGGCTCTCGCCGACGGCCTGCACAACATGCGGGCGCTCGAAGCGATCGTGGCCGCCGCTGATACCGGCGGCAAGGCCGTCAAGGTCAGCTGAGGAAACCGGCCGGCGGCCGGGGGAACAACCAGCAGCCAGAAGGGACCACCCATGAAGCTGGGCGCCTACACCGCATGCCTGCACGACCGGCCGCTTCCCGACGCCCTGGACGTGCTCAAGTCCAACGGCCTGACCTCAGCGGAGGTCAACACCGGGGGCTTCATCCCCTCCCCGCACTGCCACCTGGACCTGCTGCTGTCCTCCGAGCAGGCCCGCAGGGACTACCTCGGCGTGTTCGCCTCCCGCGGCATGGAACTCACCGGCCTGAACTGCAACGGCAACCCGCTCAACCCGCTGCCCGGCGTCGGCCCCAAGCACGCCGACGACCTGCGCCGCACCATCAAGCTCGCCGGGCTGCTCGGAGTCAGGAACGTGGTGACGATGTCGGGCACCCCCGGCTCGGACCCCGGCGCGAGGTATCCGTCCTGGGTGGTGAACCCGTGGGACGGCGTCTACATGGACGTGCTGGACTACCAGTGGGGCGTGGCCGCCGAGTTCTGGACCGGGATCGACGCGCTCGCCAGGGCCAACGACGTCAGGGTCGCCATCGAGATGCACCCGCACAACCTGGTATTCTCCCCGGTCACGCTGAAGAAGCTGGTGGACCTGACCAGCGCGCGGAACGTCGGAGCCGAGATGGACCCCTCCCACCTGATGTGGCAGGGCATGGACGTCGTCGCATCCATCCGCTGGCTGGGTCCCCTGGTGTTCCATGCCGCCGCCAAGGACGCCATGATCACTCCGGGCGTGGACATCCGCGGCGTCCTCGACACCTCCTTCGAGCGAGTGGCCGCCGACGCCGAAGGCAAGGTGCCGACCGGCTACGGGTTCTGGTGCAACGCCTGGCCGACCAACCCCGCCTGGCGATTCGTCGCGGTCGGCATCGGCCACGATGTCGCCTACTGGACCGAATTCCTCACCGCACTCGCCGACATCGACCCCGACATCGCCGTCAACATCGAGCACGAGGACGCCGACTACTCCCGCGTCGACGGCCTCGCCCTCGCCGCAGCGAACCTGAGAGCAGCGGCGAAAGCTGCCGGAGTTTGAGTTGAGGCGGACGATCTTGCTTGCGTGGCAGAAGGGTGCGGTGCGACACGATGTCGCACGTTGTGAGTGAGTTCGTCGATTGGAGGTTCGGCATGATGCCGAGGACGTGACT